>WNFV01002152.1_pt1 | contig 41018 bp, 36 predicted proteins | sample 5400101 | NCBI WGS metagenome assembly WNFV01 (sample SAMN13153361, study PRJNA577476) | soil metagenome | isolation source: 115 cm soil or saprolite under grassland replicate 1 | place: USA:California | collected 2016-06-15 | reverse complement strand
CGTCGCTGAACTCCACGAACCCGAACCCTTTGGACTGCCCGGAATCGCGATCGGTGATCACCCTCGCCGAGTCGGGGACGCCATACTTGGCGAACATGTCGCGCAGCTGGTCGTCGGAGATGTTGTACGGGAGATTGCCTACATAGAGCTTCATGAAACCCATCCTTGATGCCGGTTGCTCCGGCGCTTACCTGCCGGCGGAAGATCGGAGCCGAAAGGCCGGCCGGCGCGGCTCTTCGCATTCTCGTTGTTTTTTCGTTCGGGATTAGTCAGAACAGGTCTGGCAAAAGGCGAGCGAACCGAGAACGGGGGCAGCGTATCACAAACGCCCCCGGACGCGCCCGTATCACCGTCAAGGCCAGGAGACGATCACCGGGCCCGAGCGTGCCGCGCTGCCGCCCCCGGGGTCGAGCGTGACCTCTATTTCGCCGGGGCGGATCGCGAAAGCCTCACCCTCGGCGATCAATCGCGCGCGGCGTACACCGGGGCGCGCAATCGGATGAAGCTGAAGACCGCGTCTTAGAATCTCTTCAGATGTCCCCAGGGAGCCGGAGGCCTCTGAAGACCCGCGAGCGGGGCTGGGCTCGGGTCCTCGCTGCCTGGCTCGCCGCACGTGGTGTCCGGCCCAATGCGGTCTCGATCGCGAGCCTCCTTTTCGGCGCGCTCGCGGGAGCCTGCCTCTGGCTCTCGCTCGGAAGGGAGGGAGAGACAAGCGGGCTGCTTCTCCTCGCCGCGGCCGGACTCGTCCAGCTGCGCCTCCTCTGCAACCTCCTCGACGGGCTGATCGCGGTCGAAGGGGGCTTCGGCAGTCCGGAAGGAGAGATCTACAACGACCTGCCTGACCGCGTCGCGGACAGCGTGATCTTCGTCGGCGCCGGGCTTGCTCTGCGCGTGTTGCCGTACGGCATGACGCTCGGATGGGTCGCCGCGGTTGCCGCCCTGCTGACAGCATACGTCCGGGTCCTGGGCGGCGCTCTCGGTCTTCCGCAGGATTTCGTCGGGCCAATGGCGAAGCAGCACCGGATGTTCGCCGTGACGCTCGGGTGCGTGCTGGCGGCCGTCGAGTCGCGGTTCGGGCGCCCTCCGCGCCTGCTCTACGTCGCGCTGGGGGTGGTCGCCCTTGGCTCTGTCGTGACGGCCGCGCGCCGGACCGCGCGGATCGCCCGGGCCCTGCGGGCGCGATGATCGCCGAGGCGATCGCCGGTCTGGCGCGTTTCGTGGCCGGGGCTTCGGTCTTCTGGGTGGATCGCCCGCCGGATGAGCGGCAGCGGGTCTACTTCGCCAACCATACGAGCCACCTGGACTTCGTGGTGCTGTGGTCGGCGCTGCCTCCCGCAGTCCGCCGGTGGACGCGTCCTGTCGCGGCGCGCGACTACTGGGAAAAGGGGGCGGCCCGACGCTTCCTGGCGGCGCGCGTCTTCCGGGCGGTGCTCGTGGACCGGCCAGGCGCGTCCGACTCGGCCGACGCGGGGAGAGTCGCGGCCGCGCGGCGGACGATCGAGACCCTGGTAGCGGAGATGGGCGACCGCCACTCGCTCATCGTGTTCCCGGAGGGGACGCGAGGCACGGGCAAGGAAGTCGGGCCGTTCAAGAGCGGCCTCTACTACCTGTGCCGGGCCCGGCGGGACCTGGAGGCGATGCCCGTGTACCTCGACAACATGAACCGCATCCTGCCCAAGGGGGAGTCGCTCCCGGTTCCGATGCTGTCGCGTGTCCTCTTCGGCCGCCCGTTGCGCCTCCTGGATGGGGAGTCCAAGGAACAGTTCCTGCAGCGGGCGCGCGCGGCCGTTTGCGAGCTCAAGGCATGAGCGCGTTTCAGGACCGAGACCTCGTGCGGCTCATCGCCGGTGTCGCGACGCTGCTCGTCGTGGCGACGCTCGTGGGAGCCGTGCTCCGCCGCCGGGCGGGTTCGCCGGCGGCCCGCGCCACCGTCGAGAACCTGAACGCGCGGATCCGCGCCTGGTGGATCATGGCCGTGGTCTTCACGGCCGCGATCTGGACGGGCGTCTGGGGCTCGACGCTGCTCTTCGCCCTGATGTCCTTTCTCGCGCTGCGCGAGTTCGTGACCCTGGCGCCTACCCGCCGCGAGGACCACCGCACACTCTTCTGGAGTTTCTTCCTGATCACGCCGCTCCAGTACGGGTTGATCGCGGCGCGCTGGTACGGCCTCTTCGCGATCATGATCCCCGTGTACGCCTTCGTCTTCGTGGCGGTGTCCAACGTCCTTTCCGGCCGCACGGAGCGCTTCCTCGAGCGCACGGCCACGATCCACTGGGGCCTGATGGTGTGCGTCTACTGCGTCAGCTACGCGCCGGCGCTTCTGCTGCTCGAGATCCCGGGCTACGGGAAGAGCAACACGAAGCTCCTGATCTTCCTCGTTCTCGTCGTCGAGCTCTCCGACGTCCTGCAGTACGTGTTCGGCAAGCTCTTCGGCCGCCGGCCGATCGCGCCGGCGCTGAGCCCCAACAAGACCTGGGAAGGCTTCGCCGGCGGCATCCTCTCAGCGACCGCCGTGGGGACCGCGCTCTGGTGGGCGACCCCGTTCTCTCCGGGACAGGCGGCCGGGATGTCTCTGACGATCACGCTCGCCGGTTTCGCGGGCGGCCTGATCCTGTCGGCGATCAAGCGAGACCGCGGCGTCAAGGACTACGGGACGCTCCTGCCCGGGCACGGCGGCATGCTCGACCGGATCGACTCGCTCTGTTTCGCGGCTCCGATCTTCTTCCACTTGACCCGCTTCTTCTTCTCGTAGTTGACGATTGTTCGATTGAGCTCGGGGTGCCCAATCGTCTTCGTCAATCATCAATGGGCCCTGTCTTCGGCGTCGGCGTCCGGGCCGGCGCCGAAGAAGAGGCGGCCTTCCTGAAGGGACGTGTTGCGCAGAGTCACGGCCAGCGCCTGGGCGAGGTCCTCGACCGGGGAGACTTCCAGCTTGTCCCGCACTTCCTGCGCGAGGTCTTCCAGATCGGCCTCGTTGTCCTTCGGGATCACGACGTGATTGATGCCGGCTCGCACCGCGCCCAGGATCTTCTCCTTCAAGCCGCCGATGGGGAGGATCCGGCCGGAGATCGTGATCTCGCCCGTCATCGCCACGTCGTTGCGGATGGGGCGTTTGGACAGCGCGGAGACCATTGCCGTGGCCATCGCGATCCCGGCCGAGGGGCCGTCCTTGGGAATCGCTCCGGCCGGCACATGGATGTGCACGTCGCCCTTGAATTCTTTCTCCTCGATTCCGAGCCATGCCGCGTGAGAGCGAGCGTAGGTCCAGGCGGCGCGCGCCGACTCCTTCATGACGTCGCCCAGCTGGCCGGTCAGGATGAGCTCTCCCTTCCCGCCCATGAGGGAGGCCTCGACGAACATGATGTCGCCGCCGGCCGGCGTGTAGTACATGCCCGTCGCGATGCCGACCTGATCCTCCCGCGCCATTTTTTCCGGATGGACTTTGGGACGGCCGAGCAACTTCCGGACGTCCGCCTGCTCGATTGCCTGCGTCTCGATCTCGCGGGCCGCGATGCGCCGCGCCACCTTGCGCGCCAGCCGTCCAAGCTCCCTCTCCAGCTGCCGCACACCCGACTCCCGCGTGTAGCTTGCGATGACTTCCAGGATGGAACCGTCGGAGAGCGCGAGCTGTCCCTCCGACAGACCGTTCTCCCGGATCTGGCGGGGCAGGAGGTAGTTTCTCGCGATCTGGAGCTTCTCCTGCTCCGTGTAACCGGCGAAGTTGACGGCCTCCATGCGGTCGAGCAGGGGAGCCGGGATGTACTGGATGAAGTTCGCCGTCGCGATGAAAAGGACCTCGGACAGATCGAACGGCACGCCCAGGTAATGATCCGTGAAGCTGTCGTTCTGCGCGGGGTCGAGCACTTCCAGAAGTGCGCTCGCCGGGTCTCCCTGGAAGGAGACCCCGAGCTTGTCCACCTCGTCGAGCAGGAAGACGGGATTCTTCGTCCCTGCCTGCTTCATCCCCTGGATGATGCGGCCCGGCATGGCACCGATGTAAGTGCGCCGGTGACCGCGGATGTCGGCTTCGTCGCGCGCGCCGCCCAGAGAGATGCGCACGTACTTGCGTCCCATGGCCCTCGCGATGGAACGGGCGATCGACGTCTTGCCAACACCCGGAGGGCCGGCGAAGAGCAGGATCTTCCCCTTCGCATGCGCCTCTTCACGCGCTTGCTTCGTGCTGTCGGTCGGGGCTTCTTCCTTTCCGGCGGATCCGGCTTCGGGAGACGGGGCCGCGCCGGCGGGGTTCCCCTTCGCGGCGCTCTCCGATTTCTCGGCTTTCTCGCGCGTCTGCCAGAGCTGGCGCACGGCGAGGAACTCGAGGATCCGGTCCTTGACGTCGCTCAAGGCGTAGTGGTCCTCGTCGAGGATACGGGAAGCCTCCTGCACGTCCAGGTGATCTTCGCTGCGGGCGTTCCAGGGAAGCTCCGCGATTGTCTCGAGGTAAGTGCGGATGACCTGCGATTCCATGGACTCTCGCCCGATCCGCGTCAGACGTCCCCACTCCCGGTCCGTTTCCTTTCGGGCCTCCTCGGGCAGGTGGAGCGCGTCGAGCTTCGCCCTCAACTCCTTCAACGACTCGTCGTCGGATCCCTCTCCCTCTCCCAGCTCCTTCTGGATGGCCTTCATCTGCTCGCGCAGGTACATCTCTCGCTGCCGGCCGCCCAGTTCCTCCTTGACCTTGGACTGGATGTCCTCCTGCGCCGAGAGGACTTCGATCTGTCGCTGGACGTGCAGCAGCACGCGCCGCAGCCGGTCCTCGACGGACAGCGTCTCGAGCAGCGCCTGTTTATCCGGGGCCGGGATGTCCAGATAACCGGCCACGAGATCCGCGAGCTTGCCGGGCTCCTGGACCCCCTCGAGGAACTGGCTGATCGCCTCGTCGGGAAGACCGACCTTGCGCCCCAGTTCGGCGGCCCGCTCGCGCACCTCGTGATGCAGCGCGACAAACGCCGGATCGCGCGAGTCGAGCTCCAGCATCTCCCTCGCCTCCTGGACCGTCGCTTCGAGCCGCCCCTCCTTCGAGGCGAACCGCGTAGCGATCCCGCGGGCCTTGCCCTCCAGCAGCAGCAGCACGCTACCCAGGCTCCTCTGGATGGAACCGACCGTGGCAATCGTGCCGATCGTGTAGAGCGAGTCGGGGGTGACAACCTCTCCCTCGGTCACCTGGCGCTGGGCCACCGCGAAGACCCGCCGCTCCTTGTCGTTCAAGGCGGCCTCGATGGCTCGCAGCGTGGCCGGCCGGCCGGCGGTGATCGGAAAGCTGACCCCGGGCAGCAGAACGGCGTTCTTCATCGGAACGACCGGAAGGTTCAAAGTTTCAGACATTCGTGACCTTTCTCGGCGGACCGGCCCCATCGCCGCGGCCGCGCACAGGCTTCAACGCAAAATACGGGCCTTCGGCCCGACAGGGTTCCGAAGGCCGCGACAGGCGCGACCGGCTCTAAGCGTCGCCGGCGTCTTTCGGAACTATCTCTTCGGTGTTTCAGAGACTCTTCCACTCATAAAAACGTTTCCGTATTCCCACCGATTCCCGGCCGCGGGCTGATGCGACTGCATCAGGCGGAAAAGGCTTGCGCGACCCCATGCTCACGGCATGGACATTCATTTTCCGGGGGGCCTCGAAGTCGAGGCGCTGCACGAGGGATTCACGATTCTCACGGACCAGCCTGTCGAGGGAGGAGGTTCCGGATCCGCCCCGACTCCGTTCGACCTCTTCCTGGCGTCCATCGGCACCTGCGCCGGCCTCTACGCGCTCAAGTTCTGCCGTCAGCGCAATCTCGACACGGAGGGTCTCGCTCTCAGGCTCACACCCGGGCGGGACGAGGCCGGTAAGCGCGTCTCGCGCGTCCAGCTGGAGGTCCTGCTTCCTCCAGCCTTCCCGGAGAAATACCGCGAGGCGATCCTGCGGGCCGTGGATCAGTGCACGGTCAAACGCCACATCTTCGAGCCGCCGCAGTTCGAGGTGACCGCGATCGCCCCGGGGCCCGCGATCCCGCCGGGACAGGCGGCTGTGCCGCTGACTACCGGCGCCTGAAAGCGTCCCGGGGAGACAGACGCCGGTTCCGGGCCAGTTTCTTCTCGTGCTCCGGGCAGAATCTGACGCCCTTCCGATCGGATTCAGCAAGGGTGTTGGAGAACCACATCACGCAGTTGGAGCGCGAGCAGTGGGCCGGAGCATAGGTGTGGCTGAGCTCGTGGATCGCCTCGGTCGCGGCGCACCTCGCGACGAGTTTTTCGTCGGCGTCGTGTAGCTAAGCGCGGCGGCGGATCGCGGCGATCGAGACGTCGTCCTCGGGGGCCTCGCGGCCGCAGAAGTCCGTCACGTCTCGCGCGAGCGCGACGACGAGGTCGGGCGCCGGAAGCGTCACCGCGCGGCGGAGAGAGAGTTCGATGCGCGCCTCGCCGAACTCCGCGCCGGAGGCGTCACGCGCCTCCGAGAGGCCGTCGGAGTGAAGCAGAAGCGCCTGACCCGCTTCGATGAACCCGCGTTCCACTTCCCACGAGAGCGGCGTCTTGACTCCGAGGGGATAGGCGCCCTTCCCGATCCACTCGCGCACGGCGCCGGCTCCGTCCAGACGCAGGACGGGCGGATGCCCCGCGACCGAGCCGGTGAAGGAGCCGTCCGGCGAGAGGAGCAGGTACACGCAGCCGAAGAAGGCTCTCGGCCCGCCCGTGCGGCAGAGGATGCGATTCAACGTCGCGAACATGGCCTCGGGCGCGGGGTCCGTCTCGAGCTGCGTGCGAAAGGCGGCGTGGGCAACCGCCATGACGAGACCTGCCGTCATGCCGTGACCCGAAGCGTCACCGAAGAGGACCGCCAGGCGCCCGTCGGGAAGCAGGACGAAGTCATAGATGTCGCCTCCGACCATGTTGGCAATGCGGTTGTAGGCGCCGAGCTCGAAGGCCGGTGGCGTCGGCAGCGCCTTGGGGATCAGGCTCGACTGCAGCTCGCGCGCCAGCTCGAGCTCGTCGCGGTAGTTGATCTTGTCCACGAGCTCCATGCCCAGGAGCAGCGTGAGAAGCGTGATCGAGGCAAGCAGGAACCCGCTGTCGAGCGACACTTTGTACTCGGAAGTGCGGCGCTCGCCTTGTCGCGTCCGCTCCGTGTGATTCGACCAGGTCCACTGAAACGAGAGAATCACGAAGAGGAGCGCCGCGCCGAAGGCGACACGGCGGGCGGGGGCAAGGCGCTTGGAGAGGCCGAAGAGGACCGCGTTGGCCGACTTGAGAAACCGCTTGACGCGTTTGGGCTCACGGGCGATCTGGTCGCGGTCTTCGGCGGTCAGCTTTTCCTTGGCGTGCCGCCATTCGTGAACGTAAAGCCCGGACATCTCTTCTCGCCCGACGGATCGAAACGTCGAGCGCACCAGCTCAATCCAATCCTTACCGCGGGGCATTTTCTTCTTGAGATACGAAGTGCCGGACGCTCTGTTTCAGGCGGGCACCGGTTCGACGAACCTCGCGATCTTCTCCCGAACCTCCTCGGGCACAGGCACCGGCTGGAAATCCTTCTGGCGCACGCAGACAAGGATGTATCGGCCGCTAGCGACAGCGCGGGAGGGATCCGTCTTGCGCCGGACCTCGAAATCCAGATGCACCGACGTGCGGCCGATCCTGCTGAAGTAAGCCTCGACGGCGAGCAGCTCGTCGAGCTTGACGGGCAGATAGAAGTCGCACTCGACGTGCGCGCGCGGCAGCCAGATGCCGAGCGACTCGAAGAGGAACCGGTAGTTCAGGCCGGCCGAGCGAAGCAGCTCCGCTTCGGCGAGGCCGAAGAACCGCAGGTACGCCTGGTAGTTGATAATGCCGGCTGCATCGATGTCCTCCCAGCGGACATACTCCTCGATCCTGTACCGCGCCACGCAGACAAGTCTAACGGGTTCGATGGAATGAGGCTTTCAGCCGCGGCGGTCGCTGCGCGACCGGCGGCTGAGAGAGTTAAAGACGAGAGCCCATTAAATCCCCGACCTCGTAGAGCTCCGGTCGCGGCGCGAGGAGTCTCCCAGAGGGGAGGAGCCTCGCGCCGCGGGAGCGTAGCGCTTGGGCAGGATCAGGCGAGCGATCGAGGCCGCATCCGGCCGAGTCGCTCGCCGGTGCGCCTAAAGGCGCAGATCCTGCGCAAGCGCGGAGCGACGTGCTAGAAGCCCCAGAGGGCCAGCTCGTCCAGGAGCGTCGCGATCGCCGGGTGCTCCGCCAGCTCGCGATAGAGCCAGCCGTGCCGCTCCTTGACTTCGCCCAGATGCTCGCGAAGCTTCTCGGCGTCCTTGCCGGCGGCTGCGTGTCGAAGCCTCTCGACGGATTCCCGCGCCCTGGCGTCGAGTCGCTCGCCGACCTTCTCGTGGAAGGCATCGAAGGCTTCCCGCACGCGCTCGGCGTGATCATCGGAAGGCGGTGGAGAAGTCTTTTTGTCGGCCATCGGAGCGTGAGGATATCAAGCTGAGGACTAAGGACTCGTCTTACGCGGCGGGGCGGCAGGCCTCACAGGGACGATAACCTGCCGCGACGGCCTCCCGTTCGTTGTGGAAGGGGACGTGATTGGCAAGCACCAGGGAGCGCGTCCCCCCGCAAGTCGGGTAGCAGTAGTAGCGCTCCTTCTCGTTGCCGAGATACCGGATACCCCGCGCGGCAAGCCCCTCGATCACGTCCGGCTCGACTCCTTCGACCTCGAGCAGCGCGCGCTTGACCCGGCTCCCGCCCAGAGAGTAGTTGCCGATCGTCCCGTCGGCGCGGACGACGCGGTGGCAGGGGATCAAGAGCGGCACCGGGTTCTTGCCGAGTGCCGTCCCGACCGCGCGCACCGCCTCGGGATGGCCGATTTCGCGTGCGATCCAGTTGTAGGGGCGGACCTCGCCGCTCGGGATCTCGAGGGCCTTCATCAGAACGGCGCGCTCGAACTCGGAGAGGCCCCGCAGGTCGAAATGTAGCTTCGCGCGATCGCGGCTCGCGAGGTTCTTCATCAGCGTCCGCACGGCCGCCGGGGGCCGCGAGGCAGTGCGGAAGACCGGGCGCCCGCGAAGGCGCTCGAAGCTGCGCTCGAAGTCTTCTGCGGACTTCGCCCGCGAGACCATGGAGACTCCTGCCCGGCTCGCCGCGACGAACACGGTTCCCACCGGGGAGTCGAGCCGCCAGTAGAGGTCGGCGAGTCCGACCCGCCGCAGGACGGCCGGCAGGAGCGAAGCGGGTGCCTCATGGCCCGGGGAGCTTCGCAGATCCCGCAAGACGCTGGTCGTCGGAGGCAGAGACGTCTGAACGCTGCGCTTCATGAAATCACCTCTCTGGCCGGCGAGAATCGGCGGGATGCGGACAACGCTTCGCGCAGGGCATTGACCGCGCGGTGCACGTTGGATTTCACTGTTCCCAGGGGTTGCTTCAAGACGGCCGCGACTTCCTCCAGGCGCAGCCCCTCCATGTAGCGAAGGATCAAAGCCGAGCGGTATCGATCCGGCAGCCCCGCGACGAGCGTCGCGATGTCGGCTCTTCGCCGGCCCTGCTCGAACCGGGAGTCCGGGCGATTCTCTGGAGCGTCTTCGGGTTCCCATGCGGCGCGGCCGTCGCCGTTGCGCTCGTCGATCGAGACGGCTGCGTGGCGCCTGGCACGCAGCCGGTTTCGCGCGACGTTCAAGGTGATGCGGTAGAGCCAGGCTTTCAGCGACAGCGTCCGGATCCTCTCGGCCGGATATGTCTTCATCGCGCGGTAGGCCCGTACGAACGCGTCCTGGGTGATCTCCTCCGCGTCCTCGGGGTTGCCTGTCAGACGGTGCGCGAACGAATAGAGGCGATCCTGATACGCCCGAACCATCCGCTCGAAGCTCTCCTCCAGGTCCTGGGCGAGGGCGGCCTCAAGGGCGTGTTCCTGCGGCATCGCGCTCTCCTCCGAATCGCACCTGACTAATCGAAGCCCGCCGGCGTCAAGCCCGGCCGGCGGACCTCCCGGGGTCCCTGGAGCGGTCCTGGTCGTCATCAAACCATTCTCCCGGCTCCTTTAACACCCCCCGGCGGCAGAAGGTTGCAAATCGTAGTCTGACGGGGATGCGGGTGGGAGATGATCGAAAACGAAGCCGGTCGCCCGCGCGGGGCGCCGGCGCTCGGAGGAAAGGAGAGCCATGAATACTCGTGAGTACTACCTTCAATGCTTCAGGTCCGAAAAGCCGGTGTTCCTGCGCGTCCTTCGGGCGGTGCCTCCGGATCAGGCGGCGTACCGCCCCCATCCGCGGTCCGCGTCCGCCGGAGGACTCGTCTGGCTGCTCGCCAGCGAGCTCCACGACGCGTGCGGGGTGGTCGACCGCCATGAGGTGAACTACGTTCCAACGGCCGAGCCCGGGACGCTGGACGAATCCGTCGCCGCCTACGAGCGCAACGTCGGGGAGCTCGAAAAGCGGCTGACCACTCTGGACGACGCGGCCTGGGAGCAAAAGGCGCGCTTCCTCGTCGACGGGAATGTCGCGTGGGAGACCAGCCTGGGCGAAATGCTCTGGGGCTTTCTCTTTGACGCGATTCACCATCGCGGCCAGCTCTCGAGTTATTTGAGACCTATGGGCGCGAAGGTGCCTTCCATCTACGGACCTTCCGCGGACGACCCCGGCACGTAAGCGCCTGCCCGCTACATTCCCTCGCGATCCGACTCGAGCGGGAAGAAGGTGCCGTATTGCGAGAAGAACATGACCGTCTTGAATCGGTCCTCGGGCGATGGTGTGAGTCCGTCGCGCCACGCCGACCAGACTTCTATCGCCTCACGTGCTTGCCTTACGCTGAGGACCTCGGAGAGGGTGGGGTCGAGAGGACACGTGCGACTCTCCCCCTCGCTGCGCGGGCACACGAGCGCCGGACTCTTTCGCCCCGCGTCGGAAGCATGCTGCGCGTAGATGATCAATGGACGAGACAGCTCGCTATCATCAAACTCGTCCAGGCGCTGAACCAGCTCGAAAAGAGTTCCCTCACTCTCCATGCTCTTCCTGTGCGTCGTCAAGACCCTGCATTCTGCCCCAGGCGAAGCATGACGACGTAGAGATGGTGCGCCTCGTGGAGAAGGAAGAACTCCATCCAGCGGGAGACAGACATTTTCCCCAGGAGGGGATGGACGCCGGCGCGGTTGGACTGTTCATCGGAGAGGCCCCTGACGAGGCCCACGATTTCCGCCCGAAGGACCCTCAGCCGGGCCAGGATTTGCTCCAGGGACAGGCCGGACCATTCCGGCCAGGCGGGATCCTCCTCGGCGCGATAGCGTCCGAGGTTCGGGCTGTCCTCCTCCAGTATCCGGTGGAGTCGCCCCAGGAAAACCGCATGCTGGCGGGCCAGATGGGCCAGGTTCTCCCGGGCAGACCATTGACCCGAGACCGGACGAGCCACGATCGACTCTTCGCTCACGCCGGCCAGGAGGACGGGGATGACCTCGAGCTGAGTCTCCAGACGTCGCAGAGTGTTTTCATTCATCATGCGTTTCGCTACAGGATACCGGCTACAAGAAGAAGCGCGAGGCCGACGACGATGGAGGGTTGGCCGAGCGTCAGGATCTGGAAGACGGCGGCAGCCGCGACGAATCCCACCAGCGGGCGCCTCCACCTTTCCCGCCGCAGGACCCGCACGACGGCCACGACGATCAAAGAAAATGCGACAACCCAGAGGCCGACCTGAAGATGGTTCAGGAATCGCCTCCGATCTGACCCCTCCGCCAGCTGTTTGATCCCGATCATCATCCGCCGCTCCATGACGAAATGGATCGGCTCAAAGACAGAGCGGTCGAAAGCGACGCCGAGCAGGGAACGGCCCCCGGCGCCGCGGCCTCTGATAAGCAGCCGCGTTGCGGAATCGCCGGCTGGCTCGAGTACGAAAGACCAACTGCCGTCCTCGGGCGCTCTTGGCGGCGTGCCCACAGCGTGAGTCCCGAATCCGAGTGTCCGGCCGGGAACATAGGCGCGCAGCGTGGCGAAACCCACGCCCCCCGCCCTGTTCTTCGGATACATCCAGAGCTTGTCGCCGATCCGCCACGATTGGCGCTCGACCCGCAGACGGTCGGTCGTTGGCATATCGCAGCCGACAAGGTTCTCGAGGAGGTCGTAGCTGTAGAAGCCGCCACGATCCTGGCCGAGCTGCGCCACCCAGGGCCATACGCGCTCGATGGGCGCGCGGATCGTGATCGCGCGGGTCTCCTGACCGCTCGCGGTCGGTATGATCTCGTCGCCCGGCAGGATGCGGCGCACCTCCTCATCCGTGGCGCCCCACCGGAGGTACCACGGCCGCACAATGAGGAAGAAGGCGCACGCGATAGCCGCGAACGCTCCGACGAGAACGAGAATGCGGCGAGCCGGCGGCGCCGCCATTATCCCGAGCTCCGCAACCTCTGCGCTATGACAGGAGCGACGAGAAGGCCGAGGCACTCATCCGGATCAAGCACTGGAGGATGGTGGATGGGAGGCCCTCCTCGATGCCAGTGTCGCGAGTCATTCGACAACAAGGTACTCACTCTGAACGAAGCCGCTCGGATATTGGCTGGTTGAAACATGGTGAAGTCTGATATCGCGGCTGACCGGCCCAAAAAGAGGAATGCCGCCGCCTAGAATGATGGGAATTCGATTGATAATGAGGCGCTGGATGAGCCCTGCGTCGAGAAAGCATTGAATGGTGATTCCGCCGTCAACGTAGAGATGCTGCGCGCCGCGCTCGCTCAACCGCGCGACGATCTCGTGAGGCGTACCGCTCATGTACTCCACGCTGGCAGCGGGTAGCGGAGGGCAGGCCGCTCGACTTGCTGGTCAGCACGACAACCGGCTTCTCGCCGTACGGCCACCGCCCGAAGGTCAGAACCTTCTCGAATGTATGCCGCCCGATGACGAGCATGTCCACGGTCGCCATGAATGCCCAGTAACCGTGGTCTTCCCCATCCGACAGTTCTCCATCGGCCGGCAACCAGTCGAGCTCTCCATTCTGCCGGGCGATATAGCCGTCCAGACTGGTGGCGATGAACACGGACGCCCTCATGTGCACCTCCGCTTGAATTGACGCCGAACATCTCAAGTGTCAGCGGCGAGTTAGGCGGCGATGATTTCATTAAGGCCTACTCCACGGCACGTTTCGTCCACTGCCACAGGCCGGCGGTCACTGCGGCTGGCAAGCGGGAGCCAGTCTGCCTCGCCACCAACACGATCTGTCCACGGTGATGGCCCTCGTGGGCCACGAAGTAAGTTAGCAGGTGACCGACGTCCAACGGCAGATTCCGCCAAACGTAAGCCGGGCTGGCGGGGACCTTGCCGCCGCAGCGACACCCCAGCCGTAAGAGCGCCTCGATGCCCCGGCTACTCCTGTTCAGTGCGGCGACCAACTGGCGGCGGCTCGCCTTCCGGCGGTCCACGGCGGACGGAACCGGGATGCCATGGGGCCGGCCCAGGGTCTTGAGCCACATACACCGGGTGTTGTGGAGGTGGCCGGCTAGCATGCGAATCGTCTTGCGCGGGGCTCCGGGGACCGGAGCCGCCCAGACCGCGGTGGGGACGTGGTTGACGAGAAAGACAGTGACCCTATGATTGGTCCGCCAGGCCGCCAAGATGGTCTCGGCGAGATCACGGATGGCGGGCATTTCGGGTCTCCCCTGAGGTTTCGCGCTGCCGCCTAACGGCTCAAAGCTAAGCGGCGAGCGCAAGCGAGTCCGCCGCAGCCGCGGGTTCGGCGACGTGCCCTTCACCGGATGACCTCGCCCGTCCACCGGTCCCTGTTCGCCCAGTAGGGACACGCTGAGCACTTCTGACCCCCTGGATAATCAACCCCTTCCTCATGCGGGCAGCCGATGATTCCGGGGCTCATTACCACGCTCTTCGGCTTATGCGCAGTGATGAATTCAAGTACCGATTCACAGATCGCTTGGTCGTACCGGACATCCGAACCGGCTGAGTGCCACCGCTCGAGTGGATCCGCCTCGCGACCCTCTCCCGTAATGATGCCCACAGCGACCTTCGTCGCTCTGCTGCCATCAGGCCCGTAGTAAGCCACCGTGGCAACAGGGTAACCACGAAAACCTCGCTTCGCCTTGCCGCGAAGCGCTGAAAAGCGCCCAGAACCCTTCCTCATCGACAGTGCCTCAGTGCCTATTCACGTCGCCGAACGACCAAGCTCCGCTGGAGCGCCTTGTTAGAAGGCGGCGCGCTGCCCTGCGCCTGGAAGTGCAGCGACCTCCTCAGCTCACCGCTTTCTTCACGAGCGCGTCAATCCTTGCCTCGGCGGCGGCGGTCAACTCCTTCAGCGCGAAGGCGACCGGCCACACGGTGCCTTCGTCGAGGTTCGCCTTGTCGCTGAAGCCGAACGTCGCGTACCTCGCCTTGAACTTGTGCGCGCTTTGGAAGAAGCAGACGACATTGCCGTCCTTGGCGTACGCGGGCATCCCGTACCAGGTTCTCGGCGAGAGGGCTGGCGCGCTGGCTTTGACGATGGCATGGAGCCGCTCGGCCATGGCGCGATCCGATTTCGGCATCTCGGCAATCTTCGCGAGCACGTCCCTTTCCGCGTCCGCCTTCTTCGCGCGCGGGCCGCGGCGCGCTTCCGCCTTCAGCTCTTGGGCGCGCTCCTTCATCGCGGTTCGTTCCTCGTCCGTGAATCCCTTGACCGCCTTGCCGGTCACGGTGGCGCTCTTGGCTGACTTCTGTGTATCCATCTTTGGGCTCATAGAGCCTCCTCATACTAACTTCGGTTGGACACCTCGCCGCAGTGCGAATGCGGATCCGCACTATTCTCACATGCGCCGCCTAACATGGTTTAGAGGCGTCCCAATTCTGCGAGCAAACGCGACGGGGCGTTGTCGCATAACGTTGGTGAATGCTGGGGCGCTTCGTTCTACGTATCTTCATCGTGCCGTACGAATTATCACCAAAACCCCATTCCGAGTCCTGATTTTCTAGGCGCGGGCGGCGTGGCGCCGACCTTACCGAACGACTGCGACGGAATGCAACAAAGCGCGAGCGACCCTCTGAGGGTCGCCCGCGCTTGCTGCAGCGGTAGAATTACGAAGTTACCTGCTGGCTGCGGCCGCACGCTGGCGCCCGCCCCGGGCCTGAGCGAGAAGGTCGTAGCGATCAAGGTTCATCACCTTGTTCCAGGCAGCCACGAAGTCACGCACGAGCTTCTCCTTCGCGTCATCACTTGCGTAGACCTCCGCCAGCGCTCGGAGCTGAGAGTGCGCGCCGAACACGAGGTCGGCGGCCGTGGCGGTCCACTTCAGCTCGCCCGTGGCGCGATCGCTGCCCTCGTACACGTTCTCAGCCGAGGCGGATGGTCTCCACGCCGTACCGATGTCGAGCAGATTCACGAAGAAGTCGTTGGTCAGCGTCTCCGGCCGCTCGGTGAAGACGCCGTGCCCGGATTGCCCGAAGTTAGCGTTCAGGGCACGCATGCCGCCGACGAGAACCGTCATCTCGGGCGCGGTCAGCCTCAACAGGTTGGCGCGGTCCAGCAGGCGCGTCTCCGGCGACAGCGGGTCTCCCGCTCGCATGTAGTTGCGGAACCCGTCGGCCATCGGTTCGAGCACGGCAAACGTGTCCACGTCGGTCTGCTCCTGCGAGGCGTCCGTGCGGCCCGGCGCAAACGGGACGGTGACGTCGTGCCCGGCGTTCCTCGCCGCCTGCTCGACGGCGGCGCTTCCGCCCAGGACGATCAGGTCGGCCAGCGAGACCTTTTTGCCGCCGGACTGTGAGCTGTTGAAGTCCTGCTGGATCTGCTCGAGTTTCTTGAGCACCTTCGCCAACCGGGCCGGTTCGTTGACCTTCCAGTCCTTCTGCGGCGCGAGACGGATCCGTGCGCCGTTGGCACCGCCACGCTTGTCGGTGCCGCGGAAGCTGGCCGCAGCCGCCCAGGCAGTGGAGACCAGCTCCGAGATGGACAGACCGGAGTCGAGGATCTTGCGCTTCAGGGCGGCGATGTCCTTCTCCCCGATCAGCTCATGATCGACCTCTGGGACGGGGTCCTGCCACAACTGCGGCTCCGGAACCCCGGGACCGAGGTAGCGCGCACGGGGGCCCATGTCGCGGTGAAGCAGCTTGAACCACGCGCGGGCAAACGCGTCGGCGAGCTGGTCCGGATTCTCGTGAAAGCGCTTCGCGATCGGCCCGTAGATCGGATCCACCCTCAGCGACAGGTCCGTGGTCAGCATCATGGGCGCGTGCCGCTTCGACGGGTCGTGTGCATCCGGCACGGTCCCCTTGGCCTCGGGATTCTTCGGAGTCCACTGCTTCGCACCGGCGGGGCTCGTCGTCAGCTCCCACTCGTACTTGAACAGGTTCTCCAGGAACCCGTTGTCCCACTTGGTCGGCTCGCTGGTCCATGCGCCCTCGAGGCCGCTGGTGATCGTGTGGGCGCCCTTGCCGCTGCCGTATTTGTTCTTCCAGCCGACGCCTTGCTCCTCGAGGGGGGCCGCCTCGGGTTCCGGACCGACGTTCTCAGGCGCCGGGGCAGCACCATGGGTCTTGCCGAACGAATGGCCGCCGACGATGAGCGCAACCGTCTCTTCGTCGTTCATCGCCATGCGGGCGAACGTCTCGCGAATGTCCCTGGCGGCAGCCAGCGGATCGGGGTTGCCGCCGGGACCTTCAGGATTAACGTAGATCAGGCCCATCTGCACGGCGCCGAACGGAGCGGCGAGCTCCCGATCGCCGCTGTAGCGCTCGTCTCCCAGCCAGGCGTCCTCAGGGCCCCAGAAGATGTCCTCGGGCTCCCAGACGTCGGGCCGGCCGAAGCCGAAGCCGAACGTCTTGAACCCCATCGATTCCATGGCAACGTTGCCGGCCAGGACCAGCAGATCAGCCCAGGAGATCTTCCGGCCGTACTTCTTCTTGATCGGCCAGAGCAACCGGCGCGCCTTGTCGAGGTTTGCATTGTCGGGCCAGCTGTTGAGGGGCGCAAAGCGCTGTTGGCCCTCGCCGCCACCGCCGCGGCCATCGGCGATGCGGTACGTGCCCGCGGCATGCCACGTCATGCGGATGAAGAGCGGCCCGTAGTGGCCGTAGTCGGCCGGCCACCATTCCTGCGATGTGGTCATCACCTCGATGAGGTCCCGCCTCAGCGCGTCGAGGTCGAGGGACTTGAACCGTTCTGCGTAGTCGAAGTCGTCTTCCATCGGATTGGACAGGTGCGAGTGGTGGTGTAACACCGAAAGGTCCAGCTGATTCGGCCACCAGTCCTTGTTCGTCCTCGGCCGACTCCGCTTCGGAGTCGGGGCGGGGATTACAGGGTTCTCGCTTTCGCTGACGCTGTTAGTGTGTTCCTTGTCGGGCACGTCGATCGTTCTCCTCTCTGGGTGGTTGGTCGGTTGGCTTTCACTCGACAATGTTAACGCACCGCGATGACGGTAGACAGGGCGCGCTGCCCGGCCTCATGTCATCCTCAGCGAACAGCGAGGGATCCGCTCCTTGTGATTTGGCCGTTGTCTAACTTCTTGAGAACAAAGAGAATTCGGCGTCGGGCGTGACGGCGACGACCGCCCATCACCACCTGATATTCGTCAACCTCGAAGCCCGGCAGCGGTTTCGCGCTGCTCACTTCGATCTGATTCCAAGGGATGTCGTAGATCCGGCCGGCGCCTTCATCGATGAAGTGGTGATGACGATCAGTGTTCGGATCGAAGAGCACCAAGTCGGGAGCGAGATGCAGCTCCCGAAGCAACCCTTTTTCCACGAAGAGATGGAGCGTGTTGTAAGACGGTTGCTCGAGAGATCATCGGGAATTCTCCTGAACGCCCGCCCAGACTCTGTCGGCAGAGGGGCGCTCCGTCTGTGGAGCACATACTCGGCGACGGCGACGCGCTGCGCAGACGGATGGATGCCGTGCTCCTCGAGAATGCGTACGACGTCCCGCTTCATGTCGGAAACGCTTATTCCGAGTCCTGATTTTCTAGGCGACAGTTTTCATTAAGATTCTGTCGCCTAACACTCGACGCTTGCTGGCCATGAGAACCAGAATCGTCCGAACTGGCTACAAAAGAAGTCTGACCGCGCCGTCACTGGTTTCTCGCCTCAGCCGCCCTGTCCCGATGGCGCGGCCCGCGGCAAGTCTCGTGGCAAATCGAAATGCCTCCCATGGATGGCGTCGAGGAGGTCGTCGCGGTGATCAGGGTCCGGCTGCGAGACCGCGAAGCGCTGCATGATCGACCACTCATTGATCTCAAACTTGTCCGGAAGGGGGATGAAATCCTTTGAGTCGAGGACCTCACGGATTTTCGGCAGCATCTCCGCCTGCCAGTCGGGAAGATCTTCGCGGGGTTCCGAGTCCTCGACGAGACCGGCATCCTCGTCCGTGATGGTGATCAGCTCACCGGTTTTGCGGTTGATGTAGGCAGTCATTTCGTCGGAGACCGTCTGCATCTCCTCGAGGACATCCTGAAGATTGACGGGGAGTGGCACGGCGGTTGTTCTTACGCGGGAACGAGACGGCGGTGGCGGTCGATGGAGTCGGCGATGAGTGTAGCGTGGTGGCGGCTGTTCTCGATGAAGATGCGGCCGACTTCGGTGCCGCCGAGGATGGCGCCGGCGAGGTAGAGATTAGGGACGTTGGACTCGAGGGTCTCCAGGTCGTGGGAGGGAATGCGGTTGGGTCCTTCGAGGAGGATGCCGCAGCGCTCGAAGAAGGCGAAGTCAGGCTCGTAGCCGATCAGAGGGAAGACGGCGTCCGCGCGGAGCGACTGTTTCCCGGCGGGACCTTCGACGAGAACCGCGTCGCGGCGGATCTCCTGGATGCGTGTCTGGAAGAGCGCGCGGATCTTCCCGGCGCGGATGCGGTTCTCGAGGTCCGGCTTGATCCAGTACTTGACTCGCTCGGAGATCGCGGGAGCGCGGGCAACGAGCGTGACGCGCGCGCCGTGGCGGTAGAGGTCGAGGGCCGCCTCGGCCGCGGAGTTGCGTGAGCCCAGGACGACGACGTCCCGGTCGTGGAAGGGATAGGCCGAGATGTAGCGCCGGTGGACGTGGGGCAGGTCCTCTCCGGGGACGTTCAGGCGCCTGGGGTTGTGGAAGAAACCGGTCGCGATGATGGCAGCCGGGGCGCTGAGCTCGCGAGCCTCCGTCTCGATGGAGGAGGGCAGATCCTTCGCTTCGCTCAGGATGACAACAACGCCGCCGCCTTCGCCGGGGCGGATGGAGACGATCTCGGTGTGCGGGACGACCTTGACCTGGAACTTTTCGGCGACCGCGCGGTAGTACGCGAGAGACTCCAGACGCGTCGGGTGGGCATCCGGGACGGCGAAGGGAATCCCCGCGATATCCAGGAGATCGCGGGTCGAGAACCAGCGCATTTCCTCAGGGAAGTGATAGATGGTGTCGAGCAGGAATCCCTTGTCGTAGCAGACGGCGGGAACACCGCGGGTCCCGAGCTCGATCGCGCACGCGATCCCGGTCGGGCCGGCTCCGACGATGGCGACGGGGGAGGCATTTTCGGCCACGCCGCGATTCTATCCACCTCCCGGAACGCAATTTGCACGGATAGAAGAGTCCGAAGGGACTGGAGGTGTCCTATGAGTCAGAGCACATTGTTCTTCGTGATCGTCGCGATCGCGGTGGTGGCGCTCGCTGTCGTGGCCTGGGGCCTTTTTCAGAAGATGCGCACGAAGCGCCTGCGCGGTCGGTTCGGTCCCGAGTATGAGAGGACCGTCCGGCAAATCGGTGACCGGCGCAAGGCCGAAGAGGAGCTGGAAGCCCGCAAAAAACGGGTGGAGAAGCTCACGCTCCGGCCGTTGACGTCAGAAGAGCAGACACGATTCGGAAAGGAGTGGAAGGCCGCGCAGACACGGTTCGTGGATGACCCGAAGGGGGCCGTGGCGGACGCTAATCGTTTGGTCAAGGAATTGATGCAGGCGCGAGGCTATCCGATGGGGGACTTCGAACAGCGCGCCGCGGATATCTCGGTGGATCATCCGCGCGTCGTCTCCAACTACCGGTCCGCGCGCGAGATCGCCTCGCGTTGCGCCGAAGGCCAGGCCTCGACCGAGGATCTGAGACAGGCGGTTATTTATTATCGCGAGCTTTTCGACGAGTTACTCGAAACGCCGCAAGTCGTGGGGGTGGCGTCATGAACGAGGTCAGAAAAGACAGAGCGCTTACGACAGCGGACCTGGCGGCGAGGGGTGGGCCGCCCGCTGAAGTGAAGCCGGGTCCGGGACCAATACCGGCTGCCCGGCCTGAATACGAGGAAGCTCCGCGCCCGCAGGCGGCTCCCTCCGGCTCCGGCGAGCCGGCCGAGCAGACGAGCCCGCTCTTCTCGCCCGAGGAATCGCAGCGGTTCCGCTCGGAGTGGGATGGGATCCAGATCGGGTTCGTGGACGAGCCGCGTAAGGCCGTAGAGAAGGCGGATGGGCTCGTGGCCAGCGTCATCCACCGCCTCGCGGAGGTCTACGCGGAGGAACGCTCCAGGCTCGAGTCGCAGTGGGACCGCGGCGATGACGTCTCCACCGAGGATCTCCGCATCGCGTTGCGGCGCTACCGGTCCTTCTTCGACCGGCTCCTCTCAGTCTGAAATCGCTCTTCGGTCAGATTGCTCGGATCTTGACCGAGCCGCCGCTCGTGCGGAGGCGGAGATTCTCACCGCCGCGACCGAGGGTGCCGCGGAGCAAGCCGCGGGAGAACTCGCCTTGGACGGTGAGCGGGAGATCAGAGGAGACAGAGTTTCCGTGGGCGTCGATGGCGAGAGAGACGTTAGGGTCCACGGAGACGGTGATTCCACCACCGGAGGATTCCAGCGTTCCGCCGCGACCGTTGCCGCGCGTGAAGGAGGCTTCGATCGAGCCTCCCGAAGTGTCGGCGTCCACGCGGCCTCCGGCTTCGCGGATGTGGATGCCGCCACCGGAGCTGTGCGCGCGGATATCTCCGCTGATTCGATCGAGATTGACCGAACCTCCGCTCGTCTCGGCGTTCAAGGGTCCCTCCAGGTTCACGGCCTCGATGCCGCCGCCGGAGGTCTCGACGCGGCTCTTTCCCTTGATGTCGCGCAGATGAATGGACCCGCCAGATGTCTCGGCCTGGAGGTCGCCGACGAGGTCGCGCACTTCGATCCCCCCGCCTGAGGTCTCGATCTTCGCCGGCGATCGGAGCGCAGCCAGAGAAATGCCGCCGCCCGAGGTGTGCACTTTGACGGCCGTTTCCGCGGGGACCTCCACTTCGAATCGGACCGAGGAGCCCCAGTTGCCAAACCAGGAGGAGAGGGGATGCCTCTTCCGGGCGATGACTGCGGCCGATCGGCCGCCTTCCTCGTAGTGGAAGCTCAACAGATCGTTGATGTCATCCCGCTTGGATGTGACAACGAGCCTGACCCCGGAGGTGGACGTTCCCGTGACAATCACCCGCCCCAGGTCGGTTTCCAGCCTGAATTCGCCACCCGGCTCGAGCTTGAGAGACTTCTCCATCCGGAACTCGGCGAAAGCCGGCAGGGCGGCCAGAACGAACGCGATCGAGCAGAACAGCGGCCGGAATAGTCTGGTCTTCATGACACCTCTCCCTTGATGTTGTAAACGCGGGAACCCGCCCAAGGTTCTCCTATTGGTGCCAGATTCCAGATTCCAGGCTCGGCCTGCTTTACTTGGAATCTGGAATCTGGAATTTGGAACCCAAGAAATCGTCGAGAATCCGGTTGAACTCCTCGGGGCGGTCCATCATGAGCCAGTGGCTGGCATCCGGGATGACTCGGACAGGCATGTCTTTGGAGCCGCGATGGATGGCGATGGGGTTATCGGCGAGGTAGGAAGCGATGTGGAGCCGCGGCCCGCGGTAGGCGGCGAGGGCGGGGCCGGGGTCGAAGGTGTAAAGACCGTTGGTCGCGGCGATGAAGACCTCGGGACGGGTCGCGCGGAGGGACCGGAAGACGGCGGTTTTCGTTGCGTCGGTTCCCTTGACGAGGATGCCTTCGAACCAGCGGCGTGTGAAGTCCTCGTAGTTCTCCGGAAGCAACCCGTGGCGCAGGGCCTCGGCCTGGGCCGGTGGCGGGTTGCGGATGTCGCCCGCGACATCGGCGAAAACGAGGCCAGCGAGGCGCTCCGGGTGCTTTCCGGCATACGCCGCCACCACGGCGCCGCCGTAGCTGTGACCGACGAGGACGAATCGCTCCAATCCGAGCGTGTCGGCCACCGCCGCGACGTCCTCCGCGAATCCCGGGACGGAATAGTCGGCGTTGCCCGCCGGGGCCGATTCACCCATGCCGCGGAGGTCGAACGCCGCGGCCCGGCGCGCCCCGCGCAGGTGCTCGAGCTGCGCGGCCCACTGCGTCCGATTCCCGCCGTTGCCGTGAACGAAGAGGATCGGAAGGCTTCCGTGTCCGCCGACGTCCACGCGCAGCCGGCTTTGCCGCCCCTGGATCCATAGGCCTGCCGGCGCGCTTTCGAAGTTTTCCATCTTCAGGATGTCGGGAGTGGAAGGCGTCTAACCTTTCAGAGTCTGCCCTGAAATGGAGGACAAGGATCGAAGCGACGCGGGCAGATCCTTCGCTGCGCTCAGGATGACACGGAGAAAGCGAAGGGATGACAGGGAGAAAAGCGAAGAGATGGCCAAGAAGGGAGGGCCGACGATGGGGCGGAGGGGCAAAGGGGTGACCGTAACGGCCATCACTTCAGGGCGAGGAACATCGTCATTCCGCGGCCACGCAGCTCGACGCGGTCGGGCTGGATCGAGACAATCGTGAATTCCTCGACCACCGCGCCGGGGCCGAGCACCTTGCCGTTGATCAGAGCGACGGGGTTCGACTCGGAAAAGACGATTCCGCCCAGCTCGATCTTCGCGCCTTCGGGAACGGTGACCTCTCCGACGTAGGTCTTCGCGTCGGCAGGTCCACGCGCGGCCTTGCCGGCTGTTGGGGCGGCCGAGGCCGGGCGCGGCTCGGCGTCGGACGCGGTTGGGACATGCCCGGCCTCGGCGCGCGGCTTCGGAGCGGGCCGCTTTGCCTCCCCGCTCCCTTTCGAGCTGGCCGTCTCCCCGTTCCCCGCGGAAACTCGGGAAGGCAGGCCGCGCGGCGGCGGCGCGACCTCGACTGTGTGCAATTCCTGGCTCGGGCTCCTTTGGACCTTGGACTTTGGACGTTGGACGGGCGCCGGCTGTCTCGACAACCACATCACGCCGCCCGCCACGATGCCGGCGGTGATCACCACGGCGGCAACAACCGCCGACCGCCGGCGCCGTTTCGTGTGGTGCTCGGGCACCCATGGGTAAGCGCCGCCCTTGAGGCCGTCGCGTCGCGCCGCTTCGAGCTCCGCCCGCTTCAACGCCTCGTCGATCAGGCTCATGAGAACGTCCCTTCCAGTTCGCGGATCGCCCGCCGCACGTGCGCCGCCGTCAGCCGATCGGTTCCGGTCACGAACCCGCAGAGAAGCGTCTTGTCGCAGACGGCGTTGATCAGCCGCGGCACTCCGCGCGAGTAGCTGTAGATCTTCCGGGCTGCCCACGGCGTGAAGAGCGGCCGGCTGTCCGCTCCCGCCACCCGCAGCCGGTGCTGGATGTACGCCTCGGTCTCTTCGCGCGAGAGCGAGCTCAGGTGATAACGCACCGTGATGCGCTGTCGAAGCTGCTTCAGATTGCTCTGTTCGAGCTTCCCGCGCAGCTCCGGCTGGCCCAGGAGCACGATCTGCAGCAACTTGGTCTGATCGGTCTCCAGATTCGAGAGCAGGCGGACCTGTTCCAGGAGATCGTCGTCCAGGTCCTGTGCCTCGTCGATGAAGAGAACGACGTCATTGCCGATGATGGCCTCATGAAGCAGGAACTCGTTCAACGTCTCGAGACAGGTGACACGGTCCACCCGGCGCGGCTTCAGGCCGAACTCGGAGAGTACTGCCCGCAGGAGCTGCGTGCTCGTCATGCAGGGGTTGAGGATCAGGGCGGTCCTGTAAGTCGGTCCGAGCTCCTGGAGGATCGCGCGGCAGACGGTCGTCTTCCCGGCGCCGACCTCGCCGGTGATCTGGATGAAGCCCTTGCGCTCCCGGATACCGAACAGGATGTGGTTGAAGGCCTCCCGGTGCCGTTCGGAGAAGAAGAGGAACCGCGGGTCGGGCGTGATGTTGAAGGGCGACTCCCGGAATCGGTAGAAATCGTTATACATCCGAAGGGAAAACTCTCTCACAGGCCAGGTTGTTCCGAGGGCCGGTAACCGAGACCCGATTTCGCGGACAGGTGTCCGGTTTGCTTGGACACCTGTCCGTCTTCGAGCGCACGCAACTGACGTATTTGCCGGCAAATCCGGGGTTCCCGTGCGCGGTACCCCTCTCCTCCCTCTCCCGCCGAGAGAGGGTCGGGGTGAGGGGCAATCCTTGTCAGACGGCGACTTCGACTTCTCTGACCTCGTCCTTCTTCAGCGACTCCTCAACGGCTGCGAGGTACTCCCGGATGGCATCTTGAATGTTCTTGAGTGCCTCCTGCGGTCGCCCCTTGCGACCAGCATCCGGGAAGGCCTGGACACGAAACGCTGAACCCCTCCTGGCTCTTCTGCAGAGCAACCTTGTACCGCATACCCAGAATTCTACTCCCTGCCCAGCAGGTCCCCTCGCGGGCCGACGGCTCCAAATTCAGCGGTTAGCCTCGGCAGAATAAGACCATAAGCCACGACTGACCCCTTCCGCTCCCTCGCCTTCGGGCGGGTGGTCGACACTCCAGACAATCAGGGCAGTGCAGAGAGTTAGAGTCTCTGAGGATGCCAGCTGCGCTGGTGTCGCCTTCTGCTCCTGCTGTTGATTCGAGAGGCAGACGAATCGCGTCGACAGCAAAACTGCGAGTACTGCCATCCACGCCGCCTGGCCGATCGTCATATCACTTCAGTGTCCATGCGTGGCCTAACGGCTGGCGGCTCAGCGGCGCGCGCATGCGCGTCCGCTGCAGCCGCGGGTTCGGCGACTGCGGCTTGATTAACCGCCCTGCGATGCTCTTCATCTCAGCAGCATGACCAAGCAAAGGGCGCAGGCGCGTTCCGGTGCAGCGGGTTGTTCGACCGCATTCATGTCAGCCCGAAGGCCTCGCGGAAATAGCAAGGGCAACAACCTGAAGAACAAAAGAGGAGAGCGCGAGTATTGTACGAATTGTGTGCACCTTCTCCCAAGGTTCCCAAAGTTCCTTGAGATTTGCAGGAGGTGTTGCGGTGCTCCAGGTCATCAGTTGGTTATTGATGGGAACGTTGACCGCTCGGGTCAATATGACTGTAGAAACCATCTCGATTGATGCTACTGAGACGAGCCAGAAGTGAACCGTCCTCCAACTGCCGCGCAGCAGAACGGACCAGAGCATGGTAGAGAGAACGGCACCAATCGTCAGAACCGGCATCACTCGGGAAAAATTGACGTGAATCGACTGCCCAAGCTGAACGAAACTCTGTGGGGTCAGGTTATGCCTGGCGATCGAGATACCCATTTTGTGACCGAGAAAAACGCCTGCCGCCAATCCTGTGCCAACGATCGAAATCATTGGAACCACTACCTCAGCTTCCATCGATATTGACCTCCTTGGTCCGCTATCTGGGCACTGTCGGATGCCGCCGAACGTCTGAAAGCTCACCGGCGACAGCGGCGCAGCCGCTGGCGTCCGGTGCAGCGCTTTGTTGGGCGACTTCATGGGACCGCGACCGCTCGCCTCCGGCGGATGCGGGCGATGCCCCGGTAGATCGCCTCGATACCGTAGATAAGCACGCGGTAGGCCGCCGTACCGATGGCAATGTACCGAGCGAACATTTGCCAGCCAAAAAGAAGTGGCACATCCGAGAATTGGTTGGCCACGTAGCTACGCCAGGCATACGGAAGAAGAGCGTTGAGGGCCGATGTCGGCAGGTCGAGAACGCGAAAGACAGCGACCCCAGCCCGAAGACTAAGCAATTTGGGTACAGAGGTTGAGACGGCCATCCAGAACGCGATGGTGGGCAATGTGACTGCGACCGCGATTCTCGCAACCACGCCTGACATCCGAGACCCGCGCATGTTCATTCTCGCGACCTGTCGCCCAACGATTTGCGGCTCAGCGGCGAGCGCAAGCGAGTCCGCTGCAGCCGCGGGTTCGGCGCTGCGTCATTTACGCCCACAGCCGAAGCGCCCATACGGTTGCGAGTCCTACGCTCGCAGCTACCACCAAGACGAGGGTAGCAAATGCCCGGGTCGTCAAGCGAAAGAATCCACAGATGAGCCCAAGTGTCACGCCCACCACAAAGCCGCCGGGGCCGGTAAAGATGATGCCGAACGGGGGACCCAGGTTGCTTTGAGGAAACATGACGAGAGGCGCGAAATACCCGGTGAGAAAGCCTACAGACCCGACTGTCAGGCCAGCCACTAAGGTGCGCCGACCTCATTTAGGCTGCCCAATGGAACAGGGCGAACGAAGCTCTGAGCGCTGCCTATTTCTCCACCGGTAGGGAGATAGGCTGCGGAGTCTGCTGTCTAGATCCACGGGAACCAATCGGAGAGCGCCTTTAGAGCGCATCGGCGGGGCTCCACACGCCGCGACCGCCCGGATGGTTGAGAACATGCGTGTGAATCATGGTCGTTCTTGGATCCCTCTGGCCAGAAGCTCTTGAACCGTTCGAACATCATACGCGTCCTCGATCAGGTGCGTCGCGAATGAGTGGCGGAGGGTATGGTTGGGCGGACTCTTGCTATCTCCGACCGCCCTCCACTTCTGCGAGCCGCCGCTCCAGGAATCGCCGCTCCGGCTCGTTGGCGACGAGCGAGAGAGCGCGCCGGTAGGCCGCGGCGGCTTCCTCGAAGCGGCCGAGTTTCTTGAGGAGGTCGGCACGGGCTGCGGGAAGGAGATGGTACGAGGCGAGGGCGCCGCGCTCCTCCAGGTCGTCCAGGAGCCGCAGGCCCTCTTCCGGCCCCTCGGCCTGCGCGACCGCGACGGCGCGATTCAGCTCGACGACGGGCGAAGGATTGAGTCGAAGGAGGACGCCGTAGAGCGCCGCAATCTGGCGCCAGTCGGTCTCTTCGGGGCGGCGCGCCTGCGCGTGCAGAGCCGCGATCGCGGCCTGCACGGCGTAGGGGCGAGGTCCTGCTTCGCGCAGCGCCTGTTCGGCGAGAGCCGCTCCCTCCGAAATCTCCTCACGGTCCCAGCGGCTGCGGTCCTGCTCCTCCAGGAGGACGATCTCTCCGTCAAGCGAGAGGCGCGTGTCGCGCCGCGAATCGTGAAGCAGCATCAGTGCGAGGAGCGCCCGCGCTTCAGGAGGACCGGGCATCAGCTCGCTGAGCAAGCGGCCCAGGCGGATCGCCTCAGCGCACAGGTCGCGACGCACGAGGGCGTCGCCCGCTGTTGCGGCATAGCCTTCGTTGAAGATCAGGTAGATGACGGCCATCACGGCGTCGAGCCGCTCGGCGAGCAGATCGTCGGGAGGAACGCGGTAGGGAATTCCCGCGTCGCGGATCTTCTGCTTGGCTCGCACCAGACGCTGTGCCATGGTGGCCGCGGGCACGAGGAACGCCCGGGCGATCTCTTCGGTCGAGAGTCCGCAGAGAGTCTTCAACGTCAGAGCGATCTGCGCCTCCGGCGCGAGGGAGGGATGGCAACAGGTGAAGATCAGCCGCAGCCGGTCGTCGGGGATCGAGCCGTCGAGGGCGTCGAGCGGGTCCACGGCCAGGCGCTCTTCCTGCTCGAGCGCCGCGATTGCCGCGATCTCCTGCTGCTTCTTCTCGAAGCGCGCCCTCCGGCGCAGCTTGTCGATCGCCTTGTGGCGGCCCGTGCTCACGAGCCACGCCCGCGGGTTGCCCGGCGTCCCGGCCGAGGGCCATTGTTCGAGCGCCGCGGCGAAGGCGTCCTGCATCGCCTCTTCGGCCGCGTCAAAGTCGCCGAGCAGGCGGATCAGCGTCGCGAGGATCCGCCCGGACTCCTCCCGGTAGATGGTCTCGATACTCATCGGCCAGCCCGGCGAGCGTAACCCGGTTTTGAACGTCACTCTGAGGAGACCCTCCCCCTCTGATGTCATTCCGAGCGCAGCGAGGAATCTGCCCTCTTTCGCTCCACCGAGGCTCGGGTCGTGGTCGGGACAGGCTCCGCGACGAGGGATCTGCTCCGCTAGGGCCGGAAAAGCAGAGCAGATCCCTCGCTTCGCTCGGGATGACAATGAGGGGTGTTCACTCGGGATGACAAAGAGGGCCAAGGACCCCGGATGTTGAAAGGCTGTTAATCCTACGGCTGGGCCGGCATCTCCATGATCGGGCGGACCTCGATCGAGCCCGTCCGCACGGAAGGAATGCGCGCCGCAATCGCGGTCGCTTCGTCCAGGTCTTTAGCCTCGACGATGTAGTAGCCGCCGAGCTGCTCGCGGGTCTCGGCGAAGGGGCCGTCGGTCGTCAAGGTCTTGCCGTTGCGGACCCGGACGGTCGTCGCGGTCGTGACCGGCTGGAGGGGATCGCTCGCCAGGTGTTTTCCGCTCTTCTTGATGCTCTCGGTGAAGGCGCCGTACTCCTGGTAGATGGCGCCCTTGTCCTTCTCGTTCAGGGCCTCCCAGTCCACCTCACGGTCGTAGATCAGAAGCATGTATCGCATCCTTTTTCTCCTTTCGTCATCTAGTCGAACGGCCGGCCCCGGAATCGACAGCGGGCAGCGTCTTTCTTTCAGGCGGGATTGCCGGCGCGCAGAAGTTTCTCTCCGATCCCGGAGGAGCGGAGAATCCTGGCCTTCGCGGCAGCCTGCAGCAGCTCTTTCTCGCCGAGGATCACGACGGCCCGGCGGCTTCGCGTCAGGGCGGTGTAGAGGAGCTCGCGCGTCAGCAGCGGCAGGTCGGTCTCCGGAAGCAACAGGCCGACGTGGTCGTATTCCGAGCCCTGAGCCTTGTGTACGGTGATGGCGTAGGACAGTTCGAGATCCGCCCGCAGCTCGTCCAGGTGAAAAGCGGCGAATTGATCGTCTCTCGGGAAGACCGCCATGAAGCGGTGCGAGACCGCTCCGGGCTCCGCCACGCGGAGGACGATGCCCTGGTCGCCGTTGAAGAGCTCGCGGTCGTAGTCGTTGCGAAGGACCATGACGGGCTCTCCGGGCAGGAAGGCGGGACGTCCGTGGAAGGCGTCGCCGTCCCCCGCCGGACGGGAGGCGAGAGCCCGCGCGTGCAGAGAGGCGTTGACGGCTTCGGCGCCGGTCGGCCTCGCCGCGGTGCGCGTCACGCACAAGAGGCGGAAGCTCGCGAAATGAGACTGGAGCTTCGCGAGGCCGGCCTGGTCGGCAGGCGAGAACCCGTCCGGTCCGCGGCGATACTCCTTTCGGATCAGACGGTCGAAATCCGGCAGGCCTCGGACGCGTTCGCCGTACCACCGGTCGAGGAAGGCCTCTCGCGCCGCCGGCTTTACCCCGCCTTCCAGAATTTCGATCTTCTCGAATGCGAGGTCCACCGCGCGAGCGCGCTCCGCGATGAGAGACCCCTCATCGCCGGCCTCGAAAAGCGCCGCTCCCTGGCCTTCGTTGACGAGCCGCGCGGCCGAAAGGATCGAGCGGCCTGCGGGATCGGCCGGGTCCATCCGGTAGCTCCGGGTCAGGCGGACGACGGCACGGCGGCGAGGATCCCCGGGGGAGGCGGAATCGGGCGGCAGGAGGTCGCGGAAGACGGCGCCGGCCTCGACTGAAGGAAGCTGGTCGGCGTCGCCGAGGAGAACGAGACGCGCGCCGTCCGCGACGGAGCGGACGAGCTGGTCCATCAGGAAGAGGTCGATCATGGAGCATTCGTCCACGATGACGGCTTTCTCGGAAAGGCGATTGTTCTCGTGCTGGCGGAAGCGCCCGCTCGCCGGAGAGAAGCCGAGGAGCCGGTGGAGCGTTTTTGGAGTGGGGCATCCCGCGAGGATCGCCTCATCGGAGGCGTCCCGCCGCTGGACGCTCGCGAGGCTCTTCCGGATCGACTCTTCGAGCCTCTTCGCTGCCTTGCCGGTCGGCGCCGCGAGCGCAATCGATTCGACCGGCACGCCGAGCCGGACGAGCGCTCGAAGGATCGAGAGGACGATCGAGGTCTTGCCGGTCCCCGGTCCGCCCGAGATGACCGCCAGCGAGGAGGTCAAAGCGGCGCGAATGGCGGACTGCTGCTCCTCCGAGAGGCTGACGGGCATTCCTCCCTGCTCCGGAGGCCGCGCGAGGAGATCCGTGATCGCGCTCTCGATCTTCGCCGCCGCGATCGCCGGGGGCTTGCGTCGCAGGCGCCCGCCGAGCGCGGAGGACAGGCGGTCTTCGTAGAAGAGCATCCGCTGCTGATAGAGGAACGGGCCGTCCAGGATCAGCGGCGCAAAGTCTCCCGGAAGGCCGAGGACGCCGGCCGCCGGGTTTTCCCCCGGGACCCTCGCCGCCGCGAGAAGCGACTCGATCGCCGCCCGCCCCTCCCGCGAAAGGCCGAGGCGCTCTTGGATGGAATCGAGGTAAGACGCCTCGCCGTCTCGCTCCGGCGCCCCGGGCAGGGGCACGCGCGTGCTCCCCTGCCGCGCCGCGATGAGGGTTGTGAGCGCGAGGATGAGAAGCGCTTCGCCCTGCGCGGGTGAGGCCCCGCGCGCAAGCCTCGCGATCTCCCAGGCGAGGGAGACGGATTCCGCCGGGAGGTCATACTCGCGGACGCACGCGCGGAGCGCGTCGGGGAAGGCGAGGCCCGATGCCGGTTGTCCGAGGCGCGAGCGCGCCGTCCCGAGCGGGCTCAATTCGACGAGAGGGATCATCCTGCGGCCTCCGTCTCGGCGGGAAGGAAGTCGGGCCGCAGCAGCTCCTTTTCCCAGGCAGCGATCGTCTTCCAGTCGGGCCGCTCGGCATGGATCCCTTCGACTCCCGAACCCGGAGCGCGCATCCCGCGGAGGAAGCAGTAGAGGAATCCACCGAAGCCTTTCTCATAGCCGGCGCGGTCGTGGACGCCGAGCATCCTGACGAGAGCGAGACCGTAGAGCTTCGCCTGGAGCCGGTAGTTGCGCTCGACGTGAGCCGAGAGCAGGGGCGGATCCCAGCGCGGCAGGGAGTCGCTCTTCCAGTCGAGGAAATACGTCTGGCCCTCGTGCTCGAAGACGAGGTCCACGAAGCCGCGTATGTAGCCGCGCTTGATGCGGAATCTCTCGAGACCGGGCGCCCACGCGATTTCCGAGGAGAAGAGCGGATGGTCTTTCTCCGGGATCGGATAGAGGAACTCGACCTCGCGCAGGCTTCTGGCGGCGCGGCAGAGCCCCTCGATCCGGCCTCCGCCGGGCAGAAGCACCGGCGCCGTCAGCGCGGCGTGGACCAGGCGCTCGCTGTGCTCGAGGTGCCGGGGATCCCGCCCGTACCGGAGAAGGGCCTGCCGGAAGATCCGGTCCACCTTCTCGTCGGCCTTCCATTTCGAGAACGGCGTTCCGGCGGCGAGGCCTTCGAACGGGACCTCTTCGAGCACGCTATGAAGAAAGACTCCGGACGCGCGTCCGCCGGGGAGCTCGTCTGACGCCGGCGGCGCCGAGAGGCCGGTCGCGGGCTCGTCCGCGGCATCCTCCAGGGCATCCTCCGGAGCCTGGTAGCCAGCGCCGGCCTTCAGTCCCGTGTAGGAGGCGACGACGAAGCCCGCGTGGCGGCGACGGGCCTCGCGGAAGTTTCCGGAGAGATCCCGCTCCACGAGCAGCTCCTCCGGCGGTCGCCAGGTCGAGAGGTCGGCCGCCGCGGCTGCCGCCTTCTCCGATCTGGGCTCATCGCAGGGGACCTCTTCGAACGTAAACCAGCGGGAGTGCTTCGGGTCCCTGGCGCTCCCGAGCAAGCGCGACAGAGACCGGTTCAACTGGGAATACGGCCCGGTGAAACTGAAAGGCTTCGTTTTGCCGGGCACGAAATAAGGAAGATAGACGCGGGCCTTCGCCCTCGTCAGCGCGACGTAGAGAAGGCGCTGGTCCTCCTCTTCCGATTCCCGCTGGACCACCGACTTTATTTCCTGGGGCGCGTCCGACCCGACCCAGGCGAATCGCTCCCCGCCCTCGTGAAAGGTTCTGACCGGGTCGCTCGGGCCCTTCGAGAAACCGCCGAAGACGAAGACGACGGCCGCTTCCAGGCCCTTGGCCTTATGGATCGTCATGATCTGTACGGCGTCTTTTTCGCTTTCCAGCCGCTGGACGTTGGTGTCGAAGCCCTCCGGCAGAAGCTGCTCGCGGATGTAGGCGGACAGCGTCCGGGTGACGTCCGCCAGCGTCCCCTTCGAGCGGCCGGCCCCTTCCAGGAGTACGTCGAACACGTGGAGGTAGTTGGTCAGCTCGCGCTCGTTCTCCTTCAGGAAGAGCTCCCTCAAGACGATGCCGCTCTCTTCGAGGATTCGTGAAAACAATCGCGAGTAGTCCCGGGCGTCGGCGAGGGCCTTCCAGTCGGCCAGACGCTTCACGAGCGGATGCCCGCCTTCCAGATCGCCGGAGCTCTCCAGATCCGCGAGGGTCAGACCGAAGAACGGAGTCAGCCAGGCGTGGAATCTCCGGGACCGGTCGTGGGGGTCCTCCAGAGCCCGCAGCAGGTCCAGAATGTCCCTGGCCTCATTACGCTGGAAGAGCCCTTCCTGCTTGAAAAAGACGTGCGGAATGCGGGCGGCGCGGAGGTGGTCTCCCACGGTGTAGCCGTCCTCCTTCGTGCGGGTCAGGATGAAGATGTCCGGGGCCCTGATCGGGACTGGAAGAGAACGGGCGTCTTGCGCCAGTCGAAGCGGCTTCTCTCCTCCGAGAAGCTTCGCGATCTCCCGCGCGATCCTCTTCGCGAGGACCTCTTTGAGCGGGTCCGCCTTGATCTGTTTCGCGGCGGAAACGGGGCAGAAGAGGTGGATCGGCGGGACTTCCTTTCCGCCTCTGTCCACGAGCGCGAAGTCGCGGCGCGCCGCGGCGACGGGATCCGTGTATCGGATCGCGCCGGTGAAGAACGGAGGGTTCGCGGCCTGGTCCAGGATCGCGTTGCACGCCTCGATGAGCCGCGGCGTGGCGCGGTAGTTCTCCGTCAGCGGCACGAGCGAGCCGCCCGAGCCGGTGATCTCGTCGCGCGCCGCCAGGTACGTCTCGACGTCCGCGCCGCGGAAGGCGTAGATCGCCTGCTTGGGATCGCCGATCAGGAAGAGAGGGTTGCCTCCGCCGCTCTCGAAGAAGATCTTCCGGAAGATCTTCCATTGGATGTCGTCGGTGTCCTGGAACTCGTCGATCAGGGCATATCGGTACCGCCGCCGGAGGGCAGCGGCCAGCTCCTCGCCGCCCGGGCCCTCGAGGCTCTCCGCGACGAGCGCCAGCATGTCGTCGAAGTCATATTCGCCGGCGAGCTTCTTCCTTTCCCTCGCGCGAGCGACGACTCGCGGCAGGAAGAGCTGCGCGACCAGCGCTTCGAGCTTGACCGGAACGCCTTTCGCGTCGTTGGGCTCGATCCCGGCGGCGAGGAGCGCAGCGGCTTCCGGGAGTTTCGCCGCTGGGAGCCGCGGGCGGACCTCTCCGCGGACCCGGCTGCAACGGAGGAGAAGCTTCTCGAGCGCCCCGACCGAGCCCGCCTGGCGCAGCCAGAGGCCGAGCCACGGGGAAAGCTCCGGGTCGCGCGCGAAGTCTTCCCGCAGCGCCATCTGGAACGCGTCGGCGAAGGCTTCGCCCTCCGCGATCTGGACCTGGTCGAAGAGACGGCGGTGCGTGAAGGCATGGTCCGTCAGGACCCGCTGGCAGAAGGAATGGATTGTCGAGATGTTCGCGGTATCGAAGGAAAACAGCGCCTGCTCGATCGAGTGCCTCGCCGCTTCGTTGATCGTCCAGCAATGCGCGTCGGGGACGGACGCCGGCGCGTCGCTCCAGGCTCCGAGCAGGATCTCTTCGAGCTTGGAGCGCACGCGGTCCGTCAGCTCGCGGGACGCTTTTTCCGTGAAGGTGACCGCGAGGATCTGATCGATCGGCGCGCGGGCGACTAAGAGGAGCTCGAGGAACAGGTGCTCGAGCGTGTAAGTCTTCCCGGTCCCGGCCGACGCCTCGAGGACGGCGTGACCGAGCGTCGAGATCCGGTTCAAGGCCTCGGGCCTGGCGTAGCGTCGCGCGTCCGTCATCCCGCGGCCTCCCCGTTGCGTCGCTTTGCGAAATAGAGACCAAATCGCCGGGCGATCGTCGCCCGCGCCTCCTCTTCTCCAGGAGCCGGGTATTCGCGGGGCCGCGGGACCGGCCCGTAGGAAAAGCTCACGCCGAACTCCTGTTCGCGAAGCTTGTCCACGATCTCGCGGAAGCTCTTCGACGGGCTCGCGTGGAGCTCGAAGACGGCTTCGCACGGGAAGAGGCGGTCGTTCCCTCCGCCGAGGAGCTCCCGGCACAGCGTTTCCAGGTACGCGCGCGCTTCCTCCCGCGTGATCGGATCGAAGACCTCGACGTGCCGGGAGTCCCCATTCTCCGGGTCGCTCAGGAGGAGGCACGCCCGGTACACGCCCGGGACGCGCTGCCCCGAGGCCGAGAGAATGAGGTGATCGAAGAAGCCCCGGAGGCAATCCTTCTGTCGCCGGATCTCCTTCGCCTTATGGTTGACGAGCAGAAGCGATCCCGGCGCGGCTTCGATGACCGGGTCGGTCTTTCCGGAGATCTCGATCCGGACTCTTCGGGGGCCGACCGCGACGTCTTCGAAGACGATCGGGTCCAGGATCTCGTCCACATCGGCGTGCTCTTCGGCCCGCCCGAAACGGTAGATCTTGAGCTTCGAGTCTTCCGGGACGACATGGGGATAGCCCTCCCACCAGTCCAGGAGGATGCGAAGGTGCTTCTCCCTTTCCGCCGCGGCGAAGGGGCCCGTCGGCAGGCGGCCCTCGAGCTCCATCACGGCCGCCTGCCTGTCGTAGGCGCTCTCGAGCGCGCTCTCCGGCGACGCTCCGGCCCCGGGTCGCAGGTTCGCCGCCGCTTCGACGAAGACCAATCGCAGGAACACGACCCGCCGGATGATCTCCGTCTCGAGCAGCTCGTCCTCGCGCGAAAGGCGGTCTTCCTCCTCGCCGTCCTCGCGAAGTTTCAGATACGCGCTCGCGGAGCCCTGGAGCGAGCACTCGAGAAACCTGCGCAGAGAGGACATCGAGAGGAAGACCCGCTCGATCGGAGCCGTCTCGCCGCCCTGCTGCCCACCGGCCGGAGCCTCGGGCAGGGCGAGCGCCAGGCGCGAGTCGAGGAGCCCGCGGGTCTCGGGCGCGAGATTCTGCCGGAGAACGGCCAGTGCCGGCGTCGGCTGCGTTCCGAGATGCCCGCGCAGATGGCCGCCCAGCGCGCGCGCCTGGCTCTCGGCAAAGGCGGCGGGGGCAAGATGCTCGAGAACGGAGGCCGGTTCCTCGTCCCGCCGCAGGGGAGGCGTGTGCCGGAGCTTCTCGAAACCTTCGGCTCCCAGGTAGCACTGCTCCAGGAAATGCCGCATCTCGCGAATCACTGAGGAAGGCGAGATCTCGTCCCCCGTCAGGGCGTCGCGCGCGACGTAAGAAAGGAAGAGGTTCTCTCGCGCGCACAGCAGGGTCTCGAGAAACATGGCCTTGTCGCGCTCGCGCGGTGAGACATCCCCGGCGCGCCGCCGCGCGTGGCGAAGGTCGAGGGGGTCGCGCGGGTCGGGAGCGGGGAACTTCCCTTCGCCGAGCCCCGCGACGAAGATGACGCGGAATGGGATCGCACGCATCGGAAGAAACGAAGACACGACGACGCCGTCGGCCAGGTACTGGCCCTTCTGCCCGGACTGCGACGACAGGGCGCCCCTCACGAGCTCGTACGGAATCCGGTAGCCGACTTTCCGTTCGCCGAGGTCGAGCTCCTCGATCGACTGCACGGCGGCGAGACAGCGCATCAGGGCGCGCTCATCTTCTTCGTTCTGCGGAACGAAGTAGGCCTGGAAGAGATCCTGGAGGAAACGGATCCAGTCGGTCGGTGTGAGCGCGCGGCCGCGGCAGAACCGGGCGTCCTCGATGAGTGAGCGAATGAGCGCGGCAAAACCGGCAACGCGCGCGAGGCTTCCCGCCGGAGTCTCGCGCGGGCGGTAGCTCTGGCCCTGCGTTTCGTAGGCGCGCTCGTCGCCGCTGTCCCCGCCGGCCATGAACGCGCCGAGCGCGAGGCGCTTGACACCCTGGTCCCAGTTGCAGACATCGCGCTCGATGTAGGTCGCGCAGTGCTCCTCGTGGTCGGCGCCGTGGAAGATGCCGAGCCGATCGCACCAGTCGGTCCATTCGTCCGGGTCGGCGTCGGCAAACCGGCCGATCACGCACGGGTGCGTCGCCACGCGGAGAAGGTCACGACGCGTGAAGCGCCCGAAGGGGAGGGCGAGCAGGAGCTGCGCCGCTTCGACGAGCCGGCTTTCCGCGGACAGAGGCAGGTCCACCAGGTTGTACGGGATTTCCCAGGTCTCGGAGAAGACCGAAGCCGTGTGGGCTTGGTAGGTCGCGAGCTCTCCCGCGGGAAGGATGACGGCGATGTCGTTGAAGCGCAGGGGGGCGCGCCCATCCGCGGCGGCCTTCTCTCCGTCCTCTTCCACGAGCGTCCAGATCTGCGCTGCGATCGTCTCGACCTCCCGCCGGATGCCCGAGCAGGCAAAGACGGCGAGGCTGTGATCGCCGTGGAAATCGTTTCTGGAGACGGGCGTGGAGCGCTCGGGCTCCTGCGCGAAAATGTCTCGTTGGATCTGCCGCAGGAGGCTCGACTCCCGTTGCGGCGGCTCGTCGAAACAGGGAACGGTCTCGCATTCCGACGCCGCGGCGAGCAACCTGACGTTCTCCCGTCCGGGCCTTCCCCAGAGGCGCAGAGCGGGCGTCTCCGCTTCGTGTGTCAGCGCGAACGGGTCTTCCTCCCCGGCAAGACGAGCGGGATCGGGGGACTGACCGCGAGCCGCGTAACGCCGGCGATCGTCTCCGAGCGAGGCCGGCGCGTCCTCCCGGAACTCGGGGCAGGGGTTGATCGTGTAAACGCGCACCTCCACAGCGCGCGCGAGCGACGCGAGGATCTCGTGAAACACGCGCGCCATCGACGAGATGCCGAAGACATGGATCTCAGGAGAGACCACGCGCTTGAAATCCTGCTCGGACAGCGATCGGAACGCCGCGGGCATCGTTGCCCAGGTCTCTCCGGCGGCATCCGCGCGATGGGTGACGAGACCCTTCGGGCTCCAGAGCTCTCTCCAGAGGCGCTTCTGCCACCGCTCGGGCCCGGAGCCGGCGGCTGCGTCCTGCACCCAGGCCTCGAGCATCTCGGGCCGCGAGTAGCCGTACTCCTCAAAGAGGTGCGCGATCCTGCCGGAGAGTTGCCAGCGGCGAAGATCCATCGCGTCCGCCCCCTGGCCTGCCGCGAGGAGATAGGCCTGGAGGGGCGCGAAGTCGTCCTGGCGGAGAAGACTCTCGTCGGAAAGGAGCGTCAGAAGAAGTCCCTGAAGGAGTCTTCCGGAGACGATCCGGACGCCCGGGCTGCAGTCGGTGATGACCTCTTCCAGGAAGCCCCGCAGAAACGGCATCCGGAGGTTCGACGCGATGCCGGTGGCGCGCGCGATTCCGAACTTGAGGTACGTCTCGGTCTGTCGGTTCGGTACGACGATCGTCGCGGCGTCGAAAAGGCTCGCGCGAGGCCGTTGTCCGGCAGCTTCAAGGTTGGCGATCAGGCTCTCGAGCAGACGTTCCGTCCGGTTGGAGTAGTGGAGGCGCAACCCCGTCCGCCCCGCCGCGGCCTTGCCGATGGGGCGGCGAAGACCAACGGCGGCGTTCCCGAAGGGGAGGACCTGTTGGATGGCCACGAACCCCGCCATTTTAGTTGCTCGGACAGACAAACAGTGTCTGCGGGGAACGGCTGTGAGTTGCGTGTTGTGAGTCGAGAGTTCAGAGTTCAGGCACCGGGCCTGGGGCTCTTGGCTCTCGACTCTGGGCTCTCGGCTAATCCTTCCTGAAACGGGATCAGCGGATCGATGTCCACGGGGACGTCGGTCAGGGTCTTGAGGGCCGCGGCGAGGTCGGGGGGCATGGCGTCGTACTTTTTGAACCAGGCCTCGGCGCGGGCACGGTCGCCGGGCGCTTCGATCTGGAGGAGCTCCCGGGAGAGGCGTGCGATCGATTCGGGCATTTTTCCGGCATCGATGGCGTACTTGCCGGAGGACTCGCGCGTGAGGGCGCCCTGTTCGAAGAGGAAGTTGAATTCCATCATCTCCGCGCGGCTGTGCGCCTCGGCCGTGCCGAAGCGGACGGTGCGGAAGAGGTCCGCGACGTAGGAAGCGTAGCACTCGGGGAGTTTCTCCTTCGCAAGCTTGCCGCGGGCGACGAGCCAGGCGAGCGCGAACATGCCGGTGGCGTCCGCCTTCGCTTCTTCGAGCGCCGAGAAGGCGGGACCGATCGCCTCGCGGATGCTCACGCGCCTGGGGCCCATTCGCGCGTACGAGGGCCCGAGGCCGTGCGCGATCTCGTGCATCAGCGTCCCGATCAGGTAACCGTCGGCCGTCGCCTTCGCCGCGTCCTCCTCGCGCAGGAGGCGGCGGGCGAGGGGAACGATGATCTCCCGGACGCGGGCGTCCATGTAGTTCTTGAAGAAGATCCGCTTGCTTCCCTTCTCCTCGTGGATGCGGGGGTCGTTGGGGAGATTGTCGGCGACGGCCTGGTAGCCATGCACGAGGTCGCCTGAGCGGAAGGGCGCGTCCATGACCTCCATCGGCGCGGCCTTGCCGCGCAGGGAGGGGCGATCCTCGGGCGCGAGCAGCAGCGAGTCCTGGATCTCCGGGACGTCCTTCTGGAAGACCGCGAGCTTCCCGCTCTCCGCGTCGTTGCGGACGAGGACGGCGGCGCTGTAGGAGCCCTTCACGCCGAGTAACCCGTCCAGGTAGGTCTCGTAGGGCGCGAGGATCAGGTCGAACTTCGGGTTCTCCAGCTCGACCCAGGCCACGTCGCTCGCGTAGTAGTCGTCGGACAGGAGGGCCTCGGCGCGCAGCTTGAGAAATCGGGCGAAGGCCGGGTCGTCGGACAGCTCCGCGGCTTCCTTCAGGGCGCGCGACGACGGATCGAGAAACTCCTTGTAGGCGACTTGGTAAGGGATCGTCGAGAGTCTCTCTCCGTCGGCAACGACGATCGTGCGCTCGTCGTAGATTGCCTTCCTTTCGTCGGGGTGGGTCTTGACGTAGGTCTCGATCGCATCGCGCGTGAGACCCTTCGGATAGAACCCGAGTCCGGGCGGCATCGGCTCGGTCCCGACGAAGGGTTTGTTGGAATCCAGCAGGTCGTACCGGCTCCCATTGATCCAGAGCAAGCGGCGCAATTGCTTATCTCGCGGGTCCGGCGAACTCGCGAGTGCGTTGTAGAGCGCCATCGCCTCCGGGTCGCTCTGCCGCCAGAAGATGTTTTCGATCTGCCGGCAAGCCTCGATCAACTTCTCGACGAGCTTCCTCTCGCGCGCCGTCAGTTTCTCTCCGAAAAAAGGCATCGAGACTGGTTTCCATCGCGCCAGCCGCGCCTGGAGGTCCGGCGCGACATCCTTGCGCATCGGTTCGGTCTTGGGCGTCGCCGCGGCTTTCTCGGGGCTTCGCGCGCAGGCGACCAACGTAAGAAGGACCGCGGGGAAAAGCAGGGAGAGTCTCAGGGCGAGAATCCTACCGTCGCGCACGGATTCATGGTGCGCCGGCTGTGGGAGCGGGAAAAGAGAAGGCCTACGTTTGGCAGTGGCGCTCGATGGCGTCGATGAGGATGCGGAGGTGAAAAGGCTTCCGGATGCAGTCGTCCGGAGGAAGCTCGAGGACCACCTGCTCGGCTTCATCCACGTAGGCGGAAATGACGAGCTGGGGAATCCGCGCCAGCGCCGGATCTTTCCGCAAGGCGTCACGCAGCTCCCAGCCGCTCAAGACCGGCATCATCAGGTCGAGCAGGATCACCCCGGGCCGGGCGCCCGAGTGCAGGAAATCCAGGGCCTGCTGGCCGTTGCCGGCCTGGGTCACGATGAAGCCATGATCCCGCAGCGCCTGGCTCAGGCTCTCCCTCAGATCGGTGTCGTCTTCGACCACGAGAACCTCTCTGCTGCCCATGGCTGTGCAGCTATTATGCAGGAGAACCTTCCCGGAAACCCATTCGCCCCCCGGGAAGGCGTCCTCGGCAACCCCATCCCCGTCGCAACGAAGACTCTCCCGGGTTGTCATCCCTTCGCTCTTTTCCTGTCATCCCTTCGCTCTTTCCCCTGTCATCCCCTCGCTTCTTCTCTGTCATCCTGAGCGCAGCGAAGGATCTGCTCTTCTGGTCAAGCTGTGCCTTCCAGCTCGGGGCAGGCTCTGAGCGCAGCGAAGGATCTGCTTTCGTATGGTTGAGCCGCTCCCTCCGCTCGGGGCAGGCTCTGAGCGCAGTGAAGGATCTGCTCCCGTCTGCTTCGGTCTGCTCATCCAACCAGGGCAGATCCTTCGTCGCTTCGCTCCTCAGGATGACAGTGGACTGCTAGGCCTTCAGTTTCGCTAACTCCACGTTGATCCTCTTCTTCTGGGTCTCCGGCGCCATCGAGAGTGCCTTGGTGTAGTTCTCGGCAGCGAGTTTCTTGTCGCCTTTGGTGGCGTAGGCTTCGGCGAGGCTGTCGTAGACGTTCCAGGACGAGGGATGGTCCTTGACGTTCTTCCTGAAGACCTCGATCGCTTCGTCAGTCTTCTTCTGACCGAGGAGCTGATAGCCGTACGCGTTCATCTCCGTCTCGGTCGCGAGTTGGAGGGATCTCGCGCGGAGCGCGTCGGCCGTCTTCGCATCCCCTTTCTTCTCCAGGAGCCCCGCCTTCGTGCGCAGGTTCGTGAAAGTCTCTGCGATCGCGACAGACTGGTTGGACCACTCCAGGGCCTCGTCCAGGTTGACGTTGTTGCGCAGGCAGTAGGCGGCGGCCTGGTTCCAACCCTGCCAGGAGAAACGCGGCAGGCCGCGCAGATCGCGGCGGAGGCTGTTGACGACAACCTGCGGCGTGTCCACCGCGATCGGGAAAGCGACCCGGACCTTCTCCCAGCGCATCACTGCCTCGACGGACGTGTCGCTCGGCTCGTCCAGGCTGTAGCTCAAGCGCTCCTGGAAATCGGCCGGCTGCGGCGTCACGGTGATGCGCGCGGCGTCCTCCTTCGGGTCGTAACTGAAACTTCCCCAGGCGGCGGACTGATTGCTGAAGATGACCGTCCAGTCCTTCTCGGTCGGGAGCATGTGCAACCCGTAGGTCCCCGCGG
>WNFV01001477.1_pt1 | contig 41037 bp, 39 predicted proteins | sample 5400101 | NCBI WGS metagenome assembly WNFV01 (sample SAMN13153361, study PRJNA577476) | soil metagenome | isolation source: 115 cm soil or saprolite under grassland replicate 1 | place: USA:California | collected 2016-06-15 | reverse complement strand
TTGCCGATCACCGACCGGTAGTAGCGACTGGGCGCGTACGGATCGGAGATTGCGGTCATGCCGCTCGTTCGACTCGAGCTGAACGTGAACGAGTAGCTCCGCGTTGCCAGTGGCGAGCTCCAGAAGATCTGGCGCATCGTCCGGTTCGTCCGGAACAGCGAATAGAGGATGTAGCCGGCCTTGTTGCGAGCCTCGGCGAAGACGGCGCGGGCGCCCGTTCGCAGGAAGCCGGCGCCGAAGTTGTCGATGCGTTGCTTGGCGACTGTCCTCGTCGGATTGGGCTGCCACGATTCCGAGTTGCCGGCCGAGTAGCACAGGTGGTTCAGGATCACCACGGCGTTCGGGGCGAGGCGGATGTAGTTGATGAGGTAGTACTCACCGTAATACTTGTTGTTGTAGTTGCCGCTGCCCGACGTGGCGTTCAGGCCGAGCCCATCCTTGGTCTTCGTGTTGAACGGCGCGTACGGGCTGGGCCAGCCGTTGCCGTGGCCGAGGTAGATGAACAGATTGGCGCCCTGCGCGGCGGACCGCACCCGGGACCATGTCGCGTACGGGCTATAGATCTCCGTGACGGCGGCACCGTACGAGCGGGCCTGCTTCGCGAGGACTCTCGCGTCGTAGATATACGTGCTGGTCATCGACTCGACGGGCCCGACGACGATGACGACCTTCATGGTGGCGGCGCTGGCCGCCGGTGGGATGGCGCTCAGGCAGGCCAGGGCCATGAGCAGGGCGGCGAGCGCATTGCGCCGCCGATTGCCGCTTCGACTGGACGCCCGCTGGGCGCCGTTGCGAACCAACCGCAATGTCTTGCCTCCTCACAGCCGGAACGCCGCGCGCTGAGGCACGGCGACGGTGGTTTGGTCCACCCGCGGCAGGAACGCAAAGACGGGACGTGAAGGTAGTCCGAAACGGGTGAGCCGGCTCGGACGCCTGCCAGGGGCGGCGGTCTGGGATTCTCCCCGTCTTGGGGCGCGCGGTGCGACGGCCGGTAGTATGGCAGCGCCCAATTGGCCCTGGCCATACCACGAGAGGGCCATACGCCCACGGGACCGACGTACCCCGCCGGCATGTCCCGCCACGCGCAACGGCGCCCGAGTGGCGGCTGCCTGGCGCTTGGGCTAGGGTGCGGGCGACACCTCGAGCGTCGGCGTCACGGCCGGCGACGGCTCGGATGTCGGCGTCGCAGTCGGCGACGCCTCGGAGCTCGGCGTCACGGCCGGCGACGGCTCGGAGCTCTGCGTCGGGCTGGGCAATGGCGTCGGGCTGGGCGATGGAGCCGGGCTCGGCGGTGGGATCGATGGCAAGCTGGCGATCGCGATGTTCATCAGCGGCGTGCCGATGGAGTCCGGGCTGTAGCGGTCCTGGTTCGTGACGACCGCGATCGTGAACCCGTAGTCCGGCAGGTAGCGGATGGAGCTCCGTGAGCCGATGAGGCGGCCGCTGTGGCCGAACGTTCGCCGGCCGCCGAGCCATTCCTCCATGAACCCGAGGCCGTAACGCCTCGTGGCCCCCACGCTGATGCTGTGGCTGACATCCTCCATCGCCGCGAGAGAGGCCGGTTCCAGGATCGTCCCGCCGTACAGCGCGCGAGCCCAGACGGCGAGGTCTCGCGAGCTCGCGGCCACCGCACCGGCGTTGCCGGCGGCCGTGGTCACAGAGGTGAACGGCGCGATCGGCGTCCCATCCGATTGATTGACCCAGCGCAGGCTCGTTCCCCAGCCCCGCTGGACGTAGGCGGTTGCCACGGTCCCCCGGCGGGCCTCGACGCCCTGCATGAAGGTTCGAGTGAGGCCCAGCCGGTCGACGAACCGGCGACGCAGCTCGGCCGCCACCGACCGGCCGGTGACGCGCTGGACGACCTGCCCGAGCAGCACGTAGTTCGAGTTCGAGTAGTGCCAATCGGTCCCGGCCGCGAAGTAGGGTGCCCGCATGTAGCTGAGTGCTCGTGCCGGACTCCAGACGCGACGCTTGTCGGCGAGCAGGGCGGCATCGATCGTGGGGTTCGAGAAGTAGTCGTACAGGCCACTGGTGTGGTCGAGCATCTGGCGAATCGTCACCGCCCACGACACCCGGGCAGTGGGCAGCCAGCGGCGCACGCGGTCGTCGAGCGATATTCGCCGCTCCTCCGCCAGATCGAGGATGAGCGCGGCCATGAACGTCTTGGTCACGCTGCCGATCGCGAACGCTGTGCCGCCGGAGACCGGCACTCGATTCCGGAGGTTCGCCCAGCCGCTCACACCGCTCCAGCGGCGGCCGTCGGGCCAGATGATCGTCACGGACACGCCGGGCGCCGAGTATTTCTTGCGCAGCTCGGCCAGGCGAGTCTGAAGGGCGGCCGTCGGCAGGGCCGTGCTGGTGGCCGATGTCGTGGTGTCGGCGGGCAGCCTGGCCCCGACGGCGGGCGACTCACCGGCGACGGCCGCGACCGGCGCGACGACGGAGCTCGGCCGTGGCGCCGTCGAGAGGTCGGAGCCTCGCTCGAAGCCGACGCCGAACCCAATGAGGCTGACGGCGACCAGGACCGCCAGCCGACCGAGCTGGACGCGGTGTCGTACGGGGCGCGGACGCACGACCCCCGGGTGCGTGGTGACGGGTGGCATGTCGCGAGCATAGGCGGCCGCGCAAGATCCGCGTCTCCCGCGGGAGTACGGGCAGCGCCTGGCCCGATCGGCAGCCCGCGAGCCGGATGTGGCCGGCACGCTCACCGGGCGGACCGGGCCGGCCGTTCGGGTAGACTCCGCAACGTCTATCCCCGCCGGCGCCGCACCGCGCCGGCGATCGCCCTGCCCGAATGTGCCACCCTCCGGAGCCCACCGTTTGACGTTCGAAACGCTCGGTCTGTCGCCAGACCTCCTGCGCGCGGTTGCAGAAGAGGGCTACACGACGCCCACCCCCATCCAGATCCAGGCCATCCCGCTCGTCCTCGAGGGACGTGACGTCCTCGCCGCTGCCCAGACCGGCACGGGCAAGACCGCGGCCTTCGTGCTGCCCATCTTCGAGCGCCTGAAGTTCCACGCCAACATGAGCTTCTCGCCCGCCCGCCACCCGACCCGCGTCCTGGTGCTGACCCCAACGCGGGAGCTGGCGATGCAGGTCGACGAGATGGCCCGGACCTACGGCAAGTACGTGCCGCTCCGCGTTGCCAGCGTGTACGGCGGCGTGCCCATCGAGCCCCAGCTCAAGGATCTCCGGGCGGGCGTGGAATTCCTGGTGGCAACGCCCGGTCGACTGCTGGACCATGTCGGCCAGCGCACGGCCAACCTGGGCCAGGTCGAGATCCTCGTCCTCGACGAGGCGGACCGGATGCTCGACATGGGCTTCATTCCGGACATCCGGCGGATCCTGGCGCTGCTGCCCGCCAACCGCCAGAACCTGCTCTTCTCGGCGACCTTCAACGACGAGGTCCGGTCGCTGTCCAGCGCCTTCATGCATCATCCCGCGACGGTCGAGGTTGCGCCCCGGGACACGGCCGCCGAAGGAGTGCGCCAGATCGTCTACCCCGTCGATCGCGATCGCAAGGAAGCGCTACTCGCCCATCTCATCCGCCGGGACGACATGCGCCAGGTGCTCGTCTTCACCCGAACGAAGATCGCCGCAAGCCGCCTGGCCTCTCGACTCGACCGCGACGGCATCCAGGCGGTCGCCATCCACAGCGACCGCACCCAACCGGAGCGGACGCGGGCGCTGGAAGGCTTCAAGAGCGGCGACATCCGGGTCCTGGTTGCGACCGACGTCGCCGCCCGCGGGCTGGACATCGAGGACCTGCCTCACGTCGTCAACTTCGAGCTGCCACCCCATCCGCAGGACTACATCCACCGGATCGGCCGGACCGGCCGGGCCGGCGCGACCGGCGACGCGATCTCCCTCGTCTCCCTGGACGAAGCGGACCACCTCAGGGGCATCCAGCGGCTTCTCAAACGAGCGATCCCCTGGACCGTGGAGGATGGCTTCGTCCCGGTCCACGACCGCGAGAACCCGCCCCGGGCCCGGACCGGCGGCGGCCGCGATCGCAACGGCGGCGGCCCGGAGGCTTCACGCCGGCCGCGTGCGGGCAGCCGGTCCGCGGCAGGCGCGTCCGAATCCTCCCGCGCGTCGCGGTCCTGAACGGTCAGCCGGCGGGCTCCAGCGTCTCGAACAGGCCGGGCGTTCCGCCGGCGTGCCAGAAGACGACCCTCCGGCCGGTCAGCCGGCCCTCTCGCGCCTGGGCCACCAGCCAGGCAAGGGCCTTGGCCGTGTATATCGGATCGACGAGGATTCCCTCTGTCCGCGCGAGCAGCCCGGTCGCCTCTTCGGCCGCCGGATCGCGCCGGCCGTAGCCGATGAGGAGACGTGGCTCCTCGACCACGATCTCGGGTCGCCAGCCGGCGCCGAGTCCCGCGATGCGGCCGAGCTCGCCGGCCAGGCTCGCAACGGCAGGGCGGACCTCAGCGGCCGGGTGCGCGACGGCCACTCCCGTGACGGCGGTCTCCAGGCCGGCCAGGGCCAGGCCGACCGCGAGCCCGGCCTGTGTGCAACCGGTGGCGGTCGGCAGGACGACGATGTCGGGGGCGAAGCCGATCGCGGCCGCCTGACCGGCGACCTCGAGCCCGGCCAGGACCTGGCCCAGGGCGCCGATGACGCCGCTGCCGCCGACGTCGATGACATAGGGCCGGCGACCGGCGGCCCGCAGGCTGCTGACGAGGGTCTCGACCGCTGCACGGCGTTCGGCCCGCTCGCCGGTCGCGGTCAGCTGGACGTGCGCGCCCATGATCCGCTCCAGGAGCTCGTTCGCGCCCGGCCCGGCAGCGGGTGGGCCGGTCAGCACGAGATGCACCTCGAGGCTCGCCCGGGCCCCGGCCGCGGCCGTGAGCCGGCAGTGGTTCGACCAGCGCCGGCCGGACGTGACGAGGGTGTCGGCGCCTTCCGCCAGGGCCGCCCCGACCAGGAATTCCAGGTTGCGCAGCTTGTTGCCGCCGAAGGCGAGCGGGAGGAGGTCCTCGCGCTTGATCCAGATCTCCACCTCGCTCGGGCCGCCGAGCGCGGCCGCGAAACGATCCAGGCGCTGGACCGGGCTGGGACCGTCGAGCAGCGGAAAGCGGGGTGCGTCCGGCATCCAGGTCACCCACCGATCGTAGCGACTCCCGACGGTATGATCGGCCGATGGCCGTCCGCGTCACCCCCGAGCAGCGTCGCACCGGAACGGGGCAGACGGTGGACATGGAGCGCTCGATCGCCATCTCCGCGTCGGCCACCGGCTCGGTGCGGTTGTACTCCTCGATCGTGACGACCGCTCCGGGCAGGAAGACGCGGATTCACCACCACGGCGAATGCGAGACGAGCATCTACATCCTGTCCGGGGAGGCGCGATACACCTGGGGGCCGTCCGGACAGGAGCACACAATGTCCGCCGGGGCGGGCGACTTCATCTTCATCCCCGCCGGCGAGATCCACGTCGAGGAGAACGCCTCGGTCACCGATCCGCTCGTGGTGGTCCTCAGCCGCAACTGCCCGGAGTCGCACGTCGAATACGTCGACGCCGAGCCGGATCCGGACGGAGAGCAGCCGGCGCGGTGCTGAGGCCCTGGACCGACGTCGAGCTGGCCGAGCTGGTGGCCGCGGCCGGGTTGACGGGCGTCCCGGAGGAGCCGATGCCGACGGACGGCTGGTCGGGCGCGACCTTCAGCCGCCTCCGCCGGGCCGATGGCGCGCGCTTCGTGCTCAAGCGCGATGCGTACGCCGCGAACTGGATCGTCCGGGCCACCGCCGACGTCGAGCTCCGCGAGGCGGTCTTCGCAGCGACCGTGGGCGCGGGCGGGATCGAGGCTCCCCGATCGATCCACCTTCCCTACCTCGGTGCGGCCCGCGACGGTGAGGGCGCGGCGATCCTCATGCCGGACCTTTCCGGCGAGCTCATCGCCTGGGAGGATCGGCGACCGGCAGTCGCGCTCGATCGGGCCGCGCTGACGACCGTACTCGACGCCATTGCCGGGCTGCACGCGACTCCGGATGCCCTGCGGCCGACGGGCAACGTCCCGGGTGCCGGGCCTCTGTGTCCGTTACGCGAGCGCCTCCTGCTCCTGAGCCGGCCATCCGCCATGAGGTACGCCGATGAAGGCACCTGGGTCGGAGCCCGATTCCTGGCCGGCTGGGATGCCTTCGACCGGCGGGCGAGCGCATTGGCACGGCGACTGATCGAGAGCCTGTCAGACGACCCGGCGCCGCTGATCGCCGCGCTCGGTCGAATGCCGTCCGCCGGCCTCCACGGCGACCTGAAGCTCTCGAACGTGGGGCTGCTGCCCGGCCGCCGGGTCGCCCTCATCGACTGGCAGATGACCCTGCGGGCGCCGATCGCGGTCGAGGTCGGCTGGTTCCTGGTGTCGAACGTGGCGATCCTGCCACTCGCTCCACTGGCGGTCCTGGACGCCTACCGTGACGCAGTGCGACGGCGGGTGGGACGCGGAGGCCGTGCGCATCCGCGCGGCCTGGATCGACCCGACCAGGACGAGATCATCGGCGATTGGGAGGCGCAAGCCGACCTGGCCTGGATCGTCGGCCTGCTCCTCCGGGGATGGCGAAAGGGCCCGGACGCCGAGGCCGGCGTCGCACATCCGTCAGGCGTGTCGGCCGTGGATGACCTGGCGTGGTGGTGCGCGATGGCCGTTCAGGCCGCAGAGCGACGGCTCTGACAGCGGGGCCGGCTTGGCGTTCGTCGCGGCGGTCAGCTTCACATTCCTGCCGTACGGGGAAACGAGGGATCCAGGTTGTGGCCCCGAGGTGGCCGGCGGCCGGCGGGCAGCAAATGCGGGCCGACCGGCGGGAGGCGCCGATCGGCCGCATCGGAGGATGGATCAGCCGCCGGATCCCTCGGGCGGCCCAGGCGGTCGGGCTGGCGGTGGGGCCGCTGGCGGCTGGGCGGGCGGCCCGGGTGGTTGAGCCGGCGGTCCGGGTGGCTGCGCGGGTGGCGGTCCGCCGGCACCGGCTGGCGGGGCGGCCTGTGCCTGCGGCGGTCCACCGGGCGCCGCACCCGGGGGCGGCCCAGCCGCGGGGGCGCCGCCGGGTGCGGCACCGGGCGCGCCCTGGGGCGGGGCCGGTGGTCGCGGCGGTCCGCCAGGCGCGGCACCTGGAGCGGCACCGGGGGCTGCCCCGGGGGCGCCGGGGGGACCGGCGGGCGCCGGTGGGCGGGCAGAGTCGAAGACCGTCTTCGGGTTGGGGAATGTCGGATTCATGCGAACGTCCAGTCCATGGACGTCCCGCAGGAAGTCCATCCACCATACGTCGTATGCCCCGCTGGTGAACATCCGGCCAAGCTTGTTCATGTCCTCGCAGATGAGGGTGTGAATCGCAAGCTCGAACGGCGGACCGGGCTGCACGGCGATGAGGTGCTGCCGGATCGTGGCAGTCTGGTTCAGCTGGTCGTACTCGGCCCGCAGGCCCCTCCCATCGAGCTCTGCGCCGAATTTCAGAACACGTTCGGTCTGGCCGGGCTTGATGGGCAGTGCGTAGGTGAATACGGGCATCGTCGTCCTCCACGGGTGCCGCCTGTCAACCCGCTCAGTGTGCCACCCGCGACAAGCGATCACGTCTCGAAACGGGTCGCGAGTTGGACGACATGCCGAACGCCCCGGTGGGAGGACCGGGGCGTTCGGGTCGGTAGCTGGCGCGGAGCGACCGCTCAGCGGGCCCACAGGGCCCGGAGGCGCAGCGTGCTCCGTGGCGCCGGCTTCTCGGCCGATTCGGAGCGGCGGACACGGGCGATCAGGCGCTCACGCTCGGCCTCGCGCCACAGCTCCTGCTGCCGGCGCTGGACGTCACTGAAATCGTAGGCTCGAAGCACCGTCTGTACCTCCTTTCTGGGGTCTTCCCGGTTGTCCGGGCGAGAGGAAGCATCATCGGGCCGACGTCGCTCCGAAGCGGACGTCGGTGGTCGGTCGGGGCGGCGGGATGTCGGTTCCTGGATGGACGTTCGTCCAGCCCGACCCGGGAACGCCACCATCCAGCCCGCGTTCTCGGGGCGGGTGACCGCGCCTGCGCCCGGGCAGTCAGGGGCGGGGCGCCTCGGCGAGCTTGTGCTCGACCGCCCACAACGCGGCCTGGGTCCTGGAGGCGAGACCGAGCTTGCCCAGGATGTTCGAGACGTAGGTCCGTGCGGTTCGCTCCGTGATGAACAGGGTCGAACCGATCTCCTTGTTGCTCATCCCCTGGCCGAGAAGGCGGAGGACGTCGCGCTCGCGATCGGTGAGCGGCTCCGTCGCGTCGGGCTCCGCCTTCCGTGCGCGGATGCGCTGGGTGAGGAGCCGGGCGACCGCGGGGTCGAGATGAACCTCACCGGCAAATGCGGCCCTGACGGCCGCGGCGACCTCGTCTGCCTCGGCGTCCTTCAGGAGATAGCCCGACGCGCCGGCCTCGAGGGCCGCCGTGACCTTCTCCTCCTCGATGAACGACGTGACCGCAACGATCTCGGTCTCGGGCAGCTCCGCCTTGATGCGGGCGATTGCCGTCAGGCCGTCCATGTTCGGCATGAGGAGGTCCATGAGGACGACGTCGGGCCGCAGCCGGCGGGCCAGGGCCACGCCTTCCGAGCCGTCGCCGGCTTCGCCGACGACCTCGATGTCGTCCTGCAGGTCGAAGAAGACCTTCAGTCCCATCCGGACGACGGCATGATCGTCGACGAGCAGCACGCGGATGGGAGTCGTGTCGTTCACGCTGGCCTCGAGCTCCGGCCGGCCGGAAACGTCTCCCGAGACGGGCGCGACCCGGTCACCGACCCTCATGGCGAGTCTACCATCGGCCGAAGCGGTCACGATCCGGCGATCTCCGCCTGGGCGCCGGCGGACTGGGCGGTCGGTCCAGCGTGCAGGGCCACGGCGAGGACGGCCTCGACGACGGCGACCGGATCGGCGCTCTTGCAGATGAAGGCGTCGGCGCCGGCGTCCATGGCCAGCTGTTCGTGATTGGCTGACCAGCCCAGCACGAGGATGCGGACGTGTGGCCGGACGCGGCGCATGGATGCGATCAAGGCCAGGCCGACCTCGAGCTCGGGCAGCCGCGGGTCGAGCACGACGGGCGAGCGCGATGAGCCCCGCAAGGCTATCCCGGACGCGATGATCGGCGTCGACGACGAGGACTCGGCGGTGACCGTTCGGGCCGGGATCGTCCCGACCGTCACTGTTCCGGCCGAGCCGGTAGGGGGGCGTCGTCATGGATACGAGACTGCCGGACGCCGGCGATCGCGGCTGCCGACCCCAGACCACGATCGCATGCGACGAATGTCCATCCCTTCGGTGCGCGGGCGCACCGGCGGACGACCGCCCGGACCCGGTCGTCAGAGCGCGGCAGCCCCGGCGCGGGGCACGACGACGGCGATGGTGGTGCCCTTGCCCGGACGCGTCTCGACGCCGAGCTGGCCGCCGATCGCCTCCGCTCGAGCCTTCATCCCGGCCAGGCCCAGGTGCCCCGCCGGCACGGCGGCGGCATCGAACCCCGTGCCGTCGTCGATCACGACCAGGCGCACGCCTCCGGGATCCGGCGCGAGCGTCAGCCGAACGGTCCGGGCGCGGGCATGCTTGACCACGTTGTGGAGCGCCTCCTGCGCGATTCGGTAGAGGACATCCTCCACGTCGCTTGGCAGTCGCTCATCGAGGTCCGCCTCCACGACCACCGGCAGGCCGATCCGTCCCTGGACGGCCGCGGCGTGCCGGCGGATCGCGGGGACCAGCCCGTCCTCCTCGAGCCCGCCTGGCCGGAGCTCGAAGATCAGCGCTCGCATCTCCGCCAGCGCGTCACGCTGGAGGTCACGCAGCGTGGCCAGGCGCTCCAACGCTGCCTGCGGGTCTCGGGACATCAGCATCTCGATGCTGCGGGTCATGAGGGTCATGCTGAACAGCGCCTGCGTGACCGAATCATGGAGCTCCCGGGCCAGATGGGCTCGGGCGTCGCCGGCGGCCAGCTCCGCCGCCCGCCGCCGGAGCTCTCGTTCGAGCCGATCCCGTTCGCTCATGTCCCGAACGGAGCCGTTGGCGCCGACAAAGACACCGTTCTCGATCCGGTTGACGGCGACGAACTCGGCCGGGATGGGATGGCCATCCCGGTGCAGCAGGTTGACCCGGCCGCGAGTCTCGCTGCTCCCCTCGCCCATCTGTTCGGTCCAGTCGATCTCGGCAACCTCCCTGGAGCTCGGGTGGACGATGCCGCCGAAGTGACCGCCGAGCAGCTCCTCAGGCTGCCAGCCGGTCACGCGGTAGGCGGTCTCCGACAGGAACGTGAAGCGGCCCTGCGCGTCGACCGACCAGACGATGTCGGGCGAGTTCTCGACGAGGTACCGGTAGCGCGACTCCGAGTCGCGCAGGAGCTTGTCCAGCCGGGCGTTGCTCACCGCGATCGCGGCCTGATCGGCCAGGACCTGGAGACGTGCGATCGACTCGTCGTCCAGCTCGCGGATCGTTCGGAACGAGATCGCCAGCGTGCCGATGATCTCGCCGGCAGGCGCCCGCAACGGAGCGACCGCGCAGCCCCGAATACCCAGCCGGGCGGCGACGTACTGGTCGGCGGGCTCGTGGGGCACCCTTGGGTCCACCAGATAGTCGTCCGTCTTGACCGGCCGGCCCAGGGTCGCGGCCAGGCCGTTGATGCCACCGTGCAGCGGGAAGCGGAGGTCCAGCATCCAGAGCCGCGTGTCGTCGTCGACACCGGCCGCAACGACCGGCACGAGGTGGCTGCGCTCCTCCGACAGCAGCGTCAGGTGGGCGCCATCCGATTCGAGGAGGCGCCGAGCCTCGTCCACGATCCGCTGCAGGACCTCATCGGGGTCGCGGATCGCCGTGATCCGGGCGGCGATCTCGCGCATCGCCTGCTCGGCATCCGCGCGACGGGCAAGCTCGGTCTGTGAGCGGGCCAGTTCGTCCATGCGGCGGGCATTGGTCAGGGCGATCGTGGCCTGGATCGCGAGCGAGCGGCTGAGGGCGACCTCCTCGTCTCCGAAGACGTCGGGTTGGGCGGAGAAGATCCCGAGGACGCCGAGGGCACCCGACTCGTCCACGAGCGGCGCGGCGAGCATGGACCTGAGGCCGACCTGGCGAGCGAACGTGTCCGGTCCCCGCGCGTGGACGAACCGATCGTCGGCCAGGTAGTCGCCGGTGACGATGACGGCCCGCTCGGCGATGGCTCGGCCGAACATCCCCTCGCCGATCCTGATCTCCAGGTTGCGCAGGAGCTGCCGGTGGGCCTCGTCCCGGAACCCCGCGTCGTATGCCCATCGGATCGTGTTCGTCGAGGGATCCAGCAGGTCGAGCAGTGCGCCGTCTGCCTTCAGGAGTCGGGCGGCCTCGTCGACCGCCTGCTGGAGGATCGCGCCGGGGTCCCGGAGGGCCGTGAGCTCGGCCGCAATCGCCGCCAGCGACGCCTGGGCCGCGGCTCGCCGAGCCAGCTCGTCCTGGGACCGCCGCAGCCGGTCCACCAGCTCCGCGTTGGCAAGCGCGGTGGCGGCATGGTCGGCGAGGGCGCGCGCCAGGACGACGTCGCGATCGCCGAACGCAGAGGGTCGTGGCGAGTAGATGGCGAGCGCGCCCAGGCAGCGGTCGTCGACCTGCAGCGGAGCCGCGATCAAGGACCGGATGCCGCTCTCGGCGACCACCCGGTCACCTGTCCGCGAATGCCGGAAGGATCGGTCGGCCCCGTAATCCGCGGTCGATCGGGTCTGGCCGCTGGCCATGGCCGACGCGATCAGGCCGGCCGAATCGCTGCCGACCGATTCGAGGCTGGACCGCCAGCGCTGGACCCGTGAATCGGTCATGCCCGACTCGTACGCGAAACGCAGCCGCCTGGAATCGTCGAGCAGCCCGATGAGGCCTCCCTCTGCGCCGAGCAGCCGAACGGCCTCGTTCACCGCTCGCTGGAGGATCGGCGAGGGATCGGCCGCCGCCGTTCCAGCGGATTGGTCGGCCGCCCGGGAGTCCGCGGCGTCGAAGTCGTCGGAATCGTCCGGAGGCGCGGCGGGCTGGACGAGTCGGGTCATCGCCCGGGAGTCTACGCCGTGCCGGACGCCGCCGGACCTGGGCATCCGTCGAGTTCGTCCATCGTCGACCGTCGGCTCCGGCAGCACTCCCGTGGCCGCGCGGCCACGGGTCAGCTCGGCGCGGCCAGATCCCGCCTGGGAAAGACCAGGGCAGCCCAGACGATGCCGGCGACGGCCACGGCCAGCATCAACGCCGGACCGAACAGATCGATCGTGCCGGTGAGCAGCTCCTTGGGTCTCAGGTAATGGAATAGTGAATACGGTTGGAGCCAGCTCGCGTCGGGCCACAGCGAGCCGAGGATCTCCAGGAAGTACGACACGATCGTGAACGCGATCGTGACGCCCAGAGCCGGCGACAGGCGATCGAACGACGCCGACGCGGCCAGGCCGATCGACGCGAACGCGGCGAACAGGAGCACGCCGTCCAGCCAGAGGACCGGGAGCCGGGCAACGTCGATCTCGTCCAGGACGCCGAAAATGGCGGCTCCGGCCACGGTGCCGGCGAGGATCGCCGCGATCGCGATGGCGATGAACAGGAGGGTCGCCACCAACAGCGTCGCGTGGAGCTGCCGCCGGGAGATCGGCCGAGCCAGGAGCACCTCCAGCGTGCCACGCTGGCGCTCGCCAGCGATCGCGCCGGCCGCAAACCCCACCGCGAAGACCGAGTTGAGGATGAGCGAGATGGGATGGATCAAGCCGAGGCCGATCGCGCCCGACAGGCTGAAGACGTCGCCCTCACCGAACTGGGCGAACTGCTTTGGAATTATTCCCGACTCGAAGAGCTGCTTGAACTGGACCCCGAACTGCGAGTAGATGATGGGCATGAGGAAGCCCCAGGCGGCCAGGCCGATCGCGACGATCGCGAGCTTCAGCCGCTGGGAGCGCCAGGTGTGGCCGAGCAGGACGAGGTTCATCGGTGCGTCGACCCCGGCGGCGCGAGCACCTCACCGGGCTGCGCCGAGTCGAGCGGCGGTGATCCACCGTCGCCGCCACGGGTCAGTCCCAGCTCGTCGGCGTAAAACTCCAGGAACGCCTCCTCCAGGTGGGCCGGCTCGATCGTCAGGTCGGTGATGGGGGCCGTCGAGATCGCGCGCAGGAAGGGCCGGACGTCGCCCTCGAGCTGGCAGGTCAGGAGGCCGTCCTTGACCGTGGCGCCGGAGACTCCCGGTACGCCGTCGAGTATCGGCGGCGGACCGGCCAGTCGCATCTCGACGTTCCGCTTGCGGCGGGCCAGGAGCGCGCCCACGTCTTCCAGCGTCGCCAGCCGGCCCTGGCGGATGATCGCGACCCGGTCGCACACGCGCTCGACCTCGGACAGCACGTGCGACGAGAGGAAGATCGTCCGGCCGCGCGCCCGCAGGTCGTCGAGGATGCCGTAGAAGGCCCGCTGCATGAGCGGATCCAGGCCTTCGGTCGGCTCGTCCAGGATCGCCAGCTCCGGATCGTGCTGGAGCGCCTGGACGATGCCCATCTTCTGGCGCATGCCACGCGAGTAGTCGCGCACCGGACGCCGGAGATCGCGCTCGGAGAACTCGAACCGGTCCAGGAGGTCGCGGCGATCCGGGGCCGGACGGCCATAGAGGCGCGCCAGATAGTCGAGCAGGTCGTGTCCGCTCAGGCTGTCGTAGAGCGCGATGCCGCCCGGAAGGTAGCCGACACGCCCGCGGATCTGGACCGACTGCCGCTCGGTGTGCAGGCCCAGGACGGTGGCCTGGCCGGCGGTGGGATGAAGGAACCCCAACAGCAGGCGGATGGTCGTGCTCTTGCCCGCGCCATTTGGCCCGAGGAAACCGAAGATCTCGCCGGGCCGGACGTCGATCGTGAGGTCCTCCAGCGCAACGATGGTGCGCCCGAAGCGTTTGCCCAGCCCCTCCGTGACGATGACGCTCACAGGAGGAGGCTACATGCTCGGGGCTGGCTATGCTCCCCGAATCAGAGGCCAAGGAGAAGCCGAAGGAGCATTCCCGATGCCCAAGACCGTCCCTCCCCTGCCCGGCGTCGAGCCGAGCGCGCTGCCCTTCAGCAAGGTCGTCGAAGCCAACGGTTTCGTCTTCGTTGCCGGCCAGGTCGGAGATACGCCCGGCAGGCCGGGCGCGGTGCCGGGCGGCATCGAGGCCGAGACTCGTGCAGCTCTCGACAACGTCGGCCGGCTGCTGCGCGCGGTCGGCCTGGACTATGGCGACGTCGTCAAGGCCACCGTCTACCTTCGCGACATGAGCGAGTTCGGCGCGATGAATGCCATCTACCGGGAGTACTTCGCCGTCGATCCGCCGACGAGAGCCACGGTCGGTGTCGCCGCCCTGGCCGCCGACTACCGATTCGAGATCGAGGTGATGGCCGCCCGCTGAGCCGACGGGGCGGCCCGGGGTGGCAGTGCGGCCGGGCGGCAATGAGGCCGGGTGGCAAAGCGGCCGGGTCGTCAGACGCGTCGGGCCATCAGGGATCCGGCAGCGCCTTGACGAATGCGGCTGCCCGGTCGAGCGCATCCTCCAGAACCGGACGCATCGTGTGGCCCAGGCTGGGCCAGGTGTGGAGCGTCCCCCGCCGGAGATTGCCGGCGGCCGCGCGCAGCAGGTCGATCCGCGCGAACGGGTCGGCCTCACCGGACAGCAGCAGCACCGGGCAGGCGATCGCCGGCCAGTGAGCGACCCGCGTGGTGCCGTCCGGATGGCCGGGTCGGTGGAGCGGGTAGGACAAGCAGATCAGCCCGCGGTACCGATGCTCCGCCGCCGCGAGGCTGGCCACTCGCCCGCCGTACGACTGGCCGCCGACGACCACGTGATCGCCCGGCGGGGCTATCGCGAGCAGGGCGTCGACGGCGGCCTCCGCCCGACGCTTCGGGAGGTCGATGGCCACGGCATCGACGCCGCGAGCGCGGAGCCCGGCGGCGAGGGGCTCCATCGTGGCGGCTGAACCCGAGGCGCCCGGACCCAGATAGACGCGGACGGGGGTGGCCATGCCGGCAGCCTACGCCGACGCCCGACTGCGTGCCAGAGTACGCTCGGGGCGACCAGCCTCGCCGTCCGATCTCGTCCCCGAGCCGATGACCGAACCACCCGCTTCGACACCCGCGACTGGCGCAGACGATCGCCCACGCTGCTGGTGGTCGCTGGCGACTGGCGGCCGCCCCGACCCGCTCATGGTCGCCTATCACGATGAGGAATGGGGCATCCGGATCCACGACGACGCCGAGCTCTTCGAACGGCTCGCGCTGGAGTCGTTCCAGGCGGGCCTGTCATGGTCCACGATCCTCCGCAAGCGAGAGGCGTTCCGGACCGCGTTTCGCGGGTTCGATCCGGCGGTGGTCGCCTCCTTCGGGGCGCGCGACCGGGCCCGCCTCATGGCCGACGCCGGCATCGTCCGGAACGCCGCGAAGATCGAAGCGACGGTCGGCAACGCTGCGGCGATCCGGGCGATCCAGGCTGCATTCGGGTCCTTCGACGGATACCTGGCGGACCGCATGCCGGGACCCACGCCCCGCCTTCCGGCCACCGCGACCGCCTCTGACGTCGCGAGCACCACGCCGGCCGCCCAGGCACTGTCGATCGACCTCCGCCGGCATGGCATGCGTTTCGTGGGCCCCACGATCGTGTACGCCTTCATGCAGAGCGTCGGCCTCGTCGACGACCACCTGCCGGGCTGCTTCCGATACGTCGGGCGGCGCTGAGCGTCAGATCTCGCGGCGGGCGAACGACCAGGAGGCCAGGGCGAGGACCACGACCAGCCACGCACCGACGTAGAGCAGGAAGCCCGTCGACGGCGGCGCCGAAGCGTAGAAGGGGTTGTTGGCTGCCACGCGGGCGGCTCGCTCGCCGGCGGACGTCGCGAGAAGGATGAACGCCGGCGGCTCCAATGCGTAGACGGCGCCCTTCCACAACCCGTCGAGGGGCACGACGAACCGGCTGGCCTCCACCGTGCGGGCAAGCGCGTCCAGGCCGAACACGCCGGCGACGCCGCCCATCACGCCGCTGATCCACGACACGCCGAACAGGACGACCGCGACCGCCCCGCCAGCGATCGTGGGCAGCCGCGTGCTGAGCAGCAGGGCGATGGTCAGCAGGACGATCGCCTGGCCGCCGAGAAACAGCGTGGCACTCACCGGGTCCGGGGGCAGGTATCCCGAGACCAGGCCCACCGCGGCCACCTGGAGAAGCCCCGCCGCGATCGCGTAGCCGAGCACGATGATGGCCAGTCCCAGCCACTTGCCGATCAGGATCTCTGCGCGGCGGATCGGCCTGGCGGCGACCGCCTGGAGGACGCCCGACTCCAGGTCGGCGGCGATCGCGGGTGCGCCCAGGAAGGCAGCCGTCATCGCCAGCACGAAGCTGAACATGAAGGCGACGAGGATGAGCAGCTGGCTCACCGCCACCACGAACTCGAGCGGCGGCACGGCGCGCTCCCGGGCATTGGCGGTGAGCAGCGCAAAGCCCCATCCGGTCAGGACGACGACGGCGACCGTGAGCACGGCCAGGGCCCACAGGAGCCGGCGGCGGAGCGCCTCCAGGAGGGTGAGCCGGGCGATGACGAGGATGTTCACGGCTGGCCCCGCGTCACGCGCCCTGGTCCGGATGGGCCGAGCGGGCCAGCAGCTCGACGAAGCGCTCCTCGAGCGTCTCGCGGCCAGCGTCCACCCCATAGATGCGGCCGCCCTGAGCCACGATGGCGGCCACGAGATCGGGTACTCGTTCCGGCGGGCAGCCGCGGACGACTAGCCACGGTGGCTCGTCGGCAGGCGTCCCGAAGGCCGAAAATCCGGCCCGGGCGGCCGGGCTCAAGCCGGTGACCCGGATTCGCACCGTCGCCACGGCCAGCAGTTCGTCGAGCGGGCCGTCTGCGACGACGCGGCCGCGGTCGACGATCGCGACCACGTCGCAGACGCGCTCCACCTCACCCAGGAGGTGGGAGTTCAGGAAGACCGTCGTGCCCTCGGCACGGAGGCGCCGGATGATCGCCCGCACGTCCAGGCGACCGATGGGGTCCAGGGCGGACGTCGGCTCGTCGAGTATCACCACCGGCGGCCGTCCGAGCAGCGCGACCGCGAGACCCAGCCGCTGCTGCATGCCTTTGGAGAAGGTTCCGACCCGGCTCCCCGCGCGATCCGCCAGGTCCACGCTGCCCAGCGACTCCGCGATCGCCGCCGGACGCGCGCTCAAGGGCACACCGGCGAGCTGGGCGTGCAGCCAGAGAACGTCGCGGGCGGTCAGCCAGGCCTGGTACCGGAACAGCTCTGGCAGGTAGCCCACCTGCCGGCGGGCGATCCGGTCGCCGAGGGGCGCGCCAAGCAACCTGCCCGTGCCGCTCGTTGGACGGGCGAGGCCGAGGAGGAGCTTGACGGCCGTGGTCTTGCCGGCGCCGTTGGGTCCCAGGAAGCCGAAGACCTGGCCTCTGGGCACGACCATCGACAGGCCGGCGAGGGCCACCGTTGAGCCGTAGCGCTTGACCAGGCCGTCGGTCTCGATGGCGGGCGCGTTGGCGACAGCGGGCTGCGATGTCACCGGATGATCCTGCCAGAGTCGCGGGGCCGGTGGCTGTGTCACGGGAGCTGTCACAACCCCGGACGAGTCTTGCCCGAGACAGCGCGGCCACAGTCCATGCAGCCACAGTCCATTCAGCCAGGTGGCCGGCGTCCAGGAGGTTTGCCATGATCGCCACGTTCGGCGCCCGGATCGACTGCCCGTGGTGCGGCCAGGGAATCGAGCTTGCAGACGCGGCGAGCGCAGTCCAAGCACGGTGCGACGAGTGCTCTACCGTCGTGGAACTGGCCGATCCGGCCCCGGCTCATCACGCCGCCGGGCACCGGTCACCGGCCGCGGCCGCTTTCTGACGTGGCGTGAGTTGGCGGCGGCCCTCCCCTCCCGGCCGCCGCCACACCCTGCCGAACCCGATCCGCCCGGCGGGTCGGCCCCCGGCCGGCTACAGGCAGATGATAGCGGTCCGTTGGCCGCCTTGTCCACTATTTACCGATCGGCCGTCGCCGAGGCCCTCAGTGCGGGAACGGCCCCCCACCGTCGCCTGCGACAGCGTTGGCCACGGCCATGGCGACGAGCGTCGCGGAAATAAGCGTGGCGACGAGGACCGAGCGGAGCGTTCGGGCACGGGACATGAGCCACCTCCTGGGCAGGCCGCCGCCGCATTGATCCTTCAGCGGGTTTGCGGCGAACGCGGAAGATGCTAGACTGATCGCGTGCGAGAGTCAAGTATTGCTAAACATTTGACGTATGGTCCCCGCTCTTCTCTGGCCCTCCTGATCGGGAGCGAACTGAAGCGCCGGCGCCTTGCCAATGGCCTGAGCCAGGCTCAGGCCGGCTGGCCGCTGACCCGCGCGTTCGTCTCGGCCGTCGAGCACGGGCACGTGGTGCCATCGCTGCCCGCCCTCATGCTCATCTCGGCTCGACTGGACACGGACGTCTCCACGCTGCTCGAAGTCGTCAAGACACACTCGACAGTGGTGTACAATCCGGCGCATGGAACAGACAGCAACCCGCCGGCGGCGGGTCGTAGTGGACGATCGGCCGCTCGCCGCCGCGATCGGCAAGAGGATCAGGGCAGCTCGACGGAGGGTCGGCCTGACGCAGCAGGCACTGGCCGGGAGTCGCTACACGAAGGCGTACATCAGCGCGCTCGAGACGGGCGTCGCGAAACCGTCGATGGCGGCGCTGAACTACCTGTCCGATCGGCTCGGCATGCCCACCTCCGCATTCGTGTCCGACACGGAGACAACCTGGGGCCTTCTTGATGCGGACCTGCGGCTCGCCTCCGGTGACTACACCGCGGCGCTCGAGGCATACCAGGATCTGCTGGCCGCCGAGCCATCCCGCTCGGAACGGCCGAGCATCCTCCTCGGCCTCAGCGAGACGCTATGCCGGATCGACCGCGCGCCCGAGGCCATCCGGCCGGCTGCCGAGGCCGCGGCGCTCTTCGAGGAACAGGGCCGGTTCGTGGAGCGGCCGTATGCCGTCTACTGGCAGTCATGCGGCCACTATGCCTCCGACAACCCCGACGAGGCCCGCGGCCTGCTCCGAGGGATCCTGGATACCCTGCGAAATGATCCACGCGCCGACCCGGATCTCCTGGTCCGAGTCCTCATCGCTCTGGCAGCAATCGAGACCATGGCCGGCGAGACGCAGGCGGCGCTCGCGTACCTCAGCGAGGCAGATGCGCTGGCCGGTGACCTGGATGCGCGGCGGCGGGCAGCCTATCTTCACACCATGGCGATCGGGTACAGAGACAGTGGCGACTACGAGGCGGCGATCCGGGCGGGGATGCGCAGTCTGACGCTGTTCCGAGAGGTGGACGCCCAGCGCGAGAGCGCCGGGATCGCCAACAGCCTGGCGCTCGCGTACCTGCAGACCCAGAGCACGGACCGAGCGCGCGACATGGCGCGGCTCGCACGCGAGACGCTCGAACGGTTGGGCGACGACCGACAACTGGCTCATCTCGCCGACACCGAGGCGCGTATCGCACTGGCGGGGGGCAGCATCGCGGATGCCGAGCGCCTGGCCGACGAGGCCATCCGGCTCGCCGAGAGCACGTCGAACCGAAAGGCATTGCTCGACGCCCTCGTGACGAAAGCTCGCACCCTCGTCGAGGGGGGCCGCGGAGAAGAGGCCATCTCGCATTTCGAGCGGGCGGCCGAGATCGCCAGGTCGGTAGGGCCGTCGGCGCGGCGTCGAGAGGTCCTTGGCGCGTGGGCAGACTCGCTCGCCGGGATGGGCCGACACAACCAGGCCTACGAGCTCATGCGCGAAGCGCTACAGGGCGGGCGCTGACCGGCCCCGAGCCGGATACTGGCCCGGGGCAGATCGCTCGACGCCTCCGGCCGCGGCAGGTGCCGGATGCCACACCCAGTGGCGTCAGGCGTGGATCCCGCGCCTGAGCGGTCAGTTGGTGGCGGCTCGGTAGCCGTTTCGAGCTGACGCACGGTCACGGACGGTCGGTCCGGCATGGGCAGCGCAGCGTGACGCCACCCACACCGACATTTGACGCGATCAGACCCGCGGCGGGCGGGTCTGAACGCCAGCCGCGCCGGCGCCATACTCCTCGCGGCACGGGCGGTCTCAGCGCGTGCCAGGAGGAGGGCCCCGGAATGGATCGTCGATTGGCCGCGCCGCTCGTCGCAGAGGGCCTGGGGGCGTTTCTGTTCGTCATCATCGGTGCGGGATCGATCGTGGTCGGGACCTTTGCGCCGAGCGCGGCTCCGGGCCTCGTCGGCGTGGCACTGGCCCATGGCCTTTCCCTGGCCGTGCTCGTCTCGGCCCTGGGCGCGGTGTCGGGCGGCCACTTCAATCCGGCGGTCACGTTCGCGCTGTGGCTTGGCGGCAGGATCGACGCCCGGAGAGGGATCGCCTACGTCGCCGCCCAGCTCATGGGCGCCGTCGTTGCCGGACTGGCCCTGCGAGCGGTCTTCCCGGAGTCGGCCTGGCAGCCGAGCCACATCGGGACGCCCGGCCTGGCGGCCGGGATCTCGCCGGCGGTCGGCATCGGCCTGGAGGCGGTCCTGACGATCGTGCTGGTGCTGGCAGTCTTCGGGACGGCGGTCGACCCGAGGGGCCCGCGCCTGGGCGGCTTCGCGATCGGCATGGCGGTGGCGGCCGACATCCTGGTCGGGGGCCCGCTGACCGGCGCCGCCATGAACCCGGCGCGTTGGTTCGGTCCGGCGGTGGCGTCCGGATTCCTGGACAACGCGATCGTATGGATCGTCGGGCCGCTCCTCGGCGCCGGAGCTGCAGCAGCCATCTATCGCTGGGGCCTGCAGGAATCCGGATCGAGCTAGCAGCGGACTCCGGGCCGGATCGTGCTGGCCGAGTCAGGCGTCCATCTCGCTGAACCGTCGCGCATTACCCATCTGTGGCCAGGCGATGGCCTGGCCAATGGCGAGCAGCTGGCGCACGTGGTTCCGATCGTGATGGACCCACTCGGTGACGATCTCCCCGGCCGTGAGACGGCCCACCACGTTGTGCCGGCCGGCCCGGTCCAGGTCCTGGGGCGTCAGCTGCCGAACCAGCTCGATGCCCTCCGCGCGAAGCGGGAGGAATTCCGCCAGCAGCTCGTCCGGTGACTTCATGCAATCGCCGCGCGCCGCTGCCACACTGGGCTGGTCCCAGCCCAGGAGCTCAGGGTCGTCCTCCGCGAGGAGGGTCCGTATCCGGCCCGTGAAGCCGCGCAGGTCGGCCTCGACGAGGTGGCCGACGACCTCGTTCGCGCACCACTCGCCGGGCGCCGGTCGCCAGCCTGCGCCGGCATCGCCGAGTGCCTTCAGCTCCGCCTCGACCGTCGAGGCCGTGGCGGTCAGCAGTTGCGCGATTCGGGCAGGCTCGAGACTGGGCGCGGCAGGCTGGCTCACGAGGATGTCGAACCTCCGAGAAGTGCGATCGGCGGACGGTTGTCGACGTTCAGCGTACCCTCAGCCGAGCGCACCGTTCGGGCGCCGCTCGGACAGGCAACGCCACCGGGATGATCGATGATCGTAGCCCGCGCCATCGGCGTCACAGCGCTCGACCTCTTCGCGTCGACGCGATCGAGCCCGGGTTCACGGCCAGCGTCCGCCGGCGAGGGAGCCATCGATTCGCCTGTCGATGACGAGGAGCTCTCCTGGATGCATCGTGCTGCGCTGGTCGTTCTGCTCCTGCCGGTCCCGCCGCCACCGGTCCGCCTCGGACCCGCCGTGCGAGCGCCGAATCGGAATCACGGCGTGGAGCTGGCGGCCGACCCGTACGCGTAAACTGCGCGCATGCCCCGACGCTCGCACAAGACGGACACCTTCACCGAGTCCGTCATCCGGGACATGAGCCGCCTGGCTTCCGCGGCCGGCGCGATCAACCTGGCCCAGGGCTTCCCTGATTTTCCGGCGCCCGCGGAGGTGAAGGCGGCCGCCGCCGACGCGATCGCTCGCGACATCAACCAGTACGCGATCACCTGGGGCGCGAAGGGGTTCCGCGAGGCCATCGCCGCCAAGACGATGCGCTGGTATCCCGGCTGGGACGTCGACCCGGCCACCATGATCACCGTCACATGCGGTGCGACGGAGGGGATGATCGCATCGCTCCTGGGACTGCTGGACGCGGGCGACGAAGTGGTCGTCTTCGAGCCGTTCTACGAGAACTATGGGCCGGACGCGGTGCTCTCGGGAGCCGTGCCGCGCTACGTGACGCTGCACGAGCCCGATTGGACGTTCGATCCGGACGAGCTCCGTGCGGCCATCACGCCCCGGACGCGAGCGATCATCCTGAACTCACCTCACAACCCGACCGGCAAGGTCTTCACGACCGACGAGCTGGAGGCGATCGCCACCCTCTGCCGGGAGCATGACCTGCTGGCGGTCACCGACGAGATCTACGAGCACATCACCTACGGGCCCCGCCACGTTCCCCTGGCGAGCCTGGCGGGCATGGCCGACCGGACCGTGGCGGTCAACTCGCTGAGCAAGACCTACTCCGTCACGGGCTGGCGGGTCGGCTGGGTCATCGCGTCGCCGGAGCTGACCTCGGTGGTACGCAAGACACACGACTTCCTGACGGTGGGCGCCGCTGCCCCGCTGCAGGAGGCCGGCACCGTGGCAATGTCCTTGCCAGATGCCTACTACGAGGAGCTGGCTCGAGCGTATCGCGAGCGTCGCGACGTCCTCGTCGCGGCCCTCGAGTCGGCCGGCTTCCGGACCTACCGGCCCGACGGCGCCTACTACGTCATGACCGACTTCGCGGGCCTGGCGGTGGCCGATGAAGACGACGTGGCGTTCGCTCGCCGTCTCGTGGCCGATCCGGGCATCGCGGCCGTGCCCGGCTCGTCGTTCTACTCGCGGCCCGAGCTCGGGCGGACGAAGATTCGCTTTGCGTTCCCTAAGCGGCTCGAGACCCTCGCGGCGGCCGCCGAGCGCCTCGGCCGCCTGGCGCCCGCCCCGGCCCGCTGAGAACCGCCGGATCGGTGGAGGGTCACCCGCCCCGGTTACGCGACCAGGAGCCCGCGGACGATGTTCGCGGCGAAGGCCAGGACGATGAGGTTGCCCAGCAGGCTGGTTGCGAGGCGGGCCCGCTCCGGTAGGCGACGGTGGACGATCGCTCCCACGCCGGCCAGCAGGCTCTGCCACGAGATCGATGCCAGGAACGCCCCGCCAACGAACGCCGCGCGTTCGGCCGCCCCATTCCCGATCGAGGGGAGGCCCAGCACGAGCGCGGCGAAATAGACCACGGTCATCGGATTGATGATCGTGAGCGCGAGGAATCGCAGGTAGGTTTGGGCGGCTGTATCGCCTGGCGGCCCGTCCCGCACGGTGGGCTCGGGTCCGGCGACGCCATCGCCTGATCCCGGCGCCGCAGGCCGCGCCAGGTCTCGGCGAAGGATGAGCAGGCCGCGCGTCGCGATCAGGACGAGCGCCGCCACGGAGAGCCAGCCGAGCTCGGTCTGGATCGGGCCGACCAATCGGGAGATCGCCACGCCGGCGACGACCGCCAGGCCGGCATACAGCCCGTCTGCCGTCGCGGCGCCGGCGCCCGCCGCCAGACCGACTCGCAGGCCGCGCCGCAGCGAGGCGTCCACGATGAGCACCGCGATCGCGCCGACCGGGATGGCCACGCCATAGCCGGCGATGACGCCGGCGACGAACGCCTCGATCATCGGCAGCCTCGGGTCAACGAAGCGCGGCCACCGCCAGCAGGCCGGTTCCCAGGGCGACCGACACGCTGGCCAGCGTCCCCAGGAGGTAGTACTCGGCGAACTGCCGGTCGTCGAGCTGCTTGAACCTCGCCAGCGTTTTCGCGGCCACCACGAATCCGATGGCCGCCTGTGCTCCGGTCAGAACGAATGCCACGATGAGGAGGCGCTCGAGCACGCCGATCGTCGCCCCGATGCGAGCCGGCGAGGGTGCCCGCGAAACCGGCTGGACCGCCGATCCGGTGACGACCGTCGATCCGGTGACGACCGGCGACCCGTCGACGACCGGCGACCCGTCGACGACCGGCGACCCGGGCACGACCGCCTCGCCCCCGTCGGCATGGTGGCCCGTCGCCGCCTCCTGGCCGACCGGTTCGTGGCCGGTGACGACCTCGCGAGGGTGGACCAGCGTGGCGACGAACATGTCGGCGGCGCGAACGTTGACGATCGCCAGGTCCAGGAGGACCACCGAGACGAGGGTGGTCCGAGCCACGATCGCCGGGTCCCAGGCACCCATGGCGGCTCCGGCGACCGAGACCCAGGCGGACGTCAGGGGCGCAGCCGACAGCCACACGGCCCAGGCCCAGGCGATGACACCGAGGTGAGCCAGCTGATCCCCCACGAAGAGGGCCGCTGGCACCGGAGTCCAGGCGGAGCCGAGGCCCTCCGGTCCTGGCGCCGCCTCATGCTGGCGGTGGGCCTGGACGATCGCAACGGCCTCGGCGTGGCGGGTCCACACGATCTTTGCCCGGTCGATGACGGCATGGGCGATGACGACGGCGAGCAGGAAGGCCAGACCCGGGACGCCAAATGCGACGGGTACCGGCAGCAGGCAGAGCGTCACGCCGCCGAGGTGGGCGGCGAGGCCGCGCCATGCTCGGCGGCCCGACTGGAACTTCTCGCGAGCCATGCCCCTCGTCTGCAGGATGAAGTCCGCCGCGAGATGAGCCAGCACGAGCCAGGCGAGCGTGAGGACCGGGTCCGCCGTCATGTGCGAGCCTCGGCGGCATCGTGCGGCGGGCGGGCCGGCGGGCGACGGCGGGACTCCAACGGAGCCGTCTCTTCGTCCGCGTCGTGGCCCTCGTCTCCGTCCGCGTTCTCGGCGAGCGCGAGCATGGCCGCCGCGACGATCATCCGCAGGGCCGCCACCAGCCGCCCGATCGACCTGATGTGGCCGCGCGCGTGGGCCACCGAGATCGTCGCCCGGGATACCCCCAGACGGTCGGCCACCTCGGCCTGGCGGAGGTTCTCCACGAGCACGAGCCAGGCAACGCGCCGCTGCCGGGGAGTCAGGTCGGCAACCATCTCGCCGAGCACGGGGGCGAGGCCGTCCAGCAGCCTGTCGGCGCCCGGTTCGCCTGTCCTCACGAGGAGGCGGTCGCGACGAACCTTGGCGGCGAGAAGGGCCTCGCGGGCCGCCAGGAAGGCGGGGCCGGAGCGTTCCGTCGCGGGGCCGCTGCCGGGTGCGACCTCGCCGGCGGCCACGACCCAGCGCATCGGCCACGCCGACTCATGGAGCGTCCCCATCAGGACGGCCAGGAATGGGTCTGCCGAAGGTGCGAGCAGGCCCTGCAGCTCGTCGCCCTGGGTGAACCCGAAGCCGGCCAACCGGTCGGTCGGTGCGTAGCGCTCCTCGAGGATCCGGCAGAGCAGGCGCAGCCAGGCGCTCGACGCCTCCGGATCGTCTCGGGACTCCACGACGTCGCCGAACAGGACGATGCCCCGAATCGGTGCGGTCGCGTCCACGGGAATAGGCTAATTGGCGGCCTGATAGCCGTCAAGAGCTAATCATGCTGGAAGTAGCCCTAATCGGCTATCGCTACGAGCCGGAACGCCCCGGCCGCTGCCTAGCGGACGCCCAGCCGGTCGAGGACATCGGCCAGCTGCGCCCGGTGCTCGGACGTCCGGAAGTCGAGGAGCGGATTGGGCGGCAGCAAATGTTCCTCGATGACGCCGTCCCGCCGCAGGTAGACGGCGGGATAGATCGCTCCGCTGCCATCGGCCTCGATCGTCAGCGCAACGCCGTCCGGGCCGCCGTCATCGAGGAAGGTGGACAGCGGCACGATGCCGCCCTGGCGGATCCCCTCGTCGCCCGACACCGTCACCACGCCCGCCAGGTAGGCCCGCTGGTGCCACAGCTCGGGTGACCGCTGGAGCTGGTCGAGGCAGAACGGGAGGACGTCCCCGTCGGCGATCGGAGGCCGCTCGATGGTCCGCTCGAATCGCGTCGTGGCGATCCGCTCGGCGAGCAGCCGGGCGTTGTAGCGCGCACCGTGGACGGCGCCCGAGTTGGCCGGGATGCCGTGCTTCTTCAGGCCGGCCGCTCCCTGACCGATCGTGCCGGCGAAGAAGATCCCGGGCACCGTCGCGCTCTCCCACCACGGCGTCTGGGCCGGCAGGCGGCTCTGGCCGAACGTCGCGACGCCGAGATCCGGCAGATCCATCAGCGGCGCCACGAAGCCGGTCGCGGCGATCACCTCGTCAACCTCGAATCCGAGCTCGGCAGACGTGTCAGAGCGCCGAAGGCGTACCCGGAAGCCGTCGCCCGCTCGCTCGATCGATTCGATCGACGCGTCCAGGATCGATACGCCTCCGCCCAGGTTGTGGTCCTCGACCGGCTGGACGTATCGCGCCCGGACGCCGACCAGCGACTTCGTGTTGACCGACAACCTGGCCGGTGAGGGCGAGGCCAGGATGATCCGACTCGCCCACTGGAGCAGGCCCGAGGCCAGCTCGAAGCCGCTGTTCTGCTTGCCGACGATGAAGATCCGCCGGTTGGCGTACGACTCGGCGGCTCGCGTGTCGGCGTAGTGGGCGACGAGCTCCATCCCCGGCGTCCCCGGCCGCCATGGCTCGGCGACTCCCACTGCGAAGACCGCGACCGGCGTCCCGTACTCCCCATCGGAGGTGGTCAGGACGAACCGCTCGCCGTCAGGCCCGGTCTCGCGACGGGTCGCCTCCCAGCGGCAGTCGTACCGGACGCGGATCCCGGTCGCGTCGACGAAGGCGCCCAGGTTCGACTCCATCTCCGGCCGCGACGGGAACTCCGACGAGCCGTCCATGAAGCGGACCTGGAGGGCACGGTGCTCGGGCTCGTCGGCGATCAGCGAGTTCCAGTCGTAGCGCTCGTAGGCACGGCTCGTCCTGTCGTCGGGAGCGAACGGCTTGGTCCAGGACAGCAGGCGCTGGAAGAACGGCCAGCGGCGGAACATTCCGCCCGGACTGGGATCGGCCGAGATCAGCGCGTGGTCGATCCCCAGCCGGCGAAGGGCATACGACAGCTGGAGCCCGCCGGGGCCACTGCCGACCACGACCACCGGGTAGTCACCCGGCGGGAACGGCCGTTCCGCCGGGCCGGCGCCCGATCCGCCTAGCTCCGCCACCGGTTGGCGTTCCTGAGCCGCCGAGCCTGAGCCTGGAGCATGCGATACATTACCTTGGGGTTGGCCAGCAGAAACGCCTCCACACCCGGTCCGGCCAGAAAGAGGCAGCGCATCGGTCCGAGGGCGACGACGTCGGCGACCGGCGACTCGCCGAGAAGGATCGACACCTCGCCGAAGAAGTCACCGCGGCCGAGCGTCGTCCGCTGCTGACCGTCGACGATGATGCTCGCCTCACCGTCCAGGATGACGAAGAAGCCCGAGCCGGTCAGGCCCTGGCGGAGGATCCGCTCGCCCTGCGGGAACCAGCGTTCCTCGAATGTGTGGGCGACCTGCTGCAGCTGGGGCGACTGGAGGTCCGCGAACAGCGAGAACCCGGACAGGGAGTCGACGATCTCGTCCGTGCTGGCCATCGCTCCTCCCGCCGCTGCCCCGCACCCTGCCGGCCGGCCGAGACAGCCCGACCGATCGGCCTCAGGCGCAGAGAGAACTTCCTTCGCGGCGCTTCGTCTGCCATCGTATACGGAGCGAAACACCGACGGGCGCCGGTTTGGGAGAGAACGCGGTGACATCGACGACAGGCCTGAGCGGGGACGACAGGATGGCGCTGCTGCGGGACGTCGCGCTCTTTCGCGGAGTCGCCGACGAGGGGCTGGCGGCGATCGCGGACAAGGCCACGGAGGTCTCGTTCGATGCCGGCCGAACGATCGTCCGGCAGGGCGAATTGGGCACCGGCTTCTTCATGATCGTGGCCGGCAAGGCGCGCGTCGTCCGGGACGGGGAGACGCTCGACCACCTGGGCCCCGGCCAGTTCTTCGGCGAGCTGTCGCTCCTGGACCGCCAGCCGCGGATCGCGCAGGTCGTGGCGGAGGAGCCCACCGAGTGCCTGGCGCTCGCGTCGTGGGACTTCGAGGCGATCCTCGCGAGGGAGCCCGGCGTGGCATTGGCGATCCTCCGCGGTGTCGCCCAACGACTCCGCGCGGTCAGCGAGGACCATCGCCATTGACGCCGAGCTGACAATGACCGCCGGGCCGCTCGACGGGACGGGCTCATCCGGCCGGACCCCGGCCGATGCGCCGATCGGGCTGGTCACCTTCCTGTTCACCGACATCGAGGGATCCAGCCGCCTCGAGCAACGAGTGGGCACGGCCGCCTACGCCCGCCTGCGGGCGCGTCACCGGGCGATCGTCCGCGAAGCGGTCGCGAGCCATGGCGGCACCGAGCAGGGCACCGAGGGCGACAGCTTCTTCGTCGTCTTCGCGGACGCGGCCGAGGCGCTGGCGGCGGCGATCGAGGCACAGCGAGCGCTGACGGTGGAACCCTGGCCAGGAGACGCCCCGATTCGAGTCCGGATGGGCGTTCACGCCGGCCAGGCCTATCGCTCCGATGATGACTACATCGGCATCGAGATCAATCGGGCGGCGCGCATCGAGTCGGCCGCCCACGGCGGCCAGATCGTCGTCTCCGATGCGTTGCGCGCGCTTCTCGCCGACGGCCTTACGGGCGACGTGCGACTGGCCGACCTGGGAACGCACCGACTCAAGGACTTCGAGCCGTTCCGACTCCACCAGGTCATCGCGCCGGGCCTGCCGACCGAGTTTCCGCCGCTCCGCTCGCTCGAATCGCGGATCGACACCCTGCCCCGGCAGCTGACGAGCTTCCTCGGGCGGCAAGCCGAGATTGCCGAGGTTCGCGCGCTGTTGCGCTCCCATCGGCTGCTGACACTGACCGGGCCGGGCGGCACGGGCAAGACCCGCCTGGCGATCGCCGCGGCGAGCGCGAGCCTGGATGACTTCCGGGACGGCGCCGCCTGGGTGGGACTTGCGCCGATCACCGATGCGGAGCTCGTCCCGACCGCCATCGCAAAAGGGCTCGCCGTTCGGGACGAGGGCTTCGTGGACCTCCTCGATGCGCTGGCGGATCGGATTGGCTCGTCGGAGCTGCTGCTGGTTCTCGACAACTTCGAGCACGTGATCACTGCCGCGCCGTTCGTCGCCCGCCTGCTCGGCCAATGTCCCGGTCTGACGATCCTGGTCACGAGCAGGGAGCTGCTCCACCTCGCCGGCGAGCGCGAGTACGCGGTCACGCCGCTGAACGTGCCGGACCCGGGCCATCTTCCGCCGGCGCCCGAGCTGGCCCGCATGGAGTCGATCGCGTTGTTCGTCGAGCGAGCTCGGGCGGTGCGCCCTGACTTCGTACTGACAGCGGACAATGCCGGGACGGTCGCGCTGATCTGCGCTCGGCTCGACGGCCTGCCTCTCGCGATCGAGCTCGCGGCGGCACGCATCAGGCTGCTCGGCCCGGCCGCGATCGCGTCGCGCCTTGAACAATCGCTCGGGCTGCTGGCGGGCGGAGCGCGCGACCTTCCGGAGCGGCAGCAGACACTGCGTGGCACGATCGGCTGGAGCTACGACCTGCTCGAGCCGCTCGAGCAGGTCTACTTCCGCGGGCTGTCGGTCTTCGCGGGCGGCTGGTCGCTGGAGGATGGCGACGCCGTCTGCGACCCGGATCGGTCGCTGGGCATCGACGTTCTGGATGCGCTGGGATCCCTGGTCGACAAGAGCCTTGTCCGACGATCCGATTCGGCCGGCGAGGAGCCCCGTTTCCGGATGCTCCAGGTGATCAGGGAGTACGGCCTGGAGCGATTGGAGGAGGCCGGAGACTTCAGTGCCTGCCACGATCGCCATCTCGCGGTCTTCGCCCGACTGGCCGAGCGGGCGGAGCCTGAGCTCGTCGGCGCCGACGCACGGGAATGGCTCGACCGCCTGGAGATGGAGCACGACAACATCCGGGCCGCCCTGCGCTGGTCGCTGACCGCGGGCCACGTCGAGACCGGCCTCCTCTTCGCCGGGCGGCTGTGGCGGCTGTGGCACCTGCGCGGCTACCTCGGCGAGGGCCTCGCGATGATCGACGAGCTGCTCGCCAGCCCGGCGGGCCAGGCTCATTCGCCGGGTCGGGCCAAGGCGCTCAACGGGGCCGGTGGCCTGGCCTACTGGAAGAACGACTACCCGACCGCCACGACCCGGTACGAGGAGCAGCTCAGCCTGAATCGAGAGCTCGGCGACCGGGCGGGCCTCGCCGAGGCGCACTACAACCTCGCCTTCCTGGCCGCGATCTCGGGCGACCTCGAGGAGGCACGGCGCCAGTACGAGGCGGCGCTCACGCTCTGGCGGGAGACCGGCGACGAGGTGGGGATCGGCGGCGTGCTGTTCGGGCTGGCCCTCGTGCAATTCCTCCAGCGCGACTTCGAGCGGGCGGACGCCACGGCGGTGGAGGCCATCGCCCACGCGCGGCGGATCCGCGACGGCTACCGAGAAGCCAGTGCGCTCGGAATCCGCATCCGGACGGGGCTCGCCCTGGGCCGGCTGGACCTCGCTCGCGAGACCGGCAGCCGAGCGCTCCAACTGTTCGCCGAGTCCGGTGACCCGACCGGTGTCGCGATGCTGCTCGACGACATGGGCGTCCTGGCACTCCGGGAAGGAACTCCGGGTAGAGCACTACGGCTGGCCGGCGCCGCCGATGGGGTCCGGGAGCGGATCGCCGCCGGCGCTCCACCGACGCTCATCCAGCACGGGGACTACGCGGCCGAAGCTCGGGCCTCCATGCCGGCGGCGGATGCCGATGCGGAATGGACGGCCGGCCGCACGATGACCGAGGAGGCAGCCATTGCCTATGCGCTCGAGCGAGTCGAGACGGCGGGCCCGGCGAGGGATGGACGCCCGGCACGGTCGACGCCACAGGAGGATGATGGGCCCGGCCAGAACAAGGCTGGACCGGCGAGCGGAGACGCGCCATGACCACGATCACCCCGATCCGCATCTCCGGCGAGACGGTCGCCACGGTCGACGCCGCATGGGCTGCGCTCACGGAGCCGGCCCAGGTCGCCCGCTGGTTCGCCGTGACCACGCCGGTGGCCGGCGGCGCGAGCAGCATCTACTCGATCGACTTCGGGGACGGCAGCGTCATCGACGGCGTCATCCGGGAGATCGTTCCCCACCGGCGCCTCTCATACACCTGGCAATGGCGCGGCCAGGACGAGAACCCGACGCTCGTCACCTGGGAGCTCGAGCCGCTCGCCGACGAGGGCTGTCGGATCACGCTCACCCACGAGGGTTGGCAGGAGGCGGGCGCCGACGAGGCGCTCCGCGACGACCACGCCGGGTACTGGGAAGGGTACCTGGCCGACCTGCTGGACTTGCTCACGTCGGACGCCGATCGGGCGTCCGGCTGACCGAGACGGGCCCGTCCGTCTGCGGCTGGGGCGGGTAGTCCTGCCAGGCGGTATTCTGACGGCCTGATGACGGCCAAGCCGACGATCCCCGCCCCGCCGACGATCCCGGCCGCATCCACGATCCCGGCCGCATCCACGATCCCGGCCGCATCGACCGCCCCAGCCACGCCGGCGCAGCGGGAGAAGACAGGCATACCGCGCAACCCGGGCCGCCGCGACCTGGGCATGAAGGCGACCCTCCTGTTCCCGGACCGCGAGATCGTCGAGCGTTTTTACGTGCCGCTCATCTATACGGCCTGCCGGACGTGCTACTCGGAGGAGGAGCCGGACGAGATCTTCCGCAAGGCGGTCGCCGGCGAGACGGATCCGGCCCGCCAGCAGAAGCTCATCCAGCGGGTGATCGAGTCCGGCCACGGCTCCACGATCGAGCACGTCGTCTTCTCGTTCGGGATCACCGGCGTGTCGCGGACGCTGTCGCACCAGCTGGTCCGCCATCGGGCGGGAGTTGCCTTCGACCAGCAGAGCCAGCGCTACGTCAAGTTCAAGGACGCCGCCACGATGACGCCGTCCACGATCGAGGACGCCGGCCCGGAGCTTCGCGAGCGCTACGACGGCCAGATCGAGGAGTCGCTGGACCTGTACGGCGACCTCCTCGCCGCCGGCATTCCCGGCGAGGACGCCCGGTTCATCTTTCCCAACGCGACTCGCACCAACCTGGTCATGACGGCCAACCTGCGGGCCCTCATCCACATGAGCGGGCTGCGGCTGTGCACGATGGCCCAGTGGGAGATCCGCCGGCTGTTCCAGCTGATCCGTCACGAGATCTTCGCCGTCAGCCCGTTCCTGGGCTCCTTCCTGGCGCCCAAGTGCGTCCCGCTCGGCTACTGCGACGAGTTCGGCAACCGCGACGAGCACTGTCCCATCCGGCCGCACAAGGACAACGTCCTGGCGGCCTGGTCGGAGAAGGCCAGGGCCGAGAAGATCGCCGCCAGGGCGGCCGGGGCTGCCGGCCGGGAGCCGCCCGCTCCCTGACGCCGCGCCGATACCCGCAAGGCTGCTCGGATATTCCGAGCATGATTACCAGGGTGCTTCCGGCGCCAAACCCAGTCGCCGACGGCCCGACACCCGCCGTTTGGCACCGCCGACTGGCGCTTGGCCGCACGAATCCTGGCCCAGTCACCCGCATGAGGCGCCGCGGAGCTCGATCCAGGGCGGCAAATGCGCATCGATAAGCTTGCTCGGAATACGCCGCCCCCCAGCCGGGGGTGGTCCCCGCCTCAGGCCGCGTCGAGGTCGCGCAAAAAGCGGCGGATCACCCGGGCAAGCCTGGGTCCCGCCTCGGCCCCGGCGGCCAGCACCTCCTCGTGGGTGAGCGGCTCGCCCGTGTACCCGGCGCCGGGATTCGTGACGAGCGACACGCCGCAGACCGACAGGCCGGCCCAGCGGGCGGCGATGGCCTCGAGCACGGTCGACATGCCAACCGCGTCCGCGCCCAGGCCCCGGAGCATCCGGACCTCCGCGGGCGTCTCGTAGCTCGGGCCGAGCAGGCCCGCGTAGACGCCCTCCGCCAGCTCGACGCCCTCGGCCCGCCCGGCCACATGGAGCCGATCGCGGAGCGCCGTCGAGTACACCTCGGTCAGGTCCGGGAAGCGCGGGCCCACCTCGTCTGCATTGGGACCAAGCAGCGGCGTCCGGCCGGTCAGGTTGAGATGGTCGGCGATCACCATGAGCGTGCCGGCCCGGAAGACCGGATTGACGCCGCCGGAGGCATTGGTCAGGACGACGATGCGGGCCCCGAGCCGGCCCATGAGCAGCACCGGCTGGACGACGAGCCCGGGGTCGTGACCCTCGTACAGGTGCAGCCGTCCCTGGAGCAGGGCGATAGGCATTCCATCGAGGCGACCCAGGAGGAGCCGGCCCACGTGTCCGGGCGCGGTCGCTGCGGGCCAACCCGGCAGCTCGGCGAACGGGACGGCGACCGGCTCGTCGAGCGTTTCGGCCAGGTCGCCCAGGCCGGAGCCGAGGACGATGCCCAGCCGCGGCACGATGTCCGACCGGCTCCGGACGGCCGCCTCCAGAAGAGCCAGCCGCTCAGGCTGGTCTGCGGGAGGGATCGGACGGCGAGGGTCCAGGTCGACGACGCCACGCATGACTGCAGCGTAGCGCACGGGCGCGGCACGCCGAGGGTGGGTCGGTCGTCAGGGGGTGGTGGCTTCGCCCGCCCGACGAGAGTATCGACACCGGGATGCCGATCACGTCTCGCCGGGCCGGCCCCACGCAGGTGGCGGTGAAGCCTCCGTAGCGCGGACAAGGAAGCGCCCGAAGCGACCCTGCTGCCCAGTGATCCTTGATGTGATCTCGGTGTCTCCGGCTTTGCTGGCCCCTTCGGGCAAGACCTACGATAGGGGCCCGCTCGCTGGCCGGTCAACGCGCTTTTCCACGAAGTTGGTGCGGCCGGCACCGACCCTGTCCACGAGTTCTGCACCGCTGTGGACAACTCGTGGACAACCCCCGAATCATCTCGACGAATGAGTAGGTCGAGATTGCAAGGAGCGCTGAACCCCGAGTCCTGGCCGCGCTGCGCCGCCGCTCTCGCCGCTGCAATGAGATCGTCGATGGGAACTCTGCCGTCTGCCGGGGTCGAAACCACGCCATCCGAACCGACAGGCCAGGCGCTCACGGTGGTTTGGGCGCTCGATGAGATATCCGCAGCTGGAAGATGCTGCACGAACAGGACAAGCCGGTCACCGGAGGCCAGATCCAACGGGATATCTTCAGCCACCCATGCCTAGCAACAGGCTCTCGCGGCCCGGTCCCAGTTGACCGAGGACGTGGACTGATCAGCCGCCGAGGGCGAACATCTCCGGTCGAGGCAGAGCCTCCGTGGCCGCCGAGCGAAGCTCGGAGTAGCGGTCCGCGCGCCGCTCCCAGATGCCGGCGATCATCGCCTCCAGGTCCTCGTCCGTTGCGCCGGCCCGCAGGGGGCCGCGCAGATCGTGGCCGTCGGTGCCGAACAGGCACGTGTATAGCCGGCCGTCGGCAGACAGTCGGGCCCGGGTGCACGCGCCGCAGAACGGCTGACTGACCGAGGCGATGACACCCAGCTCGCCCGACCCGTCGACGTATCGCCAGCGGTTGGCGACCTCGCCCGTGTAGTTCGGCGGCAGGGGCTCCAGCGGCATCTCGGCCGAGATCGTGGCCACGATCTCGGCGGCCGGGACCACGTCGTCGAGCCGCCAGCCGTTGGTGTGGCCGACGTCCATGTACTCGATGAACCGCAGGATGTGGCCCTCACGGCGCGCCCAGCGCGCCATGGGGACGACGCTCGCCTCGTTGAGCCCACGGCGGACCACCATGTTCACCTTGATCGGGGCGAGGCCCGCCTGGCGAGCCGCGGCGATCCCGGCCAGCACCCGGTCCACGGGGAAGTCGACGTCGTTCATCGAGCGGAACGTGGCGTCGTCCAGCGAGTCCAGGCTGACCGTCACCCGGCGCAGCCCGGCGTCTGCCAACGCGCCGGCCAGCGGCGCCAGGGCCGAGGCATTCGTCGTGAGGGTCAGGTCCGGCGGCTCTCCATCGGGTCGTCGGATCGCCGCCAGCCGCTCGACGAGCCGCGGCAGGTCGCGCCGGACGAGGGGCTCGCCGCCGGTGATGCGCAGCTTGGTTACCCCCAGCCGGACGAACAGGCGAGCCACCCGCTCGATCTCCTCGAACGTGAGGACGAGCTCGCGGGGCAGGAACGCGAAATCGCGGCCGAAGACCTCCTTCGGCATGCAGTAGACGCACCGGAAGTTGCAGCGATCGGTCACCGAGATGCGCAGATCGTGCACCGGCCGACCGAGCCTGTCGCGCGGTGCGCCGGTCGCATCCCGGATCGCCAGGAGCGGAACGAACGTGCCAGCCATGGACAGCCATGGTACTCGCGAAGCGGCGATGGAGGGCCCGTAGGGGTCGTGACCGCCGGGTCAGGACACCGTGTGAGGCGCCCCGAACAACTCTGTGAGAGGCGGGCGGGCAACGCCACCGGCCGTCATGCGTGGCGACCCGCCACGCCCTGCCCCACCGCGGCGTCGGGCACCGCGATGCACCATGGGCCGCCGCCATGGGACGAAGGGCTGGTGCCGCCGCGCGACAGTTGAACGAGCCGATGACCGCTCGCGCCGCCTCCGCTGTTGGCACCGCCCGTCGCCGGTACCACTGGCACAGACTGGTGGTACCTCTTGCGGACTGCACCGAAGTCCAACGCGTCCATACGATGCGGCCACGCCCTGAGCACCAGCGGCATGACCCTACGTGGAGTGGACTTCGCACCATGGCGACAACTGACCAGCGGGCCGGCTTCCGGCTCCCCTGGTCGTCGGACCAGCGGCCGCAGGCCAACGAAACGGCGACCGAGGGTGCCGACCAGTCCGCCGCCGATACCGCCGTACGCGGCCACCATGTGACGGCCGGACCGGGATCCGCCGATCATCTCTCGACGGAGACCCAGCCGATGTCAGCCGATGCACCGATCGACTCCTTCGCCTCAGCGACCGGTTCCCTGAGCGGCAGGCGGCCGACCAAGTTCCTGGCCGACCTCACGAGGGCGATGCAGGCCGCCGCTGAGGAGGCACGCGCCCAGGCGCTCACCCAGCTGCAGGCCGACGCCAAGGCCTTCATCGAGGAGATCCACGCCCGGTCCGCCAGCAACGTGACCGACCTCCGCAAGGAAGCCGACGACGACGTCGCCGGGATCCGCGATTGGTCGAAGGCGGAGATCGCCCGCATTCGCGAAGAGACCGAGGTCCGGATCACCGACCGCAAGGCCGAGCTGGAAGGTCAGCTGGAGCGGCACGCGGGCGTGATCGAGAGCGAGATCGACCGCATTCAGGGCCAGGTCACCGGTTTCGAAGAGGAGATGGCCTACTTCTTCGAGAAGCTCCTCACCGAGGAGGACCCGACGAAGTTCGCGGTCATGGCCGAGAACCTGCCCGAAGCGCCGCGCTTCCAGGCACGCACGATCGACTTCCGGGCTCGGGCGTCACAGGCCACGACCAGCGCGGTCGCGGAACCGCCGGTCAAGCCCGAGCCGACGTCCAGGCCGGCCGAGTCCGTCGGGGCGGCCGATGCCGTCGAGGAGCCGGATCGCGATGCCGGCTTCGTCGCTACCGGGCCCGCCTTCGAGACCGCCGCCCGATCGGATGCCCAAGACACCCAGGCAACGGCTGTTGCCGAACGGTCGGTCGAGGCCGAGGCGCCCGAACGGGCGACCGACTACGCCGACCCCTGGCGCGACACGAGGGTCCAGGCCGCCGACAAGGTCGAGGCGCTCGACGCGACCGACGGGACGAAGGCTGCCACGCACGAGGCCGACGCGACGCGCGCCGAAGAGATGACCGGCACGAGCCTGTCCGGCTTCGACGCCGCAGAGGCGGAGGCCGCCGCGGCCGCCGAGACGACTGACGACGAGATCCCGACCATGAGTGACGACGCCCTGGCGGCGCGACTCGCCGGGCTCGTTCCGAATCGCGCCACCACCGAGGAGCGCCCGGCCAAGTCGGCCGACACGGCGACGACCACGCAGGTCGTCGTGGTCGGCCTGGTCAGCGTCGCCAGCATCGCCAGCTTCAAGCGCCACCTTGGCCGGATTCCCGGCGTCCAGTCGGTGGGCGTCTCGTCCGGGCCGGACGGCGAGTTCGTCTTCGCGGTCAATCACTCCGGGGATGTCTCGCTGCGGGACGTCGTGCCGACGGTCCCTGGGTTCCAGGCCCGCGTCACCAACGCCGGCGACGGCGTCGTGAACGTGACCGCTCACGATCCCGAATCGGAGGGCTGACCGGCAGTGGCTCGCCACGCCGTCGTCATCGCGCTCCCACCCGGCGAATCGGGTCCGGTCGGCGCCCAGCTCACCGGCGCAGGCTACGAAGCCATCAACGTCAGCGCTCCGGATCAGCTGGAGGCGGTCCTCGCCGACCGACGGGACGTGAGCATCGCGGTGGTCGACGGCGAGACCGACCTCGATACGTCGCTTGACTATTACTCGCTCCTGCACGACGCCGGGCGCTCGATCCCGACCCTGATGGTCCTCTCGCCTCGGGCCATGGACACGCTCACGGTGACGCCGGGCAAGTCCTCGATCGACGACGAGTACTTCACCCGGCCGTACTCGGTGGAATCACTCCGCTGGCGAGTCGAGGCGATGCTCATCCGCTCGCAGACCGTCGACGATGGCAGCGGCAACGCGATCATCGAGACGGGGCCGCTCGACGTCCGGGGCTGGTCGGGCCGGGCCCAGGTGGTCGTCGTTTTCAGCCCCAAGGGCGGGGTCGGCAAGACGAGCATCGCGATCAACCTGGCCGAGACGCTCCAGGCACGGCGCGGCCAGAAGGTCCTTCTCGTCGACGCGGACACCGTCACCGGCCACGTGACGACGTCGCTCGGGCTCGAGCAAGTCCGGACCGCGGCCGACAGCTGGCGCGACGAAGCAGAAGGTGGTCCCACCGAGTCGCTCGACGGTCTCGCGACCGAGCACGGCAGCGGGATGCGCGTGGTGGCGCTGACGAGCTCGCCGCTGTCCGCCGACATCCTCGAGCCTGGCCGGATCGCCAAGGAGATCGCCGCGGTGCGCCGCTTCTACGACTACATCGTGGTGGATGTCCATCCCAGCTACTCCGCGGTCAACCGGGCGATCTTCGACCAGGCCGACAGGATCCTCGTGCCGGTGACCCCGGACGTGCCCGCCCTGCGCGCCGCGGTACAGCTGCGTGAAGCCGCCCGCGAGCTGGGTATCGCCGACAGGCTGGCGCTCATCGTCAACCGGGCCAACAGCGGCGTGTCGGTCGCCGACATGGAGCGCACGGTGGGCATGCCCGCCCTCGCCCTGATCCGGTCCGCCGGTCTCCTCTTCGTCCGGGCGGCCAACGAAGGCCGCACGGTTGTCGAGCGGTTCCCGAAGGAGCGGGTCAGCGAGGATTTCGAGGCGTTGGCCGACAACCTGGCCGGCCGCCTGCCGGGCGCGGGATCCTGGGCAGAATCGCCGAGCCGGCTCCCGACGCATGGCTTGTTCGGCCGCCAGCAGCCCGCCCGCGCCTGAGCGGCTCCGGCCGCCAGCCGGCGACGCCGGCGGACCGGTTGGCGGCGCGCCTAGCGCGAGCGATCCGAGTAGCTGACCCCGCCCAGCGGGCGGCCGGGCAGCGGCGGCACCGGGTTCCGAGTCCGCTTGTCCACCTGCTCCACGCCACGCAGGTAGAAACGGTTGACGAGGACGACGTCAACGCCCTCGTCGGTGACCGGCACGTCATCCAGCAGGGCAATGGCGTCCGTGACCGGGACGAACATCTCGGTGGCCCGGTCCAGCAGGCGAGCCGGCTCCGATCCCGGGTACAGGAAGACGGTGCCCACGATCCGGAAAGGCGGGGCCTCCAGGGCGACGTCGTAGGCGATCTTGTGAACCTTGAAGGCGGCCCTCTCCGAGTCGGACAAGGGCGGCTGCGAGTCCTCCCCGGCCAGCACGATGATCAGGTCGTACGGATCGAGGCTCTTGAGACCGGGCACCGTCGCAAAGGGCACCGAGCCATCGATGGGGGCCCATGAGACGTCGAGGATGGCGATCGCCTCGCGTTTGTTGAGGGCATCCGACAGGCGACCCTGGATGTCCATCGTGCCGGCCAGGCGCCACTCCTCGGTCAATCCCTCGAAGGCGACGCCCATCCCGGGCCGGCGGGGCGCTCCCCGGGCCGTCCCGGACGGTGGCGTCCGCGACTTGCGGCGGAATCCGAAGGGCACGCGTCAGTCCTCCTCGGCCTTGCCGGTGTTCGCCCGGATGGCATCGACCACCGTGCTGTCCGCCAGGGTGGTCGTATCGCCCAGCGTCCTCCCTTCGGCGATGTCCCGCAGCAGACGGCGCATGATCTTGCCGGACCGGGTCTTGGGCAGGTCCGGCGTGAACATCAGGAACTTCGGCCGGGCGATCGGACCGATGATCTTGGCGACGTGCTCGCGCAGCTCCCGGCCCAGCTCGTCGGACGGCTCCATGCCGTCTCGCAGGCTGACGAAGGCGAAGATGGCCTGTCCGGTGACCGGGTCGTTCTTGCCGACCACGGCGGCCTCGGCGACACCGCGATGGTCCACCAGGGCGGACTCGACCTCGATCGTGCTGATCCGGTGGCCCGCCACGTTCATGACGTCGTCCACCCGGCCGAGCAGCCAGAAGTAGCCCTCTTGATCGCGCTTCGCGCCGTCACCCGCGAAGTACATGCCGGGGAACCGGCTCCAATATGTCTCGCGGTAGCGTTCCGGGTCGCCGTAGATTCCCCGAAGCATGGCCGGCCACGGCCGCTTGAGAACGAGATAGCCGCCGCCGCCCAGGGGAACCGATGCGCCCTCGCCGTCCACGACGTCGGCCGAGACGCCCGGGAACGGGAAGGTGGCCGAGCCGGGCTTGGTGGACGTGACGCCGGGCAGCGGCGTGATGAGGATCATCCCGGTCTCCGTCTGCCACCATGTGTCGACGATGGGTGCCCTCCCACCGCCGATGTTCTCGTGATACCAGAGCCAGGCCTCTGGATTGATCGGCTCGCCAACCGAGCCCAGCACCCGCAGCGAGCGCAGGTCGTGCTTGGCGGGGAACGACTCGCCCTGCTTCATGAAGGCCCGGATGGCCGTCGGGGCGCAGTACAGGATCGTGACCTTGTAGTCCTCGACGATCTGCCACCAGCGGTCCCAGGCCGGCGTGTCCGGGGTCCCCTCATACATGACCCCGGTCGTGGCGTTGGCGAGGGGACCGTAGACGATGTAGCTGTGGCCGGTGACCCAGCCGACGTCGGCGGCACACCAGTACACGTCGTCGGGCTTGACGTCGAAGATCATCTCGTGGGTGTACGAGGTGCCCACCAGATAGCCGGCGGTCGTGTGGATGATGCCCTTCGGCTTGGCGGTCGTGCCGGAGGTGTACAGCAGGTACAGCATGTGCTCGGAGTCGACCGGCACCGGCGGGCAGTCCGCGGCCTGGCGGTCCACGATGTCGTCCCACCAGACGTCCCGTCCGTCCTCCATCACGCACGTGGTGGCGTGGTCGCCGAGCCGACGGACGACGAGCACGTGCTCGACCGAGGGAGCCGCCGCCAGCGCCTCGTCCACGGCGGGCTTGAGCTCGCCGGGCTTGCCCCGCCGCCAGCCGCCATCGGCGGTGATGACGAGCTTGGCCTCCGCATCGTTGATTCGGCCGGTCAGCGCTTCGGCGCTGAAGCCGCCGAAGATGACCGTGTGCGGCGCGCCCAGACGGGCGCAGGCCAGCATCGCGATCGGCAGCTCGGGGATCATCGGCATGTAGATGGCGACCCGGTCGCCGGTCTCCACGCCGAGCTCCTTGAGCGCATTGGCGGCCTTCTGGACCTCCCGATGCAGATCGGCGTAGGTCAGCGTTCGCGTGTCGCCCGGCTCGCCGATCCAGTGATAGGCGACCTTGTTGCCAAGGCCGCGCTCCACGTGGCGGTCCACGCAGTTGTACGAGATGTTCAGCTGGCCGCCGGTGAACCACTTGGCGAACGGCAGGTCCCATTCGAGTGTCGTGTCGAACGGCTTCACCCAGCTGACCCGCTCGCGAGCGATGTCGGCCCAGAATGCCTCGAAGTCTCGCTCGGCAAGGTCGTAGAGGTCGGCCGTGGCATTGGCCTGGGCGGCAAAGTCCGGCGACGGCGGGAACGTCCGGTTCTCGGCGAGGAGCGCCTCGATCTCGGGGTTCGACGTGGACGGCTCGACGCTCACGGGACGACCTCCTGGTTGCAACGTGGGCATTCTACGCGGGCGCG
>WNFV01001642.1_pt1 | contig 41088 bp, 45 predicted proteins | sample 5400101 | NCBI WGS metagenome assembly WNFV01 (sample SAMN13153361, study PRJNA577476) | soil metagenome | isolation source: 115 cm soil or saprolite under grassland replicate 1 | place: USA:California | collected 2016-06-15 | reverse complement strand
CGCAGACCGAGCGCTTCAAGGCGGCGGTCGCCGGCGCGGGCATCGTCAACTGGCAGAGCTACTACGGCCAGAACCGGATTGACCGCTGGATGGTCCCGTTCTTCGGCGCGTCGGTGTACGACGACCCCGATGTCTACGCGCGCTCATCTCCCATCACGTTCATCAAGCGGGTCAAGACGCCCACGCTCGTCCTTCACGGCGACCGCGACTCCGAGGTCCCGACGCCGCAGGGTTACGAGTTCTGGCACGCTCTGAAGACGCTCGGCGTGCCGACCGAGCTCGTCGTGTACGAGAACGAAGGCCATGCGATCCTGAGAAAAGAGCACCAGCGCGACATCGAGCGTCGGGTCGTGGCCTGGTTTGACAGATACTTGAAGTAGAACGTCATGACGGCCGAAACGAAATCGTCCCAATCGGTCCTCTTCGAGGCGCTGGTGCTGTGTGACGATATCCGCTTCGAGAACAACGGGAAGCTGATGCTGATCGGCGTCTATTCCGATGTCGTCCAGGTTTTCAAGCTGCCGCTCCAGCTGCGGTCTCTGGGTCTTGCGGTGCGGGCGAAGGCACTGTCGAAGGGGCGTATCGCGTTCAACGTGACGGCGACAGACCCGCAGGGAAACAACCTGCTCGAGGCCAACGGCGAGATGAACTACGAGGGGGAACCGGGACGGACGATCTGGCTTCCCATCGTCATGGGCCCGACGCTTCTCACGACGGAAGGTCAGTACGGAATCCGCATCTCTCTGGGCGACTTGCCCCCCATCCACGAGACCTTCGTCGTCAAGAAGACCCCGACACCGGAATTCCCTGCGGCCGCTCCAGCACCAAACTGAGTCCCGCCGATGTTCGACGCGAAGATTCTCGCCGGAAAGTCCATCCTCGTCACGGGCGGCGGGTCGGGGCTCGGCCTCGCGATGGCGAAGGCGTTTGCCTCCCGCGGCGCCAAAGTCACGATCGCTGGAAGGAAGCGCGACCGCCTGGAATCCGCCGTGAAGGAGATCGGCGCGTCGGCGCGCGAGGAGGGCGATGCGGATTTCTTCGCGGCGGACGTGCGGGACCCCGACCAGGTCGAGAAGCTCGTCGCTCATGCCGTCGAGAAGTTCGGCAAGGTGGATTCGCTCGTCAACAACGCGGCCGGCAACTTCCTCGTCCTCTCCGAGGAGTTGACGCCCAACGGTTTCGACGCCGTCGTGCGGACGGTCCTCCATGGATCGGTCCATTGCACGCTCGCCGTCGGCCGGCACCTGCTCGCGCGGCGGGCGCCGGGCGCGATCGTGTCTATCGTCACGACCTATGCCTGGACGGGCACGGCGTTTGCGCTCCCTTCCGCCTGCGCCAAGGCAGGGGTGCTGGCCATGACGCGCTCGCTCGCCGTCGAGTGGGGACACGCCGGGATCCGGGTCAACGCGATCGCGCCCGGCCCCATACCGACCGAGGGCGCCTTCTCCCAGCTCATGGCCGGAGCCGACGCCCGGAAGAACGCAATCGCCAAGATCCCGCTCGGGCGCTTCGGCACGACGGAGGAGATCGCCAACCTCGCGACGTTTCTCCTCTCGGATCTCTGCCCTTACCAGACCGGGGACTGCGTCACGATGGACGGCGGTGAATGGCTGGCCGGCGCCGGCGAGTTCTCCGATTATCGCAGGCTGCCCCGCGGGGAGTTCAAGGCCGCGCTGGACGCGATGCGGCCGAAGAAGAAATAAGTCGGAATCTCGGCTGCTAGAGTCGGCGTAATGAAGACCATGAAGATCGGAATACTGGGAACCGGTGACGTGGGTCAGGCTCTCGGCAGCGGCTTCGTGTCGCTCGGCCACGAAGTCAAGATGGGATCACGCGACACCGGCAACGAAAAAGCGCGTGCCTGGGTTGCGAAGACCGGACAGCGGGCCTCCGCGGCGACCTTCGCCGAGGCCGCGGCCTTCGCGGATCTGGCCGTGCTCGCGACACTCTGGTCCGGCACGGAGAACGCCCTGCGCCTCGCCGGCGCCAGGAACCTCGCCGGGAAGGTCGTCATCGACGCCACGAATCCACTGCTCTTCACGCCCAACGCGCCTCCGTCTCTGGCGCTCGGTCACACCGACTCGGGCGGCGAGCAGGTCCAGCGCTGGCTGCCGGAAAGCCGCGTCGTCAAGTGCTTCAACATCGTCGGCCACGCCCACATGGTCCATCCGGATCTTCCCGGCGGTCCTCCCGACATGTTCCTCTGCGGCAACGACGCCGATGCCAGGAAGACCGTCACCGCGATCTGCCAGGAGTTCGGCTGGGCCGTGATCGACATCGGCGGTATCGAAGGAGCGCGTCTGCTCGAGCCGATCTGCATCCTGTGGGTCCTCTACGGAATCCGCACCAACTCCTGGAACCACGCCTTCAAACTCCTCCGAAAATAACGAATTCGATCGATCTCAGGCCTCTTGCGGAGGTCTCGGCGTGAGGGAGAGATCAGACCGACTCAGGCCAGGATCACCGGGAGAGATTCGAGTCCGCGCAGGACCAGGCCTCGCCGCCAGCGCAGCGCCTCCGGCGCGACGGAAAGCCGGAGTCCCGGAGCCCTTCGCAGGAGAGTGGAGATCGCGATTTCCCCTTCCAGGCGGGCGAGCGGCGCGCCCAGGCAGTAATGGATCCCGAGTCCGAAGGCGAGATGCTTGTTCGGCTCGCGGGCGAGATCCAGCGTGTCCGGGTCCGGGAACTGCCGCGGGTCGCGGTTGGCGGAGGCGAGCACCGCGTAGACCAGCCCCCCACGTGGGATTGTGACACCGGCAACCGCGATGTCCTCGCGCGCGAAACGCTCGGTCGCGGTCGCGAGTGGGCTTTCGTAGCGCAGCAGCTCCTCGACGGCGGACCTGATCGCCGACGGCTCGGCACGCAGTTTCTCCATCTGACCCGGATTCCTCATCAGGGCCAGGGTGCCGTTGCCGATCAGGTTGACCGTCGTCTCGTGCCCGGCGACCAGAAGAAGAAAGATCATCGCGAGGAGCTCGTCCTCGTCGAGCTGGTCGCCGGCCTCCTCGGCCCGCGCCAGAGCGCTCAACAGGTCGTCGCGCGGATCGGCACGCCGCGCGCTGACGAGCCTTCGGATGTAGCGCAGAAAGAAGAGGACGGGCGGGATCGCCTTCAACATCCCGGGACCGGAAGGATCGGAGGCCACGATCACCTGCGACCAGCGATGGAATTTATTGCGGTCTTCGACGGGCACACCAAGCATCTCCGCGATGATCGTCGTCGGTACCTGCAGGGCGTAATCGCGGATCAGGTCCGCACGCCGACTCCGCAGGGCCGCATCCAGAAGCTCCTCGGTGAGCGACTGCGCGCGCACGCGCATCCGCTCGACCAGGCGTGGAGTAAACGCCTTCTGCACGAGCCCTCGCAGCCTCGTGTGGTCCGGCGGGTCGAGATCGAGCATGTTGCGCGTCAGCGGCCTGAACATGGCGGGAATCCAGGGCTGCCGCGCGGCCTGGTCCGGCGTCAGCGCCTTCGACCTGTCCTTGGCCAGGCGTTCCTCCTTGAGCGCCGCCGCCACGTCCTCGTAGCGCGTGATGAGCCAGGCGGCCTGTCCGCCCGGCAGCACCACGCGGCAGACGGGCGCTTGCTCGCGCAGGCGCGCAAAGAACGGATAGGGGTCCGCCTTGAACTCCGGGCTCGCGAGATCGACCTCGATGTCCTTCATTGATCCCGTGCGGACGGGGCGCGCGCGCCCGCGAGTCAGGCCTTGTGCTTTCCGGCGTTCCCGGCTTCGACGTCCCTGATCCAGCCGAGGAGGCCGCGAAAGTACGCCTCCTGATCGTCCCACAAGCACATGTGACTCCCGTTTTCACAGAGGATGACGCGGGAATTCGGGATGAGCTTGCCCTCGCGGCGCATGTCCTCCGGGTTCATCTCGTCGTACCGGCCCGAGATGACGAGTGTGGGGACGCGGATCTGCGGCAGCTCTCTCCAGCGGTCCCAGTCCTTGAAGTTGCCCGTAATGACGAACTCGTTGGGACCCTGCATGGTGTTGTAGACCTTGAAGTTGAAGTGCTTGAAGCAGCGCTCGAGCGGCTCCGGCCACGGATCAAGCCGGCAGATGTGCCGCGAGTAGACCTGCTTCAACATCGTTTCCTGGTATTCCGGCGCTTCGTACTCTCCCTTTCTTTCATACTTGTCGAGCACCGCGGTGACTTCGGCCGGAAGCGCGGCTCGCAGCTTCGCCGCGTACGCCATGTACGAAGGGATCGAGGCCGTCATGGAGGAGAGGACGAACGCCTTCAGGTGTTTCTGGTACTTCAGTGCGTACTCGATCCCGAGCATGCCGCCCCAGGAGTGCCCGAGCAGGTAGAAGTCCTCGAGGCCGAGAGCGGCCCGAACCTGCTCGACCTCTTCCCGGAAGCGGTCGATCGTCCAGAGGCTCGTGTCGTCCGGCTGGTCGGAGTAGGCCGATCCGAGCTGGTCGTAGTAGTAAAACTGGATCCCGTGCTGCGGCAGGAAATCCTCGAAACACTCGAAGTACTCGTGCGTCGCGCCGGGCCCACCGTGGAGTGTGAGCACCTTGATTCGCCCCGAGCCGATCTTCTTCGTCCAGACTCTGTACTTGCCGCCGTCGATCGGGATCATCCGGACACCGCCCGTCTTGACCTTCGGAACCTCGCGGGAGGGGGCCTTTCCCTCCGCCGCGTTCATCGCGAGGGCGTTCGCGCCCGAGGCGAGACCCGCCAGCGTCGCCGCGCCCATCCCGAGGAATCCCCGTCGATTCAGACTGGCCATGGACATCCCCTCCTCTCGGTCCATCGTACACAAGACGCGGGATTCGATAGACTCCCCCATCATTTGTCCGTGTCCGGAGATTCACTGACCGCAAAGGAGGAAAGAGATCATGAAGTTCCGTCTCGCAGTCGGAGCAACCCTGGTTCTCGTGCTGGTGGCGTCGGCCGCATCCGGCGCCGACAAGAAGAAGGCGCCGGCGGGCCCTCCCGACGAAAAAGCCATGATGGAAGCGATGACGAAGGCGGCGACGCCGGGCGAGCCGCACAAGAAGCTCGAATCCATGGTCGGCACCTGGGACACCAAGGTGACGATGTGGATGGATCCTTCCAAGCCGCCAGAGGAGTCGACCGGCACTTCGGAGAACCGCTGGGTCCTCGGGAACCGGTACGTGCAGCAGACCTACGAGGGGACGTTCATGGGACAGCCCTTTTCGGGTATTGGCTACACGGGCTACGACAACATCACGAAGAAATACACCGGCACCTGGATGGACTCGGCCAGTACGGCCATGATGAACATGACCGGAAAGGCCGACGCCGAGGGAAAGGTCATGAAGTTCAGCGGCACACGATGAATGACCCGATGACCGGCAAGGCCTGCAAGCTCACCTCGAAGGTCACCGTTGCCGACAACGATCACCACACGATGGAGATGTGGGGGCCCGACCCGTCCGGGAAGGTCTACAAGATGATGGAAATCACCTACGTCCGGAAGAAGTAGGCTGCCGGCTTCTTCCCCCCGGGAACAACCCGGGGGGAGAGGCTCCTTTTGCGATTCAATCTCCGAAGAACCCCCGGGGCCGCTTCATGCCCTTCCAGGCGGCCATCACGAATCCGGCCGCCGTCAGGGCCGCGAGGGCGACCTTCGTGAAGTCGATCACCGGCCTGACCTCGACCCCCTCAGGCGAAGCGACGATCACGGCGACGCTTCTCGCCAGCGTCCTTCCTCCTCCACCTCCGCCCCCGCCGCTGCCGCGGCTCTTTTCCCCCTCTTGATGGACGGCAGCACCGCCTCCCGAGCCCATGCCGAAGCCCGCGATCGCCAGGATCTCCGCCGCGGGCAGGATCATCACGTTCTCGTGGCGAATGGGCTCTCCATACACCCTCGACACGTCGGCCGCCTCGAGCAGCCTTTCCATCACGCGCGCAACGCTGTCGAGCGGCGGGCTCGGAACGCGGGCTTCTGAGGAACGGTCGGTGATGTTTCCGGGACTCATGTCCTACCTCCAGAAAGAATGGCGGCGGCGGCGCCGGCGAGAACGGGCCCGATGGAGAAGGAGCCCTCCGGCCATGCCGGCGCACAGGAACAGCCACTGGAGCTGTCGCGTCCAATCATGAACCGGAAGGAGACGTTCCTCTCCCGCTTCGTGAACCTCGACTCCCATCGGCCGGGTCCAGACGATGGCTCCCGGCAAGTGGGAAAAGCTCACGCACACCGACTTGCCTATTGGAACGAGAACGCGATTGCCGTGTTCGACCTCGTCGCCCCGGCTCGTTTCCACCGTGATCACTCCTGCGAGTCTATCCCTCGATCCGAGGCCCGCACTCGCCCGGGCCCTATGTCACGGGAACGCTCGCCTCGTCTTAAGATTCCGCGATGCTCCGGCAGGTGCTTCCCCGCGCTGGCTACGCCGCCATGGGACTGCTCTATGCCACGATCGGGATCATCGCGGCGCGAATCGCGTTTCTTGGAGCAAGAGACCGCGTCGCGGGGATGCACAGGGCTCTGGCCGTTCTGCTCCTCCAGCGGCAGGGCCGCTGGGTCCTGACGGCGGTCGCTGCCGCGCTCGCGTGCTTCGCCCTCTGGCGCGTCCTGCAGACGTTTTCGGGACGAGGCGGACTGATCACGCGCGCGGGATGGGCCATCACGGCGATCGGTTATGCCGCACTCGCGTGGACCGCCGTAGGGCTCCTCCTGCGGTTTCCGAGAGGCGAGCGATTCGAGCGCATCGGCGTCGGCACGCTGTTCCCGTACCCCGCGGGACGCCTGGCGCTGCGTCTGGCGGCGGTGATCCTCATAGCAACAGGTCTTGTCGCGGTCGTTCAGGCCGTGAGCGGCCGGCTGCCCCGATGGCTCGCCGGCGCCGGCTTTCAACGAGCGACTCGCCGGTTCACGCGGAGTCTGGCGCGCGCGGGTCTTGCCGCGCGGGGAATCGTCGCCGTCGTCATGGGCTCCCTCCTCCTGCGCGCCGTCGCGGACTTCAATCCGCGGGAAGCGGGCGAGATCGGCGGATCGCTGCGCGTCCTGTCGCAATCACCTGGTGGTCCGCTCGTGATGGGCGTTGTCGCCCTGGGCCTCATCTCCTATGGAGTCGCGATGTGGGCCGTCGCCCTCTCCCGACGCCCCGCGTAGTTCCTCCTCATGGCGAGACTTTCCACTTGCCCTTTTCCAGTTTGAGCCTCACCGTGCTCGTTTCCGTCGAGCCCTTCGACACTGTCTCGAAGGAGACCTCCGCGCTGTCTCCCTCGACATCCACGCGCGTGATCCTCGCCGTGGCCGGATCCGGGGCGAACTGGAAGACCTCCATGAGCTTCTTTCCCTCGGGTCCGTCGAAGTCCCTGGCCCGGCTCGAGACGACGCACTTCTTGACGCCCGTCACGTCTCCTGCCCTGCCCGCCTTGAAGAAGGCAATGGCCACCCTCGCCTGCGGACTCGCGGCTGCCGCCGACCCGCCGAGAGTGGGCGGAGGCTCGCGCCAGAGGGGCGCGGTGAACGTCGCGTCGAAGGTGTAGGCGACGCCGAAGAATTCGCCGGAATCGGTTCGATAAATCCGGCCGGCGATGGTCTTCGGATCGGAAGCCTTCGGCTCGAAATGATCCGAGGAGGAGAAGCCTCCGCCGTGAGTCTTGATCGCCTCGTGGCGGATCGACACCGAGATCGGCGTCTTCCTGGAGTCGAGCACCATCTCGACGGAGTGCAGCTTCCCGTCATCCGCCTGATGGATGCGCTCGAAGACGTCTTTGATGGACTTGTCGGAGAGCGGCTCGTCGGTCAGGATGAGAAGCGTCTCCCCGTCGCGTTGCGGGACGGCATAGGCGTACGTGAGCGGAGTCGTCCTGCCGGCGACGACCAGCTCCCCCTTCGCCTCTCCGTCCACCGCCGCGGCGCTCCCCGCCAGCAGCGCGAGGGTGAAAACCATTATGGCGAGCTTCGCGAACATGAAGGCTCCCTTCAAAACAGACTTCACCTGATCTCCGGACAATCCCGGATCGACTGCATCGTGACGGCCTCAGAGAAGTCTCGAGGTTCTCGCAGCCCGATTCTAACGAGGTCCGAAAAGGCCGGCAGGCAGGTCGAGGCTTCGAACCGGCGACCCGCTACGCGGCCCTGGCGGGCGCGGCGATGGCGCCCTTCAGGTGTTTGTCCAGGAATTCGAGGATTGCCTTCCAGCCCTCGATCTGGTTCTTCTTCTTTGTGAAGCCGTGCCCCTCGTCGGGGAAGACGACGTACTCGACCGCGACGCCGTTCTTGCGCGCGGCCGCGACGATGTCGTCGGACTCGGGCTTGATGACCCGCGGGTCGTTGGCGCCCTGCAGGACCATCAGCGGCTTCTTGATCTTGGCGGCGTGGAAGAGCGGCGAGACAGCGAGCAGCATCTCGCGGTCTTTCACCGGGTCGCCGATCTCCTGGTAGAGCGCCTCGCGCTGCGATTCCCACCACTTCGGGATGGACTCGAGAGTTCGGACCCAGTTGGAGATTCCGAAGAGGTCGATGCCCACGGCGAACACGTCGGGCTGCAGTGTCAGCGCCGCGAGCGTCATATAGCCGCCGTAACTGCCGCCGAGGATGCCGATCCGGTCGGGATCCACGTAAGGCAGGCCCTGCAGGTACTTCCTGGCGGCGACGCAGTCGGAGAGCGGCTCGTGGCCGTGCTTCCTGTCGTCGGCGGTGAAGAAGGTCTTGCCGTAGCCGGAGCTGCCGCGGTTGTTGATCCCGAGAACGACGTATCCATGGTTGACGAGGAACTGGATGTAGGGGCTGTAAGAGCGCCGCGTCTGACCGCCCGGGCCGCCGTGCACCCACACGAGCGCCGGGGCCTTCGCCTGAGGAGATGCCTGGTGCGGCTTGTAAGAGATGTTCGGGATCGCCATGCCGTCGAACGACGGAAAGCGCACGACCTGCGCCTCGACGAGGTCTTCGGGGTCGATGTCCCTGGACAGCGTGTCCGTCAGGCGCCGCGGAGCCTGACCACCGAACTCGAAGACATACAGGTTGTTGGGAGCCCGGTCGCCGTTCAACTGAAAGGCGAGCTTCGTCTCGCTCCGGGAAATCCGCACAGAAGAGATCTCGCCAGCGGGCAGGTTGGGCACGGCGACGAGCCGGTCCGTCTTCGCGTCGTGGATGCGGAGCACGGTGCGGCCGTCTTCGTTGACGCCGGTCACGCGGTAGCGTCCCTCGTGCGAGAAGAAGGTGAAGGAGACGTCCCAATCGGCGTGCTCGACCTCCTCGTGTTTTCCGGTCGCCAGGTGGTAGCGCTTGACGCGCTCGAACTCCGAGCCGTCGTTGGTCGTGTAGTAGAGCGCCTTCGAGTCCGGGTCGAAGGTCTCCGGACTGTAGTCGGCGATCCCTTCGTGCTTGGAGATGAGCTTCGTCTCGTTGGTGGCCGCGTTCCACAGGGAGATGTCGCTGTCGGCCGTGGTCCGGCGCTTGCCGAGCGCCACCCAGTGGCCGTCGTCCGAGACGTCGCCGACGTCGTAGCCCGCGTCATTCTTGTAGAAGAGCTTGCGCGCGTAGCCGTTGGTGTCATAGCGGTAGAGATCGAAGAATCGGGAATCGCGCTCGTTGGTCTGGACGTAGAACGCGTCGCCGTCACGCGTCCAGCCCGCGAAGATCGCCTTCAGGTTCTCGCCCGGAGTCAGGTCCTTCTCCGAACCGTCGCGCTCCCGCACGAAGAGATGGTTCTTCTCGTCGCCCCCTTTGTCGCGCGTGTAGAGGAACCGGTCGTCCCTCGGGAAGTAGCCGACCGCCAGCGTCGTGTCGGTCGTGGAGCTCGTGAGCGCTGCCGGCTCGCCGCCCGTCACCGCGATCGAGTAGACGTTGTAGATGCCGGTCTTGTTCGAGGAAAAGAGGATCTTCTTCTCATCAGCCGAAAAGGAGGCTCCCGAGATCGCGGTCGTCGCGAGGAACTGTTCGATCGTGTATTGCTTCGACGGGCGGCCAGGAGGCGCGGCCAGGACCGGCGCCGCGAAAACGAGGGCGAGGCCCGCGAGACCAAAACGGTGGGAAGGCACCATGATCGCTCCTTGTTACGGGAGCGATTCTATTCTGTCAATCGCCGAGGACGTAACGCTCCTCGATCACACGCGCGATGGTCGGATGCCCGGCATCCGCCGCGACCCACCGGAGGGTGTCGCGGGAGGTCATCGCTAAACCGCTGACCGCGCGCCCTGCACTCGCACCGTTCTCACCGGCGTTCGTAGCGCAGCTCGACGACGCCGCTCGGGTAGGTGTGCGTGCGCGTCAGCCGGACGCGGCGCTCGGCGAACGCGGCCGGCGGAAACATGGGGAGGCCAGCGGTCCGGTCGCGATTGCAATCCGATTATTACAGAGAGCTACCGACCCGGACCTCCGGGCGCCGGGAATCCATTGGGTCCCACCGGAGGAGGCGCGGAACCGGGCATTCCCGGCGGAGCCAGAACAGGCGTCCCGTTCGGGCCGATCGAGGGGGGCGTCGATCCCGGCGCGCCCGAGGGGGCCATGACCGGCGTCCCATTCGGACCGATCGGCGGCGTCGTCGATCCCTGAATCAGAATCGGTAGTCCATCCGGTCCGATCGCCAGTGTCTGCGTGCCAGGCGTAACCGGGAAACCGTTCGAGCCGAACGGAACCTCCGTTGTCGGCGGCGTCGCGGAGATCGCGCGGGCAAGGTCTCCCGGAGCAATGGCGGCCGAAGGCTGGAGGGTTTGCGCGCCAACCGTGCGTGGCGGACCGTATCCATACGCGGGGTTCCTGGGATCATAGACTCCGCCTGGGATCGAAGCCGCCGCCGACGGGGCCAGCGCCGACGTGGCGGTTGTGCTCCGGTCTCCCGCGAGCGGCGGCAGGAAGACGACCTCTCCGGGCTCGAGAACCGGGGCCGCGCTGATGGTCAGCTCGTCGACGGAGGCCTGAGTCGCCGGCATCACTCCAACGACCGATTCCCGGGGAAGCCCTGTCAGGGCGCCCTTCGGGTGGGCATGAAACAGCAGGATGCTCCCGCGCTGAACCGGGCGATCCCTGGACATCACGGAGCTGCCGTCACGGAGGCTGATACGGTAGAGCGGGCGAGTCGCCGCCGTGGCGAGAGTAGCCGCAAGTGAGAGCAAAACGACGAAAAGGACGGAGCGCTTCATGATCACCTCACAGACTCATCACACAAAGAAGAGAACATGCAGGATCTGTTCCGGCATGGGTGTGAAGAGATTAGGAATATCTAAACGGTGAAGCCCACTCGCTCAAGGGTAGCAGCTCCCGAGAGAGCCTTGCCGGCGGAATCCCGGCTGTGCCCGACTTGTAGGTTCAGACGCCGAACTGGCGCAGGTGGTGATCCAGGTGCTTGTACATCATCACGCCCCACTGCTCCCCACGGAGTCTTCCGAGAAAAGAGTGCGTATGGGCCGAAGCCTTCTCCGGGCCGCTGTCGCAGAACGTGTTGACGAGCCTGGCGAGTCGTTGCTTTTCAGCCTCGAAGTCCTTCTCCTCGGTCACGATGAACGCCGGATCCGTGGGTGAGTTCTTGCCGAAGGGCTTCTCGCCGAGGAGCGACGACCTGACGAAGGGGCCGAAGAGCTTTCCGATGAGCTTCTGCTTGCGCGGTTTTTCTCCCGTGGCCATCTCCATCGCTATCGAGCAGTGCGCCAGCATCTGCGCGGCGTTCATCTTGCCCCATTGACGCGGAGCTCCAGACTGGAGCTGCTCGAGCCTCTCAAGAACGGACTGCCTTCCGGCAGGCTCGAAAAGGTTCTGCATGGCGAGAGCCTATGAAAAAGACCCACCCGACGCAACGAGCGCGCACGTCCGGCCTGAAGACCGCTCGCCCGTTCTGAAGGGTGACCTGCCGGATTGGGAGTGCTGGTATGCTGCTTTCGTCGCTCGGCCGAATTCCATGAAGCTCTCCGGCGTTACCGCGGCCTCTCTTCTCCTTCTTCTCGTGTTGTTGCCCGCGTCTCTCGCCGCGATTTCCGTCTTCGACGTGATCCGGCTGTCGCAGGAGCGGTATGCGGACGAAGAAATCATGAGACTGATCCGGACCACCGACTCCCGTTTCGTACTCTCTGCCGAAGACACCATCCGGTTGAGGAAGGAGGGACTGACGGAGGCGGTGATTCGCGAAATGCTGTCGCGCCCGGCACCGACGCAGCAAGGGTCGCCGGCCGCGAGGGAGGGCGCGGTGGCGCTCCCGGTTGGCGGGCGGCCCGAACCTCTCTTTTCGGCTTCCTCGCACACCGAGAGAGACGCGGGCCATCCGGTGAGCGCGGGGGTAACCCTCGCCGGGATGGAGGTCTTGACCCTGCGCGAGCGTGACGGATTCCCGTCCCCGCTGGCGCGCGCCCGTGCCGTCGCCGCGACCCTGAATGACCTCGCCGTGCGCGCCTCCGGCCGCTTCACCGTCAGCGTGGCGGGGCCAGACAGGAAGGTGGCCTTCGAATCCTCCGGTTCCACAGCCGACGTCCTCACGGTGACACCGGCCGACGCCGCGGGATATCGGGCCGCGGGTGGGCGGCAAGTCTCCGCGGCGAGCCTGGCATCCCTCTGGGCATCTCTCTTGAACGACTACTGGGGCATCTTGGTGACTCGAAAATCGTTAGACTCTCCTGCGAGGAGGTCGCCATGAAACGCGCTGTCTCTTTTTTCTTTCTCCTGGCCTGTTGCGGCCTCCTGCTCGGGGACTCGCCGGACACCGGGCGCACGGCGCGCGAGCCGGCTTCGCTTCTGGAGGATCTGGCGCGGCTGACCAACGCCGGGTTCTCCGATGAAACGGTCCTCGACTACGCCAAGGCGCACCGCGTCGAGCTCCCTTCGCTCGTGAGCGCCGACGATCTACTCTGGCTCCGCAAATCGGGAGTGAGCGAGACCGTCATTCGTTACATGACGGCCATCGACGTGAGGGCTTCGGACCAGGGTGGCCAGGAGGACGTTGCCTATGACTCCGCGCAGGCCGCGGGCTACGCGAGATATTCTCCCACCGCGTATTCGTATCCCGACGACTCCGACTACGGCTATCCCGACAGCGGCTACTATGGCGGCTACCCGGAAACGTATTACGCGGACTATTACCCGTTTCTGGGCGCGGGATACTACCCCTACCCTGTCTATTTCTTCGTGAACAACAGCGGCTTCTTCGGGCGATTCCATGGCCGCCGCCATGGTTTCGACCGACGTCGTGGAGGAGGCATGCATCGCGGCGGGTTTGGCCGCCGCCCGGGCTTCTCCCGTGGCCTGGCGGGTCGTCACGGAGGCGCGGTCGCGGGTCATCGAGGGCCGGCGCATCCGGGCTTTCCGCGCCGCGGCTTCGGTCCCGGGCCCGGAGGGCCTCGCGGCGCGGTTATGGGTCACGGCGGGACCGGGCGCCCGGCCTTCTCGCGCGGCGGATACGGACGTGGGTTCAGGGGCCCGCAGGGAGGCCCCGGTCGCGGCGCTCCTGGACAGCCGGGTTTCGCGGGCGGCGGGCACGCCGTCGGAGGCCTCCACCGCGGCCCGACTCCACGTTCCGGAAGCGGCCCGCGGCAAGTCGGTCGCCCCGGAGGTCGCGGAGGGCGCTAGCCCATCGCTGCATCGCTGGCCCGTCAGCTTCCATCTGACAAGTCACTAGCGAATCGGACATTCAGGAAGAGCAGCACTCTCCGGCGACTGGCCCCTGTCGGCGTTGTCAGGGCAAGGCGCACTGGAGTGTCCGACGACAGGAGGTGACGCCGGCTGTCTAACGCCGCGGAACCGCGACGACGGCCATTTCGATCGTGACCTCGTCCCGGACCGCGATTGTCCCGAGCGCCGACGAGTACGGTTTGATGCCGAAATCGCTCTGACGGAACGTCACCGTCGCGTCGGCCTCGAGCCGCTCCGCGGCGACACGGCCGCGGAGCGAAAACTTCACGGGGCGCGCCTGCCCATGGAGCGTCAGCGTGCCTGCGAGCGCGCCTCGAAAATCCCCCGTGGCGCCCGAGGGAAGCTGCGCGGCCTCGAGCTGCCCGGCCTCGAACAGAATCCGCGGGAATCGCGCCGAGTCGAGGATGTCCGGGCCCCGGACCTGACGCTCGACCTTGGCGATATCTTTGGCAGAGAGCTTCGGCTGATGATCTCGGAGCGAATCGGAGGCGATCCGCACCTCGACGCGCACGCTGCCAGGACCGTTCGGATCCCACGAGATTTCTCCGCTCCAGTCCTCCGGCTGAAAGAAGTGAGCATGGAGGGCAGAGGCAAGGAGCCCCGCCGGAAAGACCTTCACGATCAGCCGGCTCCGGGCGGCGTCAATGCTCCAGTCGCTCGGAGCGCTCTGTCCCGGAAGAAGACTCCGGTATCCGAGCGCGAGCAGGAAGAGCCAGGCTCGAAAAGTCGCGGCCTTGGGGCTCATGGCGGACAAGCTCGAATTCTAGCCCGCACCGTCGTGGGTCGCCTCACCGGGTAAGCCTCAACTTCTAAGATATGGCTGTGGCAAGAGAAGGTGACACCGCCCCTCATCGTTTTGCCTACGCGCCCCGCGGACCCTATTCACTGGCCGCGACGGCGGCGCGGTTTACGCGCTGGCCCGAGGTCGTGGATCGCTTCGACGGGACGACGTATCGCCGGCTTCTCCCGGTCGGACGGCGCGGAGTGCTGCTCGAAGCCCGGGATACTGGGCGCCGGCCGCAGCTTCAGATCACCCTCAGGGGAGACGCGGCGGGCTCGGAGGCCGCCCGGGAAGCCGCCGGCCGTGTCGTCGAGATCGGCCTCGGCGCCGCGCTCGACGTGCGCCCCTTCTATCGCTCCTTCCGAGGCGATCCCCTCCTCGCGGAGGCCCTCAAGCATTCGCGCGGCTTGAGAATCGCGGGCGCTCCCTCGCTCTGGGAGGCTCTCGTGACGGCCGTTCTCTCGCAGCAGGTCAATCTGCGCTTCGCCTATGACATCCGCCGCGAGCTGGCCGTCGCATTCGGCCGGCGGGCGCGCTTTGACCGGGAAACCTACTTCGCGTTTCCCGCGCCTTCGCGCCTGGCGCGAGAGCCCGAAAGGACGCTTCGGAAGTTCCGGCTGTCGGGTGCGAAGGCGGGAACACTTTCCCGCCTGGCGAACGCCTTCGTGTCCGGAGAGATGTCGGAGACGCTGATCGCGTGTCTTCCCGACGAAGAGGCGATCGAGAGGCTGACGGCGATCAAAGGAGTGGGCCGCTGGACGGCGGAGATCGCTCTCTTGCGCGGGCTCGGCCGCGCCGACGTCTTCCCGGGCGCCGACCTGGGCGTCGTCAAGTACTTGGCGATCGAGCTCCTCGGCCACCGCGCGCGCGTGAGCGAGTCGCTGATGCGCCGGTTCGCCGACCGCTGGCGCCCCTACCGCGGCCTCGCCCTCGTCTATGCCTACGCTGAGATCGCCCGCCGAGCGGAGCTCGGTCCCCGGAAGCCTGTCACCTGAAGGACGCGGCGCACATCAATAACTCGGGACTCCGGACCGGAGCTCAACTACTCCTCGGTGATTTTCTCCTCACCTTTGGTCTGAAATCCGGTTCCCGAGGCTCGCTCTGCCTCTTTCTTTCCGGTTCGAATGGCTCCTGGCGCGGGGGCAGGGGCGGTTCCTCGACGCCAAAATGCCGGGCGACTCTCCTCCAGAGCCGTTCACTCAATTCGGGCGACTTCTGGCCGGCTTTGTTCATCTCCTTTCGGATGGCGTCCAGGCAGCTCTTCGGTTTGCCGCGCATCTCCGGGGGGAGCGCCAGCACCTCATCGATGTCGCGCCGGATGGCCGCGAACCAGTCTCCGGCCGCGCCATGAAGGGTGGCGTTCTCCCCAAACTTGAGGAAAGTCTGAAGACTTGCCAGAAGCGCTCCGAGGATGCTAACCGAGCCGATCAACGATTTGTTGCCCTCGTCCGAGAGGACCGCGGCCCCCACCACGCTGGACACAACGATGACCGGGATTCCCAGTAGATAGTTCCGGCGCCTGTATCTCTCAGCCACATCGTAGTAAGCGGTCTGAGCCGCGTAGACTCGTTTTCGCCAGTCCTGCAGGAGCTCCTCCACCTTGGGGGTCCAGGCCGCGGGGTCCGCGCCACCGCCACTTTCCTCGCTCATGGCTCGCTCTCCTCTGCCCTGCCGCAAGTCTCGGCTGCCGCCATATCGGTGTCAAGCGGTGTCCCGGGACTTGCGGACCATCGCCGCGACGCACCCTTCCTGCGTTGGGCTATGACTAACAGGAGGCCGGCCCGGCGATCCGCCAGAAGGCGGGGACCACGGAATCACTTCGCGTCGAGAAGCGGACTCGAGGCCTGGCCGAAGACGTAACGCCAGCCGAACGGCGTCCGGACGTAGGTGTCGCTGAACCAGAGCTTGTACTCGAAAGGCTTTCCCTCCGTGGTGCCCTTGGCCCGCAGGAGCGCGGTCACGACCGCCGTGTCGCTCCAGACTCGGACTTTCTGCGAGCTGTCTTCCTGGCGCTCGTAGACGGTCTTTCCGCTCCGCGCGTCGGCCAGCAGATCCGCCTTCGTGTAGACCTTGCCCTTTCCCGTCACGAGGATGAAGTCGTCCCCGAGGATGCGATCCATCACGGCGGCGTCGTTCTTCGCGACCGCGGCCTGATACTCCGTATCGAGCGCGGCTACGGTCTTCTCGTCGGCGGCGGAGGAGGCCCTCGCGGCCGGCGGGCGCGCCCGAAACAGGATGTCGAAGAGAGGCTTCCAGTTCTTCCCGCCGTCGTCCGAGGTCTCCGCGGTCTCGCGGACTCCTCCTTCGGCTCGTTTCCAGACGCCGCGAATCAACACGGAGCGTCCATCGGCCGACCGGTCGGTCCCGGTCAAGGTCATGCGGCCATCCTGGAACCGACCTTCGAGGGTCAGCAGCTTGCCCCGGTTGGTCACCCAGGTCTGATGCCAGGTCCCGCGCGACGAGTCGTAGACGCTGAAGCTCTGGCCGGTCAGGCCGTCGAGTTGGTCGTAGACCTCGAGCAGGGCGCAACCGTCGAGAATGATGTCCACGCGGGCTCGGGCTACGAGCTTGTTTCTCTCGTCGAGCCCGTAGGCGTCCCAATCACCGGTCCAGAAGTCGAACCGGCGATGTTCTCCTGTAGCGCATTCCGAGGACGCCGGGGATCGGGCGCCCGATTCTCCAGGACAGAAGATGCCGATAAGAACGGCGGCAAGCACGGGCATGAACATCGAAAAGCGTCGCTTCCTTTCTTCAGTCGAAAAGCCGGGCTTCCGCTTCCTGAAGCGCCTGGCGGTAGCGGGCCTCCAGCGCGAGCAGGCTGCGCTTGATCGCCAGCCCTCCTCCGAAGCCCGTGAGCGAGCCGTCGGCGCCGATCACCCTGTGGCAGGGGATGATGATCGGTATGGGGTTGCGGCCGTTGGCCGCGCCGACGGCTCGATACGCATTCGATCGGCCGAGCCGACGCGCGAGCTCGCCGTATGACACCGTTTCGCCGTAGGGGATGCTCCGGAGCATGGACCACACCTCCCGCTGAAAAGGTGTGCCCGCGGGCGCGAGCGGGAGTTCGAAGTGGTCCCGCTCTCCCGCGAAGTAGGCCTCGAGCTGGACTATTGTTTCTCGGAACGGTTCTCTGGCCCGAGTCCAGCCTGCGGCGGGCTCGAGCGCATGAGTTCCACTCTGAAAAGAGATCCCGCGCAGTCCTTCCTCGCCGCCGGTCAGGAGCAATCGGCCGACCGGGCTGGAGATCTCGCAGTAGTGCATCATCCTCTGCGCGCCGGCTCCGCACGCGGCGGATCCCGCCGCAACCGGCGCAGTTGCGTTGGAGTCCGCCCGTACAGCCTGCGAATGGAATCGTTGAAACGCCGGACGCTCCGAAATCCGGACTCCAGCGCAACCTGAGACATCGGGAGATCGGTGTTGCTGATGAGCCGCTTGGCGCACAGCAGCCGCCGGGCACTCGCCACGGCCCGGGGCGAGGCGCCCAGATGCGTTACGAACAGCCGGTGGAGATGCCGAGCGCTCACGCCCAGGCGTTCCGAAAGCTCCGCGACACCGTGACTCTGCAGGGTTCCCTCCTCGATCAGGCGCAGGGCGCGGCGGACCGTGGTCGAGGTACCCTCCCAGGCGGGTGTTCCGGGCGCCGACTCCGGCCGGCAGCGAAGACAGGGCCGGAAGCCGGCCGCCACGGCTTCTTCGGCGGACCGGAAGAAACGGACATTGGAGCGCCTGGCGGTCGGCGACGGGCAGATCGGCCTGCAATAGATCCCCGTCGTGACGACACCGATGAAGAATCTCCCGTCGAATCTCGGGTCGCGGGCGAGGCGCGCCCGGTCACAGACTCTCGCGTCCAACTCCACGCAGACTTAGCGTACCGCTTCGCGTCTTCTCCGCTTCGCCATTTTCGGACGTCAATATCGGTGCCGCGTTCTCCTGTCTTTGGGCCATCGCACCGGCGGGCTGCCCCGCCGCGGTCTCCCATTCCCCGTCCATCTGTCCCGAGCGCATGGCAGCCGCTGAGGATGGGTTACTCTCACGGTTTCGGCTGGCGGGACGTCGGCCGACTCTTGAGGTTCAAGGAGGAGAAACGAATGAGTGGAGTTCGAGTCCTGGTGGGCACACGCAAGGGCGCGTTCGTCCTGACGTCGGACGGAAAGCGGGAACGGTGGGAGATCGGCGGTCCCCACTTCGGGGGCTGGGAGATCTACCACGTGAAGGGATCGCCCGCCGACCTGGACCGCCTCTATGCGTCTCAGACCAGCGCCTGGTTCGGGCAGGTGATCCAGCGCTCGAACGACGGAGGAAGGACGTGGGAGGCGCCCGGAGGTGGACTGACGACCTCGCCAGGCGGCATGCCGGCTGGAGAGAGCAACAAATTCGTCTACGACGCGTCGCCGGAAACCGGCAAGCCGCTCACGACGCACCAGTGGTACGACGGCACGCAGCGTCCCTGGGAATTCAAGCGAGTCTGGCATCTCGAACCCTCGCTCGACGATCCGGACTCGGTCTATGCCGGCGTGGAAGACGCCGCCCTCTTTCATTCGAAGGACGGCGGGCAAACATGGCAGGAGCTTCCCGGGCTGCGCGGTCACGGCACGGGTCCTTCGTGGCAGCCGGGTGCCGGCGGGATGTGCCTGCATACGATCCTTCTCGACCCGAGTCATCCCCAACGGATGTTCATCGCGATCTCGGCGGCAGGCGCGTTCCGAACCGACGACGCCGGCAAGACGTGGCGGCCGATCAACCGCGGCCTCCACTCCCAGTACATTCCCGACCCGACGGCCGAGGTTGGCCACTGCGTCCACCGCATCGCAATGCACCGGTCGCGTCCGGACGTGCTGTTCATGCAGAAGCACTGGGACGTCCTGCGCAGCGACGACGCGGGCGAGTCCTGGCATGAGGTCAGCGGGAACCTGCCGACCGACTTCGGATTCCCGATCGAGGTCCACGCGCACGAGCCGGACACGATCTACGTCGTCCCGATCAAGAGCGACTCGGAGCACTATCCGCCCGACGGGAAGCTCCGCGTCTACCGCAGCCGGACGGGGGGCAACGAGTGGGAGGCGTTGACCGAAGGCCTGCCGCAGCGCGACTGCTACGTCAACGTGCTGCGCGACGCGATGGCCGTGGACTCGCTCGACGCCTGCGGGGTCTACTTCGGCACCACCGGCGGGCAGGTGTACGCCTCGACCGACGCCGGGGACAGCTGGGCGCCGATCGCCCGTGATCTTCCCGCGGTGCTTTCGGTCGAAGTGCAGACGCTCCCGTGATCCGAGTCGTGCTGCCGCCGCATCTGCGGACGCTGGCCAGGGTCGCCGGGGAGGTGGAGCTGGACCTTCCGGGTCAGCCGACGCAGCGCTCGGTACTCGACGCGCTCGAGGCCCGCTACCCGGTGCTGCGTGGGACGATTCGCGACCACGTCACGAAAGAGCGCCGGGCGTTCGTGAGATTCTTCGCGTGCTCCGAGGACCTCTCCCACGACCCGCCCGACACCCCCCTGCCCGAAGCGGTCGCGATGGGCGCCGAGCCTTTCCTGGTCCTGGGGGCCATCGCCGGCGGTTAGGACCGAAAGGTTCAGGCGCGACCACTTCTCCTATGTCCGCCGCTCATGAACCTTGAGCGACCGGCGGGCCTTGATGGAGCGCTCCAGCGGACGAGCGTCTCCCATGCGCTCCGCCCAGGCTGCAAACGCGGTGGTCGGGCCGCGCCACCGCAGCTCTTCCACGTCGCGGAACAGGCGCGCGTCCGTCCTGAGTGTTGCCAGATTCTTGAAGAGAAGCGCCAGGTCGCGGCGATCCCTCAGTACGTCAGGTGGGAAGCCCTCGATGACGCCGTGGCGGTTCAGGAGCCTTGCCGCGGTGATCGGGCCGATCCCCGGAATTCCGGGATATCCGTCCGCGGCGTCGCCGACGAGGGCGAGGAAATCGGGAATCAGCTTGGGCTCCACGCCGAACTTCTCGCGAACCCCCTGCGCATTGCGGATCTTCTGACTCCGGCGGTCCACCTGCACGACCCGGTCGCCGCGGACACACTGCGCCAGGTCTTTATCGGGTGTCCAGATGCAGACTTTCTGGACGCCCTCGCTTCCGGAGGCGATCCGCGCCGCCGAGGCAAGCGCGTCGTCAGCCTCCAGCTCGACCATGGGCCATACAGCCGCTCCCATGGCCGTCAGCGCTTCTTCGAGCGGGTGGAATTGCGCCAGGAGCGCGCGTTCGATCCCCGCCCCCGTCTTGTAGCCGGGCCAGAGGCGGTTTCGAAATGACTCGATGACGTGATCGGTCGCCACACCGACGTGAGTCGCTCCCGTCTCGATCATCTCCAACACCGTGTGCAGCACGCCGATGACGGCGCCGAAGGGCCGGTCCTCGCCCTTGTTGAAGCGCCTCAGGCCGTAGAAGTGGCGGAACAGCTCGTACGTGCCGTCAACGAGATGAACGATCATGCGCTGTTCACTGCCGGGGCGGGAGGGCCGCCGCTCAGCGCGCGCACGCGGCGGCGCGCTCGAGCAGCAACTCGCGCTCGCGTCTGTTTCGCGCGAGCGATGCCGCGCGCTCGAACTCCTCACGGGCCTCGGTGAGACGGCCGAGTCGGGCGAGGAGATCGCCGCGCACGGCCGGCAGGAGGTGGTACCTCTTGAGGGAAGGCTCCGACGTCAGCGTATCGGCGAGCTCGAGGCCCGCCGCCGGACCGAACGCCATCGCGAGCGCGACCGCGCGGTTGAGCTCCACGACGGGTGACGACGCGACCCGGGCGAGCGCGCCGTACAGCGCCGCGATCCGCCGCCAGTCCGTTTCCGCCGGGGTCCGCGCGCGGGCATGACAGGCGGCGATTGCGGCCTGCAACCCGTAAGGGCCGAGCGCGCCGCCCAGAGCCTCGGCGCGTTCGAGAGCCGCGAGACCGCGGCGCACGAGCACGTGGTCCCAGCGCGCGCGGTCCTGGTCGAGCAGGAGGATCGGCTCTCCCGCCGGGCCCACCCGCGCCCGCGAACGCGAGGCCTGGATCTCCATGAGCGCGACGAGGCCGTGGACCTCCGGCTCCTTCGGAGCGAGCCCCGCCAGGATCCGGCCGAGACGGAGCGCGTCCTCGCAGAGCGCCGGCCGCATCCAGTCATCGCCGGCCGTCGCCGCGTAGCCCTCGTTGAAGATCAAGTACACGACCTCGAGCACCGACGACAGGCGGGCGGCGAGCTCGGCCCCGCGGGGAACTTCGAACGGGACTCCCGCCGCGGCGAGGGTGCGCTTGGCCCGGACGATCCGCTGGGCGATGGTCGCCTCCGGGACGAGGAAAGCGCGCGCGATCTCCCCGGTCGTCAGGCCTCCGAGCAAGCGGAGCGTGAGCGCGACGCGCGCCTCGGTTGGGAGGATCGGATGGCAGGATATGAAGACGAGGCGCAGGAGATCGTCGCCGACGGGATCGTCGATCGCGGCGTCGAGGTTCGGCTCGGCCGCCCCCGACCATACCTCGATCTCGCGCCCGATGTTCTCGCGCTTGCGCTCGAGCCGCTTGTTTCGGCGCAGCCGATCGATAGCGCGATTCTTCGCGGTGACCATGAGCCAGGCGCCCGGGTTCTCCGGGACTCCGGACTCCGGCCACCGCTCGAGCGCCGCGACGAGCGCGTCCTGCGCCAGATCCTCGGCCAGACCGACGTCGCGCACGATCCGCGCGAGACCGGCGATGAGCCTGGCGGATTCGATCCTCCAGACCGCATCGATCGCGCGACGGGTATCCTCGCTCTCTCGGCTGTCGATCACGGACAGGAACTTTCTCACGCGCCCCGTCATGGCACCAATGCTGCACCTCTGTCGCCTCGTGGCTACGAAACCGCCCACCCGATCCGAAACGACCGGCCAAGGGGTCCTACGCTGGCAGACAAGGACGCCGCCGCCACGATTGGGTCGCGTGATTTAAGGATCCGGACTCGTCCCTGGCGTGATTAACGGTTAACGGCCTGATCCAGACGGGCCCGAAAAAATCCGACGCCGAGTGTCGATCTCGACGGCCCTCGTTCGTCGTGATTGTAGAAAGGAGAGACGAACGATGCGGTTCATGGTGATCGTCAAGGCAGACAAACAATCGGAGGCGGGGGTTCTCCCGAGCGAGGAGATCCTTACCCGGATGGGAAAGTTCAACGAGGAGCTGGTGAAGGCGGGCGTCATGCTCGCGGGTGAAGGGCTCCACCCGAGCTCAAAAGGGGCGCGGGTCCGGTTCTCGGGAGGGAAACGCACCGTGATCGACGGGCCCTTCACCGAGGCCAAGGAGCTCGTCGCCGGGTTCTGGCTCTGGCAGGTGAAGTCGAAAGAGGAGGCGATCGAATGGTTGAAGCGCGCCCCGTTCGACCACACGGAGGTGGAGATCCGCCAGGTCTACGAGACGGAGGAATTCGCACCGAGCGATCCGACGGGCAAGATCCGGGAATCGGAGGAGCGCCTGCGCCAGCAGGTGGCCGCCAAGCGGTAGTCCTCGTTCGCCGCGCCGCTTTTGGCGAGGGGGCTCCAGAGGGTGCGTCGCCACGCTCATGGTGAGGAGAACACTGACATGCAGAAAATCACCACGTTTCTGACGTTCAACGATCAAGCCGAGGAAGCGATCAACTTCTATACCTCGATTTTCAAGGACTCGAAGATCCTCAACACGACGCGCTATGGGGACGCCGGACCCGGCCCAAAGGGAGCGTTCATGACCGGGACCTTCCGGCTCGCCGGACAGGAGTTCATGGCGGCTCAATGGCGGCCCGTCGTTCCGGTTCGCGCAAGGCATATCGCTCTTCGTGAATTGTGAGACCCAGGCGGAGATCGACGAGCTGTGGGAGAGGCTCTCCGAAGGGGGGCAGAAACTGCAATGCGGCTGGCTGACAGACAAGTTCGGCGTGTCCTGGCAGATCGTTCCCTCCATCCTCGGACAGCTCTTGAATGACAAGGATGCCGAGAAATCGAAAAGGGTCATGAACGCCATGCTTCAGATGAAGAAACTCGACATCCAGAAGCTCAAGCAGGCTTCCAAGGGACCTTCGTAAGCTCCAGGCCGACTGGTCAGGCCCTGAGGTCCATCCGGCGGCGCCGGATTGCGTCGTCCAGGCTGAAAGGGCCGGGCCCGGCGGCGGCGAGGAAAAGAAAGATGAAGCAGAAGAGCACGGCCGGCTGGCCCTGGTTGACGATCGGCCAGAACCCCTTCGGGAAATGCCCGATGAAGTAGGCAAACGCCATCTCGCCGGACGCGATGAACGCCACTGGCCTCGTGAAGAGCCCGAGCGCGATCAGCGCGCCGCCGAAGACCTCGATAATCCCCGCTGCGAGTAGAAGCGGCGGCAGCTTGCCCGGAGGGCCCGGCATACCCCCGAACCAGCCGAAGAGTTTCATGCCGCCGGGGCAGATGAACAGCAACCCGGCGATGATCCTCAGCAGCGAATGTGTTGTGCCCGCAAGTTGACTCATCATGACCGCTCCCCAAGAATTCCCGGATCCAGGTGAGTCGATCGGCCCCAAGGGCCTGGCGCGCGAATCGACACGCCTCCCTCCTGGGTTCCCCTGCGAGGGAGATGCCAGCGCCGGCCCCCGCTTCCCGGTCGCCCCTCAGGCCCGGGGCGGTATGAGTCTTGCGGGACGATCATCGGAGGACAGCCATGGAGACTTGCAAAGACCTGGAGAACCTGACGACGACCGATTTCCCGAAGCCAGATACCCCCGACGCTTGCGAAGACTGTCTCGTGGAAGGAACAAGATGGATCGAGCTTCGCGAATGCCAGGAGTGCGGCCACGTCGGCTGCTGCGATTCCTCGCCTCGGCGGCATGCGACGGAGCATTTCGAAAAGACGCAGCACCCCGTGATGCGATCCGTCATGCCCGGCGATGCCTGGACCTGGTGCTACGTCCACGGCGCCAGGGGGGAGCTCTGGAATGCAGCCGCTCGGCCGGAGCTCGCCGCGGCCCGAACCTAGCTCACCGTAACAGTTGAATCGCTAGTCCGAGCTGGCGGGATCAGCGTCTGTCTTGCAACCCGCCCCCGGCGTCGGGTCCGCCTCCCTTCGTCGGCACGCGACGGCCGGCGGCGACAGAGGAACCAGCCGTCGCTCTTCGCTCAGTCGCAGTCGCAGCCTGGCGATTGTCTTTCCGTGGTCTGCTCCTTCGCTCACGGCCTCCTACGGGAGGCGGCCCCGCCGGGGCTCCATTCCGGCTCAAGCCGAGGTGAAGCCCCGGAGACGGCGGCGTTTCCCGGAGGAGGTGATGGGTGACGAGCATGGAGGGGCGTGCCCGGCACCTCGCTGAGACTGCGAGGGACCCTCAGCGCCGGCCGGTTCTCACTCTTGCGGCCGGCCGGCGCGTGCCGACGAGGGAAACGACGACGGCTCCGGGGCGGTTTTTCGCCACTATCCCTTCAGGTGTCACAGGCAACTAGCAGGGTCGTCCGGGGAGGGGTCAGCGCAACAGGTCTTCGATGGCTGAGGACAGGCGCTGTTCCGTCATTCTCGTCGGCGAGTAGCGAACGACGACGCCTTTCCTGTTGACGAAGGCGAAGGTCGGCGTCGCGGAGACGCCATAGCGGAGCATCGCTTCGTCGCTGATGGGGGCCGGAACGGAATCGGGCAGAGCGTAGACCTCCTTCCAGGATTTCTGGATCTTCTGCTTCTCTTCGCCGCGATCGGCGGAATAGAAGCGTGTCGGCGCGACGAAGGCAACGCCCTTCGGGGCGTATTTCTCCACGGTCCTTCGCAGCGCCGCCGACTGCATCTTGCAGTCTCCGCAGGCTTCCCACCAGAAGAAGAGCACGACGGGCTTTCCGCGAAGGGATTCGAGCGACGTAAACTCCGCTCCCACGTGGTCCTCGGCCCGGATGGCGGGAGCGGGCTTGCCCTCGAGCTCGATCAGATTTCGGCGCTTCCAGATTCGCGCGCGCAGGTTGTAAGGCGCTTTCTCCTGCAACCGGGCGCTCTTCTCCAGGTAGCGGATCGCGTCCGATTTCTTCCCAGCCGCCACGAGCGCCTGTGCCCGGACCTCGATCGCGGTGCCGAGCGCATAGACCGCTTCCCGGTTGGAATCGTAATCGGCGGGAGTCTTGAGCTTCGACTCCGCCATCTCGCGGGCCGACTCCGCGTAACTCGAAGCCGCCTTCCAATCGCCCGTCAACGCAGCGCCGCGCGCAACCCAGGCCAGGCCGAGCAGGTAGTCGCCGTCCTCGCCCTTCTCCGCGCGGTGGTATTCCAGGATCGACTCGGCGCTCGGGAGGTCTCCGGCCGAGATCTTCAGGCGGATCATGCGGACGTCGTCCGGGGGTGGCGGTGTCGGAGGTTGCTGGGCCGGGGCCGTCGAAGTCAGGCCGCAGACGAAAACCAGAGGCAGGAGTTTCCAGGCGCGCATCGGGCCTCCTTGTTGGTTGGGTCTCCTTGCTGGCTCGGGCAACGCAACCTCCGGACGCGACCGGAGATTCCCCTCGAGCAGGTCAAACGGATGGCTCGAGACGTCCCTCTCATGATGGGACTCCGCTCCCGGCGGTGCCATGCGGGGCGGCGGAAGGATTTGGAGCAGAGAAGGCAGCACCGCTCGCCGCAAACTCACATACTCAGAGACCTGACCCGCAGGTGACCCTCAGGAGTCTGGCGGACGGGGCGAACTCGAACGCGGTCCGCCTTGCGCTCATGCCCCGCCGGCCATATGATCGCTACAGTCTTCGAATAGTAGCCGGCCAGCGATGGCCTGAAGGAGGTAAGTGATGCGGAGGAGCCTATTCATCGGTTCCCTCGGAGTGTTTTCGGTGATGTTGCTCGCGAGTTCCACGGCCGTTGCAGCCGACAACTGGCTCGGCACTTGGAAACTCAACCTCGCAAAGTCCAAGTTCAGCCCCGGACCCGCGCCGAAGAGTCTGACACTGAAGTTTGAAGCTTCTCAGGACGGAATTAAGCTCACGTCGGATGGCGTCGATGCCGACGGAAAGCCTACCCATGGTTCATACACTTCAAAGTTCGACGGCAAGGATGTTCCCTGGGCGGGGAACCCGAACGCGGACACGGCTTCGCCAAAAAGAATCGACGCCAACAGCTATCAGAACACCTGGAAGAAAGATGGGAAAGTTACCGTCACCGCAAAGGCAGTCGTTTCTGCGGATGGCAAGACCCTCACTGTCACCCAGACCGGCAAGAACGCGAAGGGTGAAGCCGTGAACACCACCGCGGTGTACGACCGGCAGTAAAAGCCGATCTCTCGCTTACCCGATTCGGGACAACTCGGCCGCCATCCCCACGCCGCCGCCGGACATCCTCAGCCGGCGGCGCCGCGCAACACAAGCCAGGCCCAGCAGATACTCGCCGTCCTCGCCCTTTTCCGCGCGGTGGTGCTCCAGGATCGACTCGGCACTCAGGAGGTCTCCGGCGCGAGATCTTCATGCGGATAAAGCGCACGTCGTCCGCGGGTGCCGGTTTTGGAGGTTGCTGGGCCGGGGCCGTCGAAGTCAGGCCGCAGACGAAAACCAGAGGCAGGAGTTTCCAGGCGCGCATCGGGCCTCCTGGCTCGGGCAACGCAACCTCCAGACGCGACCGGACATTCCCAGCGTCCCCGGGCCGGGCCGGCGAGTTAGCGGCGTCATCAATATCCGGCCGGGTGCTGCTGGAGAAAAGGACGAGGCGGCGGCATATTATTGCGCCGCATCGAGGCAGCGACCTGTGAGCAGATGATCTGAAGATGTCGGTTTCCGCGGGATCGAAGCTGGGGCCCTACGAAGTCCTGGCGCCCCTCGGCGCCGGGGGGATGGGCGAGGTCTATCGGGCAAAGGACGCGCGGCTCGGGCGCGACGTGGCCCTGAAAGTCCTCCCGACCGATGTCGCGCGGGACGCCGACAGGCGGTCGCGGTTCGAGCAGGAGGCGAGGGCGGCTTCGGCGCTCGCTCACCCGAACATCGTCACGGTTTACGACGTCGGCGAGTCCGACAGCACGGTCTGGATCGCGATGGAGCTGGTCGAAGGCCGGACGGTGCGGGATCTCCTGGCTTCGGGCCCGCTGCCGGCGCGCCGCGCCCTCGAGATCGGGACGCAGGTGGCCGAGGGGCTCGCGGCGGCGCACGCGGCCGGGATCGTGCACCGGGACTTGAAGCCCGAGAACCTGATCCTCTCCAGGGACGGCTACGTGAAGATCCTGGATTTCGGCCTGGCCAAGCTGACTTCTGAGCGGCCGCTCGACGCGGCCGGAAGAGAGCAAGCGGCCGCGTCAGGGTATCCCATGGTGGGACTCAATCAGACTGCGATTTCCACGGTACTGGGCACCGAGCCGGGCATAGTGATGGGCACCGTCGGTTACATGTCGCCCGAGCAGGCGGCGGGGCAGCCGTTGGATTTCCGCTCCGATCAGTTTTCTTTTGGTTCGATCCTCTACGAGATGGCGACCGGCCAGCGCGCCTTCCAGCGCAAGACGGGCGTGGAGACGCTCGCGGCGATCCTGCGCGAAGAGCCGAAAGCGATCGCTGAGGTCAATCCCACGATTCCCGCGCCGCTGCGCTGGACCATCGAACGCTGCCTGGCGAAGGAGCCCGACGAGCGTTACGCCTCGACAAAGGACCTGGCGCGCGACCTGAAGAGCGTGCGCGATCATCTTGCGGAGACATCGGCCGCGACACTCACGGCGGCGGCGCCGGCCCGCTCGCGGCGAGGCTGGGTATTGCCTGCTGCGGCAGCGTTGGTGCTCGGGGCTGTTCTGGGAGCTGCCGTCCTGCGCAAGCTCGGCGGCGCCGAGCCGGCGAGCCAGCCGGCCTTCCGTCAGGTCACCTTTCGCCGCGGGACGGTGTACGGCGCGCGCTTTGCCCCGGACGGGAGGACCATCGTCTACTCCGCCGCGTGGGACGGCAAGCCCGCCGAGCTCTACGCCACGCAAGCCGACTCGCCCGAGTCAAGACCGCTGGGCTTGCCGTCGGCCACACTGGTCGGGGTGTCCTCTTCGAGCGAGCTGGCTGTCTTGCTCCGGCGCCGCTTTCTGTTGGGCTTCGAGTCGGCCGGTACGCTCGCGCGGGTGCCCTTGAACGGCGGCGCGCCGCGGGAGCTTGCCGACGATGTGACGGATGCGGATTGGTCGCCGGACGGCCACGAACCGTCTCGACCGAAATACCTGGCCGCTCGCGCGATCGAACAGCCGTTCGGCGGCCTATCGCGGCTGGGGAACGATACGAATGTAGGGCCTGGGTGATTTCCACCCCGCCGGATATTGCTTCTTGGCGTCTTCGTCGGAGACAGAGCCCGCAATGATCACGTCCTCGCCGTTCTTCCAGTTGACCGGCGTCGCGACCTTGTGCTTTGCGGTGAGCTGAAGCGAGTCGAGGACCCTCAGCACCTCATCGAAGTTGCGCCCGGTAGTCATGGGATAGACCAGAACCAGCTTGATCTTCTTGTCCGGACCCACGACGAAGACGTTTCGCACCGTCTGATTGTCGGCCGGCGTGCGCCCCTCGCAGGAGCCCGTCAGGTCGGCCGGCAACATTTCCCAGGCCTTCGCGACCTTCAGCTCCGGGTCGCCGATCATCGGATAGTTGGGCGCGTAGCCCTGCGTCTCCCTGATGTCGTCCGCCCACTTCGCATGAGAGTTCACCGGATCGACGCTCAAGCCGATGATCTTGACGCTTCGCTTGTCGAACTCGGGTTTGAGCCTGGCCATATATCCGAGCTCGGTCGTGCAGACAGGCGTGAAATCCTTGGGGTGGGAGAACAGCACGCCCCACGAGTTGCCGAGCCATTCGTGAAACCGGATACGACCTTCGGTCGTGTCAGCCTCGAAGTCGGGTGCGGTGTCGCCGATTCGCAGAGTCATTGGGTCCTCCTAACAGAGATCGCTTGTTGAAGAGGGGATGATCTATCCAAGAGCGCCCGGAAGCAAGACCCCAAACGAGAGGCTGCCCTAATAGATTCTTCACTGGTGACTTCCTCGGGAGTGAGTCGAGATTCCGACTCATCAGGAGCCTGATTTGTAATCCGCCCCGGCGTCGGTCCGCCTCCCTCGTCGGCACGCGACGGCGGACCGTGACAGGCGAGCCAGCCGTCGCTCTGTCGCGAAGGCGCAGTGGCAGCGAGGCGATCTAAGTCCGTCGGGATGCGCCTCCGCTCACGGCCTCCATCGGGAGGCCGTCCCGCCGCCGGGGCTGCAGTCCGGCTAAGCCGGGGTGCAGCCCGGAGGCGTCGGCGTGCCCGGCGGCGGCCCTGGTAATCCTTCACGCGGCCTGGCCGCCGCGTGCCGCCAAGGGCCTAGCCGACCACCGAAGGCAAACCCACGGCAGTAGGCAGCGCCGGGTTCGCCGGCGCTAACCCGGCGACATCGGGCGGATTGTCGGCGACAAACGACGAGGAGCATCGGGCTCTCTCGTGGGTTTGAGGCGAAGCTTCGTTAGATCTTTGGATGGTCGGCGCGCTCCTGGGCCAGCAGGGCGAGCGCAACGCGGCCGTCCAGCTTCAACTTGCGGAAGATGTTGTTCAGATGGCTCTTGACAGTCTTCTGGCTGATTCTCAGCTGACTGGCGATCTCTTTGTTGCGAAGGCCTCGCCCGACACCCTCCGCGATCTGAAGCTCCCGCCTGGTGAGCTGCATATCCGCGCCCGGAAGCCGGGTGGTCAGGCGCTCCAGGGCCCGGGCGGTGGTCCGACGGTCGGCCCAGACTTCCCCGCTCGCCACGGCGTGGATCGCCCGCATCAGCGTCTCGAAGCTCACGTTCTTGCCGACCAATCCCGATGCCCCGGCGCGCAGGACGCGTCCGACATGTTCGTTGCTCGACCGGGTCGCCATGACGAGGATCCGAGTCGCGGGCGCGGCACGACGCAAGCGCGAGATGATGCTCTCCCCGTTGGGCCCGAGCGCCTCGTAATCGAAGAGAAGGGCTTGAGGCCTCTCCCGGCGCAAGAGCCAGGTGAGATCCTGCTCGTTGTGGGCCTGCCCGACGATCTTCAAGGCCGGGTCCGTTTTGAGCAGACAGGAGAGAACGTCACGGAAGAGGATGTGCTCGGCGGCGACGGCAACACCGACTCGAGGGCCGGCCTGGAGGCCCTGCAGCTCGAGGGACTTCTCGCGCGGCGCGTTCGGAGAAGGGGCGGCGGCCTCACTTCCCGCCTTTGTCTCCACCCGCCCGGACATGCACACTAGCTTGAGGCAAGAGAGGCCGCCTGTAAACTGGACCTTAGTCTCGACGCGATCCATGGGACTCTTTCCTTCCGAGCTGTCTTCCTATTCTCCTCTTGCCCTCCGCAATCGGAGTCGAGTTGAACCTGGTTTCAATGGAACTTGACGCGGTGCCCGACTTGGGTTGGTTGAATGTACCATGAGACAGGGCCCGGTTGCACCCTCGTCGGAGATGGTGACCAGAGAATAAGTATCCCGAGTCGTACGTTCGCTGACAAAGTCCAACCTGTCATCCCTTCGCCTACCTCCCTGTCATCCTGAGCGCAGCGAAGGATCTGCCCTCGCGACTTTCGATATTCTCTGAGCAGATCCCTCGTCGCAGGCGCTCCTCGGGATGACAGGGGTGGGAGTGTTCGCCGGAGGCATTATCTTGCTATTTCCGGGACAGGACACTATCGAAGACACAAAAAAAGCAGGGCGGAAGATCCGCCCTGCCGGCTGGCATTTGGAGTTTTGCGCGGCCGTTACTGCCGGAACCCTACCGTTGGAGCGGCGCCACCGCACGTGCCGCCGTTGGTGCTCTGGAGGTGGCTGGCCTCGGCGAGAATTGTGGTCCTGTCACAGGTGTTGAGCGCGGCTTGGACTTCAGCAATGATCCCCGAAACGGATTGGCCGGCTCTGCACGCATTGAGCAGCGCCGCTACCGCCTGCGAGAAGAGCTTGACTTCTGCGGCGCAGAGGTTATTCCCGGACGACCCGCTGAGAGCCCCGTCGAACGTCAGACCGCTAAGTGAGTTGAAACAATTACCACACCCAGGGCCTTGAGAAATAGTCCACACCTGGCTGACCAAAGTCGTCGGCGTGTACGTTATGCCGCCGTCGCCGCTGCACGGACCAGTGGGCCAGGGCGGAACGGTTTCGTGGGTCTTCCAGAAACCGGGGCTGCAGCCCGGAGCCGGCGTTGGCGTGACTGTAGGGATGTTCGTCGGCGTATTGGTCGGCGTATTCGTCGGCGTGTCCGTCGGCGTATTCGTTGGCGTGTTGGTCGGCGTATTGGTTGGGGTGTTGGTCGGTGTGTTCGTCGGCGTATCCGTCGGCGTATTGGTCGGCGTGTCCGTCGGCGTGGGCGTGCAGGCTGAAACGACCACAACACCCCCGGTGCCTGCCCTCACGGCAACGCCCGTGTCCACGCCACTGCCGGTGATTCGATCGGTGAAGTTACAGTTACTCGTCTGGCAGCCAGGCGCGGTCTCGTTTATGACGCCGCCGCAGGTATCCGTATGAATCCCCGCATTTGTGGTCCCCGCAGGTTGGAGCGTGGTCACCGGTTGCTCCCCCGGGATCGGGAGGCCAGTATTCGGATCGAGGGGGAAGCAGGGGACATGTTGGGTGATCACGGTAGCCGGCGTGTCGCACTCGGCTGATGCTAAAGCGGACGGATCAGGCGTCGTGCCCGTAACGTCGAGGCCGGTGACGGGACTCTGTGGGTCCAGGTTCTGCATCGTGAAAATGCATTGGATCGAGGCGCCGGGCGACGCGGGGCTGGGCGAACAGCTTTTGGTTGATCCCATACCGCGGGGGAGCAAAATCCTTTCCGTCCCCGCAACTCTTTCCGTCCCTGCGTCGCCCCTATTGGTCAGAGTGATACTCGTCCGCGAACTGCTGGAGGCACCTGCCGCGCAGGGCGTCACGGCGCTCATCACCCCTGTCATCACGGATCCCGTGAAATCGGAGCCTCCATCGCCACCCGCGCCGCCGATCACGAAGGCTTCCAGACTCGCGGGCTTGCCGACGGAATCCATCTGACCGGCCCCGTTCTCGTTGCCCTCCGCTTTGGAGAGCATCTTGGCGCCATGGCCGGGCTGGCCGCCGTTGACCGGATTGATGCCCAGGGCGTTGTAGTCGGTGGCGAAGGAGCTGTACACCGCGGCGCCCCAGCCCCACTGCGCGGTCACCCCGGGCTTGTCGGTCGTAATCGCCGCGGACCAGGTGACCGAACTGATTCCGCCCGGCAGTCCACCGGCGGGAACCGGAAACGCCAGGCCGGAGAGGAACGCCCTGCCGGAGAGGCCGCCGGGAACGATCGTGGCCCAGCGATTGCTCGCCGCGTCGAAGCTGGTCGAGGCCGCCGTCGCCGCTGGATCGAAGGTGATCGCGGCGGCCGGAACGGCCAGATTGTAGTTCGTGCCGTTGGCGGCGAAGGTAATGGCCGAGTCATTCAAGAAGAGCGTGGCCGCATCGGACCCCGGCCCATCCACCTGGATGGCGCTGTTGAACCAGATGAAGTTGCCCCCGGCAATCGGAGTCGCGTTGAAACTCGATTCAATCGAGCTCGACCCGGTACACGCTCTGTCCGTGGAGGCCGCAGACTGGATTTCAACCGATGAAGCTTCGCTCCCAACCGAGGACTGGGACGAGGGTGCCCCGACCGAGACGGCGCTCAGCATATTCAGGACTCTTGGTAACTTGAGACCCACACCTTGGACAAGAAGCGCGATACAGATCAACCCGAGCACTACATAAAGCAGATTCCTGGCCGGTCGTCTCATGTCTCTACCCCCTTGGTTTGTTACACCTTTGGCATACCTTTGGCTTATATTTGGCTTATATTGGCTTATATTTGGTCTATCTCTGGCCTATACCTTTGGCCTCTTCCCCTGCTAGTTAGAATGCTACGGCGTCGCGCACGGTCAGAGCCATTAGTCCAAAGGTTGGAAAAGGCATGAGAAAAGGACCTAGTCCTTAGGTTGGTAACTACTCCTGAGACAGCATCGCGACACTAGACTTTAGTCTCCCCCAGACTAGCCGCTCTCCATGATTACCCCCAGCCGCCTGGAGGACTTCAAGCGCACCCGGGTGCCGGTTCGGCCCGGCTTGCCCCAACCTCGAGTCAAAAGACTCGCCGAAGCTGCGTGCCCTGGGGCTCCTCCTCCGCGGGAGCGTCCTATTCCAGGAATAGCGAAGCAAAGCTTCTCGGGAGAACACTTCCACTCTGTCATCCCGAGGAGCGCAGCGACGAGGGATCTGCCCTGAGAATATCGAAAGTCACGAAAGCAGATCCTTCGCCTCCTCCTTCGCTGAAGCTTCGGACGACAGGTCGCTCAGAGCTTGCCCTGAGCAGGAAGGTCTTGCTCGAATGGACAGGAGCAGATCCTTCGCTGCGCTCAGGATGACAGGGAGGTACGCGAAGGGATGACGGATTGGACTTTGTCGCGAACTTACGACCCGGGCTACTAGAGTTTCGGCCGAGAGCTCGCCCGGGAGATGTGGCGAGGGGTTCGGGATCACAGGGAAGGGGGATTCCGCCGCCGGAGTGAAGGGTCCGCGAGGACAGAACAACCGGCAAAGTCGCTCCTCTCGCCGTCGGGCGCGAGCGCGGCCCCGAGCAAGACCTCTCCGTCTCCCAGAGGCTCGCGCCAGCGGTGCCGCTCACTCGGAGCCTGGGGAGCGGCCCAGAAAGGGGAGGCCCGGCCGAATGGCCGGGCCTTCTTCTCCAGGGGCTATCTCAGTTCAGGGCTTTGGAGCCAAGTCCAACCCGTTCTGGTTGCTGTTGACCACGACGTTGTTGAGCACGGTATCAAAGTGGTAATGGACGGTGTCCGGGTCGGGAACAGGCTGGCCGGCGACCGAGCTCGCCGAGTACTTGATCCCAACGATGATCGGAATTGAGGAGAGGGTGCTGTTGGTGACGGTGATTGTCACCTGCGCGTTCGTAGTTGTGCTGTTGACGGTGAGCCCGGGAATCTGGTTGCCGCAGGTCGAGCTGTACACCTTCGCCTGGCCCTGCTGAACGTCGAAGAGGTAGTTATTGCCCTGGCCGGTGGTGATGCTTTGGGCGATCTGGATGGTCGAGTCACCCGGGGGAACGCTGAGGGTGCTGTAGTAGAAGAACACACCGGGGGAGACGTTGTTAATCAGACCGTTCTTCACTCCATACAGCTCTTGATTGAGAGGTACGAAATTCCCCGCAAGGAAGTCGCTGCATGTGGTCGCAGTCGGTGCGATCGCGCCTGTCGCCGGCGGCGGTGTATTTGTCGGTGTACTCGTCGGCGTGTTCGTCGGCGTGTTCGTTGGCGTGTTCGTCGGCGTGTTCGTCGGCGTGTTCGTCGGCGTGTTGGTCGGCGTATTGGTCGGCGTATCCGTCGGTGTGTTGGTCGGCGTATCCGTCGGCGTGTTGGTCGGTGTGTTCGTCGGCGTATCCGTCGGTGTGTTCGTCGGCGTATCCGTCGGCGTGTTGGTCGGGGTATTCGTCGGCGTGTTCGTCGGCGTGTTGGTCGGCGTGTTGGTCGGCGTATTCGTCGGCGTGTTCGTCGGCGTGTCCGGAATCAGCGCGCCGCTCTGGATCTGGTTGTCGCGGTTGCCGATGGAAGAGCCGTCGGAGCTGGTCCACCTAAAGTGGTAGGGGCCGCCGCTCACGAAGCTCGAACCCACGGACGCATCACCCCAGCCTCTACCAGTAGTGCTGCCTGAAGCCGTGTGTCCGCCATAGGCGATCATGACCTTCTGATCGCTGGCTAGGGAAGCGACGTGGTAATAGATGATGAAGTTCGCGAAATCGTCGTTGCAACTCGTTACTCCATGCTTTACGGCGCAAGGGGCACTGTCATGCACGGGAACCGATATGGAGTCGATGAATCCCCCCCAGATACAGACATCCTTGGGGTTCATCATATGGGTTGGTCCGGTGGCCAGCCCCACAGGGCCGTTAAAGTCATCCCCGACCTGCGTCGGATCGTTGGGAACTGGAAAACACATGGTTGGCGGATCAGCACTAACACCAACACCACCGGTTGTCCCCACGCAATCCGCAGCGAGGAGGCCCAGGCAGCGGACCGAGGCTACAGCAGTCTGCGTATTCGTGTAATCAGTGACGGAATCGTAGGCGTGAGCGCCTCCCTTCCTCGCTTCGAAGGTGAAGTCGACAGTGCGGTCCGCGGCCAGTTCGGCCGGAGTGCACGCGCCCGGAGTAGCACATGGGGCACCCGTCGGGCCGCCGGCCGGAACCAGCCATACCGCCCGCTGAGGAACGCTCTGGTCTTCGCTGTAATGCGAGTTTTGCGCATTGAGGATGCCGTTGATCCATGAATCGCATGAGAGCGAGGTGCCCGTCCCGTTCTGACACTGCTAGGGTGCCGGCACTCGAGAGGCCACCCTTTGCCGTCACGTAGAGGCGAACGACGCCGTCGTGCTCCTCCGCGGTGTACTCGTAAAGGATTCTGCCGGACGCGTCGGCAGTGAGGTCAAGAGTGACGTCATCGTGAATCTGCGGCTCTTCTTGCAGCAGGACGGTGACGACTTCTCCAGGCTGCCAGCCTGAGCCGGCGATCGTGACGAGCTCACCTGGGGTGTAGGAAGCCTTGCTCGTGGTGATCCCCGCGACCTCGGAAGGCTCGATGCGAGCCTCCGGTCCAGCGGGAGTGCTCAGACTTAGCACCTTCAGGACCTTTGGTATCTGAAGACCGACGCCTTGTACCAGAAGCGCGACGCAGACAAGCCCGAGCACCACGTAAAGTAGATTCCTAGTTGGACGCCTCATGTCTTCCTCCCTTTGGTTCCGGAAAGACTATGGGTGTCGCAGAGGCGAAGCCATGAATCTTAGGTTGGAGGAGGCATGAGAAAAGGACCTAGTACTTTTGTGTCCCGCGCTCCTGAGCCAGCATCGCGAGGGCGACCCGGCCATCGATCTTCAGCCGCCGGAAAATGGTGTTCAGGTGGCTTTTCACTGTCGCTTCGCTGATGCTTAGTTGTTGAGCAATGTCCTTGTTGCGAAGTCCCAACGCGACGCGGTCGGCGATTTCCCGTTCCCGCCTGGTCAAGCTTCCGAGGGCCGGGACCGGCGAGGAGGCGTCTGTCAGACGTTCCAGGGCCTGGGCGGCAGTTCGGCGGTTGGCCCAGAGCTCCCCGTCCGCCACCATGTGTATGGCCCGCACGAGAGTCGCGAACTCCGCTTCCTTCCCCACGAGTCCCGACGCGCCGGCGCGCAGGACCTGTTCGACGGTCTCCTCGCCCGACCGCCTGGCGATGACGAGGATCCGAGTCTTCGGCGCGGCCCGGCGAAGGCGCGAGACCATACTTTCCCCATTCGGACCCATGGCCTCGTAGTCGAAGAGCAGCACTCCGGGACGGAGCTTCCTGACGACCTTGCGAATCTGGTCCTCGTTCTCGCCGTATCCAACGACGCGCAAGTCCGGCACCGTGTCGAGGAGGCGCGTCAGGACGTCGCGAAGGAGGGCCGGCTTGATGGCGATGGCAAGTTCGAGCCGGACGGTTCGCCCAGGATGGCCTTTTCTGCCGGGGATCTCGGCTTGCGGGACATTCTCCTTCGAGGATACCGGTTGGCCGGACGACAATGTGCGTCTCACGTTAGTCTCACGGCCTGCCTCAAGGGGAAGCAGAACACAACAACGGTGAGAGAGCAAGCGGTGTCAGCGTCCGGTGATGACCTATTTCGGGCCATTCGCCGGACAGCATCGGAACCTCAGGGGTACCAGGGTCACCCCCAAGGAGTAATGTGGATCTAACCCCAGCGAACTCCCGGCGATCCGTGGCATTCTTTCCCAGGCAGCGGCCGAGCCGGGTGAGTTCGTGATAACCGCAAGAGAATCCGGCAGTGAGTCGCCGGAGAGGCTCGAGGCGAGGCCGACCGACCACCGACCAACGACGATGAGACTTTTCTTCTTTCCGCTCTCGATGATCGGAGCTCTGATGCTCGCTGGCGGAGCCGTCGGGCAGGAGGCCTGGTTTCTGGAGGGGTTGTCGGGGCGCAACGTCACGGCGCTCGCGGCAACACCCGCCGATCCTCGCGTTCTTTACGCCGCCACCGACTCCGGCGAAGTCTTCCATTCCGCCGACGCCGGCTCGAGCTGGGTCGAGACTTCCGTAGGACTGCCGCCGGCTGCCGTCCATGCGCTCGCGGTCGATCCGGGCAACTCCAGGCTCGTCTACGCCGGCACGGACCAGGGCCTCTACCGAAGCGGCGATGCCGGCGCGAGCTGGATTCAGTCGGGAAACGGAATGGCCGGCGGTGCGGTCCACGCCCTCGCGATCGATCTCGAGAACCCTACCATCGTATGGGCTTCGGCAAACGAGCCGGGCCTGCTCCATGTCTACAGGACCGAAAACGCTGGCGATTTCTGGAAGAGCGTCGTCATCCGCGGCCCCGGCTTCGGCACCCCGTCCAACTTCGATTTCGTCCGGAGCCTCGCCGTCAGCCCCGGGACGTCGCGGGTCTACGCGGGGTGGCACGAGATCGTCTTCTGGAGCGACGACGGAGGCGCGATCTGGAACAAGTTTCCCGACGTCAACCTGGAAGTGAGGGCGATGCTCCTCGATCCCTTCGATCCCTCGCTCGTCTATGCCGGCACGATTGGAGGAGGTGTGGCGCGAAGCGTCAACGCGATGCCGTGGATCTTCGGTGCGGGGCTCGAGGGCTTGACGATCGCCTCCCTGGTAGCCGACCCCGAGGCAGCGGGACTGCTGTACACCGCGACGCGCGGCGGCGGCGTTTATCGAAGCCCGGATGGCGCCCGAAGCTGGCTCGAGGCCGGAAGCCTGCCGCAGCCGGCCGATGCTCTCGCTTTCACCGCCAGCGACCGAGTGCTCCATGCGGGCACCTCCGGCGGAATCTACCGATTCGGCACGCCGCCAGCCGTCGGCCCTCGTCTGCCGATCAGCACGTCGCAGCCGCCCCGCCCACCGATCTCTCTGCCGCCAAGAGGCTGAGCGGGGCACGCTCCCCGCTTGCCGCAGGCTTGGGGCAACCGTGCTCAATTGTGCTCATACGGTTGACCCCAGTCTTCATACTTGCCCTTCCCGAGCGAGAACGTGCGTGACGCACGGGCGAGACGAGTCGCCATAGGCCTGCTCAGGAGCTCTGCCAACATTCCTTGAAGTCAACTCGACCGACGCCACCGCGGAGGAAGAATGAGACCGCACGAACATCCCGTTCGTCTCACGGCTCCTTCGTCGCGATCGCGACGTTCACCAGGACTTCGAATTCCAATTGTTGTCCGAAGCGGGCCAGGATTTGCCGCTCGATGCTCCGCTCGAAAAGCTGCCAGCGCTCGGGCGGCAGCGTGTCTTTCATGAAGCGCGCCGTCATGGCGAGCGATCGGGACGTCAGGTAGTCGGTCGCGGCGATCGAGATCGGAAACTCGATCTGGCGGACGGAATCCACGGCAAGGCCCGCCGTCGACAGCAGGTCCCGCAGGTGAGCCGGCTCGGCCAGCGGCCCCTCTCCCGGCAGCGCCTTTCCGACCTGTTCCTCGAGGACTTCTCTGGCGACGAATTCCCGCGCTGTCTCGTTCCACAGTTTGCCGACCTCGCTGTCCGATGGTCCCAGCGCCCAAGACGTCAAGCCGAGCCGGCCGCCGCGCACGAGCACGCGGCCGAGCTCGTGCAGGGCTTCCCCCGGATCCGGCAGGTGGTTCAGGACGAAACTGGCCGTGACACGGTCGAACGACTCATCGGCGAACGGGAGAAGAGGCAGACGGGCCACGGCGGCGGAGCGGACTGTGCGGGCTCTCCCCCGCAGCAGCATTGTCCAAGAAGGATCGACGGCGATCACGCGAGAGGCGAATCGCAGAGCACGGGCAGCGGCCACGCCCGTTCCTGCTCCGGCGTCCAGAACGCGGTCGCTCCGAGAGATCCCGAGCAAGGCGACGAGCCGCTCGGCCGGCCGCTGAAAGTAGTGCGGCACCGAAACCGCGTCGTACGTTCCGGCGATCTCGTCGTACGAGGACCAGTCCGGTCCTCTCATCGCCCCGCCGACCCCGGCCTATCGGCGCACAACCGCGCCAATCACGACCGGCGAGAGGAAAGGGGCCAACGTGTATCCATGGAGTCGTAGGTCAAACTAGACGGCGCGGACGCCTCGCGGGCCGCGCAGGACACGCGCCGGCAGAAGAATGATCGCGGCGAGCAGGCGGAAGACGCCTTCGACGGCGATCCCGATGAGGCGCAACGGCAGCACCACCAGCCACACGATCGGGTAGAGGACGAGTACCAGCAACGCGAGCGGCCAGCAGAACACCAGGAGCACGAGCCAGACCAGAAACGCAGTCATCCCACAACTTCTACGGCCCGCGTCCCGGAAGGTTTGGCCAAGCGGAAGCACTCCGATCGGTCCGGAGCGGCGAAGGGAGCTGTCTGAGCCGGGGAACGAAGGCAGGGAGCTTCCTTGCAGGTCGACCTATAGGCGTTGGCTCACCGCCAGAATATTTCCCTCGGTGTCCTTGAACCATGCGGTTTTCGCGCCGCCGGCGGTCGCGATGCTGTTCTTCATCGTCATACCCGGCATGTCGTACTCCTCGAATTTGACGCCCCGCGCCTTCAGGTTGGCTACCTCGGCCTCCACGTCGTCGACCTCCCAGTACGCCTGGCTTGCCTTGGACGTGCCCGCGTTGGGCGTCGGGTACATGAACACTTCGGTGCCCCCGCATTCGTAGATCACGCCGCCAGCATACTCCTCCCCTGGCTTCAGCCCAACGATGTCCTCGTAGAATTTCCTCGCCCGCGAGACGTCGGAAACGGGAATGTAAGCGCGAATCGGTGCATCTCTCAGCATGGTTTCCTCCTCTGTCATTTCTTGAATCGCCCATGATGACGCGGAAGCAAGGTTCGAACCATCCTGTCCGGCATGCTCAACTCGGGCATGGAACAGGGCCTGAATGAGAGCTATGCCGCGCTCGACCGGCTCCTCGCCAGGCTCGGCTGATACCCCATGTCAGATGGCTGATCCCGGCCGTGACCTTTGAGCTTCAGGCCCGCTTATAGGGCGCGAGCTCTTCCCGCACGACCTGTCGCATGGCATCGAGGGTCGATCGCCCGTGAACATGCTCGAGCAGGGCATCATTGATCAATGTCTGATAGTTGCCACCGCCGGCCTTGTCGACCACGCCTCGAAAATACTCGAGCACCGTGTTATCCAGGCGGATCGAGATCTTCGTCTTGCCGGGCTGGGGCGTGACGACCGGGCCGCGCTTCGCGCGCGAGAAATCGATGTTCCGGCGCTTCTCAGCTACGACCTTTTTCATAAAGCTCCCTCTGGCGCTTGCTCGCCTTCCAAGCGGAGATTACCCGGACGCTGTCTGATCCCGGATACGCATATACGACTACCAAAAGGTTCGCTTGATCGCTCAACCCCAGCGTCGCGAATCGCTGCTCCTCGACGGCGTCCGGATCCTCTCGAGTCAGGGCGAAGGTGTCTTCCAGGACTGTCACCGCCTCTGCGAAGCTGATCCGGTGAGTGTGGAGATTGGCCGCCGCCTTCTGAGGATCCCACTCGAACCTCACTGCGAGAGTGTATAGACATTTGTCCTCCACAGCAAGAGGCCTCCGGCGTTCCGGCCTCGTCGAAGAAGAGGAGAACCCCGTCGCCGTCGGCGGGGTCGAACACTCGGTCCAGGTTCTTCTCCGTCTCGCCGATGTACTTGCTCACCACGCGCCCGAGGTCGATGCAATAGAGGCCGAGTTTGAGGTGCGCGGTTCCTCGGGATGACAGGGTGGGAGTGTTCGACCGAGGCATCCTCTCGCTATTTCTGGGGCAGGAAACTAACGAAGCTTCGCCTCAAACCGACGAGTTGTTGATGACGCCGGTGAGTCCGCACGTCGGTATCCCGTCTCGAACAATCCGCCCGGAGTCGCCGGCATTGCCCTCGGCGGCACGCGGCGGCCAGGCCGCGCGAAGCAACTCCG
>WNFV01000879.1_pt1 | contig 41106 bp, 30 predicted proteins | sample 5400101 | NCBI WGS metagenome assembly WNFV01 (sample SAMN13153361, study PRJNA577476) | soil metagenome | isolation source: 115 cm soil or saprolite under grassland replicate 1 | place: USA:California | collected 2016-06-15 | reverse complement strand
GTTCGCAGGCTGCACGAAGGCCGAGACGCTCGCCCTCCATCAGAAAGGGGTGGCCAGCGCGGCGGCGATCGTGCGGGGCTTGTCAGACGCCGAGCTCGATCAGACTGGCGTATTGCTGACCGGCATGGACAAGATGACGGTGCAGCAGATCGTCGAGGGGGTCCTGATCAACCATGTCGCCGAGCACCTCCAGAGCATCCGTGCCACCGTGGGGCACTGAGCTCGCGCCGAGGTCTCTTCAGTCGTCGATCGCCTGGTAGGCCAGTGTCCAGAAGTCCGAGTAGAAATCGGATGGAGTCGGACTGTTCATGAGGCGCTGGACGAGCAGGATGGCGACCATGTCTTCCTGGGGATCGGTATAGCATGACGTGTTGAATCCGCCGTCCCAGCCGAAGCTGCCGGACCCCGGACCCACGCCATCGCGCCGAGTGACCACGGCGAGGCCGAAGCCCCAGCCGTGGCCGTCCCAGAAACCGGGAAAGAAGGGCGAGGCCGCCTTCTGCTCTGGAGTCAGCTGATCGATCGTCATGAGCTCGACGGTCGGACGCGCGAGCATGCGCTCCTTCCCGTACCGGCCGCGGCTCAGCATCATGCGTGCGAAGGCGAGGTAGTCGTCGGCCGTCGAAACGAGCCCCCCGCCCCCGGACGGGAAGACCGGGGGACGGGCCCACCGGCCGTCGTGCGCTTCGTCGTAGATCGCGAGCCGGCCCGTCCCCGCATCCATCTGATAGCAGGTGGCCAGCCGGTCGAGCTTCGCCTCCGGCACGCTGAACGCGGTGTCCTTCATGCCCAGGGGGCCACCGGTCCACCGGCTCGTCCAGACGTAGCTTCGCCTCCTCGACGAGGATCATGGCCGCGGCGGCCGTGATGGGCTTCGTCATCGAGGCGATGCGGAAGATGGTCTCGCGGAGTATGGGGGTGGCGGTGGCGAGGTCCTGGGCGCCGACCGCCTCGACATGAACCTCGTCGTGGCGGCACAGCAACGTGACCACGCCCGCCAGCTCTCGGCGCTCGACGGCCGACGACTACCTCGCCTTCGCACGCATGATGCTGAGCCGCGGCCGGTACGGGAAGGAGCGCATGCTCGCGCGTCCGACCGTCGAGCTCATGACCACCGATCAGCTGACTCCAGAGCAGAAGGCGGCCTCGCCCTTCTTTCCCGGCATCTGGGGCGGCCACGGCTGGGGCCTCTCGGCCTCGCCGTGATCACTCGGCGCGATGGCGTGGGTCCGTCGCCCGGCAGCTTCGGCTGGGACGGCGGATTCAACACGTCATGCTATACCGATCCCCAGGAGGACATGGTCGCCATTCTGCTCGTCCAGCGCCTCATGAACAGTCCGACTCCGTCCGATTTCTACTCGGACTTCTGGACTCTCGCCTACCAGGCGATCGACGACTGAAGAGAGCTCGGCGCGGGCTCAGCGCCCCACGGTGGCCCGGATGCTCTCGAGGTGCTCGGCGACATGGTTGATCAGGACCCCCTCGATCATCTGCTGCACCGTCATCTTGTCCATGCCGGTCAGCAATACACCGGTCCGATCCAGCTCGGCGTCTGACACGCCCCGCACGATCGCCGCCGCGCTGGCCACCCCTTTCTGATGGAGGGCGAGCGTCTCGGCCTTCGTGCAGCCTGCGAACTCCTTGGCGTGCTTGGCATTCATCTCGTCGAGCTGGGCCATGGTGAACGGAGGCAGGGCCTGTCCGCTCGCCACCGTCTTGACCATTCCGGAGATAGGTTCGTGGGCGCCGGCCGCATGGTGAGCGGTCACGCCGACCGGCCATTTCTCCGCCGTGGTGACCTTCTTCCAGTCTGCATCCGAGAGCTTCTCGATGGTGCCGGTCAGCTCGCTCGCCTTGGTCTCGAACTGCTTCGCCAGCATGTCGGCTCGTGCGCCCATGGTGTCCTCCGCGGTGACGGGTGAAGGTGATTGCCGATGCGGTCACCGTAACACCCGGCTCGGCACCTCGCAATTACTCGCGAGGTAAAGGATGGGTGGGCGGGGTCACTTCTTGCCGGCCTGGGCCCTCTTCTCGACTTTCTCCTGATCGGCGGCGCGCTTCGTCACCTTCACCGGAGGCTTCTTCGCCATCGGCGCGCCCGCGGGCGCGACCTCGGCCTTCCTCGCGGGCGCCTCGGCTTGCGATCCCGCCCGCTTGGCCAGGCTCTGCTTGAGCGCGTCCATGAGGTCGATGACCTGCGCCCGATGTGTTTCCGGCGCGACCGTGGTGACTTCCTTGCCTTCCACCTTGGAGTTGACGAGATCGAGCACCCGTTGACGGTAGTCGTCCTGATACTGCTCCGGCTTGAACTCCTCGTGCGAGAGGTCGTCGATCAGCCGGAGGGCCAGCCCCAGCTCGCCCTCCTTGAGGGTGGCGGACCCGCCCTTGCCGACCTCGCCGAAGTCCCGCACCTCGTCCGCGAAGTACATGGTGTGGAGCATCAGCCCGTGCTGGGAGGGACGGATCAGCACGAGGCTCTCTTTCCCACGCATGACGAACTTGGCGAGGGCCACCCGCTCCGTCTTGGCCATGGCATCGGTGAGGAGCCGGTACGCCTTCTCGCCGCCCTTGTCCGGGCCCAGGTAGTATGTCTTCTCGAAGTAGATCGGATCTACCGTGGACAGCGGCACGAACTCGGTGATGTCGATCACTTTGGAGGCCTCACCCTCGAGCGACTTGATCTCCTCGTCCGTGAAGCGGACGTACTGGTCCTTCTGGAATTCGTACCCCTTGACGATCTGGCTCCGGTCCACGACCTCGTTGTCCACCGGGCAGAACATCTGCTGGCGGAGGCGATTGCCGCACTTGGTGTGAAGCTGGTTGAAGCTCACCCCACCCGACGAGGCGGCCGTGTACATCTTGACGGGTATGGAGACGAGCCCGAAAGAGATCGTCCCCGATCCGAGTGAATGCGGAGCCATAGCCGGTCCCTCCCAACTGGTGAAATTCTATGAGACTTGGCACGGTAGCACGGCTCCGGTTATGCTCCAAGGCTCTCGGAGATGCCGCACACCGGTTGTGGTGACCGACGGGGAAAGGGGCGACAGATTGTGATCGACGAAGGGGCACCGCAGCTCGAAGCGTACCGGAAGAAGCGCGATCCGGAGCGGACACCCGAGCCCTTCGGGGGCCGCCGGCTCACGGCCGGCCGAGGCTTCGTGGTTCAGAAACATGCCGCGCGACGGCTTCACTATGACCTCAGGCTCGAGATGGACGGCGTCCTCAAGAGTTGGGCGGTGCCAAAGGGCCCCTCGGTGCATGCGGAAGAGAAGCGCCTGGCCGTGCACGTGGAGGACCACCCCGTCGAGTACGCGGATTTCGAAGGGGTGATCGCCCATGGCAACTACGGCGCGGGCTCGGTCATCGTGTGGGACCGCGGATGGTACCGATCGGTGAAGCCCGAGGATCCTCTGGAGCAGCTCCGGCGAGGGAAGCTCGAATTCGAGCTCTTCGGCTACAAGCTGCGCGGGCGCTGGACGCTCGCCCGCATGTCGGGGAAGGACAAGGAGTGGCTGCTCCTCAAGAAGGCGGACGGCGCGGCGGCGAGCGAAGAGCTGACCGAGCGATATCCGCAGTCCGTCCTCTCCGGCCTCACCGTGGAGGAGATGGCCGACGTGCCGGGACACCTGGCGGCCATTCGGCGCCGGTTGGCCGCGCTCGATGCGCCACGCCACGAGGTGACGGCGAGCCGTCAGGCCTTCATGCTCGCCACCCTCGGTGAGCGGGCGCCTTCCGGCAAGGGATGGCTCTTCGAGATCAAGTTCGACGGCGTGCGGGTGCTCGCGGCGCGCCGTGGCGACCGGGTCGAGCTCTACGGGCGGAGCGGGCAACTCATCACCGGACGTTATCCCGACCTCGTGCGAACTCTTCTCGCCCTGCCCGTCGAGCACTTCGTGGTCGACGGGGAGATCGTGGCCCTCGACCCGAGAGGCCGGCCGAGCTTCCAGCGGCTTCAACCGCGCATGGCCTTGACCGATCCCCGAGAGATCGAGAGCGCGGTCGCCCGGATTCCCGTGGAGGGAGTTTTCTTCGACTGTGTGGAGCTCGACGGTCACGACCTGCGCCGTTTGCCCCTGACCCAACGAAAGGAATGCCTCCAGCTCTTCATGCCTCCGCTCGGCCCCGTGCACTATGTCGATCACGTGGTGGAGCACGGGGACGCCTTCCTGGAGGCGGCCGCCGAAGCGCGTCTCGAGGGGATCGTGGCCAAGAAGGCGAGCAGCGTCTACATGGCCGGCCGCTCTCCGGACTGGATCAAGATCAAGTGCCAGCGCCGACAGGAGTTCGTCATCGGCGGCTACACCGATCCCCAGGGCGCGCGGGGCTACTTCGGTGCGCTGCACATCGGTCTGTACGACGGCGCGCGCCTCGTCTACGTCTCCAAGGTCGGCACCGGCTTCGACCAGGCGGGGCTCAAGAGTCTGTGGGAAAAGCTCCAGCCCCTCACGCGCGCCACTCCGCCCTTCGACTCCGGGGCGACCCCGGCGGGCAGGGGGCATCACTGGGTGGAGCCCAGGCTCGTCTGCGAAGTCCGGTTCACCGATTGGACGGACGACGGCGGGATCCGGCACCCCACCTTTCTCGGCCTGAGGAGCGACACGCGCCCGGAGGACTGCCGGCGCGAGGAGCTTCCCCCCGCCCCTCACGACGACCCTCGGGAGGAGATAGCGGTCCCCCTGGTTGCCACGTCTCCGGGACCAGGGGAGAGTGTGGCGAAGGAGGTCAGGCTGACCAATCTCAAGAAAGTGTTCTGGCCCGCCGAGGGCTATACGAAGGGAGACCTGGTCGCCTACTACGAGAGGGTGGCGCTCCTTCTCCTTCCCTACCTCAGGAACCGGCCGCTCGTGCTCACGCGCTATCCCGACGGGATCGCCGGCAAGTCCTTCTATCAAAAAGACGCACCGGAGTTCGCTCCGGCCTGGGTCCGCACGGAACGGGTCTACTCGAAGGATGCCGAACGCGAGATCGACTACTTCGTGGTGGACGACATCGAGTCCCTGCGGTACGTGGCCAACTCCGGGTCGATCCCCCTGCACGTGTGGGCGTCGCGGCTGGGCTCACTCGAGCGGCCGGACTGGCTGGTGCTCGATCTGGATCCCAAGGGCGCTCCCTTCACCGACGTGGTGAAGGTGGCGCAGGCCCTCCACCGCATTCTGGACGACCTAGCGCTGCCCAGCTACCCGAAGACTTCAGGGGCGACGGGGCTCCACATCCTGATCCCCCTCGGCGCCCGCTACGTCGACGACGAGGTGCGGACTTTCGCGCGCCTCCTCGCCGTGCTCGGCGTGGAGGCGGAGCCTGACATCTCCACCATCGCCCGACCCCTTCGCTCCCGTGGAGGGAAGGTCTACATCGACTTCGGTCAGAACGGTCACGGCCAGACCATCGTGGCGCCATATTCCCTCCGCCCGCTTCCCGGCGCTCCCGCCTCGTGCCCCCTTCGATGGAGTGAGGTGACGGGCCGCCTGGACCCCGCGCGTTTCACCATGGTCACGGTCCCCAAGCGATTCGACACGATGGCCGATCCGCTGCTCCCCGTCCTGACCGGAGAGATCGACATGGCCGCCGCCCTCGCCCGCATGGAGCAGCGGTTCGGCGGGGAGGGTGACGAGGGGGCGGGCGAGGTCAGGAGTCCAGGAAAGCCTGGAGCTGACGCGCGAAAGCGGGGCCGGTTCCGGCCTCCTCGTGCTTGAAGTAGACGAAGGTATCGCGCCAGCTGCTCCCGAGTCGCCGGATGGTGCCGCTCCACTCCTCGAGGTCGGCCGCGGTGTAGCCCTGATCGCGGAGGCGGAAGTAGCCCCAGTCCGCGGTGGCTTCGAGGGGGGTGGTGGCGTCCTCCGTGTCGGCCACGCAGAGCGCGGCATTGGCGGCACGCAGGCGCTCGTAGACGTCGTCCGCGAGCCAGCTCTCGTGGCGGAACTCGAAGGCGCAGCGGATCCCCGCGGGGATTTGGGCGAGGAGGCCGCCCAGGCGGTCCAGGTCCTTCTTGAAGTTGGGCGGCAGCTGGAAGAGCACGGGACCGAGCTTCGGGCCCAGTCCCGCCGCCGTGTCAAGAAAGTAACGCAGCGGATCGTCGATCTCGCGCAGCCGGGCGAAGTGCGTGATGCGCTGGGGCGCCTTGAGGGTGAAGGAGAACCCGGCGGGCGTCTCCGCGCCCCAGCCGGCAATCGTCTTGGCATTGGGCATGCGGTAGAAGGTGTAGTTGATCTCCACCGTGGAGAAGCGCTCCGCATAGTAGGGGAGCATCTTCGCGGTGGGAAACTTCTCCGGGTAGAAGGTCCCGCGCCACTCAGGATAGTTGTAGCCGGATGTGCCGATGCGGATCAACGGAGCACCTGATGCACGAGGGCGACCGCGCCCGTGCCGAAGGGCCGGTGGACGTCGAGGCGGCCTTCCTTGACGACGAAGAAATGCGCGTTCACGGCTCCGACCTCGGCGACCACCTCGCCACGCTGCACCTGGCGCACGCGGCCGTGGAGAGCCACCCGGGCCATTTGCTCCGCGGTCAGGGCGGGGAAGACACGCTCCATGCTCGCGGCGGGCGGGATCGGGACAGGGGGTGTCGCCTCACTCATGACATGTCATGCTACCCGGCACTACGGGAGCCGGCAAGGAGAGGGCCGGACGGTCTGGGGGCTGTGAGGTAGTATGGCGACCAGCATGGGGATCCACCGCATCAGCGGAGCGATGGCGTGGCGCGGATCGATCTGATCGACGTCTGCAAGACACTCAAGGACCGGGACACCGCGGGCTTCGAGGTGATCATGAACGCGGCCACGGCCTCCTCCGAGAGAGGCCGGCCGTCCACCTTCGCCATTCAGAATCTCAACTTGAGGGTTCCCGACGGCCAGACCCTGGTCATTCTTGGCCCGAGCGGATGCGGGAAGACCACGTTGCTCAAGATCATCGCCGGCCTGATCGTGCCGGATTCGGGAGAGGTCCGCTACGACGGCGTGGACGTGAAGGACGTGCCGCCCGGCGACCGACGCATCGGGATGGTCTTTCAGAACTATGCGCTCTATCCCCACTTCAGCTCGCGCACGAACGTCTTGTCGTATTTCCTGTTCCGGAAGAAGACGGCGGACCTGGACGAGATGGCCAAGGCCAAGTACCGCCGAACGAGCGAGCTCATGGGTGTGGAGCTGGAGTATCTCCTCGATCGCAAGCCGAGCCGGCTGTCCGGAGGCGAGAAGCAGCGGGTGGCCTTGGGTCGGTGCATCACCCGGGACGCCGCGCTCTTCCTCGTCGACGAGCCCTTCGCCAATCTCGATCAGGCGCTCAGGGAGAAGTATCGCGTCAATCTCAAGATCCTGTTGAAGCAGTTCAGTATCACCACGGTGTACGTGACCCACGATCACAACGAGGCGCTGATCCTCGGGGACCTCCTCGCCATCATGGATGGAGGGCGAATCGCCCAGCTGGGAACCTACGAGAAGATCTACCAGCGCCCGGCGAGCGTGTTCGTGGCGGGATTCCTGAATCTTCACATGGGCACGTCTCCCATCAACCTCATCGACGCGCTCCTGCTTCCCCACCTGGAGGCGCCGCCCAATGCCTGGATCGGCGTGCGACCTGAGGATCTCGAGGTGTCCGGGGAGAGGCGAGAGGGGGCCAGCGGCGGCGTGATCGCCGGCAAGGCCATCCTCCCCATGATGAACGCCACCATCCTCACTATTCGGCTGGGGGAGCAGGAGGTTCACGCGTACACGCCCGACGCTCCGAGCCTTGGGACAGGCGCCCACGTCTGGCTCACCTTCAGGCGGTACCACGTGTTCGACAAAGATTCAGGCCTGAGAGTAGCCAGTCATCCGGAGAATGTCACGAGATAGACCTGCCGCTGTCCCCTCGTCGTCCGTTGGCTCACCAGCTCGAATCGACTACGCAGGCGTTCTACCCGCCACGGCTCAGGTCATGATCAGGCAGTTTTCCCTTCCGCGGGCCGCGGAGCCTTCTCCGTCAATAGGGACACGAACCTGGACAATAGGGGCATGAAATTGGAGCAGGGAATGCAATCCCGCCAAGCGAGGAGCCAGTGAGCTTGGCGGAGGGGGCCGGTCTCCTCCGCAGAGGAGGATCGACATGGTCAACTACGTGGAGATCGCTCTCAGCGCCCTCGTCATCGTGGTGTTCGCGGTGGAACGATTCAAGACGCCGCCGTCGGACCCCAAGGACGGCGTGGTCCCCTACCGCATCAGCCGGTCGACGACCACGGCCGCGTCCTACTACACCGCCTTGTCGCTCTACGGGGCCATCGCGCTTGGAGTGTTCGCGTTCCTCCTCCTCTCCCCCCAGGCCCTGGACCGCCTCGTTGCCACCGCGCCCGAGATCGGCGAGGGCATCCCGCCCTGGGCACGGCAATCGCCGCCCCTGCTCGTCGCCCTGATCCTGACCGTCCTCCTCCCGAAGATCCCGATCCTCTCGAGCATGGACGAGTGGTTCCGGACCAGGCTGCAGCGCATGGCGGCCATTCCTCACGAGGTGCGGCGGCTCAGCGCCGAGCTCCGGCGGGCGCCGTTTCGGGTGACCGCCGAGCGCCAGCAGGAGCTGACGGATGCCATGGTCGCCAAGGGCCTCGAGACGGTCGACATCCGATTCGAAGAAGGGTCGGCCCCCCAGCATCTGTGGACGAAGCTGTCGACGCTCATGCGCGAGCTCGACGGCTGGGACGCCGACGCGCACTTCACGAGCTATGTCCTCACCTATCCGAACGAGTTCACCGCGCTCCGGCTTCGCTACGAGGCCCTCGTTCCCAAAGCGACGAGATGCTTCAGCCTGCTGCGCGAGCTGACGGCGGATCCTGAGCCCACGAAGAAAGGGGGAGCCATCTATGCCTATCGCGACGATGTCGTGCATGAGATCGAGGCTCTGCTCAAGGACGTCTACGAGGCGGTCAGCCACGCCGTGCTCTTGTGCCGCTTCACCCAGCGGGCGAGGGTCAGCCAGCTCATCCGGCTGGGCTTTGGCCTGGACCCGGAGCCTCCTCGGCGCCTCACCCTCAACGAGCTGCTCGGTCTCTTCACGGGCTTGACCATCGTCTACGCGTTCGGGTTCGTCCTCATGCGGCACGGTGGGGGGCCGAGGGTCGATCCGAAGCTCTTCGTGCTCGCCCTCATGATCGCCGCCATCTACTGCGTCGCGGTATGGTGCGCGATCGCTCCCAAGGCCCGGTGGCGCCTCGCCCGGCGCAGCGCGGCGCACGGCCGGCCGTGGGGATGGTATCTCCTGTCGGGTTTGCTGGCGGCGGGCTCCGGGGCGCTCATCAGCTATCTGGTGAGGGTCGTGACCTATCGGGGGGACGTGGTGACGGCCTGGCAGCTCTACTGGCAGACCAGTCCATGGGCCATCATGACTTTCGCCACGGCCTACGGGCTGGCCTTCCTGGCCGATGACGAGCCCGGGCCCGGATTCGCCGGAGTGCTGACGCCCGCGCGGCTGCGCTGGGCGGAGGCCGTCGCCCTCACGGCCGTCATGTGCATCGCCGCCTGGCTCGTGCACGAGCTCCTCCTCGGCACGCGCGAAGCCGCCCTCGCGCTGCGCGCGACCGATCCCGACATGCCCGTGCAGGCCGTCCGGCCGCTCCGCGACATCGAGCTGCTCACCATGGTCATCGGATTCGCCATCGGCTCCCTGGTGCCCTCGTGGTACCGAACCGCGCCGAGCGAGGCGCCGTCCCCGATCCCGGTTCGCCACGCGCCGGGTATGAGGGCGGGGCACGAGCAGGAGGCCGGTGGATGATCATGGGGGAACGTCACATCGCCGCGGTCGCCCCGCGCATTTGTCGGGCGCGGGGCGACCGCGGCGAGGCGTGGGCCGAGCGGGCCTAGGTGTTCAGCGCCTCGTGGACCTTCCCGACCATTTTGGCCCCGGGGTTCACGAGGGTCTTGTCGCCCTCGTCCTTCCACTTCGACGGGCAGACCTCGTTGGTCTTCTTAGAGGCTGAGCTTCGTCTTCCCGTCTATGTCGACCAGCATCGAGTCCGGGACGTACCCGACGCTGATCGTCTTCATGAAGGCGAGCTGGGACGCGAAGGCCTCCCGGGCGAGCGGGTCCTTCCTGGCCCACTTGAACCACATGGGGATGGCGTACCGCCGGAATTTCTGGATGTCCTCGTCGGAGAGCCGGATGACCTGCACCCCCTTGGCCCTGTACTTGTCCCAGGCGGCGATATTGGATTTCTGAATATAGGCGTACTGGTCCCACGAGTGCTGGCGCGTCGCCGCGATCAGGAGGTCCTGCAAATGCTTCGGCAGCGCGTTCCACTTTGCCAGGTTGACCGTGAGGTCCATGAGGTCCACAGGCTGGTGGAGGCACGGCGTCGACGGCGGCCCCATGATGATGTAGTTCGCCACATCGGCGAACTTGAGGTCGTAGTTCACCGCGGGGCCGACGAAGTCCGCGCCGTCGATGACCCCCTTGTCGAGCGCTGCGTACACCTCGGCGCCAGGGAGGATCACGGTGGAGACGCCGGCATATGAGAAGACCTCGGCGATCATTCCGCCGGGGAAGCGGATCTTCTTCCCCTTGAACTCCTCGAAGGAGCGGATGGGGATCTTGGAGTGAATCAGGTTCAGGTCATGCTGGATCGGGCCCACGTAGAACAGGTTGTGAGGTTGGTAGGCCTTCCGCGCGATCTGCAATCCCCCGAGCTCGTAGAACCACGTCTCCCACTGGTCTGGTCGGTCCAGCCCCAGAGGATACGAGGAGAGGAAGGCCGTGACGGGCATGTTTCCCGCCCAGTAGGTGGTGAAGACGTGCATGGCATCGAGCGTGCCCGCCTTCACGGCATTGAACATCTCGAAGGTGCCGACGATTGCGCCGGCCGGGAAGGGCTGGAGCTGTAGCTTCCCCTCCGAGATCTCCTTCACGCTCGCGCAGTACTTCTGGAACGCCGTGTAGCCCGCCGTCTTCGCGTCCCAGGCCGTCTGGATGCGCCACTTGACAGGGGTCTGGGCACGGAGGACAGCGGGGAATCCCAAGACGGCGGCTCCGCTTGCGACCGCCGCGGCCTTGATGGCTCCACGCCGCGAGGTGTCGCTCTGTTCCTTCGTGGCCGCAGTCGTCATGGCGTGTTCCTCATCTCGGCGGTGAGAGAGCGCGGAGGGCCCACGGGAAACGCGGGGATTATGGGTGCTCACCGCCGGCCTGTCAAGAAAGAGGACGGCCGAGGTTGTCGCATTGACCTGCGGGGGGACGCCCTGATAGCATGACCCGCCGCGCCCGAGCACCACGCCGAATGTGCGCACAAGAGATCGAGCGACCTGATGGGCCCACTGTTCCGGCCCCGGAATCAGACCCGGGCCTGACCGAGAAGATCCCGCGCCTGCTCCTGGCGCACGGACCCCTGGGCCCGCTCGTGCGGTGGGTCGCTCGCCTCCGCGCGTCGGTCCACGCGAAGCTGCTCGGCGCCTTCCTCTTGATCGCCATGCTTCTCATCGCGATGGGGGCCATGAGCCTCCAGGCGATCGCGACCGTGTCTCGCCACAGCCGTCTCCTGGATCAGGCGCGCGAGCGGGTCGACGCCACCCGCCAGATCGAGCACGCCCTGGGTCTGCAGATGGACTCGACGCGCAATGCCCTGGCGCTCCGGGATGACGCCACCATAGAGAGTATCCTCCGTGAGAAGAATCGCTTCGAGGACACGCTCGGCCGCTTGGAGCGGCTGGGCCCGCCCGGTCAACGCGAGACCATCCAGCGCATTCGCGCGACCCAGGATCAGGTCATGGTCACGGTCGCCCGCATCGCCGCCCTCATCCGGGAAGGCAAGGGCGACGAGGCGATGGCGCTCCACCTTGACGAGGGCTATCCGCTGTACCGGGAGATCGCTACCCTCGTCACCCGGGCCGTCCGGACGGAGGAGGCCGGCATGGGCCGGCTACGGCAGAGCCTCGAGGCCACGGAGCGTCACGCCCTCCTGCTCATGGGTGGCTTCGCGGCCGCCTCGATCTTCCTAGCCCTCGGCCTCGGGTTCGTCATCTCCTGGTCCTTCATCCTGCCCGTCCGGAAGGCCGAGGCATTCCTCGGCCAGGTCGCCAAGGGAGACTTCTCATCCAGCATCGACGTGCCGAACCGGGACGAGTTCGGTTCTCTGGCCGGTCGGATGAACCACATGAGCGGCGAGCTCCATCAGCTCTACGAGGCGCAGCGGAAGGCGGCCTATGAGCTCAGCGCGCGGAACAGCGAGCTGCGGGTGGCCCTGGAGCAGCAGACGGCCACCGCCGAGATCCTGCGCGTGATCAGCAGCTCGCCCACCGACATCCAGCCGGTTCTCGACACCGTGGCGGAGAGCGCCTCCCGCCTGTGCGAGGCGTATGACGCCACCATCTTCCGTCGTGAGGGCGACCGGCTCCTTCTCGTCGCCCATCATGGCCCCATCCCCTTTGGGCCCGTGGGCGACTTCTCCCTCGCGCTCGTTCCCGGAACGGCCAATGGTCGTGCCGTGCTCGACGCGCGGCCCATCCATGTGGCCGACCTCCAGGCCGAAGTCGACGAGTACCCGGAGGGCAGCGAGACTGCTCGGCAGTTCGGTCACCGGGCGGCGCTGAACGTTCCCTTGATGCGGGAAGGCGTGGCCATCGGCTCGATCAGCCTCCGCCGCACCGAGGCCCAGCTCTTCACTGAGCGGCAGGTTGCCTTGCTCCAGACCTTCGCCGACCAGGCCGTCATCGCGATCGAGAACGTCCGCCTCTTCACCGAGCTAGCGGCGCGCAATCGAGACCTGACCGACGCCCTCGATCGGGAGACCGCCACCGCCGAAATCCTCCGCGCGATCAGCCAGGCGCAATCGGACGTCCAACCGGTCTTCGAGGTCATTGCCGACAGTGCCATGCGGCTGTTCGGGGCCTGGTCGGCCTCGGTGTTCCGATACGACGACGACCTCATCCGCCTGGCCGCGGCACGGGGCGGCCTGCCGGGAAGCGGCGGGGCTTTCATCGAGCAACTGCAGGTGCCGCGCCATCCGACGGAGGACGCTCCTCGAGATCGCGCGGTGCTGACTCGGGCGGTGCAGCACGTCCTCGACGTGGACACCGACCCGTTCTGCGGCCCGCGGTTCCGCGAGCAAGCCAGGTTGCGTGGCTTCCGTTCGTCTCTCGCGGTGCCGATGCTGCGCGGAGAGGACGTCGTCGGGGCCATCGCGATCACCAGAAGCCGGGTTGGCGGCTTCGCTCCCGCCGAGATCGCGTTGCTCGAGACCTTCGCCGACCAGGCAGTGATTGCGGTGGAGAATGCGCGGCTGCTTACCGAGCTCCAGACGAAGAACGCAGATCTCACCGAAGCCCTGGAGCAACAGACGGCGACCGCGGAGATCCTGCGTGTCATCAGCCGGTCGCCGACCGACGTTCAGCCGGTCTTCGAGGCGATCGCTGAGTGCGCGGTGCGTCTGTGCAGCGCTGACTACGGCAGTGCCGTCAGGCTCGAGGGCGACATGATGCACCTCGTCGCGCAGCACGGCCAGACGGATGAGTGGCTGGAGAGGGCGAGTCAGGTCTTCCCGCGCCCACTGACGAGGGACTTGATCGGCGGCGCGACGATGCTGGATCGCGAAGTCGTGCATCTGGAGGACGTGCAGAGCGATGCGCGGTTCCCGGCGAGCCAGGCTCTGGCGCGCATCATGGGATATCACGCGGCGCTGAGCGTCCCCATGCTTCGGGACAACGGGCCGGTGGGAGCCATAGTGGTGTTTCGCCAGGAGGGCCGGCCGTTCACCGAGGCGGAGATCGCTTTGCTCCACACGTTCGCCGACCAGGCCGTCATTGCCATTGAAAACGTTCGCCTCTTCACCGAGCTGGAGTCCCGGAACAGCGAGCTGCGGGTGGCGCTGGAGCAGCAGACGGCGACCAGCGAGCTCCTCAAGGTAATCGGAGGGTCCACGTTCGATCTGGAGCCGGTCTTCGTGACCCTGGCCGAGAACGCGGTGAGGCTGTGCGAGGCGCACCTCGCCTTCATCTTCCGCTACGACGGCGAGCTGTTGCGAGTGGTGGCCGCCCACAACGCCTCCCCCGACCTCAGAGCGTTCGTCGAGCAGAATCCCATTCCACCCGGACGCCATAGCGGCGCGGCCCGCGCCGCCCTCGAGCGGCGCACGATCCACATCCACGACGTGCGCGACGATCCTGAGTACACGTATGGGGTGAAGGAGGTGGACCCCATCCGGACGGTGCTGGGCATCCCCATGCTCAGGGCGGGGGAGCTGCTCGGGGTGATCATGATCTGGCGGCACGAGGTCCGGCCATTTTCCGCCAATCAGATCGCGCTGCTGGAGACCTTCGCCGACCAGGCGGCCATCGCCATCGAGAACGCGCGCCTGCTCAACGAGCTCCAGACCAAGAACGCCGATCTCACGGAGGCGCTGGAGCAGCAGACGGCGACTGCGGAGATCCTGCGTGTGATCAGCAGCTCGCCGACCGACGTTCAGCCGGTCTTCAGCGCGATCGTGGCCAGCGCCGTGCGCCTGTGCGGAGGCCAACACGGGACTCTCTATCGGCGGTACGGCGACATGGTGGACTGCGTCGCGCAGTACAACGTCACGCCGCAGATCCAGGACCTTTTACGGAGAGTATTCCCCCGGCCCGTGGGGGTGGGGATGTCGCCCCACTTCCATCGAGCGCTCCTGGAAGGCACGGCAGAGTCCATTCCCGACATCGAGACGGATCGGGATCTGTCCCCCCGCGTTCTCGATGTCTACCGGCACCACGAGCTGCGAAGCGTGGTGATGGTGCCGCTCAAAGGCCAGCGCGAGGTCCTCGGCGTCCTCGTCGTCGGCCACCGTGACGTCGAGGCATTCTCCGACAGTCACATGGCTCTTCTCCAGACGTTCGCCGACCAGGCGGTGATCGCCATTGAAAACGTCCGGCTCTTCAGGGAGCTGGAGACTCGCAACAGCGAGCTGCGGGTCGCGCTGGAGCAACAGACGGCGACCAGCGAGCTCCTCAAGGTGATCGGCCGATCCACTTTCGATCTCCAGCCGGTATTCGAGACGCTGGCCGAGAACGCGGTGAGGCTGTGCGAGGCCGAACGGGCCAGCATCTTCCGCTTCGATGGACAGTTGCTGCGAGTCGTGGCCACCCACAATGCTTCCCCCGAGGTCAAAGCGTTTCTCGAGGGAAATCCCATCGCTCCCGGGCGCCACAGCGGCACTGCGCGCGCCGCGCTCGAGCGACGCACCATCCACATTCACGATGCTCAGTCTGACCCCGAGTACACCTACGGGGTGGTGCAGCTGGAGCCTCTTCGGACGGTGCTCGCGATCCCTATGCTGCGGGCCGACGAGTTGCTGGGGGTCATCTTCATCTACCGGCGCGTGGTCCGGCCGTTCTCCGACAGTCAGATCGCGCTGCTGGAGACCTTCGCCGACCAAGCGGCCATCGCCATCGAGAACGCGCGGCTGCTCACCGAGCTCCAGGCCAAGAACGCAAGCCTCACCGAGGCGCTGGAGCAGCAGACGGCCACGAGCGAGATCCTCAAGGCGATCAGCACCTCGCCGACCGACGTGCGGCCGGTGTTCGACATGATCGCGGAGCACGCCGTGAAGCTGTGTGGCGCGGAGCTCAGCGTTGTTACGACGCTCAGAGGCGATCATCTGGAGCTGGCCGCGGTCCACGGCCTGACATCCGAGGGCACCGAGGCCACGCGGGGCGCTTTCCCCATGCCGCTTGATGCCGAATCGACGAGCGCGCGGGCGATCCGCAGCCGCGCGGTCGTCCACTTCGAAAACGTGATGACCGACGCGCAGTATCAGTACAAGGACACCGCACGGATTGGGCGCTGGCGCGGGACCCTGGGCGTGCCGATGCTTCGGGAGACGGAAGTGATCGGCGCGATCATGGTCGCGCGAACAACCCCGGGCCGCTTCTCGGACACGCAGGTCGCGCTCCTGCAGACCTTCGCCGATCAGGCTGTCATCGCTATTCAGAACGTGCGCCTGTTCACGGAGCTGGACGCGCGCAACAGCGAGCTGCGGGTCGCGCTCGAGCAGCAGACGGCAACCGCCGAGCTGCTCAAGGTCATCGGGCGCTCCACCTTCGATCTCCAGCCGGTCTTCGAGACGCTGGCCGAGAATGCGGGCAGGTTGTGCGAGGCCGAACGATCGTTCATCTTCCGCTTCGACGGGCAGCTTCTGCGCGTCGTGGCCACCCACAACGTCTCCGCCGAGGGCAGAGCCTTCGTCGAGCAGAATCCAATAGCGCCCGGAACGGGCGGCGCCGCAGCGCGTGCCGCCCTCTGGCGGCGTACCGTCCACGTCCATGATGCCCAGACCGACCCCGGATACACCTACGGCGCGCGGCAGGTGGATCCCTTTCACACGATACTCACGGTCCCGATGCTCCGGGCAGGCGAGCTGCTCGGCGCGATTCTTATCTACCGGCACGAGGTCCGGCCGTTCACCGATGGTCAGATCGCGCTGTTGGAGACCTTCGCCGACCAGGCGGCCATCGCCATCGAGAACGCGCGGCTGCTCACCGAACTGCAGACCAAGAACGCCAACCTCACAGAGGCCCTCGAGCAGCAGACGGCGACCGCCGAGATCCTGCGCGTGATTTCGAGCTCGCCGACGGATGTCCAGCCGGTCTTCGACACGATCGCCCACAATGCCCGCCGGCTATGTGAGGCCGGGAGCGCCCAGGTCGTGAGGTATGACGGCGAATTCATGCACCTGCAATCTCTCGACAATACGGGCCTTGGGCAGGCCGAGGCCCTGCGAAGCGTATTCCCGATGGCGCCGCACATGGGGAGCGCGTCCGGGCGGACCATCCTGACCGGCCGACCGGTTCATATTCCAGACGTCCGGGGGGATCGCGACTACAGCGTGCGTGCGGTGGCAGGTGCCGGCCTTGCCAGCGTGCTGGCGGTGCCGATGCTTCGTGACGGGTCCCCCATCGGCACCATAAACGTCCACATGTGGGGGACGCCACGCGCGTTCTCCGACCATCAGATTGCCCTCCTTCAGACCTTCGCCGACCAGGCGGTCATCGCTATCCAGAACGTGCGCCTGTTCACGGAGCTGGAGGCCCGCAACGGCGAGCTGCGGGTCTCACTCGAGCAGCAGACGGCCACCAGCGAGCTGCTCAAGGTGATCGGCCGCTCCACCTTCGATCTCCAGCCGGTTTTCGAGACGCTGGCCGAGAACGCGGTAAGGCTGTGCGAGGCCCCGCGCGCGTTCGTCTTCCGCTTCGATGGGCAACTTCTGCGAGCGGTGGCTTCGTACAATGCCTCCGTCGAATTGAGAGCGTTTGTCGAGCAGAATCCCATTGCTCCCGGCAGGCACAGCGCCACGGCTCGTACCGCCCTCGAGCGGCGAACTATCCACATTCACGATGTCCAGACCGACCCCGACTACACTTACGGAGCGCGGCAGGTGGACCCCATTGGAACCGTGCTGACAGTTCCCATGCTCCGCGTAGGCGAGCTGCTCGGCGTGATCCTAATTTACCGCCACGAGGTCCGGCCGTTCACCGACAGTCAGATCGCGCTGATGGAGACCTTCGCCGACCAGGCCGCCATCGCCATCGAGAACGCGCGGCTGCTCAACGAGCTTCAGGCGCGCACGGGTGAGCTCACCCGCTCGGTCCAGGAGCTCCGGGCCCTGGGCGAGGTCAGCCAGGCCCTCAGCTCCACGCTCGACCTCGAGACGGTGCTCAACACCATCGTCTCCCGCGCCAACCAGCTCGCCGGCACGGACTCGTGCACCGTCTACGAGTACGACGAGCAGGCCCAGCACCTGCTCCTGCGAGCGACCCACAACCTCCACGAGGCGGTGGCTGCCGTGGCTCAGCGCGCTCCGATCCGCCGCGGCGAAGGCGTCGCCGGTCGCATGGCCGTGACCCTCGAGCCGGTGCAGGTCGCCGATATTGCCGAGGCGGGCGCGTACAGCGGCCCGCTCCGCGACGTCCTGCTGCGAACTGGCACGCGGGCACTCTTGGGTGTGCCGCTGCTGCGTGAGGATCACCTCATCGGCGGGCTCACCGTCACCAAGAAGATTCCCGGCGAATTTTCTCCTGAAGTGATCGAGCTCCTCAAGACCTTCGCCAGCCAGTCGGCCCTGGCCATTCAGAACGCGCGGCTCTTCCGGGAGATCGGGGACAAGAGCCACCAGCTCGAGCTTGCCGACCGCCACAAGACCGAGTTCCTGGCCAACATGTCCCACGAGCTGCGCACGCCGCTCAACGCCATCATCGGTTACAGCGAGATGCTCCAGGAGGACGCCGCCGACCTGGGCGCCGAGCAGTTCACGGACGACCTCAAGAAGATCAACGCGGCCGGCAAGCACCTGCTCGAGCTGATCAACGCCGTGCTCGACCTCTCCAAGATCGAAGCCGGCAAGATGGAGCTGTATCTAGAGAGCTTCGATGTCGGCGGCCTCGTCCGGGACATCGGCGCGGTGATCCAGCCGCTTGCCGCGAAGAACGCCAACCGCCTGGAGGTGAGCTGTCCGGAGGACATCGGCACCATGCGGGCGGATCTGACGAAGGTGCGCCAGGCCCTCTTCAATCTCTTGAGCAATGCCTGCAAGTTCACCGACCGGGGGACGGTCTCGCTCGCGGTGGTCCGGGAGGCCGGCGACGGCCAGGATTGGCTGGCATTTCGCGTGAGCGATTCTGGCATCGGCATGACGTCCGAGCAGCTCGCGAAACTGTTCGAGGCCTTCACCCAGGCCGACGCGGCGACGACGCGTCGATATGGCGGTACCGGTCTCGGGCTCGCGCTGAGCCGTCGGCTCTGCCGCATGATGGGCGGCGACGTCACCGTGGAGAGTGAGGCGGGCCGGGGGAGCGCCTTCACCATCCGGCTGCCGGCGCATGTGGCCGAGCCAGCCGAGGAGCCGGCCCCGGCTGCCACGGGCTCCGCCAGCGTGCCACCGGGTGTCGGCACCGTGCTCGTGATCGACGACGAGGCGGCGGTGCGTGACCTGATGCAGCGCTTCCTCACCAAGGAAGGGTTCCGGGTCGTCACCGCCCATGGCGGCGAGGAGGGGCTGCGACAGGCGCGGGAGCTGCGGCCGGACGCGATCACACTCGACGTCATGATGCCCGGCATGGACGGCTGGGCGGTGTTGTCGGCGCTCAAGGCCGACCCGGACGTGGCCGACATCCCCGTCGTGATGCTGACCATTGTCGACGACAAGAACCTGGGCTACGCCCTCGGCGCTTCCGAGTACCTGACCAAGCCGATCGACCGCGAGCGGCTGGTCACGGTCCTCAAGCAATACCGGCGCGACCGACCCATCCTCGTGGTGGACGATGACGTGGCGGTCCGGCACCTCTTCCGGCGCATCCTCGAGCCAGAGGGCTACGCGGTGGTGGAGGCGGGGAACGGGCGGGTGGCGCTGGAGCGCCTCCGCGAGGTGACTCCGAGCGTTATCCTCCTCGACCTGATGATGCCCGAGATGGATGGCTTCGACTTCGCCGCCGAGCTCCGTCGTCACGAGGGCTGGCGCGAGATCCCCATCATCGTCATCACGGCCCGGGACCTCTCCCGCGACGATCACGAGCGGCTCAACGGCTACGTCCAGAGAATTCTCCAGAAAGGCACGCACGGCCGCGATCAGCTCCTGGCCGAGGTGCGCGAGCTCGTGGCGACCAGCGTCGCCCGTCGGAGGCCGACGGCCTGATGGCCAAGATCCTGCTCGTCGAGGACAACGAGATGAACCGGGACATGCTCTCTCGCCGGCTCGCCCGCCGCGGATACGATGTGGCCATCGCCATAGACGGCGAGCAAGGCGTGGCCATGGCGCGCTCGGAAGCGCCGGCGCTCATCCTGATGGACATGAGCCTGCCCGGCCTGGACGGATGGGAGGCGACCCGGCAGCTCAAGGCCGCCCCGGAGACGCGGGGCATTCCCGTGATCGCGCTCACCGCCCATGCCATGTCCGGCGACCGTGAGAAGGCCATCGGGGCGGGCTGTGACGATTTCGACACCAAGCCGGTGGATCTGGATCGCCTGCTGGCGAAGATCGAGGGTCTTCTCAAAGGTAAGGCTGGTCCGTGACCACGGGGCCCAGCGCCCTCGCTCATCTCCGCCACGAGCTCCGCACCCCGCTGAATCACATCATCGGGTACACGGAGCTCTTGCTCGAGGACGCCGGGCCGGACGGCCCGTTGGCCTCCGACCTCCGCCACCTCCTGGACGATGCCCGCGCGGTGCTGTCGATCGTCAACGAGCGGCTCGCCCCCGGGGGGAAGGATGCCGAAACGGTTGATGTCACCGCCCTCGGCCGGGCCGTCATCGATCCCGTGACCCGCATCGTGAACGGCACCAGGAAGATCGGGGAGGGCGCGGAGGCGCTCGGAGCGCGGGATCTCCTTCCGGATCTTGCCCGCATCGCCGACGCCGCCGAGCGTCTCACGAGGCTTCTCGGGCCCGCGGCCTCCGGTGTACCGCCGAGTCCCCGTGAGGCGGGCCCGGGCGCCACCGAAGCGGGCCGGGTGCCCCGGGGCGTCATCCTCGTCGTCGACGACGATCAGGGCAATCGCGATCTTCTTGCCCGCCGTCTCGTCCGCGAGGGCTTCATCGCGCACGCTGCCGCGGATGGCCAGGCAGCCCTTGAGCTGCTCGGGCATCAGCCGTCGCCGCCCATCGAGCTCGTGCTGCTCGATGTGATGATGCCTGGTCTCGATGGCTATGAGGTGCTCCGGCGGCTCAAAGGCGACGCGACGCTGCGCGAGCTTCCCGTCCTCATGATCTCCGCCCTCGACGAGGTGGGCAGCGTGGTGCGGTGCATCGAGCTCGGCGCCGAGGACTATCTGCCCAAGCCCTTCGATCCGGTGCTCCTCCGTGCCCGCATCGGCGCATGCCTGGAGAAGAAGCACCTGCGCGATCAGGAAGCGCGCCAGGCGCGGGAGCTGGCAGAGTGGAATCACACGCTCGAGCAGCGGGTGGCCGAGCAGGTGGGGCAGGTGGAGCGGCTGGGGCGCCTCAAGCGCTTCTTCTCGCCGCAGCTTGCCGAGCTCATCGTGGCGGGGGGCGCTACGGACCCCTTGAAGAGCCACCGGGTGGAGGTGACGGTGGTCTTCCTCGACCTCCGGGGCTTCACCGCCTTCGCGGAGACGGCCGATCCAGAGGAAGTGATGGGGATACTGCGCGAGTACCACGCGGAGATGGGGCGGCTCATCCTCGAGCACGAGGGAACGCTGGAGCGGTTCACCGGCGACGGCATGATGGTCTTCTTCAACGATCCCGTGCCGGTGCCGAACGCGCCGGAGCTGGCCGTGCGCATGGCCCTCGCCATGCGCGAGCGGGCGCGGCAGCTCGACGTGGGCTGGCGCAAGCGTGGCCATGATCTGGGCATGGGCATCGGTATCGCCCAGGGCTATGCCACGATCGGCGCCATCGGCTTCGAAGGGCGCCTGGACTACGGCGCCATTGGGACGGTGACAAACCTGGCCGCGCGGCTGTGCGGGGAGGCGAGCGCGACCGAGATCCTCGTGTCCCAGCGCGTGGCGGGGGCCGTCGAAGGACTCGTGTCGCTGGAGACCATGGGCCCGCTCACTCTCAAAGGCTTCGCTCGCCCCGTGCCGGCGTTCCGTGTGCTGGGCCTGAAGACACCATGACCCTTGCGGATCGTGTCGCCATCGTCACGGGAGCGGGCAACGGTATCGGGCGGGCGGTGGCGCTCGGCCTGGCCGGGGCGGGCGCCCATGTGATTGCCGTCGACATCGACGGGGGGCGGGTGAAGGCCACGGCCGACGCCGCGGCCGCGCTCGGTCCGGCCGGCCTCGCTCTCGAGACCGACGTGGGGGACCTCGCCGCCATCGACCACATGGTCCAGCGGTCGATGGCCGCCTTCGGCCGGATCGACGTCCTCGTGAACAACGCGGGCGTCACGCGGCGCGCCTACATCATGGATCTCACCGAGGCGGACTGGGACTGCATCATGCGCGTCAACGCCAAGGGCGTGTTCTTCTGCCTGCAGCGCGTGGCGCGCGAGATGATTCCGCGGCGCAGCGGGGCCATCATCAACATCGCCTCGATCGCGGGCAAGGGGTACGCGGGCACCTCGAACGCGATCTACGCGGCGAGCAAGGGGAGCGTGATCTCGCTCACGCGCACCGCCGCCCAGCAGCTCGCCCGCCACAACATCAACGTCAACGCGATCTGCCCGGGCACCACCGTCACCGCGCTCTCCGAGGCGAACGTGGCCCTGCGGGCCCGCGAGGAAGGACTCTCCATCGATGACATGAAGCGTCGGCGGAACGCGGCTATTCCCCTCGGCCGCCCCAACGAGCCGGAGGATGTGGCGGCCCTCGCGCTCTTCCTCGCCTCGCCCGCCGCGCGGAATATCACTGGCCAGTCTCTCAACGTGGACGGGGGCATCATATTCGATTGACCCCTCCGGGCCTTTTGACCGAGTAATGCTTTCCCTCTCCGTCGACTCTGCGTCGCTCCAAGCTCGAGGCGGGCCGATTGGCCTGCATTTACAGGCCGTTCTTCCGTTATGTGATTCGGCACTCCATTTGCGTGCTGTGATGCCGCCGCGACGTCGGCACGCTATCAAGCCGACCCGCTCACCGACTCGTGCGTCGTTTGGCTTTGATTGCGGGAGATGGGAATGCCAAGATTGTCGCGCGCCGGGCGGGAGCGGGACAGGTGTCACGCGTCGGCCATGAGGCGAGGGAGAGGGGAGAGATGAACCCCCGGAGCCGTGGGCCAGTTGACTCGAGGGTGGCCGGATCCCCGAGGCCAGCCCGCCGGCCATGAGAGGTTCCCGCGGTTCGATGGAGGACCAGCGCGCCGCCTTCCTTGCCGAGGCGGGAACCCTCATCGGCTCTTCACTCGACTATGAAAGAGTGCTCCCGCGTCTCGCCCGTCTCGCTCTCCCCGTATTGGGAGATCTGTGCGCGATCGATCTCCTGCAAGGGGACGGCACGATCGCCCGGGTGGCCTCGGCGCACATCGACACGACCAAAGAGGCCCTCGTCTACGAGGTGCGAGGTCGACATGGGTTCAACCTGAGCTCTCCGAACGGCGTGGGAGCGGCCATTCAATCTCGACGGTCTATCCTTCTCTCGCCGGTAACCGAAGCCGACCTCGAGGGGGAGGCCCTGAACCCCGATCAACTGAGCATCTTCAAGCAACTGGACCCGAAATCGTGGATGATCGCGCCTCTCATCGGCCGCGGGCACCCCCTGGGCGCCATCGCGTTCGCCATCACGGAATCGAGACGCCGCTACCGCCGCGCCGATCTCCTGTGTGCGGAGGTCGTGGCACGGCAGGCGGCCATCGCGATGGAAGGAGCGCGACTTTACCGAGAGGCAGAGACGGCGCGGGCCGAAGCGGAGGCGGCGAATCGCGCGAAGGACGATTTTCTCTCCACCTTGTCCCATGAGCTCCGCAATCCCCTCAATGCCGTATCCGGATGGGCCAGGATGCTCGAGCAGGGCCAGCTGAGCGAGGAACAGTCGCGGCGGGCCGTCCAGATCATCCTGAGGAACGTCGCCGTCCAGGTCCGGCTCATCGACGACCTGCTCGATATGTCGAGCGTGGTGAGTGGCCGGATGCGCCTCGCCGTACAGGCCGTCGATCTCCGAGCGGTCATCGAAGAGGCGGTGGATGCGGTCCGTCCGGCGGCGGACGCCAAGGACATCCGGCTCCAGGCGGTCATCGAATCGCCGGGGGCACCCGTGAGCGGGGACCCGGGCCGGCTCCAGCAGGTGATGTGGAACCTCCTGAGCAACGCGGTCAAGTTCACGCGCAAGAGCGGGAGAGTCCAGGTCAAGGTTCAGCGGGTGAACTCGCACGTCGAGATCACGGTCAGCGACACAGGGGAGGGGATTCGCGCGGACCTCTTGCCCTACATCTTCGATCGTCTGCGCCAGGGTGGCAGCTCGGCCAGGCGCTCGCATGGAGGCCTCGGCATCGGCCTCGCGCTGGTGCGACATCTCGTGGAGCTACATGGGGGAAGCGTGTTTGCGGAGAGCGCGGGGGAGGGGCAGGGAGCGATGTTCGTGGTGAAGCTGCCTCTGATGGTTGCCGAAGTCCGGGAGGCGCCGATCGCCCACCGGGCGAAGTCGGCCCTGAGCGATGTCTCGCTCTCCGCCGTGCGGGTGATGGTGGTCGACAACGACCCGGCGGCCGTGGATCTGATCGCGGAAGTGCTGACCCGAGCGGGCGGGGACGTCAGGGGCTGTGCGTCGGCGGAGATCGCTCTGAACCTGCTCGGGCAATGGCGTCCCGACGTCCTCGTCTCCGATATCGAAATGCCGGGCGTGGATGGGTATACGCTCATCCGGAAAGTGAGAGCGCTCTCTCCTGAGCAGGGCGGGAAGACGCCGGCGGTCGCCCTGACCGCTTTCAGTCGGCCCGAGGACAGGATCAGGAGTCTCATGGCGGGTTTCAACATCCATGTGTCCAAGCCCGTGGATCCGGCGGAGCTGACCGCGATCGTGGCGAGCCTGGCGGGACGAGCCGGCTGAGCACGGCAAACTCGTTCGATGATGGCTCCCCCCCACCCTCCTGCGTTGAGACCTGTCTGGACAGCGTGGCGGTGACGGTATAGGCTCTCCCGGTGTCCAGCGCGCGCCGGCCAGCTCACTGCTCGTTGTGAAGGGGAAGGAAGCCAATGGATGAGACATCACCGGCCCAGGCACATCCTGATCCGAAAGCTGGGCATACCATGAGCAAGCCCATCATCGCGGTGTTCAACGCGAGTAACGATACGGTAGAGCTGCTGCGTACCGCCCTGGAAAGCCAAGGGTTTCACACCGTGGTCGGTCACATTCCGGAGGTGAAGAGCGGAGAGCTCGATCTGGTGGCCTTCATCGAGCACCACGCCCCCGCCGTCATCGTGTACGACATCTCGCCGCCCTACGACGCGAACTGGAACTTTCTCCGGCTGGTGCAGAACCTGGAGCCGGTGAGAGGACGGCCGTTCGTCATCACCACCACCAACAAGCCGGCCCTCGACAAGCTCGTGGGCGAGACGGAAGCTCTTGAGATCATCGGCAAGCCCTACGACCTCGATCAGGTCGTGAAAGCGGTGCGGGCGGCGCTGGCGCGGATCTAAACCGGCGAAGCTCGGTAATCAGAAGGCCTTCGGGGTCTTTCCTTACGCGTGCACCATCTGCGCCGGTATCAAGAACGCGCCGTGCGGGGACGCGGGCAAGGGCGAATGCAAGCTGGGGACGGAGAACAATCCCGATGTCCCGTGTCAGTACCAGATGAACGCGCCGAACGGCCTCGTCGAGGTGATCCTGCTTCCGAAGTAAACGCGCCAGGAGCCCGCCATGGCCTCGCTGCTGCTCGACGTGAGCGACTACCCGACGGCGGTCCGCACCTTCGAATGGAAGGCCCTGTGGGGCCTCGTCGACGGAACGGCCGACCGGCTGAACCTCGCCCACGAGTGTGTCGATCGCCACCCGCCGGAGGCGGTTGCCCTGCGCATCCAGAAGACGGACGGAGGCCGGGAGACCCATACCTTCGGGAGCCTTGCCGAGTGGTCCTCCCGCTTCGCCCACTGGCTGGAAGCCCAGGGCGTGGGGCGGGGCGAGCGGGTCGCGGTCATGCTCGAGCCGTCATTGCCCTTCTACGGCGCGCTGTTCGGGTCGGTCAGGCGCGGCGCGATCGCCGTGCCCCTCTTCACCCTGTTCGGGCCGGAGGGACTTGCCCTCCGCATCGCGGACTGCGCGCCGAAGATCCTGCTCGTGCATCGCGATGTCGAGCGCTGGCAGGCGCAGTTTCCCGCCCTGCACGTGGTGGCCGCCGACGAGGCGCTCGAAGGCGCGCTCGCCGGACTCCCGGCCGTCTACCCGCCCGTAACGGCGGCCGATGACCTCGCGGTGTTCCAGTACACGTCGGGCACCACGCGCGCGTTGCCGGAGGCGGTCAAGCACACGCATCGCTCGGTGGTCACCCTCATGATCGCGGCGCTCTACGGCGTCGGCCTCCGCCCGGGCGACCGCTACTTCTGCCCGTCCTCACCGGCCTGGGGGCACGGGCTCTGGCATGGCACGATCGCGCCCCTCGCCCTCGGCATCGGCGTAGGCAGCTACGCGGGGCGCTTCGACCCCGGGCGGATATTCGAGGCCCTCACGGCCTTCGAGATCACCAACATGGCGGCGGCTCCCACCGTCTACCGCATGCTGCGCGCCTCGGGTTTGGCCGGGCGCTATGGGTTCCGGCCCGCCAAGCTCTCGTTCACCGGCGAGCCCATGGACGCGGCGACCTGGCGATTCATCGAGGAGACATTCGGCGTCACGCCGCGCAGCATGTACGGCTCCACCGAGGTGGGCGTGATCATCGTGAGCTATCCCGGGTTCACGGGTTACGAGGTGCGCCCGGGTGCGCTCGGCAAGGCGGCTCCCGGCTGGGAGGTCGGTATCGTCGACGGCCGAGGCCAGCCGCTGCCTCCCAACTCCCTGGGTGAGATCGCCGTGCGTCGCCGCGGACAGTGGTTCCTCGTGAAGGACCGCGGTCACATGGATACCGACGGCTACTTCTTCCACGCCGGCCGCTCCGACGACGTGATCATCTCTGCGGGCTGGACGATGAGCGCCGTGGAGATCGAGGGCGTCCTCATGGGCCACCCCGACGTGCGGGAGGCCGCGGTGATCGCCGTCGCCGACGAGCTGCGCGGTCAGGTCGCCAAGGCGTTCGTGGTGGTGGCGCGGCCTGGCCGCGCGGAGCTCGTGACGGAGCTCCAGACGTGGGTGCGCGAGCGATTGAGCCAGCACGAGTATCCTCGCGCGATCGAGATCGTGGACGAGCTGCCGAAGACGCCGGCCGGGAAGATCAACCGACAGGCACTGCGTGAGCGGGAGGTGGCGCCGCCGTCCTGAACGCTCCTTGAACCGCCCCCTGCCCTCTCCCCCGGTGGGGGAGAGGGATTCGGAGGGGCCGTCCTGAACGCTCCCTCAACCGCCCCCTCACCCTGCCCTCTCCCCCGGTGGGGGAGAGGGATGAGGACGCGGTCAGGGGTGGGGAACCCACGGCCAGTACTTGGCGATGGCGCCGCCGTCGACGCGGAGATCTGCGCCCGTGATCATCTCGGCGTCATCGGAGGCGAGGAAGACGACGGCACGGGCGTAGTGACGCGGGCTCGGCAGCTTGTCCATGGGCAGCATCTTCGCGAAATCGAGGACGCGCCCGCGCCGGTCGGGACGGGCCCGGCCCCACGCCACGGCGCGATCGTCGCCCTCCGCCACGTCGGTGGCGGTGGGGGTGAGGCTGTTCACACGGATGCCGTGGTTCACCAGGTCCATGGCGGCCGCGCGGGTGAAGTTGAGGAGCCCGCTCTTCGTCGTGGAATAGGCGATGTTCCCGGCCTGGCCCTGGTGACCGGCGGTCGAGATGATCACCACGATGCTCCCGCGGCGCCCCCCGGCCACCATGAGCCGGGCCACGTGCTTGGTGCAGAGGAACGTGCCGGTGAGATTCACCGCGACCTGCCGGCTCCACCGGTCGAGCGGCATGTCGAGCACGCTCATGCCCCCGAGAATGCCCGCGTTGTTGACGAGGATGTCGACGCCCCCGTACGTCTCGCGGACGCGGGCGACCATGGCCTCCACCTGCTGCTCATCCGTCACGTCGCAAGGAATGCCGAGGGCCGTTCCCCCGCGCTTGGTGATCCACTCGGCACATTGCCGGGCATTGTCCTCGCCCACGTCCACGCACACGACGGTCGCCCCTTCGTCGGCCAGTCCCTGGGCGATGCCGCCGCCGATATTGGGGCTGGTGCCGGTCACGATCGCCACCTTGGCGGTGAGGCGGCTCATGCGCGTGGCCCGCGGGCGACCACCAGCGGTCTCGGCGCATCCCCAAGCTGCGGCTCATCCCCAAGCTGGGGTGCATCCCCAAGCTGTGGCGCATCCCCAAGCTGCGGCGCTTCCAGAGTCGTGCGTCCCGGAGACTTGAGGGCGCCGCGGGCCTGACCCAAGCGCTGATAGTCGCGCGCCCGCTGGGCGAGGTGGCGGCGGAAGTAGATGAGACCCACGTCGAGCGGGCCGAGCTTCTGCGGGCGCTCGAGGTTGAGCCGCTCGCGCTTGAAGACGACCAGATCCTCCTGCTCGTTGGTGGCGATGATGATGCTCGGCTTGCGGTAGGCGTGGTACCAGAGGGCCTGCCCCGCCGCGTGGAGCAGGTTCTTCGGCTTCCGCACGAGGGTGAAGGTCCACACGCGGGTATCGTGCTCGTTGACGGGCACCATCCAGCGCAGATGGATGCTCGCGCCGATCATGACGCGGATCTTGCTCGGCAGCTCGACATTGTGCTGCACGCCGCGGTAGCGCTCGAGCAGCGGCTCGCCCCCGCGGAATTGCGGACCGCCCGCGAGCCGGCGCCACCACACGCGCCGGGGCCAGTGGGCGCCCAGACCGGGGTGATAGCCCTGACCGAAATGAGGGGCCGCCCACGCCGCGTTCACGGAGGTCTCATCCTCGCTGGTAATCCTGACCCCGCCGGTATAGGCCACCTTGGGCCGGAAGAAGCCCAGCCGGTAGTTGAAGAGGCGCCAGACGTTGACGCCCCGGTGCAGGTAGAACTCGTGGAAGTCGATGCCCTGGGCCATGGGCTCCGTCCAGTTCGCCTCCCATACCTTCACGCGCAGGTACCGCCGCCCCGTCAGCTCCGGATCGGACAGCTCCGCGGGGAGATCCTCGTCGAGGGGAACGGGCGCCGTCTCGCCCATCCACACGAAGACGATGCCCATGCGCTCCTCGGTGGGATAGGCCCGGGCGCGGAGCTTGCCCATGAACGGCGAGTCCGGGCGCTCGATGAGAGCGGCCACACACTGGCCCGTGCCGTCGAAGGTGTAGCCGTGATACGGGCAGGTCACGGTGCCGTCGAACTCGCACACCCCGAGTGACAGGCGGGCCCCGCGGTGCGGGCACCAGTCACTGAGCGCGGCGACCCGGCCCGCCTTGTCGCGGAAGAGCACGAGTTCGTCGCCGAGCATCGTGAGGTGCACGGGCTTGCCACGGACGTGGCGGGCCTCGATGGCCGGGTACCAGTACTCGCGGAAACCCTGCTTGGGGCAGTAGTCGAAGGGCCCGATCTGCGAGGCGCTGTGGGCTTCCTGCGTCGTGCTCTCGGCGAGGCGGGTGTGTCCATTGTCACGGTCCGGCGTGTCCATGGCGGCTACCTCCGCTTTCAGCCGAGGCTGCCGCCGCGCAGCCCGACGAGGCGTGCGAGCAGAGCTCCGGCCAGCGAGACGAGCATGATGATGCAGGCGACGACCACGGCTTCCTCGAGCTTGCGCTGGGCGACATAGTCGAGCTGGAGCATGGAGAGAGGTCGGTTGGCGCTCGTGGTCAGGAGAGCGAAGTTGCCGATATTCCGCGCGGCGCCCACGAAGGTGATCATCCCCACCGCGAGGAGCGTGGGGGTCATGAGCCGCAGCACGATGCGGCGGTAGGTGATCCACCACGACGCACCCGCGATGCGGGAGGCCTCCTCCAGCTCGGCCCCCAGCTGCATCAGCCCGCTCTTGATGATCTGGACGCCGAGGGGCATGCCCGCGATGACCCCCGCGATGATCAGCAGGGCGGTGGTGCCGTACAGGGGCCGGAGCACGCTCACCCCGAGGAAGAGCCAGAGCAGAGCCAGGCCCAGAATGATGCCGGGGACGGTGAAGGGCAGCCACGAGACGAAGTCGAGAAGCCGTCGCCCCGCGTAGCGCGTGCGCACGATGACGTAGGCGACGAGCGAGTGCACGACGATGGTGGCGGCGGCCGTGCCCACCGCGAGCACGAGCGTGTTGTGCAGGGAGCGGAGAAACGTCTCGTCGCCGAGGACGGTGCTCCAGTTCGCGAACGTCCACGGGTCCGCGATGTGGAAGAAGCCGAAGAGCTTCATGAAGGTACCGAGCACCGAGAACAGAACGGGCATGCCGAGGACGAGGAAGACGAAAGCGAGAAGCAGCGCGAGCGCGGGCAGCCGCCACCGACCGAGGGGGTGGACACGGCTCTGAAACTGGCCGGTGACGGTGGTGTAACGGCGTCCATGGGTCAGCCATTGCTGCGCGAACACGAGGGGCAGCATGGCGCCGAGGATCACCACGGACAGGGCGGTCGCCGCGTCATAGCGGGGCACGCGGGTGACGAGGAGGTCGTAAATGGACGTGCTGAAGACGAAGAAGCGGAAGGGCAGGCCCAGCACCTGCTCCACCTCGAAGGTCTGGAGCGAGACCATGGTGCCGAGCAGGAGCACGGACAGGATGGTGGGAGCCATGACGGGGACGGTGATGCGCAGCGCGGTGCGGAGGCCGCCCGCGCCGGCCACGCGGGAGGCTTCCTCGAACGAAGCGTTCATGTTGCGGAACGCCGGGGTGAGGAGGATCACCTTGACGGTGAGAGAGCCGGTGAGGACGTGAACCCACACGATGCCCCAGAACGAGTAGATGTTGAACGGTCCCGCGCCCGCGGAGAGCAGCGTGGCGAGCCACGTGTTCACCAGCCCGTACTCGGGATCGAGGAGCAGGATCCAGCTCAGGGTGACGGTGAAGGGGGGCAGGAAAAAGGCGGCCCAGAAAGCGAACTCGATCCAGCTCCGCCCGGGAAGGTCGGTGCGGGCGAGGAGCCACGCGATGAGGACGGCGAGGGGAAGGGAGAGCAGCTGGCGGACGAGGGTCACCTTGAAGGTGTTGACGAGGGCGCCGCGAAGTCCGGGCTCGCCGAAGGCGGCCCGCCAGCCGTCGAGTCCGTAGCGGGCAGGCTGTCCCGGCGGGGCGATCTGAAAGCTCTGAAGGGCGACCAGCACCAGCGGGAAGACGACGCAAAGGGCGACCACGGCCAAGACCCCAGTGCAGAGGATGGACTGGAGCTCGATCCTCCGCGGCGCGCGAGCGTCGATGGCCTCGGTCAGGCCGGCCACACGCTGACCATGTCGGGAGGGAAGCCGAGCTCGACCCGATCACCTTCGCGCCATGCGCGGTCCCGGGGCAGGAGGAGCACGATGCGGTGCTCGCCGCCCAACGCCACCCGCGCTTCGTACCGGTCGCCCACAAACGACAGCGTGTCGATGATTCCGGGGAGTCGATTGGCCTGAAGCCGGCCCGGATCTTCGCGACAGACCTCGATGTCCTCGGGCCGGATGGTCACGTGGGCGGGCACGCCCGGGGCGAGGGTGGCGCTGGGCGCGGGCCGGCCGATCAGCGTGCGCTCCGCCAGGGATCCGTTCAGGCTCACCGCGACGTCGGCGGCGCCCGATCCCACCGCGCCGACCCGGCCGTGGAGGATCACCGTCTGGCCGAGAAAGTCCCGCACGAACGCGGACGCCGGCTCCTCATAGAGACGGCGTGGAGAGCCGACCTGCTCCACGTGCCCCCCGTGCATGACGGCGATGCGGTCGGAGAGGCTGAGAGCCTCCACTTGATCGTGCGTGACGAAGAGCACGGTGATGCCGAGGCGGCGCTGGAGGAGCTTCACCTCGATCCGCATCTGCTCGCGTAGCTTTGCGTCGAGGTTGCTGAAGGGCTCGTCGAGGAGCAAGAGATCCGGCTCGTACACGAGAGCGCGGCACAGGGCCAGGCGCTGCATCTGCCCGCCGCTCAGGAGCGTGCCCGGCCGGCTCTCCGTGCCGCTCAGCCCTACGAGCTCGAGCACCCGGGCGACCTTGTCGCGGACGAGCGCCCGCTTCATGCCGCGCAGCTCGAGCGGGTAGGCCACGTTCTCGAACACGGTCATGTGGGGCCAGACCGCGTACGACTGGAAGACCATGCCGAGGTTGCGCTGGTTCGGGGCGAGAAACAGCCGGCGCGGGGCGGAGGCGACGAGCCGGTCCCGCAGGGTGATTTCGCCCGCGTCGGGATGCTCGAGGCCTGCGACCAGCCGGAGGGTGGTGGTCTTGCCGCATCCGCTGGGGCCGAGGAGGGTGAACACCTCGCCGCGCCGGATCGAGAGCGACACGTGGTCGACGGCCGCCGCCGCGGCGGCGCCGAACCGCTTGGTGACGCCGTCGAGCGAGAGGACCGTGCCGTGGCTGCCGGGCTCCGCCCCCACGCGTCCGCCTGCTACTTGATGACGGCCTTGCCGATGTCCTGGGTCTTGACGACCTCGGCCAGGTTCTCCTCGGCGTCCACCTGCAGCAGCTTGGCCCCCCGCGGGACCACCAGCGAGGAATTGCCCGGCTCGACCCCGATCCGCCGACTGTTCGTCTCGATCTCGCGCGCCCAGACCACTTGCCCCTCCTTGGTCAAGAGCCAGTTGATGAAGACCTTGGCCGCGTTCGGATGGGGGGCGCGGTTGATCAGCCACACCGTGCTGCTGCTGGAGTTCATGGTGTCCATCTCGGGAAAGTGGAAGATCTTCAGGTTCTTGCCCAGTCCCTGGCGCTGGAACTGACTGAGGAGCAGTGGGTTGACCCCAAGAGCGATCGGATAGCGACCCCGGACCATGAACTCGACGATCTGGCGCGTGTCCCGGCTGAGGGCAGGCTCCTGATCGACGAAGAGCTTCTTGATGATGTCGTCGCCGAGATTGAGGCGTGCGCTCGTCATTCCCCAGAAGGAATCGCCCATGGTGCGCACGTCGGGCAGGAGAAGCTTGCCCTTCCACTTGGGATTGAGGAGGTCCGTGAGCCCCTTGATGTCTTCCTTCACGAGATCGGTGTTGACGGTGATGCCGGCGCCGCGCACGGAGCAGAAGCCATAGGCGAGCGCGCGATCCTTGACGATGGCGAAGCCACGCTCGTATCCGCCTTCCCACCCCGCGTCATCCGTCACCTCCGGCAGCACGATGACCGGCCGCACGGGATCCCACACTCCGGCCGGGCGCAGCACCTGGAGGGCGGTGCTCGTGGGGATGGTGGCGACGTCCCAGGTGTAGAGGCTGGCCTGGCGCTCCTGGAGAATGCGGGGGGCGAAGTCCTGCGAGTGAAGGCCCGTGTGCTCGATCTTGATGTCCGGATACGCCTGCGTGAAGGACTTGAGGGCCCGCTTGTAGCCGTCGCCGGGGAAGGTGTTGACGACGACCTTACCTTCCTTCTTGGCCGCCGCGACCACCTGTGGCCAGTCGGAGGGCGGAGCGGCCGCCCACGTGACGGAGGCGGTGCGGGAGAGAGCCGTTGCGACACCGCCCAGGGCCACCGCCTGCAGAAGCCGGCGCCGGGTGATCCGCGCCGGAGCCGGTGCTACATCGCCGCCCTCGAGGGTAGACACCGGCTCATCCCGCGGCGGGCGACGCCGTCGCCCGATTCCGCATCTGCTCCTGGAGATATCTCACGGACACACGACTCAGAGGCACCGCCTGCGGATCGAGACCGTCGGGATTCTTGTACTCGAACGGGGCGTTCCGGCCGCCGAAGTGCCGGGTGACGACCAGGCGGCGCCACTGGATGACCTCGGCGTCAGTCGACGAGAGCTTCTCCGGGGTGTCGTAGCGCTGATTGATCATCACGCGCTCGTCCTGCCTCGAGAAGTTGTACTCGATGATCCACCGGTGCACCGCCTGATACGACAGGCGCTCCCAGAATCGTCCCACCGCGGTCTTGGGCCGCGTGCAGTGGTAGTACCAGACCCGCGTGCGGTGCTCCTCGACGGGCACGCACATGCGGGTGTAGAGATCCCAGCCGAACTCGGCGCGGAACATGCCGGGGAGGTGATGGCCACCGCACCACTTGGCGGAGCGCGGCGGAGGAATATGACGACGCGCCCGCTCGGCGAGCGGCCGGGAGAGCCACGTCCAGAAGCGGCGGTAGTTCGTCTTCGGCCACTTCCGGCCGTCCGCGTAGACATCCTGACGCCGGTTCTGGCGCATGTAATTGCTCTCGGCGACATCGCCGCCGAAGCCGTTGCCCACGAAGATCGGGTGCTCACCCTGCGCGCCGCGGGCGATGAAGCCGCTGCGCGCCACCACCACCGCGTTGCGATGCACGTAGTTGACGTGCGAGTCCATCGAGTTCTCGAGGGCGACCTCCCAGTTGCACCGCCACTCGACCTGGCCGACGAGCACGAGGGTGTCGTGGTCGAAGAATTCCTCGGGCACGTCCTCCTCGATGGGGGCGGGGGCGTCCTCGCCGATCCACACGAAGACGAGGCCCTTGAGGGTGCGCGTGGGATAGGCCTTCGCTTCCGTGCCGGCCTTACCGCACACGCCCGAGTCCGGGCCCTCGGAGAGCACCATCACGTTCTTGCCCGACTCGTCGTAGACCCAGCCGTGGTACGGGCAGGCCACGGTGCCGCGATAGTGGCAGTCACCTTCGCTGAGGCGCGCGCCGCGGTGCGGGCAGATGTCCTGGATGGCCGCCACCTCGCCTTGGGCGCCGCGGAACAGGCAGATCTCCTCGCCGAGCATGGACACCTTCACCGGCTTGCGCGTGCCGACGTGGCGGGCCTCGATGGCCGGATACCAGTAGTTGCGCAGACCGAGGGTCGGAATCAGGTGCCGGATGTCACCGCTGAGCTTGGGGATGCTGCCGTTGGTCGAGGGGCCGTTGGTCGAAGGGCCGTCGGCCGCGTGGAGTCGGCTCGGTTGGGGAGTGGGAGTGGACACGGGCGCCTCCGCTCTTCAGGGCTTGAACACGGCAAAGCATTTGTTCGAATTGAACGACCACGTCTCGATGAAGTCGCACTGGTCGGGCTTGCGGCCCAGCTCTTCCATGGCCCCGGCCAGCATGTACCAGTTCAGCATCTCCTGCTGCCCCGAGGCCTCGATGGAAGCCAGCGGCGTCTTGCGCCACGCCTCGTAGTCGCCGACCCGCAGCGCCTCGTAGAGTCGCCGGTCGGATTCGATGTCGGGGTAGAGCTGATGGTTCTTGTCGGTGAGAAACGCGTGCGACCAGCTCGAGGAGGCGATGAGGGCCGTGCGCCAGGGGCTGTCGCGAATCACCCGTGCCGTGGCCGCCCCGACCTCCATGCACCGCTTGGGAGAGGGCGACGGCGGGTCCAGGGCGGCGTCGGGAAGGGGCGTGGCGAGACTGCCTCGCCCCCCGCGCTGCGCGATCACGCGGCGGCCGTAACAGTTCACCTGAAACGCCACAACCGGATAGGGAAAGCCCACGCGGTCGTAGTCGAGGAACATGATGGTGTTGAGGAATGCGTGGGCGAGGCCCGGATGGTGCAGGGGCTTGTAGGCGTACGCCATGTCCACGCCTTCGTCGAGCAGCCCCGCGGCCAGATACTTGCCGGCTTCCCGGTGGCCGGTGATGCGGATGATCGTGTCCGGCGGCTCGGACCACACGTTGGGCGGGAGGCCGGGCTTCTGCCAGGGCCGCGCCTCGACCTCGTCATACGCGAGCACGCAGAAGGGCGGAATGATGTCGTCCTTGAAGTTTTCGTGCTGGTCGTCGCCCCACACGATGACCAGCTCGGGCCGGAACTCGTCGAGGGTACGCCGCGCCTGGCGGAACTGGCGGACCAGGGCGTCGCGATGCCCGGCCGCGCTCGCCGTGCCGCCGTCGTCGCCGTACTCGCGGCGCATGGCCTCGGGCCAGCCCGCGGGGTCGCGGTAGCGTTCGGGAAGGCCGGGGTCCTGGAGCACCCGGCGGAGGATCGCCGCCATATCCTTGTCCAGACCGTTCAGCGGCGGGTAATGCGTCATGCCGAGGCCGAGGATCTCGCCCATGGGGTCGTTCCTCCACGTCTGCGTGAAAGCTTGGGCAACGTTAGTCCGCCCGTCGCGGACTGTCAAGCTTGCTATACTGCCGCGACGGAGCGACGTGATCGAAGCGATCGACGTTCACACGCATATCTTCGCCCGCGGCTGGCCCGACTTCGCGGCCCGCTACGGAGGGGACCGCTGGCCCCGCCTGGAGGGCGATCCGTCCACCGGGTGCAAGCTCTACCTCGGGGCGACCTTCAACCGGAGCCTCACCCCGCACGCCTTCGACCCCGCGCGTCGCGTGGAAGACATGGACCGTACGGAGGTGGCGACCCAGCTCCTCTCGCCGGCTCCGCCCACCTTCTGCTACTGGGCGCCGCCCGCCGCCGCTGCGGAGTGGCACCGGATGCAGAACGACGTCATCGCGGACATCGTCGCGCGGCATCCTCGGCGTTTCCTCGGGGCGGGAGGGTTGCCGCTGCAGGCGCCCGACCTCGCCGTGAAGGAGCTGGAGCGGGTGGTGAGGACGCTGCGCTTCCCCGCGGTGGAGATCGGGGCCAACGTGGACGGGCGTGATCTCGACGACGCCAGCCTCGATCCGCTGTGGACGGCGGCGGCGGCCCTGGACGTCGCCGTCTTCGTTCACCCTCAGGCGCCGATCCTCGGCGACCCGCGCTTCCGCCAGAACAACCTGACCCAGGTGGCGGGCTTTCCTCTCGAGACGGCGCTGGCCATGACGCGGGTGATCTTCGGCGGCGTGCTCCAGCGCTGGCCCGCGATCCGCTGGTGCTTCGCCCACGGGGGCGGTGCGTTTCCGTATATCCTGCCCCGGCTCGACAAGGGCTGGCAGGTCGCCGATGCGGCGCGTGCCGCGATTCCGGAGCCCCCCAGCCACTACGTCCGCCGCGTGTGGATCGACTCGCTGACCCACTCGCCCCGCGTGCTCGCCTTCGCCCTCGACACGTTTGGGAGCGAGCGCATCGTTCTCGGCAGCGACTATCCGTTCAAGCTGGGCGTGGATGACCCGGTGGCCGAGCTCGACCGGCTCGGCCTCGACGCCGCGGCCCGCCGGCGTCTGACCACCGACAACGCGCGCGACCTGCTCGGCCTCCCCACCGCCGGTGGCTGAGCCGGGAAGACTCGACTCGGCCTAGCGCGCGACGACGAGCTTGGTCGTGGGCTCGAGCCACGCCCGCGGGGCCTCCTCCCACCGGACGACCGTGGTGGGAATGGTCAGAGGGTCCAGGCGCCCGGAGGCCACGAGCGCGAGCACTTCGGGCAGGAGGCGGCGGGAGTCGGCGCGGGAGACGTGGCACGAGCGCGCGCGCGAATGGTACGGTGTGGTCGTCGACCAGGCCACGGGCACGGTCGACCCTGTCGCCACGGAAGCTCTTCACCGCAGCCGACCCTCTGCCGAGGAGACCCCAGCATGATCGACGGACGCACCATCGAGCACCTGTGGACGCACAAGACGCAGGACCATCCGTGGCTGGCCGACGAGGAGCTCGTCATCGACCGTGCCGAGGGTGTCTGGGTGTGGACCCAGAACGGCAAGAAGCTGCTCGACGGCTTCGCCGGTCTCGCCGTGGTCAACGTCGGCCACGGCCGGCGTGAGATCGCCGAGGCCATCGCCGAGCAGACGGTGCGGCTCGCCTACTACCCGACCACGCGCCAATTCTCCAACCGGCCGGCCGCGGAGCTGGCCGCGAAGGTCGCCACCCTCGCCCCCGGCGATCTCACGTATTCCATGTTCGCGGTGAGCGGCTCCGAGGCCAACGAGCGGGCCATGCAGATCGCGCGGCACTACTGGCTGGCCACGGGGAAGTCGGGCAAGCACAAAGTCATCTCGCTGCAGGGCGGCTATCACGGCGCCACCGCGGGGACGTTGGCGGTCTGCGGCCTCCCCGACATGGTCAAGGCGTACGCGCCGCTCCAGGTTCCCGGATTCGCGAAGGTGGCCCCACCCCATCCCTATCGCGACCGGGGCGCCGGCACCGACGAGGACCTGGTGCGGCGCCGCGCGGCCGAGCTCCGGGAGGCCATCGAGCTGGAAGGCCCCGACACCGTCTCCGCCGTCATCCTCGAGCCCATCCTCTCCTCCGGCGGCATCGTCGTCCCCCCGCTCGGATGGCTCCGCGCCGTGCGCGCCGTCTGCGACGAGCTGGGTGTGCTGATGATCGCCGACGAGGTGATCACGGGCTTCGGCCGCACCGGACGGTGGTTCGCCGTGGAGCACGAGCACGTGGTGCCCGACCTCATGTCCGTGGCCAAAGGCATCACCTCGGGCTATATCCCGCTGTCCGCGACCATCGCGCGGCGGCATCTCGCCGATGCTTTCGCGCCGGACTCCAAGCAGGAGAACGTCCATCCCAACACCTATGCCGCGCATCCCGTCGCGTGCGCGGCCGCCCTCGCCAATATCCGCATCATGGAGCAGGATCGGCTGGTGGAGAACGCCGAGGCCATGGGAGCGCGTCTCCTCCAGGGGCTCCGCGACGCGCTCACGAAGCGCGAGATCGTCGGGGAGGTCCGAGGTCGCGGGCTGCTCGCCGCCGTCGAGTTGGTAGAGCCGGGGGGTACCGGACGCTCGCTCGACGCCAAGCACGTGGCGGAGCTGGACCGGAAGGCCTGGGATCGCGGGGCCATCGTGTACGCGCGTGGCAGCGTGGTGCGCTTCGCGCCTCCGCTCTGCATCACGGCCGCCGAGGTCGACGAGCTGGTCGGCATCGCCGCCGACAGCATCGAGGCGCTGGAGCGGGATCTCGGGCGGTGACGGGAGAGAGGCCGCCGTCACGCGGGTAGCGGCACGCGGGGCGCGCCGGGCACGATGGCGATGTGCAACGGGTTCAGACCGGGAATCCGGCCGGCCAGCGCATGGATCGCGTCTTCCGCCTGGTCGAGGGGAAACGAGTGGGTGTGCATTTTCTCGAACGGGTACCCGCCGGACTCGATGAGCTCGATGGCCCGGAAGGTGTCGTCGACGGACATGCTCAGCACGCCGCGGATGGTCAGCTCCTTGTAGATGATGTCGTCGACGGGCAGCTCGTGCGCCAGCTTCTGTCCCTTGAGGCCGGCCACCACGATCCGGCCCTTGCGCAGGGCGATGGCCACGGCGTGGTTGAGGGACTGCGGCGCATAGGGCGTGGTATCGACCACCACTTCCGCCCCGCCGCCCGTCGCCTCGCGGGCGCGCGCGACCACGTCTTCCTTCTCCACGTCGATGGTGACGGCGGCGCCCAGCTCTCGCGCGAGGGCGAGCTTGTGCGCGTCGCGGCTGAGGCCGGTGATCACGATCTGCCCGGCCCCGGCGGCGCGGGCGGCGATGACGCAGCAGAGCCCGCGCTGGCCGGCGCCCAGGATGACCACACGGTCGCCGGGGCCGGTGGAGGGGATGGTGCCCGCCCACGAGAGCCCGGCGGCGAGGGGATTGAACATCACGGCCACGCCCGCGGGGATCCGCGCGTCCATCTTCTTGACCACCGAGTGGGGAGAGAGGTACATGTGCTCGGCGTATCCACCCCAGAGCTGCGGGGGCCTCGACACGTCGGTGTAACCATAGGTGCCGCCCCGGGTGCGGCAGGCCCGCGGCTCGAAGCGGCCGCACGCGGCGCAGCGACCGCAGCCGTAGCCTGAGCGCACGGCGACGCGGTCGCCCTCCGTCACGCCCCAGCGCGCCTGGGCCTGCGCGCCGATCTCCTCGATGACGCCGAGCGGCTCGTGGCCCGGGATGACGGGATACTGTGTGTAGTCCTCATGCTGGGGGGCGGCGCCTTCGTACTGCTCGTAGTCGCTACCGCAGATGCCGCACGCCTCGATGCGAAGGAGAGCGTCATCCGACCCGATAGCTGGGCGCGGGAACTCTCGGTGCTCGAGCGTCTTCGGCTTCAGGAGCACGGCCGCGCGTACCGTCTTTTCCATGCGAAACCTCCCGGCGACCGGAGTGGCGGTCGCGCTGGTCTGCACCTCTCGTCCCACGAGCCGAGTCGCCGGAATTCTTGCACATCTCGCCGCCTCCTTGAAGCGCGCGAGAGCCCTTGACCTGGAGTCCGGTGGGCGCGCAGAATCCCCGGGATGCGCTCCTCGGGTATCGTGTAGTGGCGACCGAAGTCCTCCCCGGCCGGCTGGTGCTGGGGCTCCGTGCCCTGCTCGCCCTCCTGTTCGGGCTGACCGGCCTCTTCATGATCGTGCTCGCCGCCCTCGTTCCCCGTGCCTCGACCATCCTCATCGTGCAGTTCTTCGCGGGCTTCGTCCTCCTGGACGGTCTCCTGTGCATCACCGCCGCCGCCCGATCGATGATGCGCCCGCTGCCGCGCGCCCTCGTGGCGCTCGAAGGGGTGGTGGAGGTGGTCACGGCGATCGCGGCGTTTGTCTTGATCGGGAATCTGGACAAGCAGCCGCGCGGCTGGATTCTCCTGCTCATCGCGGCCTGGGCCACGATCACGGGAGCCCTCGAGCTCGGCTGGGGGCTCTCCGTCGAGATCTCCCGGGGCCGGGCGCTCCTCGTGACCGCCGCCCTCCTGTCCGTGGCCTTCGGCATACTCGTGTTCGGCTGGCGGCCGCCCGACCTCGTCACCGCGGTGTGGCGCCTCGCCGTCTATGTCGTCTTCCTCGGGATGCTGCGTCTGCTCGTGACGCTCCGCCTGCGGGGCCCGCTGACCGGCCAGAGCTAGAGGAGAGACTCGATCTTTCTGAGGAGGCCTCGATGAAACACGGATTCCGTGTCCTCGACAGCGACCTGCACACCATGGAGCCGGATGGCCTCTGGGAACAGTACCTGGAGGAGCCGTTCAAGAAGTTCGCCCCCCGCTTCACGCGGCCCACGGAGGGCGCGCCCAACCAGCCCATCATCAAGATCGGCGAGGTCGAGATCGCGGAGATGTCGAAGCGGCCACGCACGGCCGTGGTGGGCAAGAGCCTCCAGGAGCGGGCCTTTGCCCGTCATCCCCACTACGCGGTGGCGCATGCGCGCGGCTACGACGCGGCCACGCATCTGCAGGCCATGGACATCGAGGGCATCGATGTCGCCGTGATCTACGGCACGCGCGGCCGCCAGGTGTTGATGCACGACGACCTCCAGCCCCAGGTGGCGGCCGCCCTCGCGCGTGCCCACAACAACTGGACGCGCGATTTCTGCGCGGTCGACCCGGAGCGGCTCAAGTTCGCCGCCCAGCTCGCTTTCCACGACGTGCCCTCCGCCGTGGCCGAGGCGAAGCGGGCCGTGCGCGAGCTCGGGGCCATCGCCGTCATCGGCAATCCGAACCCGATCCACGGCCGCCACGTTCACGATCCCGCGTTCGAGCCGCTGTGGGACGCCCTCGAGGAGCTCGGGGTGCCCGTGGGCTTTCACCCGACCGGACAGTCCTCGCTCAGGGACGACATCGCGCGCCGCTACCTGGACACACCGAACGGCAGGGTCATCGGCGTCTCGGGGCGGAATCCCATCGAGCTGATGATGGCGTTCGGGAGCATGGCGGCGGGCGGGGTGCTCGAGCGGCACCCGCGGCTGCGCTGTGCGTTCCTCGAGGGAACATGCGGGTGGCTCCCGTGGTATCTCTGGCGGCTCGACGAAGCGTGGGAGAAGTTTGGGCCGGGGTCCGAAGTGCAGATCTCCGAGCTGCCGAGCCAGTACTTCTTCCGCCAGTGC
>WNFV01002281.1_pt1 | contig 41107 bp, 43 predicted proteins | sample 5400101 | NCBI WGS metagenome assembly WNFV01 (sample SAMN13153361, study PRJNA577476) | soil metagenome | isolation source: 115 cm soil or saprolite under grassland replicate 1 | place: USA:California | collected 2016-06-15 | reverse complement strand
GACGCCGGCCGAGATCCTCCTCAACGGGAAGTACGGGCGACTGCGGTCGCCCGTGCTCGGGCCTGACGGCGCGCTCTACGTAACGACGAGCAACGGGAGCGGCGACCGGATCGTGCGGGTCGCCGCGACGCAGCCGCCCTAGCGAACGCGGGCGAACCGACCGTCGCCGGTCGGGGCGATCGTGCCCGCGATCATGAGCTCAGCGATGAGCGTCGATGCGCCGGCGGCCGTGATCCCAAGGGCGGGCGAGATCCCGTCGATGTCGGCGGCATCGCTCGCCAGCAGCGTCAGCAGACGCTCCGCGAGAGCATGGGAGCGCGGCCGCGTCGATGCGACAAGACCCAGGCCGATGAGATCCGCCACCTGCTGCGCACTGGCCAGGAGCTGCGCCTCGCCGGCCGCGATCTTTCGATGCGATCCGATCCACGTCGGCGCCCCGAACGGGCCTGGCACCGCAAAGACGGGCCGGCCGAGGTCCGCCATCGCCTTCGCCGTGATGAGCGCACCGGACCCCTCGGGTGCCTCCACGACGACGAGCACGTCGCTGAGGCCCGCGATGGTCGCGTTCCGCTGGGGGAAGGTCCATCTCTCCGCCCGGAGCTGCAGTGCGTACTCCGACACGAGCGCGCCTTGCCGGCGGATGCGCTGAGCGAGCTGACGCCTGCGGAGCGGCCCATGATCGTCGAACCAGGCGAGGCCCTCGCCGAGCACCGCGATCGTCCGGCCGTTCGCATCGAGCGCGCCCGAATGCGCAGTGGAGTCGATCCCCTGCGCGAGCCCAGAGACGATCACCGCGCCAGCGCGCGCGAGCACCGTCGCGAGCTCGTGCGCAACGCGGGCGCCATAGGTCGTCAGCCGCCGCGTGCCGACGATCCCGACCGTCGGCGCCCTCGGCTCAGGCAGGTCACCCCAGACCCACAAGGGGTCGGGCGGGCTCGATAGCGCTCGCAGCCGCTCCGGGTAGCGCGGGTCGCGTCGCGCGAGCTGGATCATGCCTCGCCCCGCAGCAGGAGCGCGAGCCCAAGGTGATCGGCGCCGATACGCTCCGTGTCCGCAAGGTCGGCGATCGTCCGCGACACCCGCAGCAGTCGGTGATATCCGCGCGCCGAGATCCGACGCGTGGAGATCGCGGCGGACATCATCCGTTCGCCCGCGGTGTCGAGCTCGCAATGTCGTTCCACTTCGCGCTTCGTCATCTCGGCGTTGCACCTCCGGCCGGTCCCATCGAGGCGTTCACGCATTCGTTCACGCGCGCACCGGACGCGGGCTCGAACGACGGAAGAGGGCTCCCCCGCGGCGCGCTCCCGCAGAGCGCGATACGGGATGCGCGGGACAGCGACCCGCATATCGATGCGGTCGAGCAGCGGCTCGGAGATGCGCGAGCGATAACGTGAGATCTGATCCGGCAGACACGAGCACTGCGCTTCGGGATCGCCGTAGCGGCCACAGGGACATGGGTTTTGCGCCGCGATCAGCGCGAAGCGCGCGGGATATGTGGCGGAGGCCCCGGCGCGAGAGATCGTGATCGCCCCTTCCTCGAGCGGCTCACGGAGCGTCTCGAGCACGCCAGCCGGGAACTCGGCGATCTCGTCGAGGAACAGCGCGCCGGCGTGAGCGAGACTGACCTCTCCGGGTCGGGGCGGGACGCCTCCGCCAACGAGGGCCAGCCGAGATGCGGTGTGATGCGGCGCGCGGAATGGCCGGGCGGTCAGGAGCGGCCGCTCTGGATCCGTGAGGCCCGCGACGCTGTGTATCGCGCTCGCAAGCAACGTCTCATCGGGCTCGAGCGGTGGCAGGATCGAGGGAAGCGCGCGCGCCAGCATCGTCTTGCCGGTCCCAGGCGGGCCGATGAACAGCAGGTTGTGTCCGCCGGCGGCGGCGATCTCGAGAGCGCGTTTCGGGGTCTCCTGGCCGGCGACGTCGCTCAGATCGACATCCCAGACCGGTTCCTTCCCTGGTGCAGGCGTCGGTGACGGCACGAGCCGGATCCGGCCGTCGAGATGTTCCACCGCGGCGCGCAGCGTTCGGAGCGCGATCGCCTCGCTGCCGAGGGCAGCCGCCTCGGAGGCGTTATCGGCGGGTAGATACGCGCGCTCGATCCCGGCTTCGCGCGCTCGCAGGATCCGAGGCATGACGCCGCGGACCGGACGGATGGCGCCGTCGAGCGAGAGTTCGCCGAGACACAGGCCGTCGACATCGGTCTTCAGCTGATCGCTCGCGCGAAGGATCGCGAGGGCGATCGCGAGATCGAAGCCGGTCCCTTCCTTCCGCCGTTCCGCGGGCGCGAGGTTGACGACGATGCGCCGTAGCGGGAACTCGAAGCCGGAGTTCCGAATGGCGGCGCGCGCCCGTTCACGCGCCTCGCTGACCGCCGTATCGGGCAGGCCGACGATCGAGAAGTGCGGAAGGCCGTTCGCGACATCCGCCTCGACGGAGACCAGGGCGGTCTCAAGCCCCCACAGCGCACAGGTGCGGACGTGGGCGACACGTGACGCGTGGTCGGCCTCCGCGTCCAGCTTCATCACGTCGGTCGCGACCACCTACGCGGGCCCCGCGGGGCTCGCGAACGGGTCCCAGTCCTCGTCCCATTCGTCAGAGAGCTCTTCGCGCCAGTTCGCCAAAGCGGCGGTCAGCGTTCGCCGCGCGTCGAGCTCGACCCCTTCTCGGCGCACGAGCTCTTCCCAACTGCCCAGCACCCAGAGCTTGCGCGCACGACGCGCCCGACGAAGGCTCACGTCGCCTTTCTCGAGCCGTGTGATCCACTCGCGGACGGACAAGCAGTGGATCTCGACGCCGTCGCCGGCCAGACCCGCGAGCTGCACCCGAACCAGCGCCTTCGGAGCACTGGTGAGCACGATGAGCGCGGAGTTGTATCGAGGTCGGCGGGTACCCAGCGGATCCATGACCGGACCCGCTACGAGCCAGGCGACGCTTCTCGATCGAAGAGCAACGAGGGCGTGCCGGATACGAGGGATGCGGCCTCGTGTCTGACGAACGAGCCTTCCAAGCTCACGGGCCGCCGGACCGTCCAGATCCGGGTCGTACCTGCGGTGCCGGTCGGCGACCTTGACTCGGACGAATCCGGCGGACGCCAAACGCCTGAGCTCGCGCCCGACGACCTGCGGCGGTCGCCGCACAGCGCGGCTCATCTCACTTGGATTCCACGGCCGCGCCGGCCCACCAAAGAGGGCCGCGAGGACGTCTGCCCGGGCGCGCGAGCCTGTGATGGCGGCCAGAATGTCCACAAGCATCCCTTTCGGCTCGTGCTTGCCTCCGGGCTCGGGCGCCGGGACCCGGGTGGGGGGTGTGTTCGAGGGCTCCGCAGTTTTTGAACCGATTTGGTGCAGATCTGAACCGGATCGGTTCAAGTCTTGCGGACCTCGTGGACGAGACCATCGCTGCGGACGGCCGGACGGCCGGACGCGGGCGGTCGCGGTCGCCGGACGCCCTGATCACTCGACGATGTCGATGATCCTCGTCGCGGTGCCGTTCGCGTCGACGCTGAGGGCCGCGACCGCCAGACGCCAGGAGGCATCCCGGTCATGCCGGAGCGCAAGCCAGGCCTCCGCCAGGCGTATCAGGCGAGCCACCTTCTGCGGCCCGACCGCCTCGACCGCGGAGACGAACGAGCCAGCCCGGCGGGTCTTGACCTCGACGAAGACGTAGCCGCGGCCGTCGTGGCACACCAGGTCGATCTCGCCGTAGCGGGTCCGTGCGTTGCGCGCCAGGACGCGCCACCCGAGCTCCGTGAGGGCGCGTTCCGCGAGATGCTCGCCGGCGTCGCCGAAGATCCGCCGTGCGTGGGGCACGAGCGCCGGATCGGCCCGTACTTTCCGTAGGGCACCGGCCGCCGAGAAGCCGCTACTGCAGGGTGGGCGTCACCCTGATGACCCGGTCACCGGTGCCGTTGCTGGTCGTGAGGTAGAGCGAGCCGTCAGGCCCGAGGCGCGCGGTGCGCAGCCTGCCGTACTTCCCATCGAGGAGGATCTCCTGCTGGGTGGCAACACCACCGCTCACGGTGAAACGGCGCAGGTCGGAGTCCTTGAGCTGGGCGACGAAGAGCGATCCCTCCCACGTGCCCCAGGCCGCGCCGACGGCGAAGTCGGCGCCCGACGTCGCGATGGTGACGTTGCCGCTGGACCATGCCGGGTCGAGGTAGCCGCCGGGCCCGTCGGAGCCGCGGACGACCGGGTATCCGTAGTTCCCGCCCGAGACGAGGATGTTGATCTCGTCGTGCGTGCTGTCGCCGTGCTCGACCTCGAAGGGCGTCCCGGTGCCGGGCTGGAACGTGAGCCCCTGCGGATTACGGTTCCCCATCGTGTAGACGGCGCTGCGCGCGGTCGCGCCCGGCATGACAGGGTTGTCCGCGGGGATCGTCCCGTCGCTGTTCACGCGTAGGACCTTGCCGTTGAGCGAGTTCGGGTCCTGTGCGCGGGTCGACGTGCCGGCGTCGCCCATCGTCACCCACAGCTTGCCGTCGGGGCCGAAGCGGATGCGGCATCCGTCGTGGTTCGAGTTCGCGAGCATGCCGCGGCGGATGACGTACGCGTCGAATACGGGCACGTTGCCCTGCATCCGGTAGCGCAGCACCTCGTTGCGCCACTGCCCCTCGTCGGTCACGGACACGCACACGTACATCAGGCCGTTCGTCGGGAACGCCGGATCGAGCTCGATGCTCATCAAGCCCGCTTCGCCCTCGGCGCGGACGCCCGCGACCGCGGTGTTCGAGAGCAATGCCGATGATGCGTCGCGGCCGGCGTATACGAGGATGTTCCCGACGCGCTCGGTCACGAGCATGCGCCCGTCCGGGGCGAATGCCAGATCCCACGGGATACGCAGCCCGGTCCGGATGACGGTGTCCGTCACGGTCGGCGCGCGCGACGTACCGCCGGTCACGGCCACGACCAGGAAGACGCCCTGGTCCTCCATCCACGTCGCGCCGTCGATGACCGGGCGCAGCGCGATCCGGTATGTGCCGTTCGTCGACGGCGCGCGGAACCGGAACGTGAACGTGGCGCTCGCGCCCGGCGCCACCTCGGTCTCCGTCTGGACGGCGACACGGTCGGGCGACGGCCAGTCGACGGCCCACGTCGCGAAGGAGCGGTCGTCGCCGACGATCCCGAGGTTCGCCTGCTCGTTGGCGACGCCCTTTTTCCACGAGCGCGTGCCGGCGTTGCGGAACGTCACGGTGTAGGGACCGCCGACGGTCCCGGCCTGCACGGTCGGCCACGGCGACTGCGAGACCCACTGCGAATGGAAGCCGAGGTCGCTGTCGATCACCAGGAAGACGCCGAAGTCCTCGAGCCATGTGGTGCCGTCGATCACCGGACGCAGATGCAGGCGATAGAGGCCGGGCGTCGACGGCGCGCGCACGCTGAACGTGAACGTCGCCACCGCGCCGGACGCGACCACGGCTTCGGCCTGGATCGCAGGCCGGTCCGGCGTCGGCCACCCGACGCCGAGCGCGCTCTGCGAGCGATCGTCGCCGTTGATGCCGAGGTTCGCCTGGCGTCCGAGGGTCCCGCGCGTCCAGGTCTCGGTGCCGGTGTTGCGGAAGCGGACCGTGTAGCTCGCGGTCGCGCCGGGAAGGAGCTTCGGCCACGGCGACTGATCGACGAAGGCGGCATGCCATCCGTCGGCCGCGGCCGCCGGCCCCGCCACGACGACGGACCCGACGAGGACCGCGAGGACGACGAGGCCCCTCATCGGAGTTCGAGGTCCTTCTGGAACGAGATCCATGCCGGCTGCTTCACGAAGCCGAGCGCCTCGTTGATGCGCAGCATCGGCTGGTTGCGCTGGTCGTTCCACGTCTTGATGTGCTCGACGCCGCGCTCGCGCGCGTAGCGCACCGTCTCGAGCTTCAGCGCCATCGCGAGACCCCGCCCGCGCGCCTCGCGGCGGACGCCGGTGAGGCCCTGCCAGAGGAACGTCGGATCCTCGGCCGAACGCTCGAGCTCGCTGAGCGCGAGGTACCGGCCGCTCGGATCGACGGCGATGAAGAACGCGTCGGGGAGCGCGTTCGGTCCTTCGAGCGAGCGCGTGCGCCACGTCGCTTCGTCGAGCGGCGTCGGCGCATCCGTCGACGGCACGTCGAAGTGGATCTCATTCATCAGCTCGAACGCCTCGTGCGCGGCGGCCGCATCCCGGGCCATCTCGTCCTTCAGCGTCGAGATGCGGACGCCCACGGTCTCGACCCGCTCGCGCGCGCCGGCGAACCTCGCGGCATCGAAGTCCTTGAGGAAGAGCCGCGACTCCCAGTCCCGCTTGGTCTCGGCCCATCCACGCCGTTCGAGGAACGTGACACCGTCGGCCATCGACTCCTTCGTCCCCGCGCGCATGCGCATCGCGCCACGGCCACCCAGCACCGCGAGCGCCGCGTCGTAGAGCGCCGTCCCGCGGCCCTGCCGTCGCGCCTCCGGCACGACGCCGAGGTCGAGCCAGTACGTGTCCGGCACGAACGCGTGGCGCGCGTGGTTCACCTGGACCCAGCCGACGCCGCCGAGCAGGGACCGCCAGCGGAAGTACTTCGCGCCGTCCCATGTCTCGTCCTCGTGCCGCATCTCGGCGGGCGAGAACGGGTACTCGGGATACACCGCGCGCTGCATAGCCGAGAGCGCGCGGTAGTCGTCATCAGAGCCGAAGCGGAACTCCCGGATCAGATCGCGATCTCGTCCATGAGGCCGAGCTCGGCCTGCTCCGCCTGGAGGAGGATCCGCACGGTCCCGAAATCGTGGCGGTGGAACGGCGTGACGCCCTTCTCGCGCAGGGCTGTGCGATGGTCGATGGTCGGGTAGCCGCAGTTGTGCTCCCAGCCGTACCCGGGGTAGCGGGCGGCGAGCTTCGTCATGAGCGTGTCGCGCGTCACCTTCGCGACGATGGACGCCGCGGCGATCGCGAACGAGCGCGCGTCCCCTCTGACGACCTCGGTGTGCTTCCCGGGAGCGAAGGTCGGGTCGAGGATGCGCTTCCCGTCGACGAGGACGTGGTCGTACTCGCCGATCTGCCGCAGCGCGCGCTGCATCGCGACGTGGCTCGCGTGATAGATGTTCAGCCGGTGGATCTCGGCGATCGAAGCGGCGCCGATCCCTACGCGCACGACGCGCTCGCGGATGAGCGGGACGAGCGCCTCGCGCTGCTGGCGCGTCAGGACCTTGGAGTCACGCACCGCGCGGATGAGGCGGCAGTCAGGCTCGATGAGCACGGCGGCGGCGACGACGGGTCCGGCGAGCGCGGCCATGCCGACCTCGTCGACACCGACGACACGGACGTGACCCTGGGACCAGAGGCGCCTCTCGAGGAAGAGGGATGGCACGCCGTCAGGTTAGCGGCGCTTCTCCCGCAGGGTGGCGGCTTTCCCGACGCGTTCGCGGAGGAAGTACAGCGCGGCGCGGCGCGCGTGGCCGTGCCGGGTGACCTCGATCCGCTCGACGCGCGGCGAATGCACCATGAACGTGCGCTCGACGCCCACGCCGCTGGCGATCCGGCGGACGGTGACCTGCAGGTCGAGGCCGCCCCCACGGACGCGGAGGACCGTGCCCTCGAAGTTCTGGAGCCGCTCGCGGTTGCCTTCGATGACGCGCACGCTCACGCGGACCGTGTCCCCGGGACGGATCTCGGGGATCTCGGTCTTCATTTGCTCACGGGCAAGCTGCGTGAGGGCGTCGTCCATCGTCATTGTCATGGTCATCCGGGGTCACACGAGGATATCAGACGGAGGGGCGGGCCTTCTTGAGGCGGTCGAGGATCGTCACGTGAGAGACACCGAAGTGCGTCGCGAGCTGGCGGACGGTCATGCCGGTCTTCCGCATCCGTTTCACCTCCGCCACGCTCGGTCCCCGCGGGGTCCCGCGGGCGGGCCGCATGCGCACGCCGGCGTCGCGCAAGCGCGCGCGCACCGTCGCCGGAGAGACCCCGAACCGCGCGGCGATGCGATACGAGCCCACGCCTGAGCGGTAGGCGCGGATGAGCTCCTCGTCGCTCACCTTCGGGCGCCGTCCGGTCGCCTTCGGGAGCCGCGCGCGCTCCTCGGGCGTGAGATCAGCGCCCGCCAGGAGATCGGGCCGGCGCTCGGCCGTCCGCCGGATCGCCTCGGACCGGCGCCACGTCGCGATGGCAGGGTGGTCGCCGGAGAGCAAGACCTGCGGGACGCGCTTGCCCTCGTGGTCCGCCGGACGCGTGTACTGCGGACCCTCGAGCAACCCGCCCGTGTGTGACTCGTGCTCGAGCGACGACGCCTCGATGACGCCGGGCACGAGCCGGACGACCGCGTCGACGACGACCATCGCCGGCAGCTCGCCGCCGGTGAGGACGTAGTCGCCGATCGAGAGCTCCTCGTCGATGTCGGACTCGATGACGCGCTCGTCAACGCCCTCGTAATGGCCCGCGACGAGCACGAGGTGCGGGACCTGCGCGAGACGGCGCGCGGCGGCCTGGTCGAACAGGCGGCCTTGCGCCGAGAGCAGCGCGACGTAGCCGCCGCCCCCGCGCGTCGCGCGGATCGCGGCGCCGAGCGGCTCCGGCTTCAGCACCATCCCTGCCCCGCCGCCGTACGGGGTGTCGTCGACGGTGCGATGCCGGTCTGGGGCCCACTGACGGATGTCGTGCACGCGGATCTCGACGAGCCCTGCATCCTGCGCCCGCTGCACGATGCTCTCCGCGAATGGCCCCTCGAACATCTTCGGGAAGAGCGTGAGCACGTCGATGCGCATCACGCCTCCTCCTGCGGGACCGCGACGATGGTGTCGGCACCGATCTCGCGGATCACCGACTCGAGCATGGGCAAGAGGATCTCCTTCTCTCCCTGGACGACGAGCACATCGGCGCCGCCCGCGCGGAGGACGTCGTGCACTTCGCCGAGGACCGCGCCGTCCGGCGTCACGACGCGCTTGCCGATGAGGTCGGCCCAGAGATGGCCCTCACCCGCCCTCGCTTCCGCCCGGCTCACGCGCAGCTCGCCGCGCAGGCGCTCCGCGCCCGCGCGGTCGTCGACACCCTCGAATCGCACGATCGGCGAGTCGGTCGTGCCGCGGATCGCGGCGATCGTCACGGGTCCGCTGACGCTCTCGAGCGTGGAGCCGACGTGGAACCGCTCGTCGAAGCGATCAGTGAGCGGCTCGACGCGGACCTCACCCGTGATGCCGTGGGGACCGCGAACGACACCGACGACGATGGCGTCGTCGCTGTCAGTCGATCTCGAGTTCGACCTTCGTGCCATCGCGCGTCGCCACCACCTTCAGCAGCGCCCGGATGGCCTTGGCCATGCGGCCCCCGCGGCCGATCACCTTCCCGACGTCGGCCTCTCCGACCGCGAGATGCAGCTTGCGGTAGTCGCTCTCGTTCGTCTCCGTGACCACGACGGCGGCCGGGTCGTCGACGAGCTGCTTCGCGATGTGCTCGAGGACCTGCGCTTCGCGCGAGGTCGTCATCGAGCGACCTTCGGGACCTCGCTCTCGGGGATGCCGGCCTTCACGAGGAGATCGCGGGCGGTCTCGGTCGGCTTCGCGCCGTTCGTGAACCAGTGCTTCACGCGCTCGACGTTCACGACGAGCTCGACCGGCTCCTTGCGCGGGTCGTAGTGGCCGAGGTTCTCGAGGAACTTGCCGTTCCGCGGGGCACGCGAATCCGCGGCGACCAGCCTGTAGGTCGGCTGCTTCGTCTTGCCATGTCTACGCAGGCGGATATGAACTGCCAACAGCTGCTACCTCCGGAGACGTCCATGGTATCCCAGCGCCGGGCCCATCTGCTTCATCAGCTTCCGCATCTCCTCGAACTGCTTCACCAGATGGTTCACGTCGCTCACCTTGGTCCCGGACCCCTTCGCGATGCGCTTCCGCCGTGACCCGTTGAGGATCGTCGGGTCCGCCCGCTCCGCCCTCGTCATGGAGGAGATGATCGCCTCGACGCGCCTCAGCTCCCGTTCGGCCTCCGGGCCGGTCGGCAGCTGCGCCGAGAGCTGCCCCATGCCGGGGATCATCTTCAGCAGGTCGCCGAGGGGCCCCATCTTCTTCACCTGCTGGAGCTGCGTGTAGAAGTCGTCGAGCGTGAAGCGCGCCTCGAGCAGCTTCTTCGCCTGCGCCTCGGCCTCCTTCTGGTCGACGACCGCCTGCGCCTTCTCGACGAGCGTGACGACGTCGCCCATCCCGAGGATCCGCTGCGCGAGGCGGTCGGGGTGGAAGACCTCGATCGCGTCGAGCTTCTCGCCCGTGCCCATGAGCTTCACCGGGATCCCGGTGGCGGCGCGCACCGACAGCGACGCCCCGCCGCGCGCGTCGCTGTCGACCTTCGCGAGGACGAGGCCGGTGATCGGCAGCCGCGCGTGGAAGGCGGTCGCCGCGTCGACGGCATCCTGCCCGGCCATCGCGTCGACGACGAGCAGGACGTCGTGCGGCTTCGTCGCACTGACGATCCCCTCGACCTCGGCCATCATCGCCTCGTCGATGTGCAGCCGGCCGGCCGTGTCGACGATCACGGTGTCACCGCCGGTCAGCGGTATGTCGCCGGGGTCCGCCCGCTTGACCGGCACTCCGAGCTGCTTCCCGAGGACCTCGAGCTGCTCCATCGCGGCGGGCCGATGGATGTCGGCCGTCACGAGCACCGGCGTGCGGCCCTGCTTGCGAAGGAGGTTCGCGATCTTCGCGGCGCTCGTGGTCTTCCCCGACCCCTGCAGGCCCACGATGACGATGACGGTCGGCGGCGACGGCGACCGCGCGATGGGCACGGCCTCGGTCCCGAGCATCTCGACGAGCGCGTCGTGCACGATCTTCACGACCTGCTGCGCGCCGGTGACGCTCTGCACGACCTGTTGGCCGATCGCGCGCTCGCGCACGGTCGCGACGAGCTGGCGCACGACCTTGAAGCTGACATCGGCCTCGAGGAGCGCGACGCGCACGTCGCGCAGCGCTTCCTCGAGGTCCGCGTCGGTCACACGGGCACGTCCCCGGAGCTTCGCGAACGTCGCGGTGAGGCGCGACTCGAGCTGCTCGAACACCGCTACGGCTTCGCCAGCGCGCTGACCTCCGCGACGGAGACCTCGGGCCCGAACACGTAGCCCTGCACGATCTCGCAGCCGGCGCCGATCGCCTGGATCTGCTGCTCCGTGGTCTCGACGCTCTCGGCGACGACGCGGATCCCGCGCGCCTTCGCCGCCGCGACCGTCACGGGATCGAGCGGCGGCCGCAGCTTCAGCGTGTCGATCTGGATGCCGTGGAGCGCGTCGGCCGCGATGCGGATCCCGCGCGTGCGCAGGCTGCCGATCATCGCGACGTGCGCGAGGTCCTCCGCCGCGCCCCGCGGGAGCTCGAGCTCGAGGTGCTGCGCGCCGTCGACGATCCGAAGGAGCTCGGGGCTGCGCAGCGTCTGCTCCCACACGTTCACGGACACGAGCGGCAGCGGGACGCCGTCGCGGATCCACTCCGCGGCCTGCTTCGCGGCGGCTCGGATGACCCATTCATCGAACCGCTCGAAGAGCGCCCCCTCCGTGACGAGCTGCGCGATCTCCTGCGGCCCGACCATGCCGAGCTGCGGATGCGGCCAGCGCACCAGCGCCTCCGCGCCCGCGAGCGTGCCCGTCGGGACGTGCACCTGCACCTGGAATTGGAGCGACGTGCCGTCGGAAGCCAGCGCGGCGGTGAGGTCAGACGGTCGGAGACGGACGACGGCCATCGCCGCCGAGCATACCCGCGACGAATGCGCGGGCGTCCATCGGAACGAGGTCATCGGGACGCTCGCCGACGCCGAGCCATCGCACCGGCAACCGCAGGTCGTTCGCGATCGCGAACACCGCGCCGCCCTTCGCGGTGCCGTCGAGCTTCGTGACCACGAGACCCGTCACGTTCGCCGCTTTCGTGAACTCGCGCGCCTGGACGATCGCGTTCTGCCCCTGCGTCCCGTCGAGCACGAGCAGCACCTCGTCGGGCGCGCCCTCGCGCGCGCGTCCCGCGACGCGGACGATCTTGCCGAGCTCGTCCATGAGGTGCCCCTTCGTGTGCAGGCGCCCCGCGGTGTCGGCGACGACGACCGTGTTCCCGCGCGCCTTCGCGGCGTTGATCGCGTCAAAGACGACCGCGGCCGGATCGCCGTCGGGCTTCCCGCTCACGATCGGCACGTCGACCCGCTGCGCCCACCGCTCGAGCTGCTCGATGGCGGCGGCGCGGAACGTGTCCGCGGCGACGAGCAGCGGCGTCGCGCCCTCGTCCTTCAGGCGCTTCGCGAGCTTCGCGGCCGTCGTCGTCTTGCCGCTGCCGTTCACCCCGACCACCAGGACCACGCGCGGCGACGGGGACGACCGGACCTCCGCGACCGGCAGCACTGCGACGAGCGCCTCGCGGACGGCCTCGAGCACGTTGGGGACGGTCTTCGCGCGTCCTTCGCGAACGATGTCGCGCACCTGGAGCATGACCGGGTCGACGAGCGACACCGAGAGGTCAGCGCGGAGGAGCGCTTCCTCGAGCTGCTCGATCCATTCGTCGGTGACCTCGGGCTCCTGCGTCCGGCCGAACAGCCGGCTGAAGAACCCGCCGCGTGTCTTGGCGAGGCCGCTATCGAGGCTCACGCGCCCGCGGCTTGACGAGCCTCCGCCAACTTCATCGAGATCACCTTCGAGACGCCGCCCTCGTCCATCGAGACACCGTACAGCGTGTCGGCGGCCTCGATCGTCCCGCGGTTGTGCGTGATGACGATGAACTGCGTGCGGTCGGTGAGCTCGCGCAGCGCCTCGGTGAACCGTCCGACGTTGCGCTCGTCGAGCGCGGCGTCGACCTCGTCGAGGACGCAGAACGGCGCGGGCCGCACGCGCAGGATCGCGAGAAGTAGCGCGACGGCGGTGAGCGCGCGCTCGCCTCCGGAGAGCTGCGTGAGGGAGCCGATCCGCTTCCCGGGCGGCCGCGCGACGATGTCGATGCCGGCCTCCTCGAGATCGTTCGATCCTCCCGGGGGGGCCCCGCTCGTGCGCAGGCGCGCCTCGCCGCCGTTGAAGAGGCGCTTGAAGAAGATCCCGAACTCGCGGTCGACGGCCATGAGCGTGGTCGAGAACTGCTCCGCGATCGTCGTCGCGAGCTCGTCGGCGAGCGTGCGCAGGTCGGCGATCGCCTTCTCGAGGTCGGCCCGCTGTGTCGAGAGGAACTCGTGGCGCTGCCCGATGTCGGCGAGCTCCGTCGCCGCGAGCGGGTTCACCGGCTCCAGCGCGATCAACTTCCTTCGTAGTCTCTGCAGATCGCGAACGACATTCGGCTCGACCGGACCGTCATCACCTTCGAGCGACCCCGGATCCGGCAACGGCTCGTCGTCGGCGAGCCCGAGCTCTGCCCTGACCTGCTCTTCGAGCAGGCGCAGCGCGCCGCTCGCGCGCTCCTCCTCGACCGCGAGCTTCGACCGCTCGCCGCGCAGCTCGGCGAGGCGCTCGCGCGCCTTCGCGAGGCGGTGCTCCGACTCGCGCCGCGAGCCTTCCGCCGCGAGCGCGCGCTGGCGCGCGATCTCCGCGGAGCGCTCGGCCTCGCGCGCGTCCGCCGCGGCGCGGCCGAGGTCGGCCTGCGCGAGCGACAGGCGTGAGCGCGTGTCCTCCTCCTGCGCCGCGAGCGCGCGGGCGCGCTCCTCCTCCTGCCCGATGCGCTTCTCGGTCTCGGCGATGCGCTCGTCGAGCTCATCGCGCAAGCGCACGACGGCGGAGCGGCGCTCGTCGCTCGTGGCCGCCTCGAGGCGCGCGTCCTCTGCGGCCTTCGACGCCGCGGCGTGCGCCGCGAACGCGTCGCGCTCGGTGGCTTCCGCTCCGGCGACGTCATGGGATCCGTCGGGGACGGCGAGCTCCTCGCGAAGACGCGTCAGCAGGGCGGCGAGCGCGCGTCCGGCGCCCGAGATGTGCACGACCCCGTTGCTCGCGATGAACCCATCCTTCGTCACGGCGACGGCACCGCTCCGCGCCGCCGTGAGCGCCGTGCGCCGGTCCGGGGCGAGGAAGACGTTGAGGGCATCGCTGATGCGCTCGCAGCCGGCCGGCGTCGGCACGGAGGACGCGTCATCGGGCACGAACACGGACACGCCGCGCGCGCGGAGCGCCAGGACGGCGGCGCGTGTCGACGCCACGGCCAGACCCTCGCCGACCTCCGAGAGCCACTTGATGCCGGCGGGCAGGTCGACCGGATGCTCCGCCGCGATCTCGGCTTCGACACGCGCGACCGCGTCGCGCAGTGCCACGGCCTGCCCGCGCAAGAGCGTCTCGACGCGCGCGGCCTGCGCCTCGGCGAGCGCGACGCGCGTGTGCGAGGCGTCCTCCTCGGCGACACGCGCCGCGTCGGCGGCGTCGCGGGCGCGCTTCGCGGCCTGCTGCGCCTCGTCGTCGTGCGTCGCGCGGCGCGCGCGCAGCGCGCCGAGCTCGCCCGGCAGCGACGCGATGAGCGCGCGCGAGCGGCCGCGCTCGGCGGCGACGGCCTCGATGCTCGCCTGCAGCGCGGCGATGCGCTCGCGCAGGGCGGACTCGCTCGCGAGCGCGTCGGCGAGCCCGATGCGCCGCCGCTCCTCCTCCTCGCGCGCCTCGCGCAGCTCCTCGTCCGTCACCGCGCTCAGGGATGCCGTCTCGTCGATCTGGTCGGCGTAGCGCGCGATCTCCGCGTCGACGCCCGCGAGGCGCGCCACGAGCTCGGCGCGCGTCTTGGCGGTCTCGCCGAACGAGCCGCGGTACCAGCGGATCGCGCGGCGGCGCAGCTCGTTGCGCAGCGTCTCGTACTCGTGCCACTTCGCGGCCTGCTCGCGCAGCAGCTCCACGCGCGGCCCGATCTCGCGGAGGATGTCGATGACGCGGACGAGCTCGGCCTCGGCGCTCTTCAGGCGCTGCAGCGCGTCCTCGCGCCGCTCGTGCAGGCGGCGCACGCCGGCGGCCTCCTCGATGACGATGCGCCGGTCCGACGGCCGGAGCGCGAGCACCTGGTCGACGAGCCCCTGGCCGATGAACGTGAACGGGTTGTCCGCGAGGTTCGCGCCGGCGAGCAGCTCCTCCATCTCGCGCAGCCGTACCCGCGCGCTGTTGATGAGGTACTCGGACTCGCCGCTGCGATACACGCGGCGCCCGACCTCGACCTCGGTGAAGTCGATGGGCAGGCGGCGCGACGAGTTGTCGACCTGCAGCACGACCTCGGCCATGCCGAGGCTGCGCTTCGTCTCGGAGCCGCCGAAGATGAGCTCCTCGCCCTTCTTCGCGCGCAGGTGGCGCGGGTTCGTCTCGGCGAGGACCCAGCGGATCGACTCACCGAGGACGCTCTTGCCCGAGCCGTTCGGGCCGATGATCGCCGTGATCCCGGGCGCGAACTCGATCGTCGTCTTGTTCATGAAGGACTTGAAGCCGACGATCGTCGCGGTCTTCAGGACCGCGTTCGGCTTGCCCGCGCCACCTTCGATCACTTCGAGCGTCATGACCACCCGACCTCCAACAGCAGCTTCGCGGCGGCCGCCTCTTCCGCTTCGCGCTTCGACGCGCCGGTACCGCGCGCGACCTTGCCGGCCACCTCGACCTCGATGACGAAGTCGCGGCGGTGCTCGGGCCCGCGCTCCTCGACCACGCGGTACACGGGGAGCGCGAGCTTCTCCCCCTGCGCGCGCTCCTGCAGGGCGCTCTTCGCCGTCTTCCGGGGCGCGGTGGCCGTGGCCTCGATCTCGTCGTGCATGGCGCGGAGGATCACGTCCCGCGTGACCTCGAAGCCCGCCTCGACGTAGATCGCGCCGATCACCGATTCGAAGAGGCTCGACGCGAGGCCGATGCGGTCCCGCCCGCCCGACGCCTCCTCACCCGCGCCGAGCCGCGCGCGCTCCGGCAGCTTGAGCCGGCGCGCCACCGCGCCGAGGCTCTCGCCCGAGACGACGCGCGCGCGGAGCGCGGTGAGCTCGCCCTCGGTCGCGCCCGGCGACCGCTGGAACAGCTCCTCGCCGATGACGAGGTCCACGACGGCGTCGCCGAGGAACTCAAGGCGCTCGAAGTCGCCGGCGTCCTCGTCCGGGTGCTCGTGGACGTAGGAGCCGTGCGTCAGCGCGGTCGCGAGCGACCGACGGTCCTTGAACCGGTATCCCGCGATGTCGTTGTCCATGCCCTCCACATGCAAAGAGGCAGCCGCCCATCGGGCTGCTGCCTCCCCTAGATCGCTGGCTGCGCTACGAGGATGTTAGCGGACTACGAGGCGCTCTTCTCCTCGATGTACTCCATCGCGTCACCCACGGTCTTGATCTTCTCGGCCTCTTCGTCCGAGATCTCCATCCCGAACTCTTCCTCGAGGCTCATGATCAGCTCGACCAGGTCGAGCGAATCGGCGTTCAGGTCGTCGACGAAGGAGGCCTCGGGCTTCACCTCGCCCTCGTCCACGCCGAGCTGCTCGACGATGATCTTCTTCAGACGGTCGTAGGACGGTCCCTCGGCCAAATGATCCTCCTCGTCCCGGGCGCGCTTCGCGCACAGGGGCCCCTGCCCCTGCGGCCCCGGCTGTGCGGCGCAAGTGTCACCGCACCCGGGAAATGCGTCAATTCCGGGCCATTCGGCAGGAACTCCGGAGGGCCCGACCCGTTAGAAGGACAGGGTGAGCGGACTTCGGCGCTGGCTGTTCGTGATCGCGGGGATGCTCGCGTTCGCCGTTCTGCTCCTCGGCGCGCTCGTCGGCGGCGGCCCGGCGCTGGCGCCGCCGCCGGCGACCCCGACGCCCGCGGCGGCCCTCCCATCGGCGACGGCCCAGCCGACGGGGGGACCGGTCCAGCAAGCTCCGGATAGGGACCGCATCTGGGTGTACTTCGCGCGCGACCAGCTCCCGCCGCTCGGTGCCTACATCCGCGGGATCTTCCAGGACGACGGCCGTCCCGAGTCGAGGATCCAGTCCCGGATCGGCGAGCTGCAGCGTACGAGAGCGGACGCGGTCCCGGCCGGTGCGATGAACCTGATCCCTCTGATCGGGAGGTTCGAGCAGACCGCGACAGGCTCTCAAGGCAGCACCGAGATCGGTGGCCGCGTCGACGGCGACCTCGCCACCATCGAGTTCGGGGCCGGTCATTTCGACCGGATCCGCGGTGCGGCCATGACGCAAGCGCTGCTGCAGCAGCTGGTCTACACGGTCACCGAGGAGCCGCTGATCCGCCGCGTGCTCCTCGCGGAGCGCGGGGGAGGTCGCCTCACGATCGACCAGCTCGTGATCGACAAGCCGCTCACCCGTGAGGACGTCGTGGGCTACTCGTTCGCTGGCACGAAGACGTCAAAGATCGATGGCGACGGTACCGAGATCGGGCTGGACGTGACGAAGTGGTCGGTCGAGAACGAGCAGACACCGGGGCTGGGCCGCTTCAGCGTCGAGCTCCGCGCTCGCGGACCGGTCCCCGGGGGCCGACTCGATCCGCGCTTCAGCGCGACGATCAGCGCATGTGACGGATGCTCTGGCGCCGACGGGAAGTGGTGGATCTCCCTGCGCCTCCCCGACGCGGTGCGGCCGCCAGGACCAGGACCGTCCGAGACCCTCGAGTCCGGGCCGATCCGCGTGATCGGTGGCGAGCCGGTGATCGACAGCCGGCCGCAGGGCCTCGGCGGGGTCACGTTCACGATCAAGGTGGAGGACGCGCGGCCGTGGCGTGTCGCCATGGAGCCGATCGGGGAGGGCGCCGCGCGCCTGTACGTCGACGTCGGCGGCCGGCCCTCGACCGTGAACGAGAACATCGCCGTGTATCTCCCCGTCCCCGAGCAGGGCGCAGGCGATCGCGCCACTGGATGCACGTGCACGGTCCGCGGCGTCGCGCGGGTGTTCGAAGCGAACGTCGTCTGGCGGGTGCGCGACGGGAACGGCCGCGAGGTCTCGCGCGGCAACACGACGGCAAGCCGGGGTACCAGCCCGGTGTGGGGTGTGTTCGAGACGCCCGTGACGATCCCGCCGGGGACCGCGGGTCAGCCGACGGTCGAGGTCTTCTGGGCGAGCCCGCGGGATGGGAGCGAGCAGGACATCGTGAGCATCCCGCTCACGCTCCGCTAGCCCGGCTCGCCCCCGGCATCGGCGGGCTCGTCCTTGCCGCCCGCCGCGGTCGCGAGCACACCGTTCACGAACTTCGCCGACGCCTCCGACCCGAACAGCTTCGCGAGCTCGACGGCCTCGTCGATGATCACGCTCGCCGGCGCGTCGCCGGCGAATCGCATCTCGAACAGCGCGATGCGCAGGACGTTGCGGTCGATGCGCGGCATCTGGTCGATCGGGAATTCCGGCGCGAGCTCGCCGATCTCCTCGTCGAGCTCGTGGCGATGCTCGGTGACGCCGCTCACGAGCTCCCACGCGAACGCGCCCGCGTTCTCGTTCAGGCCCGCGCGGAACTTGCCGCGCTCCCACGTCTCCTTCGCGTCGGCGCCCCGGTTCAGGTCGATCTCGAAGAGCGTCTGCAGGGCCAGCTTGCGCGCCGGATGCCGCCCGCCGCGCGGCTCGCGCGGACGGCGCCACGACGGCCGTTCGTTCACGCGGCCGCCGCGCCGCTGCCGATCGCGCCGATGAGCCCCGACGACACCGCGCGCTCGGCGACGTCGATCGCGAGCTTCATCATCCGCGCACGCGCGCGGCCGTGCGTCACGACCGAGACGCCGTTCACGCCGAGCAGCGGTGCCGACACATAGGGCTCGTAGTCCATGTGCCGGCGGAAGGTTCGAATGCCCGGCATCGCGAGCAGCGCCGCGGCCTTGCCGAGCACGCCGCCGAAGATGTCGCGGCGGATCCCGTCGGTCATGACGTCGAGTACGCCCTCCATGGCCTTCGCGACGGTGTTGCCGGTGAAGCCGTCGGTGACGACGATGTCCGTCGTCCCGCGGAGGATGTCGCGGCCCTCGACGTTGCCGTAGAAGTTGATATCGGTCGCGCCCGCGAGGAGCGCGTGCGCCTCGAGCTGCAGCTTCCCGCCCTTCTCGGGCTCCTCCCCCACATTGAGCAGCCCGACGCTCGGACGGTCGACACCATGGACCTTCTCCATGAAGCGCGACGCCATGCGCGCGTATTGGAGGAGATTCGTCGCCGTAGCGTCCATCGTCGCGCCCGCGTCGAGGAGGCATGCGGGTCCACCCTTCGTCGTCGGGAGCATCCCGCAGAGCGCCGGGCGGTCGATGCCGCGGATCCGGCCGAGCACGAGGAGCGCCGCAGCCATGGTCGCGCCGGTGTTCCCCGCGGAGACGACGGCATCGGCCCGCGCGTCCTTCACGAGCTGCGTCGCGACACCGATGGACGTGCCGCCGCGCCGGCGGAGCGCGCCCGACGGGTGCTCGCCCATCTCGACGACGTCGCGCGCGTCAATGACCTCCATCGCAGCGGAGCCGAGGGCCTGGCGCACGTCGGCCTCGCGGCCGACGAGGATCAGCTCGGCGGTACCGCCCTCGGCCCGGTACAGCAACGCGCCCCGGACGATCTCGTCCGGGGCGTGATCTCCGCCCATCGCGTCGACGGCGATGCGCATCTGCTAGGCGGTGCCCGGCGCCGCCCTCTTCGTCTTGATCGTGATCACCTGGCGCCCGCGGTACGTGCCGCACCGGGGGCAGGCCTCGTGCGGCCGCTTCGGCGTGCGGCACTGCGGGCAGGGCGCGAGGTGGACGGCGGACAGCGCGAGGTGGCTGCGCCGCTTGCCCTGGTTCGCGTGGGAATGCTTCTTCTTGGGATGTGCGGCCAAAAGAGGGACTCCTTAGAGGGGATGTGGCCTCTAGTGTTTCACATCCCGTCGTCGGGCGGGGTCCGCTCCTCTTCCTCTTCCACGCGAAGCGCCTTCAGCGCGGCCCACCGCTCGTCGCTCCCTTGCTCGTGCTGGTGCGGCGATTCGTTGAGGTCCTTCCCGCACACCGGGCACAGCCCCTTGCAGTCCGGACGGCACAGCGGCGCGAGCGGCATCGCGAGGATGACCTCCTCGCGGATGAGCGGCGTGAGGTCGATGCGGAAATCGCTGCCGATCGTCTTCGAATCGAGCGGGGGCTCGGGCATCGGCGCGCCCGTCTCGACGTGCAGCGTCGCGTAGTACTGCTCGGAGAAGCGCGCCCGCACCGGCGACTGGATCGGCCGCAGGCAGCGCGCGCACTCGAGCGCGACCGTCGCGCGGGCGTCGCCTTCGATCAGCGCGCCCGGGTTCGTGTGCGTCGCCTTGATCGTGGCGTCGATCCCGGTGATCTGCGCCTCGAGCAGCTCCGCGTTGTCGCCGTGGGGATCGATCGGCGCCTCATCGACCTGGTACTCGACGGACTCGCCCATGTCCTGCTTCAGCAGGGGGGCGACGCTCACCTTCATGGACTACGCCTCCGCGGCCGCGGGCTTGCGCTCCTCCAGCACCTCGAGGCTCTTCTTGACGATCGAGAGCGTCTTCTCGAGGTCGCCCTCGAGCCGTAGGAGCACGTCCGCCGCGTACTGGTCCGCTCCGCGCATCGTCTCCTCCGACCGCTGCTGCGCCCGCAGGGCGATCTCGTCCGCGCGCACCTCAGCGTCCCTCAGGATCGACGAATCCTGCAGAAGCAGGGCCGCCTGCTCCTGCGCCGCGGCGATGATGCGCTCGGCCTCCTCGCGCGCGTGCGTGAGGACACGATCGCTCTCCTGGTTGATGCGGCGCGCCTGGCGCACCTCTTCGGGGATCGCGACGCGGAGCTGGTCGATGAGATCGAGGAGCGCCGCCTGGTCGAGGACCACATTGTTCGTCATCGGGAGCTTGCGGGCGTTGACGACGAGGGTCTCGAGGCGCTCCACAAGGAACTGCATGTCCACGCGATGCGTCCCTCCTCAGCTGGCCGCCGCATCGTACCGCAGGAATAGCAGCGTCTCTTCGCCGATCGGCTTGGCGCGCTCGACGCGCGCGTCCGGCGGCAGCGCGGGCCGGTGCTTCCGCAGCACGCGGGCGACGACGAGCGCGCCCGGCGCGAGCGAGGCGCGCAGCCCCTCGTGCGCGAGGGTGGCCGACAGGAGGTCGACCTCCGCGAACGGCGGGTCGCAGAACACGAGGTCGTACGGCCCGCCCGCCCGGCCGAGGAACGCCGTCACGTTCGCGGCGACGACGCGCGCGCGGTCCCGCATACCCGTCGCCTCGACGTTCGCGCGGATCGCCGCCAGCGCGTTGCGGTCGCGCTCCACGAAGGTCGCGTGCGCCGCCCCGCGTGAGAGGGCCTCGATCCCGAGCGAGCCCGCGCCGGCGAAGAGGTCGAGGACGCGCGCGTCCTCGAGCATGGGATCGAGGATCGCGAAGAGGCTCTCGCGGATCCGCTCCGTCGCCGCGCGCGTCGTCGCCGCCGGCGGTGAGACGAGGCGTCGCCCCTTCGCCTCCCCCGCGACGACCCTCATGCGTATGCGTACCGCTGCCAGAGCTCGTCGACGGCGTCGCGGAGCCCGCGATGCTCCGGGCGCTCGAGCTCCGGATCGTTCGCGACGATCCGGTCGGCCTCGCTCGTCGCGTCGTCGAGGAGCCGCGGGTCGATGTCCATGAGATCGACGACGCGCAGCTGATCGACGAAGCCGCTCTGCTCCTGGCCGAGGAACTGGCCGGGCCCGCGGATCGCGAGGTCGCGCTTCGCGAGCTCGAACCCGTTGAGGGGACGGTCGCGGCCGTCGAGGCCGACGCGCTCGGTCATCGCGGCGAGGCGGTCGGAGTCCTTCGCCTCCGAGACGAGGACGCAGAACGACCGCAGGGCTGCGCGTCCGACCCGTCCACGCAGCTGGTGCAGCTGCGCGAGGCCGAAGCGCTCCGCGCCGAGCACGATCATCACCGTCGCGTTCGGGATGTCGATGCCCACCTCGATGACGGTCGTCGCGACGAGGACGTCGATCTCGCGGTCGCGAAACCGCGTCATGATCGCGTCGCGCTCGCGCTGCGGCATCCGGCCATGGACGAGCGCGACGCGGATGCCGGCGAGCGGGCCGCGGCGCAGCTCCTCCTCCGTGGCGACCGCGCTCGGTGCCCAGACCTGCTCGCCCTCCTGGAACAGGGCCCCCTCGGGCGCGTCGGTGCGCTCGTCCGCGGGGTCGATGCGCGGGCAAACGACGAAGACCTGCTCGCCGCGCTCGACCCGGCCCTTCGCCCATGGCCAGATCCGCGGGAGCGCATCGGGCGTACGCACCTCGGTCTTGATGTCCTGCCGGCCCGCGGGCAGCTCGTCGAGGATCGAGACGTCGAGGTCGCGCTTGAGCGTCTGCCACAGGGTCTGCGGGATCGGCGTCGCGGTCGTGAGGAGCACGTGCGGGTACGCGCCTTTCTCGCGCAGCGTCGCGCGCTGCTTCACGCCGAAGCGCTGCTGCTCGTCGATGACCGCGAGCGCGAGGCGCTGGAACGCGACCCCCTCCTCGACGAGCGCGTGCGTGCCCACGACGACCTCGATCTCGCCGCGCGCGAGGCCCTCGAGGATCGACGCGCGGCGCTCGCCCGTCACGCTCGACGTGAGGAGCTCGATGCGCGGGCCGCCGAGCTCATAGAGCGCGCGGAGCGTCGCGAAGTGCTGGTCCGCGAGGAGCTCCGTCGGCGCCATGAGGGCGGCCTGCGCGCCCGACGCGACGGCGATCCGCATCGCGAGCGCGGCGACGACGGTCTTGCCCGAGCCGACGTCGCCCTCGAGCAGGCGCGACATCGGCACGCGCTTCGCCAGGTCGTCGCGGATCTGGTCGAGCGATCGCCGCTGCGCGCCCGTGAGCGCGAACGGCAGCTCCGAGATCCAGCGGTCGAGGGCGGCCCCGTCGGCCGCGAGCGGGATGGCCTTCGCCTCGGCGATCCAGCGCGCGCGCTGCTGCGCGCCCGCGAGCTGCAGGGTGAGCAGCTCATCGAAGGCGAGCCGCCGGCGCGCGCGGAAGAGGGCCATCGGGTCGTCCGGGAAGTGGACCTGCTTGAGCGCTTCGACGATCCTCGGCAGCGCCTGCCGCTCGCGGATCGGCCCCGGCAGCGGATCGGGGACCTGATCGACGAGGGGGCTCGTGACGAGCTTGCCGCTCCGATCGTGCGCGCCCTCGACCGCGGTGTGCAGCCAGCGCCGGAGGTGCCCCTCCTTCAGTCCCTCGGTCAGGCGATAGATCGGGACGATCCGTCCGGTGTGGACGGCCTCGCGGTCGGCGGGCTCGATCTTCGGCTGGCTGAACTGCAGACCGCGGCCGATCCACTTCACGTCGCCCGAGATGCGCACGACCTGTCCCTCCGGGAAGCTCTGCTTCACGAAGGAGCGGCCGAACCACGCCGCCTTCACCGCGGATGGACGGCCGTCCTCCTCGAGGAGCTCGGCCTCGGTGAGCGTCAGCCCGCGCGCGGTCCGGCGCTGCGAGATGCGGCCGAGCCGCGCGATCGCGGTCTGCTTCTGGTCCGCGACGAGCGAGCGCAGCGGGCGGATCTTCGAGAAGTCCTCGTACCGATGCGGCAGGTGCCACAGGAGGTCCTCGATCGTCTTGATGCCGAGGCGCGCGAGGTGCTGCTGCCCGTCGGTGCCGACGCCGCGGAGCCGCTGCACGGGCTCCGCGAGCGGACTATTCCTGCTCAATATCGTGGCCCTTCAGGCCCGATATTCGCTCCGCTCTTCAAAGACTCGCTCGGACCGGCAAAGCCGGATCCTCGCTCGCCCTATTCCAGCTGGACGATGAAGGGGTAGTGGCGCTGGCCGCCACGGCGGACCTCCACCTCGACACCCGGCAGGCCCTCGCGCAGGCGATGCGCCGCGCGCTCGACGTCCTCGTCGCTCGCGTCGGCGCCGCCGTAGAGCGTCGCGATCCCGACGCCGTCGAGGCGCGCGGCCGCGTCGGCGAGGACCTCGATCGCATCGGCGCCGCGCGCGACGAGGTGACCGTCGAGGAGCGCGATCGCGTCGCCCGTGGTCACCGCGACGCCGTCGATCGTGGCGTCGCGCGTCGCCCGCGTCACCTCGATCCCGTGGGCCGACTCGCTCGCTTCGCGCATCCCCGCGACGACGTCGTCCGGCGCGTGCATCGGGTCGAAGGCGACGAGCGCGGCCATGCCCTGCGCCACGCTCTTCGTCTCGAGCACATCCACCTGCGAGGTCGCCTGCGTCGCGGCGGTGCGCGCGGCGAGGATGACGTTCCGGTCGTTCGGCAGGAGGACCACGCGCTCGGCGTTCGCATCGTCGATCGCCTTCACGAGCTCGCCGACCGAGGGGTTCATCGTCGCGCCGCCGAGGAGCGCGGTCGCGTAGAGGGAGCGCGCGATCTCGGCGAAGCCCTCCCCCGGGACGACCGCGATCGTTGCGAGCTTGCGCGGCGGCGACCGCAGGACGATCCCGGTCGCGCGCTCGTGCTCCGCGACCATCGCGTCGAAATCCTCGACGATCTGGTCCTCGAGCGCGCCGGCCGACTCGCCGATCGCGAGGATCGTCTCAGGCTTCGCGGCGTGCGCGTGCACCTTGATGAGCACCTCGTCGCCGACGACGAGCACGCTGTCGGCGCCGGCCGCGATCATCTCGCGGCGCAGGTCCTCGGGCTTGCGCGTCGGTGACGGGATGAGGTACTGCACGCAGTGGCCGCCGGTCCACGACGCGACCTCGGTCGCGGTCGCCACGGCGGCCGCGCCCTTCGCGCCCGGCTTCCGCAGCCGCGGCCTCGTGACGGCCGCCGCGGCCCCGTCGCCCGAGACCTCGCCGAGCGCGCCGAGGAGCAGGAGCCAGATCCCGTACGCGCCCGCGTCCACGACGCCGGCAGCGCTGTTCAGCGGGTTGTCCTCCATCGTGCGCTCGAGCGCCTCGCGGCCGACGTCGACGGCGCTGCGCAGCACCGCGTCGATGTCCGCGTCGGTCGCCGTGCGCTCCTCGACGGCCGCGCAGAGCGACAGCATCGTGCCGTCGGCCGGCCGGTCGACCGCTTCGAACGCGTTCCGGCGCGCCCGCGCGAACGCGTCGCGCAGCTCGCGCGGCCCGGCCTCGTCGGACGAGGCGAACGCGTCACGGAAGCCGCGCATGATCTGCGAGAGGATCACCCCGCTGTTGCCGCGAGCGCCCATGAGCGCGCCCTGCGCGAGCGCGGCGCTCACCTCACGGAGGCTCGGCCCGGTCCCTCGCGCGCGCGCGAGCGCGGCGGCGATCGTCTGGTGCATGTTGCGTCCGGTGTCGCCGTCAGGGAGCGGGTAGACGTTGAGGGCATCGACCTCGGCGGCATCACGCTTGAGCCTCGCTGCCGCCGCCTCGACGACGCGGAGGAACGCGCGGCCGTCCCACCGTGATACGATCGGCGGAGCCTAGCAGAGCGATCCCCCCTTAAAGGAGCATGCCCTCGATGCCACGCGCCTGCGCCATCTGCGGCAAGCACGCCGCGTACGGATACAACGTGAGCCACTCGAAGGTGCACACGCACCGTCGGTTCGACGCGAACCTGCAGTCGGCGCTCGTCGAAGGGCAGAAGCTGCTGATCTGCACCCGCTGCCGCCGCACCCTCACGAAGGACGCGCGCATGGCGGAGAAGCGCGCGCCGTGACGCTCGAGCGTCCGCGCGAAGCGCTCCATCCGCTCGGGTGACGGCCGCTCGAAGCTCCCGGGACCCGGGTTCACCGGGATGAGGTTCACGTGGTACGAACCAGGCGGGGGCTTCGCCCCCGCCGACCCCCGGCTCGTGCATCGTTCAACGATGGCACGTCCGAGGAGGTCCGCGTCGGCGGGCGCGTCGTTCACGCCCGCGAGGAGGATGTATTCGAACGTGAGCCGGCGCTTCGTCCGCTCGACGTAGCGCGCGGAGGCGTCGAGGACGTCCGCGACGCGCCACTTCTTGTTCACCGGCATGATCTCGGTCCGCGTGCGATCGTCCGCCGCATGCAGCGAGACGGCGAGGTTGAGCGGCATGCCCTCGGCGGCGAGGGCGTCCATCTTCGGGACGATCCCGCACGTCGAGATCGTGATGCGGCGCGGGCTGATCCCGAACAGGTCTGGATCCGCGAGCATCCGGACCGAGGCCATCACCGGCCCGTAGTTGCGCAGCGGCTCCCCCATCCCCATGTAGACGACGTGCGAGACGCGGTCGTCCCGCGCCTTCAGCTCGCGCTGCCAGTGCCGCACCTGGTCGACGATCTCGCCGACGGTGAGGTCGCGCACGAGGCCCATCTCGCCCGTCGCGCAGAACGCGCACGCCATCGGGCAGCCGGCCTGCGTCGAGATGCAGACCGAGTTGCGCTGCCCGTGGTGCGGCATGAGGACGCTCTCGATGTGGTGCCCGTCGTGGAGGCGGAGCAGCGCCTTGCGCGTCTCGCCGTCGGCGCTCGCGATCTCGCGCTCGAGGTCGACCGACGACCAGCGGAACGCCTCCGCGAGGGCCGAGCGCAGCGCGAGCGGCAGGTCCGTGAGGCCGCTCCAGGCCGCCGCGACCGAACGCGCGACGGAGCGACGGATCTGCTTCAGCCGGTACGCCGGCTCGCCCCGCTCGGCGAGCCAGCGGGCGAGATCCTCGTCGCGAATGTCGGTGATGGCGGGTAGCGCGGCGCTCATGTGACCAGCGTACCGAGCCTCGCTGGCCCAGCCCCTGCACGCCCGGTGGGACATGAGGGATCAAAAGCGCGACGAAGGCGACCAGGAGCTCATCAAGCAGCAGAAGGCCGAGCAGCAGAAGCGCGGCGACTGGAAGATCAAGCCGATGACGGAGCAGGAGCGGCAGCCGCCACCGAAGCGTTAGCTCGGGAGGCGCGCTCCCTCGAGATCGCGTAGCCCGCGCGCCCAGTCCGCGCCGCTCATCGCGCGCTTGCCCGCGGGCTTGACCGTGTCCAGGCGCAGCCAGTCCACGGCGGCCTTCGCCGCCGGACCGTCTTTCACCAATGTCCCGACCGGAGCTTCGGGGCCTTGGAGGGCGGACGCGAGCTGGACCTGGATCCGCGTCCCGCGGAAATAGGTGTAGGCGCCGGGATCGGGCGAGTACGCGCCCACGATCCGGACGAGCTCCTCGGCGGGACGCGAGAAGTCGAGCTCGCCTTTCTTCGGATCCAGCTTCGGCGCCCATGTGATCTTGCCGGGGTCCTGGTGCCGAGGCTCGATCTTCCCGCTGAGGTACTCGGCGAGCTTCCCTTCGAGGAGCTTTGCTCCCTCCGCACCCAGCCATGCCTCGAGCGTGCCGGTCGTCTGCGGCCGCGGGTCGATCGTCAGACCGACCTGCACGATGATCGGCCCTGCGTCCAGATCAGCGGTGCCTTCCATCAGCGTCACACCCGTCATCTCGTCGCCCGCAAGGATCGCGTGCGCGACCGGATCGGCGCCGCGCCAGCGCGGCAGCATCGACGGGTGCACGTTCACCGCCCGGCCGTGCACGGCATCGATGACGCGCTTCGGCACGATCCCGCCGTACGCGGCCCACACGAGAGCATCGGGATGGAGGTGGAGCACCGCGTCCCACATCGCCGCCGTCTGCCACCGCGGTCCGTTCCCGTGCAAGGGCTCGGGCTGCATGACGCGGATGCCGAGCTCCTGGGCCTTCTCCTTCACGGGTGGCGGCGTGATGCGGCCGCGATGACCCGGCCGGTCGGGCTGCGTCACGACCGCCATGAGCTCGATCTTCCGTTTGTCGCGGAGCCGCACGAGCGCTTCGAGCGATGGGACCGCGAACGCCGGTGTCCCGAGGAACACGATGCGCGGCAGTCCGGTCAGCGGCGGCCGGTCTATGCGCCCACCTCTTCGGTCTCGTCGGGACGGACCGGGTGCAGATCCTCGCGCGACCGCAGGTGGTCGATGTACAGCGTGCCGCCGAGGTGGTCGGTCTCGTGGAGCATGCACTGCGCCCCGAGCTCGTCGCCCTCGATCGTGAACCGCTTCCCGTTCACGTCCGTCGCGGAGAGCCGAGCGCCGAGGGGCCGCTCGAGCATCCCGTAGAAGCCGCGTACCGAGAGGCACCCCTCGCTGGTCTCTTCGACCTCCGTGGAGATCTCGTCGACCTCCGGCTCGATCGCAACGATGCCCGCTCCGTCGACGTCCATGATCGCGATCTTCAGCGGCACGCCGATCTGCGGCGCCGCGATGCCGACCCCGTTCGCCTGGACCATCGACGCGAACATCCGCGCGACGAGGGCCTCGAGCTCCGCCTTCGCCATCTTCGGCCGGTTCGCGGGACGGTGGAGCACGGGATCGCCGACCTGGCGGATCTCCAGCGCGTGCTCGCGTACGAACTCTTCCGACGACCAGCGCGCGCGGCGAGCCGCGTCGATGCGCCACGGCTTGCCTTTCGTGATCCGGATGCGCGGCTCGGCGGGTTCGGTCTCGTCCTCGGGCTCGCGTGCGGCTCCCTCGTCGCTCACATCGGGAAGGTTGCCACACGCGCTACATGCGCACGCGCGTCCCCTTCGGCCATGCGAGGAGATCGCTTTCGCCGAAGCCCTCGAGCACGCGGTGGAGGATCACCGCGGCGTCGATCGCGGACGCTGGACGCTGCGTCGGGTCCGGTGCGAGACAGGACATGACGAACTCGTTCAGGAGCGCGGGGACGCCGGGCATGATCTCGGCCAGCGGCGCGGGGCGCTCGGTGAGCTGGGGATAGCGCTCCTCGGCGGTCGCCGCGTTCTCGTCGCCGGCCGGGAAGGGCGCCATGCCCGTGATGGCCTCGTACAGCGTGGCGCCAAGCCCGAAGATGTCGGTCGCGGGCATCACGTGCTCGTGCCGGCACTGCTCGGGTGCCATGTACGCGGGCGTACCGATGGCGTGTCGGAGCAGCAGCGGTCCGACGGCGAAGCGCGCGATGCTCAGGTCGAGGAGCCGAGGCGGGTCTCCGGTCGTGATGTTCCCCGGCTTCACGTCGAGGTGCAGGAGCGAGCGCTCGTGCAGGTAGTGCAGCGCGGAGAGCATGCGGATCGCGAGGAGGAGGATCTCCGGGACGCCGATCGAGCCGACCTCGTCGAGCAGGTCGCTCACGGTGGGCGCGGAGATGAATTCGAGGACGATGTACGGACGCGGCGGCCTCGCGTTCCACCGCAGCAGCCGTACCAGATTGGGGTGTCTCAGACCCTCGGCCATCATCGCCTCGCGCTCGAAGCTCGCGAGCGATCGCTCGTTGTCGAGCCGGTCGGGGCGCAGGACCTTGACCGCGACCTTGCAGAAGAGCTCCCGGTCCCACGCGGCGAGCACCTCGTAGCGCGATCCGCCGCCGAGCGACGCGAGCACGACGAGGCTCGGGTCGATGTCCATCCCAGGCCGCAGGCCCCAGCTCGCCTGACCCGCGGCGGTCTCTTCCGGATCCTCTGCTTCTGCGCGCACGGCCGCCGGCACTGCAAGGCGCTAGCCGAGCAGCGTCACCGGGTCCACGTCGATGGACCACTGCGGGCCGACGTCGGCGCGATCGAGGACGGCCTCGGGGCGCGCACCGCGGAGCACGACCTGCGCGCGGAACGTCCCGGCCTTCTTCGCGGCGAATGCGGGCGCCGGCCCGAGCACCTCGGCGTCCCCGGCGGCGGCGTCGCGCAGCGCGGCGGCGAGCGCCGTCGCGCGACGGTCGACCGTGGCCTGCTGCTTCGCCGCGGTCTGCAGGAGCACGAGCCGCCCGAACGGCGGATGACCGAAGCGCTTGCGCGCCTCAAGCTCGGCCTCGGCGAACGCGACGTAATCGTGCGCGGCCGCGGCGCGCACCGCGTAGTGGTCGGGCAGATACGTCTGGAGGATCCCGCGCCCGCCACCCGTCCCACGCCCCGACCGGCCGAGCACCTGCGTGAGCAGCTCGAACGTGCGCTCCGCGGCGGTGTGGTCCGGCAGGTTCAGGAGCGTGTCGGCGTTCACGACGCCGACGAGCGTCACGCCGGGGAGGTCGAACCCCTTCGCGACCATCTGCGTGCCGACGATCACCTGCGCCTTGCCCGAGCGCATGAGCTCGAACGCGGCGGCGTGCGCACCCTTCCGACGCACCGCGTCGCGGTCGAGCCGGAGGATCCGCGCCGACGGCACCGCCGCGCGCACGTCGTCCTCGACACGCTGCGTCCCGACGCCGAGATGACGGATGCGCGCGCTCGCGCACTGCGGGCAGCGCTCGGGGACCGTGCCGTGCCGCCCGCAGCGGTGACAGAGCAGCGTCGCGTCCGCGTGGTAGGCGAAGGGGATGTCGCACGCCGGGCACGGGACGACGTATCCGCAGTCGCGGCAGAGCACGGCCGTCGCGTAGCCGCGGCGGTTGAGATAGAGGATGGCCTGCTCGCCCTTCGCGATCGTCCGCTCGAGCGCGACGCGGAGCGCGCGCGACAGCGTGCTGCGGTTCCCGGCCTTCAGCTCGAGACGGAGGTCGACGATCGTCGTCGGCGGCAGTCGCAGCTCGCTCACGCGCTCCGGGAGCGCGAGCGGGACGATCTCGCCCGACCGCGCGGCGTGCCACGTCGTGATGCGCGGCGTCGCGCTCCCGAGGACCACGGTGGCGCCGGCGATGCGTCCGAGCGCGAGGGCGGTGTCGACCGCGTGGTAGCGCGGATCGCTCTCCTGCTTATAGGAGGGCTCCTGCTCCTCGTCGACGACGATGAGCCCGGGACGCGCGAGCGGCGCGAACAGCGCCGAGCGCGAGCCGACGACGACGTCCGCATCGCCCGCGAGCACGCGGCGCCACTCGTCGAGACGCTCGCCCTCGGACAGCGCGCTGTGGAGGAGCGCCACGCGTTCGCCGAAGCGCGCGACGAACCGCGCGACGACCTGGGTCGTGAGGGCGATCTCGGGAACGAGCACGATGACACCGCGTCCGCGCGCGAGCGTCAGCGCCGCGGCGCGCAGGTACACCTCGGTCTTACCGCTGCCGGTCACGCCGTGGAGGAGGAATGGACCGCCGCGCTCGAGGGAGCGCTCGATCTCGGCGAGCGCGCCGGTCTGCGCGGTCGTCGCGTCGGCGTCGCGGACGGCATCGTCCTCGGTGAGGGCGAGCTCGACGGGGATGCGCCGCGCCCGCGCCCGTGTGCGCACCGGCGTCCGCGCGCGCCGGGCGAGGCCGGGCGGGACCATGGCGCGCACGGCGTCCGCGAGCGCGCAGCGGTAGCGCGCGGCGACCCACCGAGCGAGCTCGAGCTGATGTGGATGCAGGACCGGCGCCGGATCGATCAGCGCGTCGACGTCGCGCAGGCCCGCCGCGGGTGCGGGCACGCCCGTGGCGATGACGACGCCGCCCGCGGCGCGCGGACCGAGCGCGACGCGCACGAGATGCCCGGGCGCCAGCGCCATGCCGTCAGGGATGCGATACGTGAAGGTGCGCGCTGGGCCGCGAAGACCGCTGAAGACCGCGACCTCGGCGGTGGGGGTCACAGCCAGTACGTTCGCGGGTGCTCGGCCTCCTTGCGGATGATGTCCGCGACCGTGCGGACCGTCTCGGCGAGCTTGCCGTCCTCGTTCACGACGACATGGTCGTACTCGGGCGCGGCGGCCATCTCGATCTCGGCGTTCTTCATGCGCAGCTCGAGCGACTCGGGCGTCTCGGTGCCGCGGCCGACGAGGCGGCGGCGCAGCGAGTCGAGCGAGGGCGGCTGGATGAAGATCGTGAGCGCCTCCGGGAGCACGGCCTTGAGCTTGCGCATCCCCTGCGGATCGGGCTTGACGAGGACGATGCGGTGCTCGTGGAGCGCGTCGCCGACGGCGTCGCCACGGACGCCCTTGTACTCCCCGTGCACCACCGACCACTCGAGAAAGTTCCCCTGCTCGATCTCCTCGCGGAACTTCTGCGGCGAGTAGAAGAAGTAGTGCTTCCCCTGGATCTCGCCCGGGCGCGGCGCGCGGCTCGTCGCCGTGACGTAGAGCGTCGCGTCCTCGAGCTCGCGGAGGAGGCCCTCGATGACCACGTCCTTGCCCGCGCCCGACGGCGCGGAGAGGATCACGAGGAGCCCGCGGACCGCCTTGCGCTCGCGCGCCGGATCCTCGCGGCGGCCACCGTCCGCGGTCGTGGCCGCCGCGCTCGGCGCCGCGTCGTCCGGCGTCACGCCACCTCCGCGAACGGATCGGCGGTGACGCTCGGCGTGCCGAGCGAGCCGAGATAGCCGCGGAGGTCGGCCGCGAGCGGCGCGGTGAACGTGCGCTCCCCGGCGTGCGGAAGGCGCACCGTGAGGCGCCACGCGTGCAGGAACTGCCTGCCGAGACCGCTCGTGTCGCTGCGTCGGCCGTACACGGGGTCGCCAACGATAGGGGTTCGCGCGAACGCGAGATGCGCGCGGATCTGATGCGTGCGGCCGGTGAGAGGGAGGACGTGGAGGAGCGCGCGCCGCTCCGCGCCCTCGCCGTACGCCGCGATGCGCTTGAAGCGCGTCACGGCGTCGCGGCCGCCGGCGCGCACGACCATGCGGCGGCGGTCGCTCGGATCGCGTAGGAGCGGCGCCTCCACGACCGCGGGCTCGGATCCGGGATCGCCCCACACGAGCGCCAGGTACTCCTTGCGCACCGTGCGGCCCTGCAGCTGTCGCGCGAGCGCGAGCTGCGCGACGTCGTTCTTCGCGATGATCATCACGCCGCTCGTGTCCTTGTCGAGGCGGTGCACGATCCCGGGGCGCGCCGCCGCGCGGCCGCTCTCGGACGCGATGCGACCCACCAGCGCGTTCACGAGCGTGCCGCTCGAGTGCCCGTAGGCGGGATGCACGACGAGGTCGGCCGGCTTGTTCACGACGATCACGTCGCGGTCCTCGAACAGGACCTCGATCGGGATGTCCTCCGCCTCGAGCGAAAGCGCGGGAGCGTCGGCGGGGATCTCGACGACGATGTCGTCGCCGCGCTTCACGCGGTGACCCGCGTCGACCGGGGCGTCGCCGATGCGCACGTGGCCGTCCTTCGCCAGGCGCGTGATCGCGCTGCGAGAGAGCTGGCTGTGCTCGGCGACGTAGCGGTCGACGCGGATGCCGCCCTCCGCGACGTGCAGCGTGAGCTGGCGCGCCGCGCCCGTCATGTCGCCGGGCGCATCGTCTCCCGCGACTGGCGACGCTCTTCGAGCCACAGGAGACCCGTGACGATGAAGATGCCGACGACGATCGAGGAGTCGGCGACGTTGAACGCCCAGAAGCGCCAGCCGCCAGGGACGCCGACGTCGATGAAGTCCGTGACATAACCCTGGCCGATGCGGTCGACGAGGTTGCCGGTCGCGCCGCCGAGCTGCATCCCGAGCGTGGCCGCGATCGGCGCCGAGCGCGCGGCGATGTCGCGGTAGTAGTACAGGATCACCAGGACCGCGACGACCGAGAGGATCGAGAGGAGCGACGTGCGCTCCGGCAGCAGGCCGAACGCGGCGCCGGTGTTGCGGACGTTCGCGACCCGGGCGACGCCGTCGACGACGTCACGCGCTTCGTTCAGCGGGACGTTGCCGACGACCCAGGCCTTCGTGAAGCGGTCGAGCGTGTAGACGACGAGGCCGACGGCGCCGATGAGGATGATGCGCGAGAGCGGGAGCACGAAGACGATGCTAGGGCTCAGATCGTGACCATACCGCCGTCGACGATCAGCGTCTGCCCCGTGATGTAGCTCGCCGCGTCCGAGGCGAGGAATGCGATCGCGCTCGCGACATCCTCGACGGTCCCGAACCGGCCGAGCGGGATCTGCGGCAGGATCGTGTCCTTCATCTTCTCGAGGAGCTCGTTCGTGAGGTCGGTGGGGACGAATCCCGGGGCGACGGCGTTGCACGTGATGTTGCGCGTCGCCATCTCGCGCGCGACCGTCTTGGTGAAGCCGATGAGCCCCGCCTTCGCGGCGGCATAGTTCGCCTGGCCCGCGTTGCCCATGACCCCCGCGACCGACGACACGTTCACGATCCGCCCGTAGCGCTGCTTCATCATCGGCCGCATCGCCGCGCGCGTGACGAGGAACGCGCCGCGCAGGTTGAGGTCGAGCACGGCGTCCCACGCCTCGGACGTCATGCGGATGAGCAGGTCGTCGCGCGTGATCCCGGCGTTGTTGACGAGGATGTCGATGCGACCGCCGCCGAACCCGAGCGCGTCCTTCACGACCCGGTCCACGTCGGCCTCGACGGAGACGTCGCCCTGGATCGTCGCCGCCGACGAGCCCGCCTGCTCGACGAGGCGCTTCGCCTCCTCGGCCGCATCGGCGTTGCCCTTGTAGTTGATCGCGATCTTCGCCCCGCCCTGCGCGAGACGCACCGCGGTCGCGCGGCCGATGCCGCGCGCGCCGCCCGTCACGAGGGCGACCTTGCCGGTGAACTCCATCAGGCCGCGGTGAGGATGAGCGATGCGTTGTGACCGCCGAACCCCATCGAGTTCGAGAGCGCCGTCCGGATCTTCGCGGCCCGCGCCTCGTTCGGGACGTAGTCGAGGTCGAGCGCCGGATCCGGCGTGGTGTAGTTGGCCGTCGGCGGGATGCACGCGTTCTGGATCGCGAGGATGCAGGCGATCGCCTCGAGCGCGCCGGCCGCGCCGAGGAGGTGGCCGGTCATCGACTTCGTCGACGAGACGCGCAGCTTGTACGCGTGGTCACCGAAGACCTGCTTGATCGCCGCTGTCTCCTCGCGGTCATTGGGCTGCGTCGAGGTCCCGTGCGCGTTGATGTAGTCGATCGCGTTCGGCTCGAGGCCGGCCTCCTTGAGGGCCATCTTCATCGCGCGCGCGCTGCCCTCGCCCTCCGGGGACGGCGACGTGATGTGGTACGCGTCGGCCGTCGCGCCGTAGCCGATGAGCTCCGCGTAGATCCGCGCGCCGCGCGCGAGCGCGTGCTCGCGGTCCTCGAGGACGACGACGGCCGAGCCCTCCGACAGGACGAACCCGTCGCGGTCCTTGTCGAACGGACGGGAGGCGTGCTCCGGGTCGTCGTTGCGGCGGCTCATCGCCTGCATGTTCGAGAACGCGCCGATCGCGAGCGGGATCACCGCGGCCTCGGACCCGCCCGAGACCATGACCTCGGCCATGCCGCGCTTGATCATCTCGGCACTCTCGCCGAGCGCGTGCGCGCTCGACGCGCATGCCGAGACGTGCGTGAGGTTCGGCCCGCGGAGGCCGAACTGCATCGAGATCTGCGCGGAGGCCGCGTTGGCCATGAGCATCGGCACGAGGAACGGCGAGAGCCGGCTCGGCCCGCGCTTCTCCATGACGAGCACCTGCTCGACGAGGGTCTCGAGGCCGCCGACGCCGGTCGCGATGGCGACGCCGATGCGGTCGTTGTTCGTGGTCGTGTCGAGCTTCGCGTCGGCGATCGCCTGCGCCGCGGAGCCGACCGCGAGCTGCGTGAAGCGGTCCGTGCGCCGCGCGTCCTTGCGGTCCATCGCCTTCAGCGGATCGAAGCCCTTCACCTCGCCGGCGATCTTCGTCTCGTACGCCGCCGGATCGAACCGTGTGATGCGCCCGATGCCGCTGCGGCCCGACACGAGGCCGTCCCACGTCGAGGCGACGTCATTGCCCAGCGGTGTGATCGCTCCGAGTCCGGTGACGACGACGCGACGGGTCATGCGGGGGCTCCCTTCAGCTTCGCGACGAGGTCGCTGATCGAGGGCGGATCCGACACGGCGACGGTCCTCGCGTCGACGATGCGCTTCACCAGGCCGCTCACGACCTGGCCCGCGCCGATCTCGACGAAGGTCGACGCCCCGCCGTCCCGCATGAAGTGCACCGATCGCAGCCACTCGACGCGCTCCGCGAGATGGCGCACCAGCGCGTCCGGGATCGCCGACCCGCTCGGGTGCGGCAGGCCGCTGACGTTCGCGATGACCGGCACCACCGGATCCCGGAACCGCAGCCCGCTCATGAACTGCCGCAGGTCGTCGCCGATGCGACCCATCGGCGGGAAGTGGAACGGACCAGAGATCCGGAGGGGAACGATCTTCCGCGCGCCGCCGTCGACGAGCGCCTCGATCGCGCGCTTCAGGCTCTCGGCGCTCCCGGCGATGGTCACCTGCTTCGGCCCGTTGTCGTTCGCGACGACGGTGCTCCCGTCGGGCGCGATGCGCCGGATGATGTCGTCCACCTGCTCCGCGGACAGCCCGACGATCGCGGCCATCGCGCCGCGCGCACCTTTTGTCGTCGCGAGGCGCCCGCGCTCGGCGACGAGGCGCAGCGCGTCGGAGAACGTCAGGACACCGGCGGCGACGAGGGCGCTGAACTCGCCGAGCGAGTGCCCGGCGACGTACGCGGGGCGGATCCCGCTCGGCAGCGCCGCGACGCCGCGCGGGTCGTGGCCCTCCGTGATGCGGCGCCGGACCGACGCAGCGCGTTCCGCGAGCGCTTCGAGGATCGCGATGCTCGTCGTGAGGATCGCCGGCTGCGCGATCGCCGTGTCGTCCAGCCTGTCGGCCGGCCCCTCGAACGCGATCTTCGAGATCGAATACCCGAGGACGTCGTCGGCCTCCTCGAACGTTCGCCGGGCGTGCACCGACGACTCGTACACGGCGCGGCCCATGCCGACCGACTGCGATCCCTGACCCGGGAACACGAACGCGAGCGGCTCCCCCATCGACGCCGATCATACCGGGCTGGCGCTGCACGCCGCGTGCAGCGAAACTATGGCCGATGCGGACGTACGTGCAGCGCGCACGCGCTGAAGGTCGCGACCGTACAGCGGCCACGATCGAGCGCGCCGCGCTCCGCGAGCTGCGCATCCGCGGCTACGCGGAGCTGCGCCTCGCGGACGTCGCGCACCGCGCGGGCGTCGCGCTCCGCACCCTGTACCTGCACGCGCCGACGAAGGAGGTCCTCGTCGCGCGGGCGCTCCGGCGTCGTGCCGGCGCGCTGACGCGCCGCGTGGAGCGGTGGCGACCGCCGGACGACGGCGCCGCGGCGATCCTTGACGACATCGTCGCGCTCCACGAGCGCACGTACCGCACGGAGCGCCAGCTGCTCGAGATCCTCGTCGACAGCGGCGCGCCGGGCGGCGCCGAGGTCCTGCGCGCGCTCGATCGCGTGCGGCTCGGCCTCATCGAGCGCGCCGTCGCGGCGCTCACGCGGCTCGGGGCGCTCCGCATGCCGCCCGAGGACGCGGTCGGCCTCGCCCACGCGATGCTCGCGTTCCCCACCTGGCGGGCCGCGGTGACCGGGCCGGCGCGCCGTCGCGCGCCGCGGCTCATCGCCGACGCGCTGCGCCGGACGCTCCTCGGCTAGGCCCGCTCGACCTCGATCTCGGCCGCGACCCCGTTCAGCTCGCCCTTCCACTGATATCCACGGCCCGCGAGGCCGCGTGTCAGTGTGGTCGCCAGCGTTTCACTGGCGACGAGGTCGCCGTGGGCCTCGATGGCGCGCGCGATCGCGCCGCCATACCGCAGCGCGATGCGGTCGCTGATCGCGAGATCCGCTTCCTTGCGCATCTCGTTCACGCGGCGCACGAGCTCGCGGGCGAGGCCCTCGACCTCGAGCTCCGGCGTCACGCGCGTGTCGAGCGCGACGACGAGACCGGCATCGCGGCCGACCGCGTGACCGGCCGTCCCTTCGTGCGAGACGAGCACCTCGCTCGCGTCGAGCGTCCGCCCTTCGACGACGTACGTCCCGTCGCGGCGCTCGTATCGGCCCTCGGCGAGCGCGGCGCGAACGCGCGGCAGCTCCTTGCCGAGCTTCGGGCCGAGCACCTTCAGGTCCGGCTTCACGATCTCCCGCACGAGGCCCTCGGCATCCTCGCGGACCTCGAAGGAGCGCACGTTCAGCTCGTCGCGCACGACCGCCGCGAGGTCCTCCTGGCCCGCGAGGAGCTCGCGGTCATGGTCCGTCCGATCGAAGACCGCGACGAGCCGCGGCAACGGCATGCGCGTCTTCACGTTCGCGGTCTGCCGCGCGGAGTGTCCCAGCGTGACGACGCGCCGCGCCGCGTCCATCCGCCGCTCGAGCTGATCGTCGATGAGCGAGACGTTCGCTTCCGGATATGACGTGTGGTGGACCGACGCCGCCGACCCCGGGACGACGCGGCGGACGAGCCGCTGGTACAGCGCGTCCGAGAAGAAGGGCATGGCCGGCGCGATGAGACGCGTCAGCGTCGTGAGCGCCTCGTAGAGCGTCTGCTGTGCCGCGAGGGTGCTGCGCGTGTCGCGCGTCCCCCAGAACCGCGGCCGGCTCCGCCGCACGTACCACTGCGAGAGATCCTCGACGAACGATTCGACGCGGAGCGTGAGCGTGCGGACGTCCCACTCCTCGAGCCCGTTCCGCGCGTCGCGCACGAGGCGGTGCAGCACCGAGAGCAGCCAGCGGTCCATCAGCGGCCGCTCCATGACCGGGACCTGGGCGGCCGCCGGATCGAACCCGTTCAGCTCGGCGTACGTGACGAAGAAGGAGTACGTGTTCCAGAGCACGAGGAGCCGTCGCTTGATCTCGTCGAGCGCCTTGAGGCTGAACAGCATCACCTCGTCGGCGCGCTGACGGCTGACCGTCCAGCGGATGGCGTCCGCGCCGACCTTCTCCATGACCTCCTCGAGCAGCACGACGTTCTCGCCGGTCTTGTGGAACTCGCCGCCGGTCTCGTCGAGCATCGGCTCGAAGGTCTGCACCACGCGGTAGGGCGGCTCGTCGCGCAGCGCGACCGCGAAGAAGAGGAGCGAGTAGAACCAGAGCCGGACCTGCTCGACCATCTCGACCACGTAGTCGGCGGGGAACCACTTCTCCCAGTACGCGCGGTCGGTCTGCCAGCCGAGCGTCGAGAACGGCACGACGCCGGCGTCGAGCCAGCAGTCGCCGACCTCCTTCACGCGGACGGCGTCGGCGCCGCAGCGCGGGCAGCCGACGACCACCTTGTCGATCCACGGTCGGTGCAGCTCCGTCAGCTCGTCGAGCCCGCTCTTCGCGAGCTTCCGCAGCTCGGCCTCGCTCCCGACGACGAAGAAGTGCTCGTTCGCGCAGGTATAGAAAGGAAGGGGCAGGCCCCAGTACCGCTTCCGGCTGATGTTCCAGTCGGCCATGTTCTGAAGCCAGTTCTCCATGCGGCGGCCGGCGTGCTCCGGGACCCAGCGCACCTTCCGCGCGGCCTCGATCATCTTCGGCCGCAGCTCGGCCATCGAGATGAACCACTCGTCGGCCACGCGGAAGACGAGCTCCTCGTGGCAGCGCCAGCACTCGGGATAGCGATGCGTGTGGCGCTCGCTGCGCTGCAGGAGCCCGCGCGTCTCGAGGTCGGCCGCGATCTCGGCGGCGACGTCGCGCGCGTCCTTGCCCTCGAGCCAGCCGTAGCCCGCGCGGTACTTCGCCATGTCGTCGATCGGCACGAGCACCGGGAGGTCGTGGACCTTCGACAGCGCGAAGTCCTCCTCACCGCAGCCGGGCGCGATGTGCACGATCCCCGTGCCTTCGGCGTCGCCGACCTCGTCCCACGGGATGACGCGGTGGCCGCGCACGGCCTCGTCGACCGCCGGGAGCTGGCTGCCCGTCGAATGGGCCGCGGAAGCGCAGGCCGACGAGGTCGGCGCCCTTCACGGTCCCGAGGAGCTCCGCGTCGTCGCGGAGCGCGGATCCGAACGTCCCGCGCGACATGATCAGGACCTCGTCCGCCGATCCTCCGTCTCCCCCGGAGGGACCCGCCGCGGGGACCCGGCGCTTCGCGAGCGCGTAATCGAGCTCGGGATGGACAGCGAGCGCCACGTTCGCCGCGAGCGTCCAGGGCGTCGTCGTCCACACGAGGAACGACGCGTTCTGTTTCGCGAGATCCGCGCCCTTCACGCCGGCGCCGTCCGCTTCGGCAACGACGGGGAACCGCACGAACACCGCGGTGTGCGTCATGTCGCGGTACCCGAGCGCGAGCTCGTGCTGCGAGATCGCCGTGCCGCAGCGCGCGCACCACGGCATGGAGCGATGGCCCTTGTACAGCCAGCCCCGCTCGTGGCAGAGCTTCAGGGTCTCCCAGATCGCCGAGATGTTCGTGTCCGTATACGTGAAGTACGAGTTGTCCCAGTCCATCCACTGGCCGAGGCGCGCGGACTGCTTCGAGAAGGCCGCCGCCGACCGGTCCACGCGCAGCCGGCACGCGGCGCTGAACTTGTCGATCCCGTACCGCTCGATCTCGCGCTTGTTCGCGAGCTGCAGCTCACGCTCGACCCCGACCTCGACCCACAGACCGTGGCAGTCGAAGCCGTTCTGGTAACGCTGGTGGTATCCCTCCATCGCCTTGAAGCGCTGGAAGACGTCCTTATGGGTGCGCGCCCAAGCGTGGTGGATGCCCATCGCCTCGGCATTCGCGGTGATCGGGCCGTCGATGAAGGAGAAGATCGGTCCGTTCGCGTTCTGCTCGCGCAGAGCACCTCGTGCTCGAGCTCCGGCAGGTCGAACGTCGACCCCGCCGGCTCGAAGCGCGTCCTCTTCTCGGTCACCGCCATGATCTCCTCCAAATACAAAAGCCGTCCCGCTCCCGGGACGGCTCACGCCGCGGTACCACCCGAGTTGGAGGGCTTCGCCTCCCGCTCATTCGTCAGCGTCCATCAACGCCCGTCCTCTTGATAACGGAGCGACGTCCTCCGTCCGCGTCTACTCGGCTTTCGCCTTTCTTGCGGCGGCTTCGGAGTGGATGGCCCCTCGAGCGCCAGTGCCTCTCAGTCTACGAACTCACACGGCGTAGGCCCCGATTGGCTCGATTTGTGAGAACAGATGTTCTACCATCGCCTAGTACCTGGAACCCGCGTCTAGGAGGTGCGCTCCTGCTTACCGATGCTCAGCGTGACTACCACAAGCAGTACCGGCGCGAGCATGCGGAGCGTATTCGTGCCTACTTGCGCGAGTGGCGGCAGCGGAATCCGCGCAAGCTCCGCGAACATCATGAACGCGCACGATTCCGTCGGTCGGGTCCACGAAGGCCACGGCCACCCATACCGACGGACCCGGCTCTCCTCGGATGGAGCGCGGGGATCATCGACGGCGAGGGCTCGATCCAGATCAACCGCTTTCACCCGCGCCACGACAGGAGCCGATTCAACTACTCACTCGGGGTCCAGGTTGGCGCGACGGACCCTCTGATGATCGAGAGACTGCATGCTCTATGGGGTGGGACGGCCCGCGAGTTCAAGAAGCGCACTCGGACGGGTCGACTCGTTTACGGGTGGTGCGTGCGATCGCTCCGAGCGGAGGAGGTTCTCCGAGCAGTCCGGCCATACCTGGTGACCAAGGCTGCGCAAGCCGACCTTGCCTTCGAGTTCCGAAGCAATGCTCTGCGAAAGCCTGAACTTGGCGCCTTGTATCGAGACAACCTTCGGAAGATGCGCGCGCCACCTCCAACCTGACCGTCGCTCCGGCGCGATGTGCCTGCGGGGCCTCCTCGAGCGCGGCGCGCCACGGCTCCGGGAGCTCGACCCACACCTCATCCCGATCTGCCCTAGCGGCATGCAGGCATGACATA
>WNFV01001205.1_pt1 | contig 41110 bp, 46 predicted proteins | sample 5400101 | NCBI WGS metagenome assembly WNFV01 (sample SAMN13153361, study PRJNA577476) | soil metagenome | isolation source: 115 cm soil or saprolite under grassland replicate 1 | place: USA:California | collected 2016-06-15 | reverse complement strand
GGTGGTAGTGGTCGTCGGCGACGTTGCCGGTGTGGCCGCCTGTGACCGCCCCGGGGGTGTGCGAGAACGTGTCCCAGATCGACGGCCCGCGGCCGCCCTCGGCCACCGCGCCCTCGATCTGGTAGCTCGCCGTGGCGGCTCCCCAGGCGAACCCCTCGGGGAAGTGCAGGAGGCCGTCCCGCGCCCCGCCGTCCCGAACCTCGCCCGGCTGCTCACTCATGCGGCCCTCCCTTGAAGCGCTCCGGCATGCCGCCGAGCGTCCCGCCGCCGGCGCACAATGGCGTCACCTCGAGCCCGGTACGGCCCAGCGGCCGGCGCGGCAGCGCGCGGTCAGTTCGCCCGGGCCGCGCGCTCGTCGGAGCGGCGCGCGGAGGGCACCGTGACCCAGAAGGTCGAGCCGCCCTGGGCGTTGTTCTCCACCCAGACGTTGCCGCGCATCGCGGTGAGCAGCTCGCGCACGATCCACAGGCCGACTCCGAGGCCGGCGTGACCGGCGTTGCGCTCGCCGAAGCGGTCGAACAGCTCCGGGATGCGGTCGGGCGGGATGCCGGGGCCGTGGTCGGAGACGGAGATCCGCACCACGTCGTCGACGGCGGCGGCCATGACCTCGATCGGGGCATGGGGGCGCGAGTACTGCAGGGCGTTGCGCACCAGGTTGGTGAGCACCTGCATCAGCCGGTCGCTGTCGGCCCAGGCGCGCAGGCCGGGCTCGACCTGGACGCGCACGCGGTCGGCGCCGAGGTGGTCGAGGTCGGCGACCACGCCGGTGATGGCCTGCCCGACGTCGATCACGGTGGGGCTGACCGAGATGCCGCCGCCGACGTCCTCCGCGACCAGGACCAGGTCCTCGACCAGCCGGGCGAGCCGGCGGGTCCGGCGGATGCAGACGTTGAGCATCTCGAGCTCCTGCGGCGTCATCCGGTCCGGCGAGCAGAGCCGCTGCAGGGTGCCGAGCGAGAGGAGCAGGGCGGTCACCGGCGTGCGCAGCTCGTGCGCCGCCACGGTGGCGAACTGCTGCTGGTGCCGCAGCAGCGCCTCGCTGGCGCGCCGCGCCTCCTCGGCGGCCTGGCGCGTCCTGTGCTCGCGGTTGAGCGCGTCGACCAGCCGGTCGAGCAGCGGCCGCGTCACCTGGCCGGCGATGCGGGACTGGCCGCCGGCGACCCCGCCGACGGCCTCGGCCAGCTCCGAGGCCGGGGCGCCCTTGAGCAGGTAGCCGCGGGCGCCGGCCATGAGCGCGTCGATCACCAGCGACTCGTCCCCGTAGGCCGACAGGATCAGCACGGCGACCTCCGGGTACGTGGCGACGATCTCGCGGGTCGCCTCCACCCCGTCCATGCGCGGCATGCGCAGGTCCATGAGCACGACCTGCGGCAGGGTCGCGGCGACCACCTCGAGCGCCTCGACGCCGTCGGCGGCGACGCCCACGACCTCGAGGCCGAGCTCGTCGAGGAGCTGCGCGAGGGTGTTCCTGACCTCCGGGACGTCGTCGACGACCAGGACCCGCACCGGCTCGAACAGCGGCTCGGGGTCGCCGTTGAAGCCGCTCATACGGGGATCCGCCGCCGTGGGACCTGCACGAAGATCGAGGTCCCACTGCCGGGGGTGGAGAGCAGGTGGTAGTTGCCGGCGGCCATCTCGACCCGGTGGCGCATGCCGGCCAGGCCGAAGTGGCCGTTGTCCACCAGGCCGCCGACGCTGCCCGACTCGAAGCCGACGCCGTCGTCGCGCACCTGCATGTCGACCCGGTCGTCGTCGGTGCGCAGGTAGACCCAGACGTGGTCGGCCCTGGCGTGCTTGGCCACGTTGGAGAGCGCCTCCTGGACCACGCGGTACAGCACCGTCTCGACCTCGGGCTCGAGCCGGGCGTCGTGGTGGGACTGCAGCGTGCAGACGACGCCGGTGCGGCGCTCGAAGGAGTCGAGCTCGTCGGCGAGCGCCAGCGAGAGCCCGCGCTCGTCGAGCACCGGCGGCCGCAGCGTGGTCATCAGCCCGCGCAGCTCGTCGACCTCGCCGCGCAGGCCACGCTGCGCGGTGCCGAGCAGCAGCTTGGCGCGCTGCTCGTCGCCGCGCTTGAGCGTCAGGGCCGCCTGCTCCAGCTGGTAGCCGAGCGCGGTCAGCCGCTGGATCGGCCCGTCGTGCAGCTCGGCGGCGATCCGGGTGCGCTCCTGCTCGGCTCCCTCCATGGTCTTGTCGAGCAGGTGCTTGCGGTCGGTCTCGGCCTTCTCGAGCTCGGCCAGGGTCGACTGCAGCATGCCGCTGTGCTCGCGGAGCTGGGCGGCGTTGCTCTCGACCTCGCGGACCAGGCCGGACATGCGGTAGACGACCATCAGGAACAGGATGCCGCAGATGACCGCGATCAGGACCGTGTCGCTGTGCTCCCCGCGGAGGCTCTCCAGGGCGACCGCCAGCGGCGCGAGCAGCACCGCGCCGGCCAGGAACGGCAGCCGACCGAAGCCGATTCGGGAGCGCATGCGCAGGTCGCGCTCCACCAGGGTGCGCATCGACGGGTGCAGGGCGGAGGCACCGAGCAGCAGGTAGAAGGTGAGCCAGCCGGCGTCGAGCAGCTTCCCGAACACGTTGTTGATCTCGTACAGGCCGTTGGTCTGGGCGTAGACGTAGGCGCTGTCGGTCGCCAGCACCACCGCCAGGCTCGCGGTGAACAGCCAGAACGCCGTCTGGCGGGGGCCGGGACCGACGACGAGACGGGCGGCCGCGGCCAGGACCAGCACGTCCATCACCGGATAGGCGGCGGAGACCAGCCGCGCGAGCAGGGGCAGCTCCTCGGTGTGGACGTTCGGCGCGATCAGGAACACCAGCGACAGCACGCCGAAGCCGGTGGCGATGATCAACGCGTCGATCAGGCTTCCCGGGTCACCGCCCCGGGTGCGGCTGCGCACCAGCAGCAGCACGCCGAGGACCACGATCGGGTAATGGCCGAGGTAGAGCAGGTCCGCGACGGTCGGATAGGCCGCGGAGCGGACCAGGAAGTGCATCGTGTAGAAGGTCAGGTCCGCCAGGAGGTAGACGACCTGCGCGGCGATCAACGCGTACCACGGCGCGGGGTTGGCGGGGCGGTGGCGGCGGACGCCGACCACCATCGCCGCGACGGCGGAGGCGCTGACGCCGCCGTAGAGGACGACCTTGAGCACCAGCACCTGCAGCGGGCTGTGCGGCGCCGGGATCACCAGGTATGCCAGCGCGAAGACGGCCCCCACCGCGACGTAGTAGCGCCAGAGCATCGACGGCGACTGCCGCTGGTGTCGCGGCGGACCAGACCGCCTGCCTACGGTCGCGACATCAGCCATTGGAATGGGGTTCCTCCGGGCTCGCGCATCAGCAATGCATTCTCGTGTTTCGTTCGCGTCGCTGGCAACCCTCGCGTGCTGCGCGGCAGGCGGACCAGAGTGTCCGCCATGGTCTTGACACGTAAGTCGCGACCAAGGAGCCTGCCTTATTCAAGGGGGTGAATGACGTGGGAGCGTCATAACTGTCAGAGTGATCGAGATCCCTAGATGTCTCGAAAGACGGAATACCCCGAAAGGCCTGGGACATGAGCACATCCCCAACCAGCTCCCGGAGCGAGTTCGCCCGTGAGGAGCTCGAGAAGGAGCTGCTCCACGATTATTCGACCAGCAGCACCGGAATCGTTCCGCTGAGCGAACGCCGTTCGCTCTACCACTTCCTTGCGCTGTGGGTCACCCTGGCGGCGGGATTTACGTATCTGTTCCTCGGATTCCAGTACCACGACGCTGGCTATTCATTGTCCAAAGCCGTGCTCGCCGGCGCGCTGGGCGCCTTCTTCTACCTGTGCTACGCGCTGCCGGCGGCATATCTGGGCTCGAAGACCGGCCAGACCCATTCGCTGCTGACCAGGTCGATATTCGGCCTGATCGGGTCCGGCATCGTGTCGCTGCTGCTGATCGGCGTCGCCGCCGGCTGGATCGCGTTCGCGTTCAACCTGCTGGCGATCATGTACGACGGGTTGTTCTCCTGGGACCACGTGGTGCTGATCGGCGTGATCCTCGCGATCCTCGGCGTCTTCAACAACCTGTTCGGCTTCACCGGCATCACCGCGTTCGCCCGCTACCTGGTCGCGCCGGTGATGATCGCGTGGATGCTCTACCTGGTCATCAAGGGGCTCGCCGACATCCCCAGCGCGCGGCTCTCGGCGACCCCGGCGGTCGGCGAGCTGGGCCCGCTGCCGATCCTGTCGGGCGTCGCCCTGGCGATCGGCTCGGTGATGTGGGGCAACGAGCCGGACACCTGGCGCTACGGCAAGCCGCGCTTCCTGTGGCCGCTGACCCCGTACGCGGTCGCGCTGGCGATCGGCCTGATCCTGTTCGTCGCCGGCGGCTGGATGATGGCCGAGCTCTCCGGAGCGGGCCCCTTCGACTTCGGGCCGGCGTTCAGGTACACGGTCGAGTACTCGCTGTTCGGCGCGCTGTGGCTCGGCGCGGTGGTGGCGACCGTGCTCCAGGTGGCCATCAACGACGGCAACTACTACGAGATGACCAACGGCGGGCAGAACATCGTCGGCCACGTGCGCGGCTGGAAGCGCTGGTACACCTGCCTGGTCATGGCCGCGGTCGCGGCGCTGGTCACCTGGTGGTTCCCGCACATCGAGCTGGGCTTCTTCAAGGTGGCCGGCTGGTCGGCGATCGCCCTGCCGTGCGCCACCGTGGTGATGTGCGTCGACCAGTTCCTGCTGCCGCGGCTGTTCGGGCTCGAGCGCCCGGTGGAGCGCATCCCCGAGTGGCGCACGGCCGCCGCCGGCAACTGGCCGGGGATCGTGGCGGTGCTGGCCGCGGTGCTGTTCGGCGCCTGGGGGCTGATCCTGTTCCCAGGCCAGACCTCGGCGCCCTCGCTGGGGCTGGTGCCGGTCGAGGCGTGGCTGCTCGCCGGGGTGCTGTACGTGGTCCTGGTCGCGACGGTGGTGCGCCTGCCCAACGCAAAGGCGCTGCTCGGCTTCGCGCAGCCGCTGCGGGGCGGTCCCGCGGCGCCCGCCGCCCCCGCGGCCCCCGAAGCGGGCGGCTAGCGGCGCCGGGGGGTCCGGGGGCTCAAGAGCGAGGCCGCAACCCAGGTGGTGGGCCGCCACGCAAAGCCGAGCGGTAGCCCCCGGTCAACTACCCGTCGATCGCAGACGAACGAAGGGAGCATCATGTCGAGCGCCTCGCCCGACGCGCTGGAGCTGGTCCGGCGCGAGCTGGCACCGGCTGAGGGAGGCAACCGCCTGGTGCCGCTGGTCGCCGAGGGACGGCTGCCCCGCGAGCGCCTTGCCGCCATCGCCGGGGAGGAGTACCGCATCATCGCCAGCGACCGCCGCAGCTTCCTGCTGCTGGCCGCGCGCTTCCCCGAGCCGCCGGCCGGCGAGTTCTTCATCGGCCTCGCGCAGGGCGAGAACCTGGCCCTGCCGCTGCTGATCGCCTACGCGGGCGCGCTCGGCTGGGACGAGAGGGACCTGCGGGCCTACGAGCCACAGGCCGGCTGCCAGGCGTACGCCGCCTATGTCGCCTGGCTGGCCCTGAACGCCGCCAAGGAGGACGTGGCCCTGGCGCTGGTCGCCAACTTCGCACGGCCTCGACGACGAGGCCTGCCGGTTCTTCGACTTCTTCGCCACCCCGGTCCCCGAGGTCGAGCAGCAGGCTCTCGCGGTGGCCGAGGCCAGCCTCGTGGCGGGCGCGCCGCCGGAGTCCGCGCGCCGCCACGCGCGTCTGGTCCAGGCCTACGAGCTGATGTTCTGGAACACCCTGGCGGAGGGCGTCTCCTAGTACTCCAAGTACTCCAACCGTAGATCGTGACCTGGCTGGTCAGAGGTAGGTGAGGGCTTCGCGGACGGTGAGGCGGGAGGCGCGGGTCGCCGCGGCTTCGGTGGCCAGGACGGCGCCGAGGACGACCAGCGCGGCCCAGATGCCGACGGCGGGGACCGAGAGCCGGTAGGGCAGCGGCGCGGAGAAGAACAGGTTGCCGAGCCCGACGCCCAGCACCGCAGTGAGGCCAAGCGCCGGGAGCGCCGCCACCAGCAGGCTGGCCAGGGCCAGGAAGACGCCCTCGGCGACCACGATGCGGCGCACCGCCTTGGGGCGCGCGCCGATGGCGTGCATGACCCCGAACTCTCTGGTCCGATCCAGGATGTTGGCGCTCATCGTCGAGGCCAGGCCGATGACGCCGACCACCCCCAGCGGCAGGGCGATCCCCAGCAGGATCAGGATGACCGGACCCATGTGCCCTTCGCTGACGGCCTCGGTTCGGCTGACCGAGACCGCGGACTTCACCTCGATCCCCGCGGCGCCGAGCGTGTTGTTCACGGTGTCGGCGACGGCTTGCCGGGTCTGCTCGTCGTGGCGGTCGGTGGCCACGCGCAGCTGGTTGGCCCGCTGTGGCTGGCCGGTGGCGGCGGCCAACCCCTCGGCGGTGGTGTACGCGCCGCCCCCACCCATCCGTTCTTCGGCGATGCCGACCACCCGCCAGGTGGTGGGTTTCCCGCCGACGAGCAGCTGCACGGTGTCGCCGGCGCCGACGCCGGGGAGGGTGTTGTTGCGGGTGATCTGGTTGAGCACGACCGCGCCGGTCTCGCCCGGCTGCAGCCAGCGGCCCTCCAGCAGCTTGGGGACGGTGAGCGTGGTCGCCCGTGGGGGGATCGCGGTCACCTGGACGCGGCCGTGGCCCTGGTCGGGGTAGGTGAGGGTGACGGGGATCTGCCCGGGCCCGGCGACGCCGGTCGGGGTAACGGTGAAGGCCTCGACCCGGCTGACGCCCGGCAGCCGTCCCACGAGGGTGGCGATCTTGGCCGTCGAGGCTGGGCTGGCCAGTTGCACGTCGACGTCCCAGGTGCGCTGCTGCTTCTGCTCGTCGGTGATTGCCTCGGTAGCGGTGCTCAGGGACATCCCGGCCACGAACACCATGCCCGCGGTGGCCAGCAGGCCCACCGAGAGCAGGAAGCGGGCGGGGCGCCGGACGGTGTTGCGCAGGGCCATCAGCAGGCCACGGTCGAGCCGGTGACCGCGGCCAAGCCGGGCCAGCACGCCGGTCGCCGCGCTCGGCCTGGCGCCGCCGCCGTGGTGGTCGATCGCCGCTCGCACGGTGGTGCGACTCGTCCTGACCAGCGGCGGCAGGGCCAGCAGCGGTGGCAGGCCGAGGCCGACGGCGATGACCACCACATACGTCCACCCGGGAGCCGCCAGGCTGCCGGCCTGGATGCCGAGGAACCCCAGGAACTGCCCGACCGCGACCCGGCCCAGCAGGATGGCGGGGCTCAGCGCCAGCAGCGTGGCCCCAAGCGCCACCAGCAGCGTCATCGCCAGGTACAGCCGGCCGATCCGCGCCGAGCGGGCACCGATCGCCTTCATGATGCCGATCTGCGGGATCTGCTGGGTGAACAGGGCATCGAGCATGACCGCGACCAGGATCGTGGCCAGCAGCAGGGCGGCCACCCCGCCGGCCAGCAGCGAGCCCAGCAACGTGTCGGCCTGCCACTGGTGGGGGTGCGCATACGGCTTGGGCACCTGGATCTCCCGGACCGCCAGCCCGTAGTCGCGCTGCAGCCAGGCGCCGACCTGGCCGGCGACCGCCACGATGGCGTCGCGGTCCCGGCTCGGCCGGGTCTGCCCCGCGTCGGCGACCTGGAGCTTCAACTGGTCCAGACCGGCCTGCCCCCCGGGCCCGGGCAGCGAGGTCGTGGACAGGTAGCCGCGCCCGGTCTGCTCCTGGGGGGAGGGCGAGAGGCTGGGGTCGTAGACGGTGTCGGCCACCCGCAGCCGCACCGGGTCGCCGCTTGGGGTCTGCACCGTCACGGTGTCGCCGACCGCCACGCCCAGCAGGGCCAGCGAGTCTTCCCCGATGAACAGCTCCCCGGGCGACGGTGGCCAGCTGCGCTGCCGCGGGTAGAACCTCGCCATCCGCATCGGGTCGTCGGGCGCCGCCACGAACACCTGCAGCGGGATGTCCCGCGATTGGCCGTTGACCTGGACGGAGTCGCTGGTGAATTGGGTGCGTGCGGTGGCCTCGACGACCCCCGGTTGCCGGCGCGCCTGGCCCGCGATCGCCGCCATCCGCTCGGCGTCGATCGGGCGGTCCAGCAGGATCGTCGCCGACGCCGGCTCGGTGCTCATGTACGCCCGGCTGGTCTCCCTTGCGGCAGCGGCCCAGGCGAACAGCACCCCGCCGAACGCAGTCAGGCAGACCGCGATCGCGATCACCATCAGCACGAACCGCGACCACGACGCGCGCAGGTCCCGGCGCAACTTGACCGTCAGCAGGCCGCTCACGAGGCCACCCCCGCCGAGACGCGCTCATCGGCGACCACGCGGCCATCCTGGAGGGTTACTTCTCGCCCGGCGACCGAGCGGATGTCGCGCTCGTGGGTGACTACCACGATCGTGCGCCCCTCGGCGTGCAGCCCGGCGAACAGCGCCAACACCGCCTCGGCGGTGGCCGAGTCCAGGTTGCCGGTCGGCTCATCGGCCAGCAGCAGCGGCGGATCATTGGCCAGCGCCCGCGCGATCGCAGCGCGTTGCTGCTGACCGCCCGACAACGTGGCCGGCAGCTTGTCGGCCTGGTCGCCAACGCCGACCTGGTCGAGCAGCTGCCGGGCCCGCTCGTGACGCTGGCCGACCGGGATCTGCTTGGCGAAGTCCATCGGCAGCATCACGTTCTCGACCACGGTCAGGGTCGGCAGCAGCTGGAAGAACTGGAACACCAGCCCGACGTTCTGCCCCCGCCAGGCGGCCAGGCCGGACTCCGACAACGAACCAAGCTCGGCGCCCGCTGCCTGCACCGTCCCGGAGGTGGGCCGGTCGATGCCGGCGAGCAGGTTCAGCAGCGTGGTCTTGCCGCTGCCTGACCGCCCGACGACCGCGACGAACTCGCCCCTGGGGATGTCGAGGCTGAGGTGGTCAACGGCGATGACCTCGCCGGCGCCCAGCGGGTACGTCTTGACGACGTCGCTGACCTGGATCGCGTTTCCCACGATGGACTACCTCCGCTTCGGGTCCCGGACCAATGGACAGGCTGGTGATGGATTGGCGGCAAGGAGGGTTGGTGAGTCCCAAGCTCCGGCGCGGACTCGTCGAGCGCTGCTGGTGCTGCTTGCGCCACCCGTACGGGGTCATGCCCCGCGACTGGTGCATCGCCAGCGACCGCGCCGAGCCAGCCGACCAGGACATGACCAGCGCGGTGACCGCGAACCCGCCGAGCCAGGGTGGCATGGTCATCACGGTGTCTGGCCCTCCGCGGGCGGGGTGTGGCTCGCAACGCCAGCGGACCCGGTGACGCTGGAGGGTGGTGGGTCGCCACCAGCACCACCGTGCCGCTGCGGGCCATGGCCACCACCGCCGCCACCGATGAGCAGCATGACGACCACCAGCAGGGCCACCACGACGACGAGGATCCCAGCCACCCTCACCCAGCGTGGGATGCCGCCGCTGTCGGGGGAGCGGGACGGATCAGCCATGGACGTCTCCTCCTCGGCCGTGCCTGGTTGGACGAGGTACCGGCTGGGCGCTCGGTCGCCACGCCGGCCTCGGCGATCAGCATCGCTGCTTCTCCTTCCGCGACTTGTGTTCTCGGGCACGTCCTCTTGCCGCCACGCTATGAAGGCCCGGGGCGGCGGCGAAACGCCCTGCGGGGGGAACTTCTGGGTCCCCATCGCGTGGAGGCGGGTCACCCCACGGGGGGATTCCCGGCGGTGCCTGCGGAGGTACCCTCGCAGCATGTTCATGTCGTCGACCTCCACCGCCCGCAGGCGCTTGGCGGCCCGGCCGAGCTCGGGAGCGCTGCTGGACCTCGCGATCGCGGCCGCCGCGCTCGCCGGCTCGCTGGCGCTACTGCGACACGGCGGCGTCGGCCCTTCCCGCCCCGGGTCCAGGGAGCTGGATCTGGTCGGCGTGGTGCTGGCAGCGTGCTCGACGGCGCCGCTACTGGTCTGGCGGCGCTCCCCGCTCGGCGTGTTCGCGGTCACCGCGGCGGTAGGCGTGCTGCTGGCCGGCCTCGGCTATTCGGTCGACCTGCTGCTCGGCTCTACCGCCGCGCTGTACCTGCTCGCCGCCAGCCGCAGCCAGCAGGCCCCATGGACGCCGCGCACCACCGTCACCGTCGTCGGGCTGCTGGTGGCCTACCTGGGCGCGGCCGCCGCTACGCAGGGCACCTTCCCCGCAAGCGAGCTGTTGCACACCGGGCTGGCGTGGGCGGTTGCCTGGTTCGCCGGCGAGCGAACGCGCCTGCGGCACGAGCAGACAGCCGAGCTCAACGAGCGCGCCCTGCGCGTCGAGCGGGAGGCAGAGCGCGAGCGGCTGCTGGCCGCCGCCGAGGAGCGCGCCCGGATCGCCCGCGACCTCCACGACTCCGCCGGCCACGCGATCAGCGTCATCGCCGTGCGCGCCGGCGCGGCCCGGCTGCGGCACCACCAGGACCCCGACCGCTCGCTGCTCGCCCTGAAGGCGATCGAGGAACTGGCACGACAGACCGCCGAGGAGATCGACCAGCTCGTCGGCACGCTGCGCGAGGATGGCTCGACCGATGGGGCCGTCGAGGCCCCGCTCGGGCTTGCCTCGCTGGACACCCTGATCGCCCACCATCAGGCGGCAGGGCTGGAGGTCACGTTCCACACCGCGGGTGCGCAGCGGCCGCTCGGCGCCGCCGCCGATCAGGCCGCCTACCGCATCCTCCAGGAGGCGCTCACCAACGCCGCCCGCCACGGAGCAGGCAGCGCCCGCATCGAGCTTACGTTCGGCGAGGCGGCGCTCCAGCTCAGCGTCACCAATCCCGTGCCCGCGCGCGGCTCGCCGCGGTCTGGCGGGGGACACGGGCTGATCGGCATGCGGGAGCGCGCCACCCTGCTCAGCGGCAGCCTGGACGCCGAGCGCGCCAACGGCGCGTTCCGCGTCCGCGCCCGGATCCCCTACGGGGGTTATCGCGCGTGACGCGGGTGCTGATCGCCGACGACGACGCGCTGATGCGCGCCGGGCTGGTCGAGCTGCTGGCCGCCGACCCCCAGATCGAGATCGTCGGCCAGGCAGCGACCGGACGCCAGGCCGTCGAGCAAGCGCGCCGGCTGGCCCCTGAGGTCGTGCTGATGGATGTTCGCATGCCCGACCTGGACGGGATCGCCGCCACCGGCCAGCTGGCGCGGTCGGCCCCCGGGGCGAGAGTCCTGATCCTGACGACCTTCGAGCAGGACGACTACGTCTTCGGCGCGCTGCGCGCCGGCGCCTCGGGCTTCCTGCTCAAGCGCGCCCGACCCGAGGAGCTGATCGCGGCGGTGCATACCATCGCCGCTGGCGAGGCGCTGCTGTCCCCGTCGGTCACCCGGCGCGTGATCGACCGCATGGCCCAGCAGCCAACGCCCGAGCTTGCCGACCAGGCCAAGCTCGAGGCGCTGACACAGCGCGAGCGGGAGGTGCTCCAGCGCATCGCTCGGGGCTTATCCAACCGCGAGATCGCGGCCGCCCTCGCCGTCGAGGAATCGACCATCAGAACCCACGTGAAGCGGATCCTGATGAAGCTCGACCTCCGCGACCGGGTCCAGGCCGTGATCTTCGCCTACGAAACCGGCCTCAACCACCCCGCGGTGGGCGCCCGGCCACCACGGCGGCAAGACCGAGCCACAAGGGAGTAACTGGGGGCGGGGGGCGAGTCAGCCACGCGTGTTCTCCTCCGGTTCGTACCAAGTGAGCATATGAGGCGCTGACGAGGAGAACATAAGTTCGCGGGGCATCGGCTCGGACTCCCCACCCCAAAGCATTCATGCAGCTCAGAGCAGATCAGGCAGGCTCGGGGAATGAAGGCAAGAGCGCACCTCAGCCTCTACGACGGCGCCGCCGAGATGGAAGTGGGTCACCTGCTCGCGGAGCTGCACACTGGGCGGTTCACAGGCACCAGCTTCGAGCTGGTCACGGTCGCCGAGTCGCCCGATCCGATCACGTCGATGGGCGGCATCCGCATGGTCCCTGACGCGCTGCTTGCCGACCTCGAGCCCGCCGGCAGCAACCTCCTCATCCTCCCCGGTGCGGAGATGTGGGACGCCGGCGGTGGGGAGGCCTTCGCCGCCGCCGCGGGACTCTTTCTCGACGCAGGGGTCCCGGTAGCCGCGATCTGCGGCGCCACGGCGGGTCTCGCTCGCGCCGGGCTGCTCGACACGCGCAAGCACACGAGCAACGCCCCCCAGTACCTCGCCATGACCGGCTACGCGGGCGGCGATCACTACGTCGACGACCGCGCGGTCGTCGACGGCGACCTGATTACGGCAGGCCCGCAGTCTCCGGTGCAGTTCGCGCGAGCAACGCTCGAACGCCTCGGATTGGCATCCCGGCGCACCCTGGACGCCTACGAGGCCCTATTCGACCGTGGCGACCTGGCGGCGTTCCCGATATTGATGGAGGGGCAGGTCGCCGACTCAGGAGGCGTTTCATGAGCACCCACCGACTTCGGGGCGGGTGACGCGTCGTGCGCCTGCTTCTGAGGCGCATCGGCTGAACGACCCGGCGTGTCCAGTCAGGCGGTGACGCGAGCGGTGCGGCTGTCGAGGGGGGTGGCGAGGAACCGCTGCGCGGCGTCGAGCACGGCCACCACCTCGGCGCCGAAGCGGACGTCGCACGGGTGCGCCGTCGTCCCCGCCGCCGCCGCGGCGGTGAGCTGCCGCACCGCCTCGCCGAACGCGTCGACCGCGGTGCCGCGGCCAGCCGGCATCACCGCCCGGCCGCTCGGCCCGTAGAGGGCGAAGCTCGTCTCGGCCGCCGCCTTCGGCACGGTGAGGCTCAGCGACAGCGTTGACGACGCCCCGCCGCGGTGGCCGAGCACCAGGTGGACCGTGTCGCCGAGGCCGCCGCCGGCGGTGACGCGCTCGACCGGCCCGAGCGTGGGGATGGTCAGGGCGAGCGCGTGCGGGCCGACGTCCCAGAGCGCCCCCTTGCTGCGCCGCCAGGATGATTCGGCGTAGGGGCTGCCCGGGTGGAAGATCGATCCGAACCAGGTGGCGTGGGCGCCGTGCCAGTCGCCGGCCTCCCGCGCCCGATCGAGCCAGGCGGCCACCTCGGGGTGGTAGCGGAAGGTGAAGAACAGCAGCGACGCGACCCCGTTCGCCTCGACCGCCTCCACCACCCGGCGCGCGGCGTCGGGCGAGAGCGCGAGCGGCTTGTCGAGCAGCAGGTGGCAGCCGGCGTCGGCGGCGCGGACGGCGAGCTCGGGCTGCACGTCCGGAGGCACCGCCACGGCCACCGCGTCGACCTCGCCGAGCAGCGCGTCGAGGTCGCTGAAGGGCCGCACGCCGAGGTGCCCGGCCGCCGCCTCTGCCTTGGAGGGGTTGCGTCCCCACACGCCGGCCAGCTCCGCGTCGTCATGGGCGGCGAGCGCCGCGCCGTGCACCTCCCGCGCCCAGTGGCCGGTGCCGAGCAGTCCGAACCGCAATGCCATCTGCCGCTCCTCGTCGTCGGGCTGGGGTGTGGCCTGGCCAGAGATCGGCGGCTCCGCCCGAGCCGGTACGCCAGTCAGTATGTCGGCTCGCCGTCCGTGCCGGCGCGAACCGGTGGGTAGGCTGCACGGATCGGCCCCGGGCGGGAGGATGGGCACCCGGGTGGGCAAGGGTGGCCGAATGCGACCACAGGAGGCCGTGATCACCGACGCCACGTTGCGCCGCCGCGCGCAGGAGATCCTCGACCGCCACTGGGACGAGGAGCGGGGCTACAGCTACCCGCACCGGGGGACCTACCCGCACCAGTGGCTCTGGGACTCGTGCTTCACCGCGATCGTAAGGGCGCGTCTCGGCGACGGGCGCGCGGTCAGCGAGCTCCGGACCGCGCTCTCGGGCCAGCTCGCCGACGGGTTCCTGCCGCACATGCGCTACGCGGGGGAGACGATCGCCCGCGGCCCGCTGGCCGACGTGTCGTCCTTCACCCAGCCACCGGTCTACGCGCACGCGGCCCGCGTGCTCACCGACCGCGGCTTCGACGTCGGCGCGGCGGCGCTGGCCCGCATCGAGCGGGCGCTGCACTACCTCTGGTCGGTCCGCCGCCGCGACCAGCTGATCGTCATCGTCCACACGTGGGAGTCGGGCGCGGACGCGGCGCCGCGCTGGGACGCCTGGACCGGGCGGGACTGGACGCGGCGGCCGTGGACCCGAGAGGAGTGGGACGCCTTCGAGCTCGGCCTGGTCGACGCGGCAGTGTTCGACCAGGCCGGCTCGGCCGTGGCGAGCCGGGCGTTCGAGGTGGCGCCGGCCGCCTTCAACGCGCTGGCCGCCCACGCCGCCGGGGAGCTGGCGGCGCTCACCGGCGACCAGGGGTGGCGCGAGCGCGGCGACGACCTGGCCACGGAGCTGGACGCGCGGCTGTGGAACGAGCGCGAGGGGCTCTGGTCCGACCACCCGTTCGTGGGCGGCGGCCCGAGCGTGCACGTGCCCACCCTCGACGGGGTGCTCGGCGCGCTGGTCACGCCCGACGAGGCCAAGGCGGAGCGGGCGCTCGGGCAGCTCGTCGACCCGGCGCGCTTCGGCGCGGAGTTCGGCCTGGCCTACGTCGCCCGCGAGCACCCCCTGTACCAGCCGCGGCTCTACTGGCGCGGTTCCGCCTGGATGCAGCTCAACTACCTGGTCACGCTCGCCGCCGCCCGCTGGGGCCGCGACGACCTGGTGGCCGAGATCGGTGCGATGTCGCGTCGGGCCGCGGAGGCCTCCGGCTTCGCCGAGTACTGGCATCCCGAGACCGGCGAGGGCTACGGGGCGATCCCGCTGACCTGGTCGACGTTGGTCACGGCGCTGCCGTCGTAGCGGCCGGCCCGCGGGCACGTCCACTCGGTTGTCCACAGGTCGTGTTCATCCGGTGGACGACCGGCGGACGACGGGTCAGACTGCGGCGCCATGGACGTCTTCTCGTCCCCGCTGCGGCTCGCCGACGGTCGCTCCCTCGACGTGAACGTGTCAGGTCCCGACGGTGCCACGCCGCTCGTACTCCACAACGGCACCCCCTCGGGGAGCCAACAGTACCCGCCGTTCGCCGATGCCGTCGCGGCGCGAGGCCTCCGGATGGTGTCCTACTCACGACCGGGGTACGCGGGCTCGTCGAGGCAGCCCGGCCGCACCGTGGCCGACTGCGCCGCGGACACCGTCGCGATCCTCGACCACCTCGGCGTCGACCGCTGCTACGTCAGCGGCGCCTCGGGCGGCGGCCCGCACGCGCTCGCCTGCGCCGCGCTGCTGTCCGACCGTGTGCTCGCCTGCGCCACCATCGCCGGTGTGGCGCCGTTCGGTGCCGACGGGCTCGACTTCCTCGAGGGCATGGCGGAGGAGAACCACAGGGAGTTCGGTGCCGCACTGGCGGGGCCGGCCGAGCTCCAGGCCTACCTCGAGCGCGAGGCCTCGGCGTACGCCGAGGTCACCGGCGAACAGGTCGCCGAGGCCCTCGGCGGCCTCATCTCCCCGGTCGACCGCGCGGCGCTCACCGGCGACTTCGCCGAGTACATGGCGGCGTCCGTCCGCCGGGCCGTGTCCGGCGGGATCTGGGGCTGGTTCGACGACGACATCGCCTTCACCCGACCCTGGGGCTTCGAGCTCGGCGACATCCACGTGCCGGTGACCGTCTGGCAGGGCGGTGAGGACCGGATGGTGCCGTCCAGTCACGGCGAGTGGCTCGCGGCGCACCTTCCCGGCGCGAAGGCCATGCTCCTTCCTTCGGAAGGCCACCTGTCGATCTCGGTCGCCAAGTTCGGCGAGATCGTGGACGGCCTGCTCGAAAGCGCCCCGCAACCCGGCTAGCGCACCGGCTCCCGCCGGTCAGAACCTGCCGTAGGTCGCTTCGCCCTGCTGGCGCCAGGCGGGACCGGGCATCGCCGTGGGCCTCGCGCCTGGGTAGCCCGGTGGGGGGCCGGCGGGCCGCTGGGGTGCCGGCGCGGGAGCTGGTCCACGGTTGGCCAGCCGGTTCAGGACCTGCACGAACTCGCTCGGCGGCGAGAAGCGCACCTGCCCCTCGACGACGTCGCCGGGGAGCAGCGTGAAGCTGCCAGGGCGCCACCAGTACAGCGACGGGCTGAGCGAGCCGGGGCCCTGGCGGAACATCCGGTCGAGCGAGACGAGCATGAGGTTGATCGCGTAGAGCGCGCTGAAGTCCCGGATGGAGTGCACCAGCACCGAGTGCCGGTGCGGCACGCCGACCAGCGCGCCGGTGGCGGAGAACACCTGCAGGTAGCGATCGGGCCAGAGCGCGTTGGTGGTGGTGAAGAAGCTGTCGCTCGAAAGGGTGGTGAGCTCGAAGCCGGGGTCGAGGCGGCGCGTCTGCACCTGCGGCTGGTCCTGGTCGGCGACGTTGGCGTAGCCGAGCCGGAACAGCTCGTCGTCGGGGATGCCCCAGGCCGCCGCGTGCTCCCGCGGCACCGCCTCGACGGTCTCGGGAAGGTCCCGTGCCACCACCGCCAGCAGCCCCGGCGCGAGGTGCCGGGCGACAACCGGCGCCTCGTCGACATGCCCCTGCAGCATGCTCTCTGGATAGAGACGGATCTTGAGCATGGAACGGGCGTCCTGGTAGGGCATGTCGACAACCTCGAACTCACTGCGACGTCGCGAACTGATGCATCCTATGCCGAACAGTCCCATTCTTCTCTCGGCCGAAATGCAGACGGCGCATAGCTGTCCGCCGTGGAGGCTCGGTAGGTCGCGGCCGAGCGTTACGCGCAAGCCGCGGACAGGGCGGCTTCCGCCAAGCCGCGGGCCGCGTGGGTCACGGCCAGGCGGCTGTCGACCAGGGAGAGCGCGGCGGCGCCCTCGATCAGGACCTGGAGCTGCGTGGCCAGGTCGGCGGGGTCGTGGGCGCCCGCATGCTTGGCGAGGTTCTCGAGCAGCTGGTGCAGCGCCGTCCGGTGGGTGGCGAGCACCTGGTGCGCCGGGTGGCGCGGCTGGCTACGGAGCTCGACCGCGGCGTTGGCGACGAAGGAGCCGCGGTAGCTCTCGGTCGCGAACCACTCGGCCAGCGTGTCCCACAGCGCCGCGAAGCGGGCCTCGGGGTCGTCGAACCTGTCGATGCCGGTCTCCAGCCAGCTCAGCCAGCGAGCACTCCACCGTTCGAGCGCCGCGGCGACGAGCTCGTCCTTGCTGCCGAAGCGCCGGTACACCGTCATCGGAGCCACGCCGGCCTCCTCGACGATGCGGGCGACGGGGACGGTCGCGATGCCCTCCTGCTCGAAGAGGCGCATCGCCTCCTCGACGATGCGCTCGTGCGGCTTCGCCGGCGCCATGGGTCCGCTACTCCTCGCCCGTCCACAGGACGAGGTCCCGCTCGTCCCTGGTGAGCTCGCCGGTGGGAGGCTCGTCGAGGCGCCGAAGCTCTCCGCGCAGCGGCCGGACCTCTCCTGGCAGCGGTGGAGCCGCCTGCGTCACCTCTGGGGCGCACATGTGCCCGTCGTGCCAGGCCGCGCCGCAGTCACCGCAGACGTGCCGGCGTGGCCGGTGCTTGACGGTCCCGGGACCCTCGAAGAACCAGGCGGGAATGAAGGGAATCAGGAACATCGCGACCAGAGCGACGATCCCGACCCACGGCGTATGGCTGATGGAGGTTGCGGGGATCATCCGGCTGCCCTCCCCCGGCTAGCTGGTCGGCTCGTCGTCCCCGAGGTGTTCCACGGCAGCCACCTGATAGGGATGATGGTCTCTATCATTCGCAGTATGGGATAAGCCGGGCGACAGTGCAAGTTGCATTTTGTTCCTAGCAAGAGTTAGGTTGCGCATCGCAGTTTGCTCCTCCCGGATGGACCGGCGCGACACCAGGGAGGCGAGGCCATCGTGCCCCCACGAGGAAGCTCGACCGTACGGCGTCGGCGGCTCGGCGCGGAGCTGCGCCGGCTGCGCGAGGCCGCCGGCATCACCATCGAACGAGTGGCGCAGACCCTGGAATGCTCCGATTCCAAGATCTCCCGCATCGAGACCGGTCAGGTGAGCGCCACCACTCGTGACGTCCGCGACATGCTGACGCTGTACGGGATCGGCGACGAGCGACGCGACGAGCTGGTCAGGCTGGCCAGGGAGGCGCGAGAGAAGGGCTGGTGGCGGGCGTTCGGCGACGTACCGATCGCCTCCTACGCCAGCTTCGATGCAGCGGCGTCGTCGGTGCACATCTACCAGGCACTCCTGGTCCCCGGGTTGCTGCAGACGGCGGCGTACGCGCGAGCGGTTATCGAGGCGGTCAGTCCAGAGGTGTCGCCAGAGGAGGTCGAACGGCGGATCGCGTTCCGCATGGCCCGGCAGCGGGAGCGCCTCGCCAAGAGCGAGCCGCCGGCGCTGTGGACGCTGCTCGACGAGGCCGTGCTGCGCCGGCCGGTCGGCGGTCGCGAGGTGATGCGGGAGCAGCTCGACCGTCTCGTCGAGGTGGCCGCGCAGCCGACGGTGACGCTGCAGGTGGTGCCGTTCGAGGCCGGCGTGCACGCCGGCATGGACGGGGCCTTCACCATCTTCGGCTTCTCCGACCCCAACGACCCTGACGTGGTGTACCTCGAGCATCCGACACGCGAGAGCGTCATCGAGGCGGCCGAGGAGGTCGTCAGGTATCGACAGGCATTCGATCGCCTGTGCAATGTGGCACTCCCACCCGAGGACTCCACCAAGCTGGTGGCGTTCGCCAAAGAGCTGGTGTGACCTCGAGGCGTCGGTTGCCCTCTACGGCATGTGGCTTTGGAGACGATTTCTTCTCGCCAACGGAGCAATGGTACGGTGCGCCACCGTATCAAGCGCGTGGCCATTGCCCTGGCCCGTGCTGTCCTGCCTATCGACAAGGAGAGCGTGATGGCGGACCTGCCCGCAGTGGCGTGGCGCAAGAGCACCAGGAGCGGCCTCGACGGTTGCGTCGAGGTGGCCTTCATCGAAGGCGCGCAGGTCGCGATGCGTCACTCCAGGGACCGGGCCGGTCCGGCACTGACGTTCGACGCTGTTGAATGGCAGGCATTCATCGACGGGGTGAACAATGGAGAGTTCGATTTGACCGGCTGAATCCACCCATTGGGCTGTTCGCCCCAATACGGAATGAGGGCCCGCTCGTGCGGGCCCTCGTCGGTTCTCGAGCCTCGACGATACGACGCCAGCCACTAGCCATTGGAGGTTCCATTGGCCGTTTGCGCGTCGGCGACGAGAACTCCCTCCTTTGCGACGCTCCTCCAGAGTCGGCTGAAACGGTAGAATACTCCCGGGCGCTCATCTCAGCCACGCGGCCTCGAGGGCAGAGGGCCAGGAAGTGGGCGCACGCCGAGAGGGGAGGAGCCAGTGGTCGACCTATCCCAGGCGGTCTGGCGGAAGAGCGGGCGCAGTGCCATGGATGGTTGCGTCGAGGTGGCGTTCATCGAGGGCACGCGGGTCGCGGTGCGTGACTCCAAGGACCCGGCAGGCCCGGTGCTGACCTTCGGCCGAGCCGAGTGGGAAGCGTTCGTCGGTGGTGTGCGGGACGGTCAATTCGATCTTGCCTGAGCGAGTTCGTTCCAGCGGTATCGACAGGTGCCGCTTCCATCCGATTCATCGAATCGAGTAGAACGAGTATTTCCAGACGTACCGCTCCTTGCGGAAGCTTGTTAGTGACGTGCCGGAGCGCGCGATTTATGCTGTCCGAGGCATCGGCGAGGGGAGGCGGTCCATGTACCCCGCGAGCTTCGAGTACTCCGCACCGGTCACGCTCGACGAAGCGCTCTCGATCCTGGACCAGCATGGGGACGAGGCGAAGCTGCTGGCGGGCGGTCAGAGCCTGATCCCGCTGATGAAGCTGCGCTTTGCCGCCCCGGGAATGCTGGTGGACCTCAACCGCATCCCGGGGCTCGACGGCCTCGCCGAGCAGGACGGGTTCCTCCACATCGGCCCGCTGGTGCGGCACCGCGCCTGCGAGCGGTCGGAGCTGCTGCGGGAGCGCTACGGCGTGCTTTCGGCCACGGCGCCACAGATCTCCGACCCGATCGTGCGCAACCTCGGCACCGTGGCCGGCTCGCTAGCCCACGCCGACCCCCAGGGCGACTGGGGCTCGGCGCTGCTCGCGGCCGGCGGCGAGGTGGAGGCAAGGTCCTCGGCGGGCACGCGCACGATCCCGCTGTCCGACTTCTTCCGCGGCCCGTTCGAGACCGTGCTCGAGCCCACCGAGATCGTCACCGCGGTGCGGGTCCCGTCGCCGGCGGGGCGGGCCTTCGGCGCTTACCTCAAGCTGGAGCGCAAGGTCGGCGACTTCGCCACCGTCGGCGTGGCGGTCCACCTGACCTTCGCCGACGGTCGCGTCGACCGTGCCGGCATCGCGCTCACCGCCGTGGCGCCGAACACGATCGCGGCCACCGAGGCCGCCGCCTCGCTCGTCGGCGCCGAGCTCGACGAGGCGGCGATCGCGCAGGCCGCGAGCCTGGCGGCGCAGGCGGCGCAGCCGCGCGGCGACTTGCGCGGCAGCGCCGACTACAAGCGCCGCGTGGTCCGGGTGTTCACCGAACGGGCCTTGCGCCAGGCGGCGGGAGCGACGCGGGCCGCGTAGGAGCGACCTCGGGCTGCCGGCGGGGGCCAGGCACGCCCGGGGGAGCGGGACGAGCGGGCGGTCGGACGATCCGCGGAAGGAAGGCGGGACAGCGTGGAACAGAAGGTGACGGTCTCGGTCAACGGTCAGACGCGCTCCGCCGAGGTGGAGCCTCGCCTGTTGCTGGTGCACCTCCTGCGCGAGAAGCTCGGCCTGACCGGCACCCACGTCGGCTGCGACACCACCAACTGCGGCGCCTGCACGGTGCTGCTCGACGGGACGCCGATCAAGTCCTGCACCTTCTTCGCCGTGCAGGCCGACGGCCGCGAGGTGACCACCGTGGAGGGCCTGGCGAGCGACGGCCAGCTCCACCCCGTGCAGGACGGCTTCAAGCAGGAGCACGGCCTGCAGTGCGGCTTCTGCACCCCGGCGATGCTGCTGGTGGCGGCGGCCCTGCTCGAGGAGAACCCGGACCCGACGGAGGAGGACGTCCGCTGGGCCATCTCGGGGAACATCTGCCGCTGCACCGGCTACCAGAACATCGTCAAGGCGGTGCAGTGGGCGGCTGAGAAGAAGCGGTCGGACCAGACCGCTGCGGCGACGGGCTGAGGGGCGCGAGATGGCGGCTGAGCACGTGACCCACTGGCTTGGGCAGAGCATCAAGCGCAAGGAGGACGACCGCTTCCTGCAGGGCAAGGGCCACTACGTCGACGACGTCAAGCTGCCCGGGATGCTGCACATGGCGATCCTGCGCAGCCCGCTCGCCCACGCCAGGATCAACTCGATCGACACCTCCGCCGCGGCGGCGCTGCCCGGCGTGGTGGCGGTCGTCACCGGCGAGCTGCTGGCGCAGCACAAGCTGGCCTGGATGCCGACCCTGTCCGGCGACACGCAGGCGGTGCTCGCCACCGACAAGGTGCGCATGCAGGGGCAGGAGGTCGCCTGCGTGATCGCGGAGGACCCCTACGTCGCGCACGACGCCCTCGAGCTGATCGAGGTCGACTACGACCCGCTGCCCGCGGTCACCACGCCGCAGCAGGCCCTCGAGGAGGGCGCCCCGGTCATCCGGGACGACAAGGAAGGCAAGACCGACAACCGCGTGTACCACTGGGAGGCCGGCGACAAGGAGGCCACCGACCGCGCCTTCGCCCAGGCCGACCGGGTGGTGCGGCTGTCCACCTTCTACCCGCGCTGCCACCCCGCGCCGCTCGAGTGCTGCGGCTGCGTCGCCGACGTGAACCCCGCCACCGGCAAGGCGACCATCTACATGACCTCGCAGGCCCCGCACGCCATCCGGACGGTATTCGCGCTGGTCACCGGCCTGCCCGAGCAGAACATCCAGATCATCTCGCCGGACATCGGCGGCGGCTTCGGCAACAAGGTCCCGGTCTACCCGGGCTACGTCGTCGCCACCGCCGCCTCGCTGCTGCTCGGCCGGCCCGTCAAGTGGATCGAGGACCGCACCGGCAACCTGATCTCGACCGGGTTCGCGCGCGACTACCACATGCGGGGCGAGCTGGCGCTCTCGGCCGAGGGCAAGATGCTCGGGCTGCGCGTGCGGATGCTGTCCGACCAGGGCTACACCTTCGCCGACGCGCAGCCGACCAAGGTCAAGGCCGGGCTGTTCCACATCGTCACCGGCTCCTACGACCTGCCGGCGGCGCACGTGGTCACCGACGGTGCCTACACCAACAAGGCTCCGGGCGGGGTCGCCTACCGCTGCTCCTTCCGCGTCACCGAGGCCTCCTACCTGATCGAGCGCCTGGTGCAGACGGCCGCCTACGAGCTGGAGATGGACCCCGCCGAGCTGCGCAGCAGGAACTTCATCCGGGCCGAGCAGTTCCCCTACACCTCGGCGACCGGGTTCGTCTACGACTCCGGCGACTACCAGCGGGCGCTCGACCTCGCCCTGGAGCGGCTCGGCTACGCCGAGCTGCGCGAGAAGCAACGGCAGGCGCGCGAGCAGGGCCAGCTGCTCGGCATCGGGCTGGCCAGCTTCACCGAGGTGGTCGGCGCCGGGCCGAGCCGCGACTACGACATCCTCGGCCTGAAGATGTTCGACTCCGCCGAGCTGCGGGTGCACCCGACCGGCAAGGCGATCCTCAAGCTCGGGGTCAAGGCCCAGGGGCAGGGCCACGAGACGACCTTCGCCCAGATCGTCGCCGAGGAGCTCGGCATCCCGCCGCAGGACGTGGCGGTGCAGGAGGGCGACACCGACAACACGCCGTACGGCCTGGGGACCTACGCCTCGCGCAGCACGCCGACCGCCGGCGCGGCCACCGCGGTGATCTCCCGCAAGCTGCGTGAGAAGGCCAAGCGGATCGCCGCCCACCTGCTCGAGGTGGAGCCGGATGACCTCGACTGGGAGGTGGGCCGCTTCAGCGTCAAGGGCGCGCCCGACAAGGCCGTGACCATCCAGGACGTCGCCTTCGCCGCCTACACCAACCTCCCGGAGGGGATGGAGCCCGGCCTCGAGGGCGTCAACTACTACGACCCACCGAACATGACGTTCCCGTTCGGGACCTACGCGGTCGTCGTCGAGATCGACCGCGGCACCGGCGAATGGCACGTCGACCGGGTGATCGCGGTCGACGACTGCGGCGTGCGCATCAACCCGATGGTGGTCGAGGGCCAGATCATGGGCGGGCTCACCGAGGGCTACGGCATCGCCGCGATGGAGCTGATCACCTTCGACGAGGAGGGCAACTGCCTCGGCTCGAACTTCATGGACTACCTGCTGCCCACCTCGATGGAGACGCCCCGGTTCGAGCTGCACGAGACGGTGACCCCGTCGCCGCACCACCCGATCGGCGCGAAGGGCGTCGGCGAGTCGGCCACCGTCGGCTCGCCCGCCGCGTACGTCAACGCCGTGGTCGACGCGCTCGCCCACGCGGGCATCCGCAACATCGAGATGCCCGTCACCTCCGACAAGGTCTGGCAGGCCCTGGTGGAGGCGGGACTGGCGGAATGAGCGGGACAGAGGACCCGCTGCTGCTCGCCGCGGAGCTGTCGCAGCAGGGGGAGGCGTACGCCATGGCCACGGTGGTCCGCGTCCTGCGGCCCGCCTCGGCCAGGCGCGCCGACCGGGCGCTGGTCACGCCCGACGGCACCCTGCACGGCTGGATCGGAGGTGCCTGCTCGGAGCCGCTGGTGGTGCGCGAGGCGCTGCGCGCGCTCGCGGACGGCGAGCCGCGCCTGGTCCGCATCGGCCCGCCCGGCTCGGCGCCCGAGGCGCCGGCCGACGTGGTCGTCGCCGAGAGCACCTGCGCCTCCGAGGGCACCGTCGAGGTGCTGGTCGAGCCGCACCTGCCGACCCCGCTGCTGGCTGTCGCCGGCGACAGCCCCGCGTCGAGGACCCTGGCGGAGCTGGCGCGCGCGATCGGCTGGCGCGTCTCGACCGGCGTCGCCGCCGAGGCGGACGCGGTGGTGGTGGCGGCGATGGGCCAGGGGGACGAGCTCGGCGCGCTCGAGGCCGCCCTGCGCGGCCGGGCGGGCTACGTCGGCCTGGTCGCCAGCGCCCGCCGGGCCGGCGCGGTGGTCGCCGAGCTGCGCGCCCGCGGCCTGGACGACGACGCGGTCGCACGCCTGCGCAGCCCGGCCGGCCTCGACCTCGGGCCCTGCACCCAGGAGGAGATCGCGGTCGCGATCCTCGCGGAGCTGGTTCCCTGGCGCCATGCAGGCGGCGCCGCGCGCCCTGGGCGCGCCGCCGAGGCGGTCGACCCGGTCTGCGGCATGACCGTGGCGGTCCAGGCCGCCAAGGCGACCGCGCTCCACGAGGGCACCGTCTACCACTTCTGCTCCCCCGACTGCCGCGCCCGCTTCGTCGCCGAGCCGGGGAGGTATTTGATCGGGGGCGAGCCCGAGACAGCTCCCCCCCGAACCCCCCCATCGGGTACCTAGGGGGGATCCCTGCTGGGTCCCGGGGCGCCTCGTCGGGATCAGGGGGACGCCATCGCTTCGCCCTCAGCCTCTCCGGCTTGGGCGGCCGCCTCAGGTGACGGGGCCGAGCCGGTGACGCGCTCCGCCGGGGTGACAGCGGTGGTGGAGGCGGTCTGCGCCGCCACCCAGTCGTGCGTCAGCAGCAGCCAGAAGGCGAGGCCGGCGTAACGGCCGTAGCGGCGGAAGCGCCGCAGGATGGTGGCGTCGGCGGCCTTGCGGCCGTTGACGCGCGCGTAGGTCGGTCGCGTCCACGAGTCCAGGATCAGCCGCGAGTGGCGGCCGAGCAGCATCATGACGTGCGCGGCGGCGTAGGGGCCGACCCCGGGCAGGGCGAGCAGGCGCGTGGCGACCTCGTCGTCGGGCAGCTCGTCCGGCGGCGCCAGGCGGAGCACCTCCAGGTCGACCTCGCCGGCCGCCACCGCGGTCGCGAGCCCCCGCAGGTAGGCGCCGCGGTAGCCGGCGCGCACGGCGTCGCGGTAGAAGGGCTCCGGCGCGGCGGCCATTGCGGCCGGCGTCGGGAACGCGCTGCCGTAGCCGCCGGCGGAGCGCTCGCCGAGCTGCTCGACCAGCACGGTCACCATGCGGACCGTGGCCGACCAGGCACAGTTGGTGGTGCAGATGGTCTTGACGACGTCCTCGAACACGGTCGGGCTGCGCAGCATGCGGCCGGCGCCCTCGGCGACCCAGGCCAGGCGCTCGTCCTTGGCCGCCATGCGGTAGAAGCCGCTCAGGTCCTCGTCCAGGTTGAGCATGACGTGCACGGTCGCGCGCAGCTCGTCGGCGGCCGCGGCCGGCGGCGCCGGGCCGAGCACCTCCACCCGCGCCGCGCCGCCGCCGTCCTCCGAGATCACGATCGTGCGCGGCTTTGCACCGCCGAGCGGCAGCGTGGTCCGCAGCGTCCGGGCCGACTCGTCCAGCTCTGCCGGCGGCAACGCGGCGATGCCGTGCGAGACGAGGGTGCGCCACAGGTCGACCGGCTCGCCGTGCGGCCCAGCCAGCGGCAGGACGAGCGACACCGCCACCTGCAGCCTCCTTCGCGCCTGCCCGTTGCCAAGCGCCGCCCGGGCCGGCGCGGACTCCCGACCAGGCAGCACGGGGATTCTCCCTCCCACCCGGGACAGGCGGGAAGCGGGCGACCCATCCACCGGGGGCTACCGCTCGGCTCCGCATGGTCGCCGTGGCTCGGGCTCCGGCCTTGCTCTCGAGCCCCCGGACCCTTGCGGGTGGCGCGGGCCGTCCACGTGTGGGCAAGATGGACGCATGAGCGAGCGGACGCCTGACACCCCCGAGCGCGACCGGCCGGTAGCCGGCATGGTGATCCGTCCGTCCGAGGAGCCGCGGCAGGCGGACGAGGAGCTGCGCGAGGCCGTCACCAGCCCGGCCAAGGTGATGCGCATCGGCTCGATGGTGCGGCAGCTCCTCGACGAGGTGCGGCACGCCCCCCTGGACGAGGCGGGGCGGGCACGCATGCGGGAGATCTACGAGACCTCCGTGCGCGAGCTGTCGGCCGTGCTCTCGCCCGACCTCGCCGAGGAGCTCGGGCGGGTCACCAGGCCCTTCGAGGCGGGCACACCGAGCGAGGCCGAGCTGCGCGTCGCCCAGGCCCAGCTCGTGGGCTGGCTCGAAGGGCTCTTCCACGGCATCCAGGCGACCCTCTTCGCCCAGCAGATGGCGGCTCGCAACCAGCTCGAGGAGATGCGCAAGCGCGCCCTGCCGGGACGCGAGCGTGAAGACTCGGGCAGTCCCGGCCTCTACCTGTAGCCGGCGAGCCACACTCCCCGCGTCACCCGTTTCCGGCCGCCTCCCTTGGCACGACCCGGATCCGTGGAATTGACGGTGAGGTGGGCGGGCATCGGCCGGCGTGCTACCGGGTTCTTACGTATGGGGACCGATCAGCGGACCGTGGACCCTCGGCGTCACCAAAACGCCCGACCAGGAGGAGGCGGACGATTTACAGGGACGCACTCGCAGGACGCACGACCAAGAAAAGGGTCTCCATGAGCATCGATCCTTCGGAGCTCGGACGATTCTCTGACCCGTCGCTCCTCATCTTGTCGAGCCTCGCGGATGGGCCCAAGCACGGCTACGCCATCACCAAGGACATCGAGCACTTCGCGAGCGTGTCCCTTGGGCCGGGCACCTTGTACGGCGCGCTCGGGCGTCTGGAGCAGCGCAAGCTGATCGAGCCGCTGCCCTCCGACGACCGTCGGCGGCCGTACCGTCTCACCGCGCTCGGTGCCGCCGTGCTGCAGGCCCAGCTCACCGGTCTGCACCGCTTCGCAACGACCGGCCTGCAGCGTCTCGCGACCGCCTGAGCTCGCACCGGACCGCCGGCCCGACCCAGCACGGTGCCGGCGGTCGTCCGGTGGCCGCGGTGACCCCGGCCTGCTGACGCCGCCCTCACTGGAGACGGAACGCCACGATCACGCCGGGGGCGGCCCCTCCTCGACACCCCTGACGTGATCGTGGCTCGTTGCCGGCGAGACCCGGGGTGGCCCCTCCTCGACACCCCCGAACTCGCCTGCGCCTGCGGGACCTGGTCGCCGACGATTCCGGGGGACCGGTCCCGGAACCGCCGGCGAATCCGACCGGTGGCCCCGGGGGACCGGTCCCGGGTGCCGCCGGTCTTCCCGCGACCCGGGGACCGGACCCGAGACCGCAGAACTCCTGGGCGTTAGCGTCCCCGTCGCAGGTGCCGAGGACGGTAACGGGCGTGCCGGCCGCGGTAGCGCAGGGACCGTGCGCCAACGGAGCGAAGCAGCCTGGTCATCGTCGTTCGTGGTTCCTTCCGTGGAGGCCCATCCTGACCGTTCAGTAGACAAGGCGACGGAACGACCCCGACCGATACGGGCCCGACCGCACCGCGACCGTATCGAGACCGTCTTGTGATCAAATCCGGCGCGGCCGGGTCGAGGGTGCCGGGCCAGTTGCCACGGACGGGTGCTCGAGCCAGGGGAGGCAGGCCATAGGGGCCGGGTGGCCCGCCGGGGCATGCGCCAATCCGGTCCTTCACCGCGGGCTGGCGGTGAGGCGGTAGACGCCGCCGCGGAGGTCCGCGACGAACAGCTCCCCGGTGCGGCTCTCGCCGAACGAGCTGATGTTGCCCCCGTGGCTGCCGACCCGTGCGCTCGTCCAGCGGCCGTCGGGCAGGTGGGCCAGGGCTCAGATCTCGCCGCTGCAGAAGTCGGCGTACAGGTAGCTGTCGAGCAGCAGCGCCCGGTAGGCCCGGCCGCGGTAGCGGTAGCCGCCGATGACGCTGCAGCGTCCCGCGGACAGCTCGTAGTCCAGCAGCGGCGCGGTGAACCAGCTGGCGCGGTCGCCGCAGTAGTCGCCCCCGTAGCGGGCCGAGGTGTCCAGCAGGCCCTCGCGGCAGTCCCAGCCGAAGTTGCGGTCGCCCAGGCCGCGGCGGACCACGTCGACCTCCTCGCGGTCGCCCTGGCCGACGTCGGCGAGCCACTGGCTGCCGAAGCGGTCGAAGCTGAAGCGCCACGTGTTGCGCAGGCCGTAGTGCCAGATCTCCGGGCGGGCGGCGCGGTGGCGCGCGTACGGGTTGGTCGGTGGGATCGCGTAGCGGCGGCCGGGGGAGGTCCGGTCCACGTCGATGCGCAGGATCTTGCCGAGCAGGCTGGTGCGGTTCTGCGCGTTGCCGTCCGGGTCGCCGGCGCCGCCGCCGTCGCCGACCGAGAGGTACAGGTAGCCGTCGGGTCCGAAGGCGAGCTGGCCGCCGTTGTGGTTGGCGAACTGGCGGTGGCCGATGTCCATCACCACCGTCTCGGTGGCGGCCGGGACGACCCCGGCGCGCGGGTCGGCACGGAAGCGCGACACCCTTACGTCACCGTCGTGGTCGGTGTAGGCCACGAAGAACCGGCCGTTGCGGGCGAAGCGGGGATGGAAGGCGAGCGACAGCAGCCCACGCTCGTCGCCGGAGAGGACACGCTCGCCGATGTCGAGGTACGGCTCGTCGGCCACGCGACCGTGCTGGACCAGCCTGACGCGGCCAGCCCGCTCGGTCACGAACAGCCGGCCGCTGGAGTCGGGCGAGGCGGCGATCGCGGTCGGCGCCACGACGCTGCCGATCTGGTCGAGCGCCACCTGCACGTCGGCCGGATCGGCCGCCGCCGTGCGCGGGACCGCCCGAGCAGGTCCCGCCGGCGAGCCGCCCGCGAGGCCGCCGAGCAGCGCGAGGCCCAGGCCCAGGACGGCCAGGCCGCGCGCTGCCGCGCGGCGCGGAGGCCGAGAATTCGCCCGCATGGTCCCCCCTGTTGATCCACCCCTTGATCCATCGGGGCGGCGGCGCCGTCGCATGAGTCCCGCGGCGGGTACGCTGCCAGCGACCAGGCTGAGCGAGGAGGACGTGGCGGTGACTTCCGAGATGGGCCGGCCGGCTGCCGCGCCGTCGCCGGCCGCGCCCCGTGAGGACGAGGTCTGGATGCGGCGCGCGCTGGAGGAGGCGCGGGCCGCGCTCGACCACGGCGACGTGCCGGTCGGCGCGGTGCTCGTCGGGGAGGACGGCGCCCTGCTCGGGCGCGGCCGGAACCGGCGCGAGCAGCGCGCCGACCCGACCGCCCACGCCGAGCTGGAGGCGTTGCGGGCAGGGGCCGGCACGCTGGGGAGCTGGCGCCTGGACGGCGCCACCCTGGTGGTCACCCTGGAGCCGTGTGCCATGTGCGCCGGCGCGCTGGTCCAGGCCCGGGTGGCACGGCTCGTGTTCGGCAGCGACGACCCCAGGGCGGGCGCGGTGACCTCCCTGTGGGACCTGGTCCGCGACCCCCGGCTGCCGCACCGCACGGAGGTGCGCCGCGGCGTGCTGGCCGACGAGTGCGCCGCCCTGCTGCGCTCCTTCTTCGCCGGCAGACGTAGTCCCTGAGCACCGCAATCGGCTCGCGAGGCCGCCTGGGGCGTTCGATATACTGCCAAGCGGCAAGGTGCCAGAGCGGACGAATGGGACGGTCTCGAAAACCGTTGGAGTGGCAACGCTCCCCAGGGTTCGAATCCCTGCCTTGCCGCCCCCACCAGCAACAACGCGGCCCGGCGGTGACCATCACCAGCGGGCCGCTCCGCGCCTGTGCAACCCTCCTGCAACCCGCGCCTACGGCGCCTGGCCGATCACGTCGTCGAGGTGCCCGGCGGCCCGTCGCCGGTTCTCCGCCAGCGGATGCACGTACACCCGCAGGGCCAGGGCGCCGCCGTCGGCGTGGCCGAGCTGCGCGGCAATGTCGGACGCGGGCACGCCCGCCGCGGCCAGGAAGCTCGCCGCCGAGTGCCTGAGCGTATGGACGTGGATGGTCTTCGGCAGGCCGGCGGCATCGGCGAACTTCCGGAACATGGTCGAGGTCGAGTCCGGCCGGTACGGGCGGCCGTCCGGCTTGCAGATCACGAGATCCTCGGCGTGGTAGTCGCCGCCGAGGGCCAGGCGCCGCGCTGCCTGCTCGACGCGCAGCCGCTTGAGCGCCGCCACGGTCGACGGCCCGAGCGCGACCGTGCGCGCGCCAGCCTCGGTCTTCGGCGCCTTGACCTCCATGCGCTTGCCGACGATGCGCCGTGACGCGCCGATGCGGGCCGCGCCCGCGTCCAGGTCGACGTCGGACCACCTGAGCGCGAGCAGCTCGCCGAGGCGGGCACCGGTCGCCACGCCGAGCAGGACCAGCCAGTACATCAGCGGCCGGGCCGCGGCGGCGGCGAGCAGCGTCCGGGCCTGCTCGCGCGTGAGCGTCACCATCTCGGAGGGCGGCACGGTCGGCAGCTCGAGGTCGCTCGCCACGTTGCGCGCCACAAGCTGCCACCTGACCGCCTGCCGTAGCGCCCGGTGGACGGTGCGGTGGACGTGGCCGACCGTGCGGGGCGAGAGGCCGCCGGGGCGGCCGTCGCGGCGTCCCTCGCGCAGCAGCCGCGCGTACAGCTCGGAGAGGTGGACGGGTGCGAGCTGCTGCACCTTGAGGCCGCCGAGGTACGGCGTCACGTGCAGGCGGGCCAGCTCGCGGTGCCGCTCGACCGTCCGCGCGTCGCGGCCGATCGATTCGAGGTAGTCGAAGACCCGGTCGAACAGCCCGGCGACGGTGAGCTTGGACGGGTCGACGTACTCGCCATGTTGGAGCTTGGCGCCCAGCTCGACCTGGGCTGTCTCGGCCGCCTTCTTGTTCGGGTAGCCGGAGTGCCAGCGGCGGATGCGCTTGCCGTCCGGGCCGCGGCCGAGGTCGAGCACCACGCTGTAGGTCGCGCCGCGCTTGATGACGGTGCCCTTCATCGTTCGACCTCCCTGAATTCGACCCCGACCAGCTCGGCCAGGGCCTCGCCGCCCCATTCGACGGTCGCGCGGCGCGTGTGGCCGCACACCAGCGCCGCCAGGTCCTTGCGGTCGAGGACGACTCGGGCTTTCGAGTCGGCGGCGAGCCTCCTGACGATCGGGTCGAGCATGTCGCCGATGGAGGCGCCGAGGACCAGGGTGAGCGAGACGAGTTCGATGACGTTCACCCGCCTGCGGCCATGCTCGACCTCGCTGACGGTCTGCTGCACCCAGTTGTGCCCGAGGTCGCGCATCCGCGCGGCCACGTGCTCCTGTTGGAGGTCCTCCGTGGGCTCGGTCGGGTCGTCGTGGCCGCCGAGCGGGTCGTGGACCGTGTACCGCCGGTCGGCGTAGCGGCGGCGGCGGATCATCCGGAGGTTCCCGGCGAGGATCTCTTCTGCGGTGTAAAGCACCGTCCCATCCGCCGCTGTCTCCCGTGCCACCGTCGTCTCCCGCGTCCCTTGGCGTCCCTTCCCGTTGGGTCAAGTAGACCACCATTTCCTGTACCGAACAAGATCCGCTTGTACCTGCAGCTCCTCTCGGTTACCGTGCCGCACAGCGGAATCTTGTACAGGAGGTTGGACATGCCGAACGAGCACCCCGAAGACGCTGAAGGTGCGGGAGGTCGCCGCCGGCCTGCGCATCGGCCGCAACCAGGCATACGAGCTGATCCGGACCGGCCAGCTCCGCGCGCTACGGATCAACCGAACGATCCGCGTGACGAGGGAGGCTTTCGAGGAGTTCAAGGCCGGCCGCCGTGCCGAGGCCTCCTGACGAACGACGACGGCGGGCCCGCATGGGACCCGCCGCCATGACATCGCCGCCGCCGGGCAGTTCTGTCGCGCCCATGCTACCCGACCGGGGCGACGGGCGATGAACTACGCGGCCATGCGGTATGTGGCCGAGGAGTGCACGGTGCAGGGCGCCGGCCGCGCCATCCTCTGGGCCATCAGCTACCGCGCCGACCGTGACACCGGCGAGTGCTGGGCCGGGCAGCGGCGTATTGCCCGTGAGGCCGGCGTCGCCCGGTCCACCGTGCAGCTGCTGCTCCCCAAGCTGGTCGACGCCGGCGAGCTGGAGCTGGTCGAGATGGGCGATGGGCCGCATCCGGACTGCTACCGCATCGCGCCGGCATGGGACGAGGGCGCTGACGACACCGCCGCCGAGGTTATCCACAACCCTGCGGCTAGTGGACCGACAGTGAGTCCACTAGCCGGGGAGACCCAAGAGCTACTAGTGGACCGATCCGGCGGTCCTAGTGGACCGATCCGGGGTGAGCTAGTGGACCGATCCGGCGATGTTACTGGACCGTTTACTTTGGCCCTGAGCAGCGAAAACGGCTTGCAAGGGTATAAGCAAGGGAAAGATCAAGGATCTAAGCAAGGGAACGATCAAGTGCGCGTCGCCGCCGGCTCGGCCGCTGACGCGGCCGGCGGCGACGCGGGCGCGGTTCCCCACCCCGACGCCGTGCTCGCACTCGACCCCGACGCCGTCCGCGATGACCACTTCCAGGGTGGCGGCTGGAACCTGAGCGACCGTCACGGCCGCGGATGGCTGCGCGACCGTGACGCCGCCGGCTGGGTCGCCCAGCAGCAGCGCAAGCTCGACGAGCAGAGCGGCCAGGAGCAGGAGGCGGCATCGTGAGCGCTCATGGGGCTAGACCCGCCCGCGTCCAGCTCAAGCGCACCAACCACGAAGAGACCCGATGACTAGGACCGCAGCAGCCCGGCCCGACCGTGGACACGTCACCCCGGAGGCGCATACTGTCCACAGGGTGTGGACAGACGACCCGACCGGGGGGAGGTGGCGGACGATGACGGCTGGTGCTGTCCGTGAAGCGCCCCAAGAGCCGGAGCCGAAGTTCGTGACTCCCGAAGAAGGCCGCCTACTGATCGACTCACGTGCCCGTAGTTTCCTTGGCATGAGTGGCGAGGAGTTCCGCCGCCGCTACGAGGCCGGCGAGCTCGACCCCGAGGACGACAACGTCCTGCGAGTGGCGATGCTGCTCCCACTTGGCCGGTAGGACACCCGCGGAGGCGCTTCACGCCTTCCTCGGGCCGCTGCAGCGAGCCGTGTCCTGCGTATCGCCCGTGCACCTCATCATCGCCCGGGCGAAGCCGGATAAGGTCCAGGCACTCACCGCCTCTGAAGATCCCATCATGATCCCGTCACTACACGGGCCTCGGGCCCACCTGCAGCTCACGCTGCAGCAGCAGTACCAGATCGTGCGGAGCGACGAGCCTGACCTTGGGCCTTGGAAGATCCAGACCCGCGCCTACAACTACCGACTCGACGACGATCAAGGCCGGGAGCTTGCCGCATGGCACTGGCAGCCGGACGGCTTGGGCCCGGAGAAGCGTCCCCACGTCCATGTCGCTGTTGCCGGCGGTCGGCTGCATGGCTGCCACCTGCCGACCAGTCGCGTGAGCGTCGAGGGCATCCTTCGGCTCCTCCTCGCTGAGCTGAATGCGCGCCCACGGCGCCCTGACTGGCCGGCGATCCTTGACGCCGCAGAGGAAGCCTTCCAGGAGTACCGAACCTGGGGATAGCGACCCGCCGCCGGGTGGCGTTCTGCGGTTCGGGCCACATGCGACAATGGGGCGACCCCGCGAACGGTCGAACCACGAAGCGAGGTGGGGCCGTGCACGGTGAGCCGCTCGCCCGCCACGTCGCCGGCACCCCGGCCGGGCTCAGCGACCGCGAGCGGGCCCTGCTGCTGCGGCTGGCCATCTGGAATCTCTGCCAGCAGACCGGCGCCGACCAGCAGACCGCCGCCGACGCGCTCGACCACTTCACCGCCCGCGGTCAAGTGGTCATCCGCAGCGACCAGCGCAACGTGTACCTAGAGGTCTGCGGCCACGTCCACATCCACGCCGAGCGCGCCTGGCTGTACATGGCCGCCTACCAGGGCGAGTCAACCCTCAACTGACCAGGCCACGCGGTACACTCACCTCGCAAACGCCCGAGTCCGTGGGAAGCGAGGTACCGCCGCCGTGCCGTCCCTGCTCGAAGAGCTGCGCCAGCGGCGCACGACCGCCCGCGAGGCCGCAGACGCCATCCTGACTCGCGCCGCCGAAGAGCAGCGCGACCTGTCGCCCGACGAGCTAGCCGAGCACGGCCGCCACGTCGTCGCCGAACGCGAGGCCAGCGACGCGCTCGAAGAGCAGCACGCTTCCGAGCTGGCCGAGCTGCGCGCCGCGGCGACCCGCCGGCCGACCGGGCCGGTCGTCCCGCGCGAGCCGGTCCTGACCCGCGAGGCGAGCGTCTACGACTGGTGCCAGGTGCGCGGCATGTTCGACCCGGCCGAGCAGCCGCTGTCGTTCGACCGCTACCTGCGCGGCATGGCGACGGGCCGCTGGGACGGTGCCGAGCACGAGCGGGCGCTGGCCGAGGGCACCATCGGCGCGGGCGGCGCGCTGGTGCCGTCGCCCCTGAGCGCCAGGGTCATCGACCTTGCCCGCAACGCCACCCGCGTCTTCCAGGCCGGCGGCATCACCGTGCCGATGACCAGCTCGACGCTCGCGCTGGCGCGGCTCACGTCCGAGGGCTCGCCCGCGTGGAAGACCGAGAACGCCGCCATCACCGCGGCCGACATGGTCTTCGACCGGGTCACGTTCACGGCCAGGACGCTGGTGCGGCTCATCACGCTGTCGGTCGAATTGTTCGAAGATGCCGACCCGTCCAGCGAGGACGTCATCGCCCGCGCGTTCGCCGGGCAGATGGCCGTCGAGCTCGACCGCGTGGCGCTTCTCGGCACGGGCACCGCGCCCGAGCCGCGCGGCGTGCTCAACCAGTCCGGCATCACCACGACCGCCCACGGCGCCAACGGCTCGGTCATCGCCACGGCGACCGCGTACGACTGGCACCTGGACGCCGCGGGCGCGGTGCGGGTGGCGAACTTCACCCCCACGGCGCACATCCAGGCGCCGCGGACGTCGACCAGCCTGAGCAAGCTGCGCGAGGCGACAACGTCGGCGTACTTGGCGCCGCCGCCGAACATGCTGCCGATGCTCACGACCAAGAGCGTCCCCATCAACGTCACGGTCGGCACGAGCACGGACACCAGCTACATCTTCACCGGCCAATGGGACCAGCTCATGGTGGGCGTCAGGACCGATTTCAGCTTGCGATTCCTTGGCGAGCGGTTCCTGGCTGACAACCTGCAATACGCGTTTCTCGCGTACTGCGCGCCGACGTGCAGCTCGCCCAGCCGGCCGCCTTCGTGGTCGACACCGGGGTCCGAGGCTAGGCCGTGAGCTGGTGGGACCGCTGGGTCTGGTCCCGGGTCCGCAACCGCGAGGCGCTAACCCTCGAGCAGCTCTTGGCCGACCAGGGCACGCCGACGGCGGCCGGCGAGGCGGTCACGACCGACAAGGCGCTGCGGCTGTCGACGGTGTGGGGCTGCGTCCGGCTCTTGGCCGACTCGGTCTCGACGCTGCCGCTGCACACCTACCGCGGCGACGACCGCGACCCGCTGCCGACGCCGCCGCTGCTGCAACGCCCGTCCGCGGATTTCGACGAGCTGGGCGACTGGCTGTGGGCCGTGGTGGCGTCGCTGCTGCTGCGCGGCAACGCGTGGGGCGTCATCACCGCGCGGGCGGGCGCCGGGCTGCTGCCCGCCCAGGTCGACCTGGTCCACCCTGACCGGGTCGCCGTCACGGTCGAGGACGGCCGCAACGTCATCCGCATCGGCGGGAAGGAATACGACCGCGCCGAGCTGTTCCACGTCAAGGCGTTCCCGTTCCCTGGCAGCATGCTCGGGCTGTCGCCCATCGCCTACGCCCGCGAGGCCATCGGACTCGGGCTGGCCGCCGAGAAGTACGGCGCCAAGTTCTTCGGCGACTCGGCCATCCCGGCCGGCGTGCTCACCAGCGACCAGCACATCAGCCAAGAGCAGGCCGAGCGGCTGCGCGACCGCTGGGACGCCCGCCACAAGGGCCGCCGCCGCATCGCCGTGCTCGGCGACGGCGCCCGCTTCCAGGCCATCACCATCGCGCCCGAAGAGGCCCAATTCGTCGAGACGCAGAAGCTCAACGTGGCGACCATCTGCCGCATCTACGGCATCGCGCCCGAGATGATGGGGGGCGAGACGGCCGGGCCGCTCGCGTACTCGAGCCCCGAGATGCGCTCAACGGACTTCCTGACACTCAGCCTGCGGCCGTGGCTGTACCGGGTCGAGCGCGCCGTCTCTCGGCTGCTGCCACGCACGCAAAGCGCCCGGTTCAACCCAGGCGGGTTCGCGAGAACGACGCTGAAAGAGCGCTACGAAGCGCACGAGATCGGCATCCGCGCGGGCTGGCTGCTGCGCAGCGAAGTGCGCGAGCTGGAAGACCGGCCGCCGATTCCCGGGCTCGATGCATCTACGCCACCCGAAGGGGGCGCCGTCGCATGACCGACGTACTCGTCCGCGCGTTCGAGTCCACCCTGCACGTCCGCGACGGCGGCGACGGCCGCACCCTGGTCGGCGCGCTTGTTCCCTGGGGCGTCACCGCCCGCGTGCTCGACCGCGGCCGCATCGTCGTCGAGGACTTCGCCCGCGGCGCCCTGGCCGACGTCGACCCGGCCCGCGTGCCACTCACCGCCCGCCACCCGCGCGACAACCAAGAGCTGCCCATCGGCGTGACCGTCGAGCTGGAAGAGCGCGCCGACGCGGCATGGGGCGCGTGGCACGTCTCGGACACCAGCATCGGCAACGAGGTGCTGGCGCTGGCCCGCGACCGCGTGCCGCTCGGGTTGAGCGTCGGATTCGTCGAGGTGCCCGGCGGCTCCAGGTGGTCGCCCGACCGCAAGCGCGTCACCCGCACCCGCGCCGCGCTTGACCACGTCGCCATCGTCAGGGTGCCCGCCTTCCTCGGCGCCGAGGTGGCCGCCGTCCGCAGCGAAGACGAGGGCTGCGGGCTGCCGCTGCTCACCCGCGTCGCGCTGATGATGCGACGGTAGCCATGCCACGCCCACGGTGGCGCACCGGCCGGCCGTGGCGCCGGGTTCGTGCCGCCGTGCTCGCCGCATCCGACGTCTGCCACCTGTGCGGCCACCCCATGGCCGGCGACGTCGACCACGTCACCCCGCCAGGCCAGGGCGGCGACCCGCTCGACCCCGCCAACCTGCGGCCGGCGCACGGCGCGCTGTCGCCGTGCCCGTGGTGCGGCCGGCGCTGCAACCAGGTCAAGGGCGACCGGCCCGAGATGCGCGAGCCGCCGAGGTCGAGAGCGTGGTGAGCGCGCGGACCTTTGCTGGCGACGAGCCGGGCGACCCCGTTGCCCTCGCCCGGTGTGTGTGTTGAGCCGTGCTGGCCGTCGACTGCCCGCCGCGGCTGGCCACGCCGCGTGATTACTCTAGGGCGACGCTCGGCGGCGCCGTCGCCGAGGTCGCCGAGGTGCTCGGCACGCCGTTCATGCCGTGGCAGCGCCAGGTGGTCGACGTCGCACTCGAGGTCGACCCTGAGACGGGCCGGCTGGCCTACCGCGAGCTCGTCCTGACCACGCCGCGCCAGAGTGGAAAGACCACGCTCGAGCTGGGCGTCATGGTGCATCGCTGCCGGACGTGGCCGCGGTCCCGGGTGCTGTACTCGGCGCAGAGCCGCATCCACGCCCACAAGAAGTGGGAAGACGAGCACGTCGCCACCCTGAAGCGGTCGCCCTACGCGGGCGAGTTCGGCGTGCGCTACCAGCGCGGCGATGAGGCGATCCGCTGGGCCAACGGGTCGCTGCACGGGATCACCGCGCCGGGTGAGAAGTCGGGGCACTCAGAGGTGCTCGACCTGGCCGTGCTCGACGAGGCATGGGCGCTTGAGGACGCCAAGCTCGAGCAGGGCGTGTCGCCGACGATGATCACCCGGCCGCAGCCGCAGTTGTGGGTTGTGAGCACGGCCGGGACTCATCGCAGCTCGTACCTGCGCGGCAAGGGCGAGCGCGGCCGGGTCCTGGCCGCCGCCGGGGTTTCACACGACGTTAAACCCAAGTCGCGGGTGGCGTTCTTCGAGTGGGCCGCCGCGCCCGGGTCCGACCCGGCCGACCCTGCGACGTGGTGGGCGTGCATGCCCGCGCTGGGGCACACGGTCACCGAAGAAACCATCGCGGCCGAGTACGAACGGCTCGACCTGGCCGACTTCTGCCGCGCCTACCTCAACTGGTGGCCGTCGGACGTGCCCGCGGACTGGCAGGTCATCGGCGAAGACGCCTGGCGGGCGCTGGCGGATGCCGACTCACAGCCGGTCGACCCGGTGGCGTTCGCCGCCGACGTCACGCCCGAGCGGTCGCACGCGTCCATCGCCGTCGCGGGCCGCCGCGCGGACGGGCTCGCGCATGCCGAGGTGGTCGACCACCGCCCGGGTACCGGGTGGGTGGTGCCGTGGCTGAAAGAGCGGGTCGAGCGCTGGCGGCCGTGCGCCGTGGTCGTCGACCCGACCGGCCCGGCCGGGTCGCTCATCGCGCCGCTCGAGGCCGCCGGCGTCGAGGTGGTCAAGCCGTCCGTGCGCGACATGACGCAAGCGTGCGGCGCGTTCTACGACGCCGTGACCGAGCGGACGGTGCGGTACGTGCCGCGGCCGGCGCTCGACGCGGCCGTCGCGGGCGCCCGGCAGCGCCTACTCGGCGACGCGTGGGCATGGTCGCGCCGGGCAGTCTCGGTCGACATCTCGCCGCTCGTGGCGGTCACGCTGGCGAGCTGGGGTCACGCCACCCGGGCGCACACCTACCAGCGCGAGCCGAGCATCTACATCTGAGGGGCGCCCGGGGGAGCGGCCCGGTTGGACTCGGGCGTCGCAACTGAGGCAAGCTAGGATCTTCGCGCCGGCCGAGCGCCTGGGCTGGGCCCCACATCCGCGCTACAGGGGAGGTCACAGCTCGGGATGCCGGAAGTAGACTTCGCCCTACTGGCCAACGCCGCCCAAGTGTCCAGCGATCAGCTCATCTCCATGCTCGGCGGCGGTTGGGACACCGGGACGCTTCCCGAAGAGGCGTATCCGGCCGGCATTGTCCTCAATGTCGTGTTCCGCATGGTCTTTGAGGCCGACGAGGTCGGGAAAGCCCACGCCTGCGAGGTCACCGTCGAAGATGAGGGCGGGGAACGCCTGGCGACTGTGACCTTCACGATGAATGTCCAGCGCGTGGAAGACCTTCCTCCTGGATGGAAGACGAACGTCTCGGTAGTGACTCCCGTGCCCGTACAGTTCCCTAGGCCTGGGCTCTACGCCGTATCGATCACAGTCGGCGGCAACCCTCTCAAGACGATCCCGCTGCGTATGAAGGTCGCCGGTGCGTGATTCGATACAGCGATCACGCTGAACGCCAGATGGCGAAGCGTGGCATCACGGAGGATGATGTTAGTCAGGCGCTTCGTCAGCAGGTGAACACCACTCCTGGTGATCCTGGATCGATCTGGGTCCACGGGTACACGCGCGGTGGTCAGATACTGAAGGTGTGCGTGGACATTCACGATAAGGAGTTTGTGATCACGGTCACTTGGCCTTGATCAGAACCCCTCGAAGGCTGAGGAGGAGGCTTCCCATGAACTTCATTTACTCCACCGAAGCCGATGCTCTCTACATCGAGCTAGAGAGTGCGAGAAGCGTCGCCCGCACGGTCGAGGTCTCGCCGAGCTGCCTGGTTGACCTTGACGAGGCTGGCCGACCGCTGGGCATTGAGCTGATCCATCCATCAAGGTCCTACTTGGCCCTCGCGAAGGTCGTCAGCATCTGGCCGCTCGACCAGCAGAGCCCGCAGCTATTGGCTTACCCCTACCAGAGCCTTACACCCCGCCGCCGCTCATCCAGCACTGCGGCGCGTGGGCGGGTGGAGATTGATGGCCGTAGGGATGAGCTTCTGACAGGTGCCTAGACGGCAGACCTGAAGGCCCTCGCGGCAGATGCACCCCGGCCCCCTAGGACTCCCCCCGGGGGCCGCTGTCGTGGTGTGGGCTACTGCTGGTCGGGCTCGCCCGGCTCGACCTGGACGTCGTAGGACTCTCTGGTCGCGACGGTGACGTCGACTCGGGCCATCACGGGCCTTCCTTCTGGGATGCGCGGGCGGCCAGCCAGGATGCCCAGCTAGAGATGGCAGCCGAGCACTGGTAGACCTCGTCGTCGACGACCAGGCCGATGCTCCTGACTGCGGCGACGACGTGGTTGAGGTCGTCGGCCACAGCCTTGGCGAGGCGGGCGACCTGTCTTACCTCGGCGGGGTCCGGTTGGGTAGGGTTGCGGCGCATCGGGCCTCCTTGGGGCCTGGTGCCATGCCCCGGGGCGGTTCCGGCCGTCGCCGGGGCGCTTCTACGTCTAGGACGACGGGTCCGCCGAAGCCGGGGGCACCAGCGCGGGCAGACCCGTCATCCCACGCGGAAGGTCTATCTCGCCCGCACAACCCCGTCAAGCCCCGCATTGCTACGCTATCGCCCGTGGAACGTGACACCGACCCCGCGGACGCCCGAGAATCCCCGTGTAGCCAGCGCGAACGCCGGGGGCACCGGGATGACGCAGCAGGGTGATGACGACGTGCTCTGGACCCAAGAGCAGGTAGCCGCCTACCTCGGCCTGAGCCCGCGGACGGTCGAGGGCTGGCGCCGCCGCGGCACCGGCCCGGCCTGGCACCGGGTCGGCCGCTCGCCGCGCTACTTCCGCCGTGACGTGCTCGCCTGGGTCCGGCAGCAGCGCGGGGACGGCGAGCCGGCCGGGTAGCGCCGGCTGCAACCCTGATTGCAACCCAACGCGGCGGGATGGCGAGGGATTCGTGCCCGATTCACGGGCGCCACGCGTGGCCCATTCCTATGCTGACCAGGGCGGGAAGGGACGGCCGGGCATGGCCGGGTAGGTGGTTCGGACGTCTCGAAAACCGTTGAGGTGGCAACGCCTCCATGGGTTCGAATCCCATCCTTGCCGCCATCTACCCACCCCGGGCTCGGGGTGGTCCACGTCGATGTCAGGCAGTCTTGGGTGGCCGGCCAGGCTTACGATCCCATCGCTGCGCGAAAGCCTCGATCGCCGAGCGCACCCACAGGGGCCCGACCCGCAGCCGGTACAGCGGCTCTGGGAAGCCACGGTGCCGGGCCGCGAGCTCATATAGCCGCTGCCGCGACACGCCGAGCACCTCCGCCGCCTCCGGGCCCGACACCAGATCCGGATAGTTCGGCCGTGCCAGCTCTTCGCTGAGCACGTCCTGGCGGGTCGCCGTAAGCTGCACCAGCGGCCACTCGGGCAGCCCGGCCGCAGCAGCGGCCTTACCCGCACCCGCACGCATTGACCTGCGACTTCGGCGTGGCCGAGCCGCACTGCTACCTGCAGGGCATGTTCACGAGGGCTCCAGGTCCGTCCCTCCCGGCCGCCATCCGCCGCCGCGATGCGGCCATGTAGACTGCGCGACGGAGGCTTGGCCGAGCGGTCGAAGGCACACGCCTGGAAAGCGTGTAGGGGGTTACAACCTCCTCGAGGGTTCGAACCCCTCAGCCTCCGCCACGA
>WNFV01000875.1_pt1 | contig 41178 bp, 47 predicted proteins | sample 5400101 | NCBI WGS metagenome assembly WNFV01 (sample SAMN13153361, study PRJNA577476) | soil metagenome | isolation source: 115 cm soil or saprolite under grassland replicate 1 | place: USA:California | collected 2016-06-15 | reverse complement strand
GTATCCGCGCGGTACGGCCTGGGACCACGTCAAGCCGCCGCGATGCGCCCGCGCGATCGTCACGGCGAGGACTGTTGCCACCGCGAGGAATCCCGAATAGAGCACCGCGTGCCAGGGCGTGAAGAAGGTATCGAACAGCGGCCGGACGTTGTTGTGCCCCAGCCGTCGAGCATCACACCGCCGATCAGCCAAAGGGATGCGGCGAGCATCGCCCAATCGAAGCGCGTGCTTCGACCGACGGTAAGCGGTGCGGCGCGGACCGCGGTCGTAGCGCTCACGCAGGCGAGTATCGTGCTGTGGTCAAGGGCTCACCCATCCTCCTGTTGGTAACGCCTAGCGAAGCCGTCGTCTATTAACGACGGAATCGGACGAGTTTCCGGCGAGCAGGCACTCCAATGCCAGACTCGTGTGCCATCGTGGACGCGTGCGGCGTGAGGCGATCCAGAAGGTCAGTCGCGTGACGATCAACAGGACCTTCAACGACTGCCAGCGCGACTCGTTTCTCCGCTCTACCGCCAAGCGCGCCATGCGCCCGGAGATCCCGTGCGCGGTCTCGCCGTGTGGGCGATCCTCAAGGAGATCGGCGCCGACGGCATGCGCGACCGGGTGCGGCGACATCTCGACAGCGCACGCCGCGTCGCGGAGCTCGCGCACGAGCACGCGGAGCTCGAGGTGCTGGCGGAGCCGGTGCTCTCGATCTGCTGCTTCCGCTACCGGCCGAAGGGCGCCACCGCGGATCGCGACCTCGACGCGATCAACGAGCAGATCGTGAAGGCCGTCCGCGCGCGCGGGCAGTGCACGCCATCGAGCACGATCGTCGACGGGCGCTTCGCGATCCGCCCCTGCTTCATCAACGCTCTCACGACGCTCGAGGATGCCGAGGTGCTCGCCGCTGGACGCGCGCGCTCAGCGAGCTGAGCTGACCGAGGAATCGGCGAGTCTTCGGTAGCGCTCATCGAGCGCGGCTCGCGCCGGGTGAGGGCTCCATCGCTCATGCGTTCCTCGTGTGGCACAACAGTGACGAAGGATGCGTCGCGCCTCGCCGTTCGTCTGGTGCGGCGCGAGGAGCTTTTCGCACTGGACGACGACCTCCGTGAGGTGCGCGGCGATCTGATGCGACCGCATTCGGACGTTCGTCTCGTGCGTTCCCCAAAGCGAGGGTCGAGCGAGCGCATCCTCGGAGAGCGCGTTCAAACGCTGATCGCTGGTCGCACGAGCCTTGCCCAAGAGCTCCAGCACCCGAGTCACTCCGCCGACACGCGAATCGCCGAACACGGGTTCCGGCGGCGAAAGCCGATCGCTCGGCAGTCGGTCACTTGGGATCGCGAGTGGCTCGTCGTCAGCTCGATTCGCCGAGTACTCGATCTGCGCGGCATAGCGCAGCTCGACCGCGATCGCGTGACGCAGCAGATCGCGAAGACTCCACTCCCCATCACGAGCGCTGTCGAGAAGATCGTCCGCGCCGCCCGCGAGCACACCCACGAGCTCTCCGTAGGCCTTCTGCGCGAGATCGAGGATCCGCGCCATCTCGGTCCGACCTGACGGCTCGCTCCGCGCTAGAAGCGCCTGCTCGGACCGCAGCAGGTCGTAGAGCACGAACTGGATCGTCGGCCGGGATCCCGAGCCGTCGTCCACCTGCCGCGAGAGCGTCTCTTCCGGGAGACGGCTGATCTTGGACAGAGCCTCGAACGGCGGCGGCACGACCGCGAGTCTGTCCGGGCTAGGCGATCTTGACTAGCGCAGCCAGGGCGGCGGCTCCCAGCGGTCCGGGAGCACGGTCACCTTCACCGGCATCTCCGCGGCCTGCTCGGCGACCGACTGAATCTGGTTGATGAGCATCGGCCCGTAGGGGCAGAAGGGCGTGGTCAGCACCATCCGGACCTCCGCCTCTTCCGGGGTGAACTGCACCTCGCGGATGAGGTCGAGATCGATGACCGAGAGGCCGATCTCCGGATCGAGCACGGCCTGGAGCGCGTTGAGGACCTTCTCCTGCTTCTCGGCCTCGGCGACGATCGGCGTCGCGGCCTTCTCGGCCTTCTCGGCCTTCTCGGCCTTCTCGGCCTTCTCGGCCTTCTCAGCCTCTTCGGTCTTCTCTTCGGACATCTGGATCCTCCTTAGCGCCGCGCGAGCCACGCGAAGAGCGAGAGCGCGATCGTCAGCACGACGCTGACGACGATCGAGGTGGCGATGGGGGCATACACGGTCCAGCGATCGCCGCTGATGGTCACGTCGCCCGGAAGTCGCCCGATCAGCGGTACTCGATCCCCGAACATCAGGACGAGCCCGAGGCCGACGATGACGATACCCGCGATGACGAGACCGCGCCCGAGCATCTCCATGTGCGTGTCAATTGTCTCACGAGCGGGTCAGCGCAACGTCACGAGCAGGATGCGATCGTCGTCCTGCGCGGGGCGCCCGCGGCCGTCGCGATTGCTGGTGAGGATGAGGAATTCGCCGGTGGACAGCTCGTACACGTCACGCAGACGTCCATAGGCGTTCACGAGCAGACGCTCCTCGAACGCGATCTTCCCATCGGCGGCGAACACGACCCGGTGCAGATGCTGTCCCCGCAGTGCGCTGAAGAGCAGCGAACCGCGCAGCGGCCCCGCGACCGTCGCGAACGCGGCTCCGGACGGCGCCCACGTGTCGGTGCGGCCGCTCCATACGACGGGATCCTTGAACCGTGCGTCGTTCGGTTGCCCGGTCACGATGGGCCAGCCGTAATTCGCACCGGCCTCGATGCGGTTCACCTCGTCGTTGCAGCACGCCGGAAAGAATCCGCTGGGACCGTGCTCGGTCGCGTACAGCGCCTTCGTGTCGGGGTGCCACGCGAGTCCCTGCACGTTGCGGTGGCCGAACGAGAACACCGCCGACCCGGGGAACGGATTGTCCGACGGGATGCTGCCGTCCTTGTTGAGCCGCAGGATCTTGCCGCCGAGTGAATTCCGATCCTGCGCGCGCTGCTCCTGCTCGCCGTCGCCCGTCGCGACGTACAGCTTGCCGTCGGGCCCGAAGCGGATCCGACCTCCGTCGTGGTTCGACGAACCGGGGATGTTGTCGAGCAGCGTCGTTTCGTCGACGCCCTTGCCGCCCTGATCCCGCAGCCGCACCAGCCGGTTGAGCGTTCCGCCACCGGTCGAGGTGTACGAGTAGTAGAGGTACACGAAGCCGCTCGTCGCGAAGTCCGGATCGAGCGCGATCCCGAGAAGCCCCCGCTCGGAATCTGGATTCGCGCGAGCCGGAACGCGCGCCCACGGCTCCGCCTGCAGTCCCCCACCCGCGCCGAGCTTCACGATGCGGACCCGACCCGGCCGTTCCGTGACGAAGAGACGGCCGTCGGGCGCGAGGTCGACCGCCCAGGGCACCTCCAGACCACCCGCGATGAGCTGCACGTTCTCCACGACCGCGGGACCGAGCCGCGGCGACGGCGTCGGTGTCGGCGTCGCGCGAGCCGACGTTGCGGCCGCCGATGGCGCCGTCGATCGCGACGCGCTCGGGCTCGGCGACCCGGCGGCGTTCGGCGTGCCGCACGCAACGACCGCGACGAGCACGAGGACCGACGCGCGCTTCACGCGCGCGAATGCATCCAGCGGGCGGTCTCCAGGCTGGTCATCGGGCGCGCGAGGTGATACCCCTGGGCGCCGACGCATCCGATCGATCGCGCGAAGGCGAGCGCCTGCGCGTCCTCGATCCCCACGGCGATCACCGGTAGCGCTCGCGCGCCGGCGACGTTTGCGATGCCGCGCGCGATCTCGGCCGCGCGCGGGTCGCTCACCGCGCGACCGACGACATCGCGACCGAGCTTCACCTGATCGAGCGGAAGGCCCGCGGCGCGGTCGAGTTGTTCCACAGAGGTGATGTCGTCGAGCGTGACGCTGATGCCACGGGACCGGAGGTCGCCCAGCACCACCGCCTTCGATGCATCCGCATCTTCACTCTTGATCTCCGCCGCGAACGATCCCTCCCCCGCGATGCGGAGCGAACGGTCCAGGAGACGACGGAACCGGTCGTCGCGCAGGTCGCTCGCCGCGAGGTTCACCGATGCGCGCAGCTCGATTCCATCGCTGCGCCAAACACGCGTCTGCAGCATCGCCTCGCGGATCACCCATGTCGTCAGATCGTGCATGAGCCCCTCGCTCTGCGCGAGCGGGAGGATCGCTTGCGGCGACACGACGCCGCGCATCGGGTGCCGCCAGCGCACGAGCGCCTCGACGCCGCGCACGCGCGTGCCGTCAATGTCGAACATCGGCTGGTAGTGGAGCTCGAGCTCGTTGTCGACGATCGCCCGCTGCAGCTCGCCGCGAGCATCGAGCGTCATGTCTCGTTCCAGAGCGTCGCCGCCCCCGCCGGCGCGGCGCGGCCGAGGTGCTTGAAGGCGCGCTCTGTCGCCACGCGGCCGCGCGGCGTGCGCTTCAGATACCCCTCTCGGAGCAGGTACGGCTCGTAGACGTCCTCGATGGTCTCCGCGTCCTCGCTCATGGCCGCGGCGAGCGTCTCGAGCCCGACCGGACCGCCCGAGAACTTGTCGACGATCGCGCCGAGCAGCCTGCGATCGACGTCGTCGAGTCCCTGGTCGTCGACCTCGAGCGCGCCGAGCGCCTCCTTCGCGACGGGGAGCGTCACGCGCCCGTCGTGCCGGACCTGCGCGAAGTCGCGGACGCGTTTGAGCAAACGGTTCGCGATCCGCGGTGTGCCACGCGAGCGCCGCGCGATCTCGTGCGCCGCCGCTCCCTCGACCTCGAGCGCGAGGATCCGCGCCGACCGCCGCACGACCTTCTCGAGCGATGCGGCGTCGAAGAGATCGAGGTGGTACATCGCGCCGAAGCGATCGCGCAGCGGCGATGAGAGCCGGCCGATGCGCGTCGTCGCGCCGACGAGCGTGAAGTGCGGCAGCGGCAGCCGCAGCGTGCGCGCGCCAGGGCCCTTGCCGATGATGATGTCGAGGCGGAACTCCTCCATCGCTGGATACAGGACCTCCTCGACGATGCGCGGGAGGCGATGCACCTCGTCGATGAAGAGCACCTCGCCCGGCTCGAGGCTGGTGAGGATCGCCGCGAGATCGCCCTGACGCTCGATCGCCGGGCCGCTGGTGATGCGGATGTCGACGCCGAGCTCGCGGGCGATGACGTTCGCGAGTGACGTCTTCCCCACGCCCGGCGGTCCATAGAGCGCGACGTGCTCGAGCGGCTCGCCTCGCGCCTTCGCGGCGTCGATGAGGATGCGCAGGTTCGATTTGACCTTGTCTTGATTGATGTACTCGTCGTCGGAAAGACGCTGCGGCCGCAGGGTCGCTTCGAGCGATCGCTCGCGATCCTCGTTGACGGTCGGCGCGACCTCGCGCTCCGTCGCGCGCTTGGCGCTCACGCGATGAGCGACCGCATCTTCGCGACGATCTGCGCGCGCGGGACGAGCTCGCCGTTCTCGTCGGCGCGCGGCTTCAGCTCCACCGCATCCTCCTTGAGGGTGCGCTTCGATACGGTCAGCCGGAACGGGATGCCGATGAGGTCGGCGTCGGCGAACTTGACGCCCGCCGACTCGTCTCGATCGTCGTACAGCGTCTCTATGCCGGCGCTCTCGAGATCCGCAGCGAGCGCGTCCGCCGCCTTGCGCACGTCGTCGTCCTTTCCCGCCAGCGCGATCACGTGTGCGTGGTAGGGCGCGACGGAGATCGGCCAGATGATGCCCTTGTCATCGTGGTGCGTCTCGATGATCGTCTGCACCGCGCGGCCGATGCCGATGCCGTAGCTGCCGCCGACGAACAGCTTGCGCGTCCCGTCCTCGGCGAGGTACGTAGCGTTCATCTTCTCGGAGTAATAGGTGCCGTACGCGAAGATGTTGCCGACTTCGACGCCGCGCCTGATCGTGAGCACGCCGCCGCACCGCGGGCAGGCGTCGCCCTCGCGGACGTCGTGCACGTCGACGCGCTCCCCGTCGAAGTCGCGGCCGGGGAGGACGTCCCTCAGGTGCGTGTCCTTCTTGTTCGCACCCGCGATGTAGGCGCGTGGCTCGACCGAGGCGTCCACCAGCACCTTCGCCTTGCGGAGCCCGACCGGTCCGACGAAGCCCGCGACACCACCGACCTCGCGGAAGTCGGCCTCGCCCGCGAAGCGCAGGTTCAGCTCGCCGAGGTGCTTGCGTAGCTTGGGCTCGTTCGCTTCGCGATCCCCCGGCAGGACCACGGCCACGACGCCGCCGTCCTTGTCGCGGAGGAGCAGCGTTTTGAGGAACGCCGAGGCGGGCTGCTTGAGCGACGTCGTCAGCGCCTCGATCGTCGTCACGCCCGGCGTCGCGATGGGCGATGCGCTCGGCACGTCGCCATCCTTCGCGGTCGTCGCTATCTTGCGCGTCGCCTTCTCCATATTCGCCTTGTAGTCGCCGTTCGCGCAGATGACGACGCGGTCCTCGCCCGCCTCGGTGAGGACCTGGAACTCGTGCGCGACATCGCCGCCCATCGCGCCCGTGTCGGACTCGACGCTGATCGCGTCGAGGCCCATGCGCTCGAAGGAACGCGCGTAGGCGCCGTGCTGCAGCTCGTAGCTGCGCTTCAGCCCGACCTCGTCGGCGTCGAACGAGTACGCGTCCTTCATGACGAATTCGCGCACGCGGAGCAAGCCCGCGCGTGGCCTCGCCTCGTCCCGGCCCTTGGATTGGAAGTGGTAGACCATCACCGGCAGCTGGCGGTACGACAGGATCTCGGCGATCGCATGCAGGTGCACGAACTCCTCGTGCGTGTAGCTGACCATGAACTCGCGGCCGTTGTGGTCCTTGGTTCGGAACGTGATCGGCTCGAGCGCGTCCCACCGGCCGGTCTGCCTCCAGACCTCGGCCGGCGTGAGGACCGGCAGCTCCATCTCCTGCGCGCCGATCGCGTTCTGCTCCTCACGGATGATCTGCTCGACCCTCTTCGCGACACGGAAGCCGAGCGGCAGCCACGTGTAGAGGCCCGACGCGAGCGGACGCGCGATCGCGGCGCGCAGCAGGAGCTTGTGGCCCGGCGTATGCGCGTCCGCGGGCGCCTCGCGCAAGGTGCGTCCGAATAACGTCGACTGTCTCATCGGGTCAACTCCGAGGATCAAAGTGGGCCGCACGTGATGACGCCGGCGCCTGCGCGACGCCGGCTAGCGCGGGATTCGGTACGTGGACCCTCGGAACGCGTGCATCGCGGTGAGTGTAGAACGTTGGCTCGGATGGCCAAAGCGATCCCTGTCTACTTCGAGCGCGGCGCGAAGCGGACATTCGCTTGCGCGATCGAGTGGCCGGGCTGGTGCCGGAGCGGACGCGACGATACGTCGACGCTCCAGGCGCTCCTCGACAGCGGCCCGCGCTACGCACGCATCGTTCGCACGACGCGGCTGGGTTTCCGCGCCCCGGCTTCACTCTCGTCCTTCCGCGTCGTCCGCACGCTTCGGGGTAACGCGACGACCGACTTCGGTGCGCCGGGCATCCCGCCGCGCGAGGACGACGCTCCGCTGGACGACGCCGAGCTGAAGCGACTAGGCGCGTTGCTCGCCGCCGTCTGGCGCGCGTTCGACGCCGCGGTGCGCGACGCGCGCGGGAAGCGGCTCGCCAAGGGACCGCGCGGAGGCGGCCGCGACCTCGAGGCGATCATGCGCCACGTCTCGGAGGCCGAAGCCGGCTACCTCGCGGGGCTCGGCTGGAAGTTCAAATGGGACGAGCGCGCCGATCGGCGCGCTGAGGTCGAGCGCACGCGAAGCGCGGTGCTCGACGGGCTCGCGGCCTCGGCGCACGGCGAGATCGCGGCGAAAGGACCGCGCGGCGGCCGACGCTGGCGTCCTCGCTACTTCGTGCGGCGTCTGGCGTGGCATGCCATCGATCACACGTGGGAGATCGAGGACCGGGTGGTCGGCTAGGTCCGCTGTCCCGCTGGGACGCTTCGTCCCGGCGTGAGCTGTCCTTCGTGCGAAAGCTTCGGCGCCTTCTCCGCATACGGCTCCTTGCCGTTCTCGACGAGGATCTTGTCGATCTCCGCGAGCAGCGCATCCATGAGCTGATCCTCGGGATAGACGCCGACGACCTTGCCCTTGCGGAACAGCGCGCCCTTCCCCACACCACCGGCGATGCCGACGTCGGCGTCCTTTGCCTCACCCGGTCCGTTCACCTCGCAGCCCATGACCGCGACCTTCATCGGGTGCGGTAGCGCACGCAGGCGCTCCTCGGCCACCTTGGCGAGCGGGATGAGGTCGATGTCGGCGCGGCCGCACGACGGGCACGCGACGAGCGTGAGGCCCTGATCGCGCAGGTTGAGCGACTTCAGGATGTCGAAGCCCGCCTTCACCTCCGTGACCGGGTCCTCCGAAAGGGAGACGCGGATCGTGTCGCCGATGCCCTCGTACAGCAGCACGCTCATGCCGGCGGTCGAGCGGATCGAGCCGGCGAGCAGCGTGCCCGCCTCGGTGACGCCGAGGTGCAGCGGGTACGCCACGGCCTTCGCGAGCCGGCGGTACGCGGCGACCATCGTCGGGACGTCGAAGGCCTTCACGCTGACGACGATGTCGTCGAAGTCGAGGTCCTCGAGGATCTTTATCTCGCTGAGCGCGAGGTCGACCATGCGCTGCGCCTCGTCGCGGATGTCCCCCGGCTGGCGGTCGCCGATTGAGCCGTGGTTCACGCCGATGCGGATAGGCGTCCCCTGCTCCTTCGCGCGTCGCACGACCTCGCGCACGCCGTCCTTGTTGTGGATGTTTCCCGGATTGAGGCGCAGCTTGTGGACCTTCGCGTCGAGCGCCATGAGCGCGAGCCTGTAGTCGAAGTGGATGTCGGCGACGACCGGCAGGATGCTGCGCCGCACGATCTCCTTGAGCGCCTCGCCGCCGCGCTTGTCGGGGACGGCGACGCGCGCGATCTCGCAGCCCGCGGCCTGCAGCTGCTCGATCTGCCCGATTGTCGCGTCGACGTCGTGCGTGAGCGTCGTGCACATCGACTGGACCGCGATCGGCGCGCCGTCGCCGATGGCCGCGCCGCCGACCCAGACGCGCTTGCTTGGCCGCCGCGGGCGCGCGCCGATGCGATCGGCGGGCAGATTCAGGTCGACGTTCAGTGGAGCGTCCATCACCAACAAGTGTACGGGGAACCGAGCACACGAACGGCTTGTATGTGAGATATGAGCTCGCTCATCCGCGTCATGCTGACCACGACGCTGCTCGTCGCGTGCGCCGTAGCGACGAACCCTGTCGCCACGCCGATACGAAGTGCCGCGACGCCGGTCGCATCCACGAGCCGTGCGGACTTCGATTGCGCGTTTCGAACGTTCGACGACCTCATCGATAGCTTCAATCGCGCGGACCAGACGCGGCTTGCCGCTCTTCTGGGCTCGGCTGCGTTCGGACTGTCGGGACAGAGTTACTCGGTACCGTCCGACGCCGTCGCCGCACTCGTCGCGCGGAATCGTGCCGGCGAGCGCTGGACGCTTCTTTCGTTCGATGTGAACGGACGCGGATGGCACGGCGGGATCGATTTCGGCTGGCGGCTGCGGCGAAGCGCGCCGGACCTGCCCGGCGAGTCCGTCGACTACGCCGGCAAGGGCGTGCTCGATTGTCCAGAGGAGCGGTTCCGCATCCTCTTCATCGGTTAGGCCAGCCTCGCGCTGCTAAGCGCTGGCCCCCGTGTAGCTGCGCAGCCCGCGCCGCCACAGCGCGCTCGCGATGGCCACCGCCAGAAACGTCCCCGCGCCGAGCAGCGCCACGCCAAGCCCATCCATCCGTCCGGCGATCGCGTTCGCCGGCGCGGTGACAGCGATGCCGATCGGCACGATCGTGCTGAGCGAGATGCGGAGCCAGAGCGGATAGACGTCGACCGGGAAGCGACCCGCCTCGGTGAAGGCCCAGAAGATCGCCAGCAGGTTCTCGACGCGCACGAACCAGAACGAGAGCGTCACCAGGCCGAGCAGCAGCGCGTACACGAGCATTACGCCAAAGAACAGCGACAGCGCGAAGAGCAGCGCCTCGGCGACGCCGACGTTCGCACCCAACTGGAGTAGGCCGACGATCACGACGACGAGCCCGAGGACCAGATCCGCGGCGCGCACGACGCGCAGATGCCGCGTGCTCACCAGGAACTGCACGTTCACCGGCTTGAGCAGGTGGTAGTCGAGCGTCCCGACGCGCACGTGCTCCATGAGCCGCTCGAACGACGGCGAGAACACCAGGTTCACGCCGCCCTGGATGAGGTAGTAGACGCCGAGGAGCACGATCATCTGCGGCAGCGTCCAGCCGTTCATCGTCGTCGTGTGCCCGAACATCACGAGCACCGCCGCGATGCTGGTCCCGATCACGAGGAACATCTCGATGATGCTCAGATAGAAGTTGCCGCGGTACTCCATCTCGAACTGGAACTCGCTTGAGGCGAACGCGCGGAACATGCGGAGATACCGGAGCATCAGGCACCCACCGCGCTGTACTCCCGCAGACCGGCGCGCCACGCGAGCTTCAATGCGATCCAGGCAAGACCGAGCCACACCGCCTGACCCACCAGATACAGGAGCCCGCGCTCGACCGTGACCCCGCCACGCAGGATCTCCGCCGGCACGGCGAGGATGTAGGCGAACGGCAGCGCGTACGAGATCACTTGCATCCAGACCGGCATGAGGGCGAGCGGCGCGATCTGCCCGGCGAAGACGAATGCCGTCCGCTGGAACAGCGTGTTCACGGTGTTGATCCGTTGGAGCCAGAAGACGCTCGTGGCCACGACCCATCCGAGCACGAACGACAGCGCCGCCGCCAGCACGATGCTCGGCACGAAGAGCACGAGGTGCCACCACTGACCGTTCCAGCGCACGTCGAACGTGAGCGCCACGATCAGGAGGACGATCCCGAGCGGAACGAGCGTCGTGAGCTTGAAGACGACGTTCTCGACGACCGAGTAGTGCAGCGGGTGGAGTGGCCGGAGCAGCTTCGGCGACAGCCGTCCCTGGCGCACCTCGAACTCGAACTCGAACGAGTTCCACGCGATGCAGAGGTGGTTCACGAGCGTGAGCGCGATGTAGTAGGCCGCGAAGTCGCTCGCGGTGTAACCGCTCACGCTGCCGCCCTGCGCGGCGGCGACGGCGGTCCACGCGGCGAGGAAGATGACCGGCCGGATGATCGAGAACAGCATCCACAGGAGGGCCTGGATGCGGTACTGCGCGGCCTGCTGGATCTGCGCGACGAAGAGCTGACGGTACGCGGCGATCACGCCGTCGCCTCCACGAGCGGCCGCTCGGAGGCGAAGACCTTGTCGATGACCTCCTCGATCGGCGGATCCTCGACGCTGATGTCCGCGAGCTGCTCGCCCAGCTCATGGACCAGGCGCGCCGTTCGCTCCGCGGCGTTCGCGCGCGGGACGTGCAGCGTGGCGTGGTTCTCGTCGCGCGACACGACCTCGCCGAACGACGAGAGGTCGCCGACCGTACCGTGCAGCGTCACACCGATGCGCTTGTACGGCGCCATGCGCTCCGCCAGATCCGCGAGGGCGCCGTCGTACAGGAGGACGCCGTGGTGGATCACGATGACCCGCTTGCAGAGCGCGACGACGTCGTCCATGTAGTGGCTCGTGAGCAGGATCGTCGCGCCGCTGCGGCGGTTGTATTCGGCGACGAAGCGGCGGATGCGTCCCTGCATCGAGATGTCGAGGCCGAGCGTCGGCTCGTCCAGGAAGGCGACGCGCGGCGAGTGCAGCAACCCGGCCGCGAACTCGACCTTCATGCGCTCCCCCAGCGAGAGTCCACGCACCGGCTTGTGCAAGAGCGGCTGTAGCTCGAGGAGCTCCGTGAGCTCGTCAAGCGTCCGCCGGTACTGGTCGACCGGTATCGCGTAGATCTCCTTCAGCACGAGGAAGGAATCGGCCGCCGGGATGTCCCACACCAGCTGGGAGCGGTTGCCCATGAGGAGCGTCATGCCGCGCAGAAAGCTCGACTCGCGCCGCCACGGCACGTGACCGAGCACCGTCGCCTCGCCGCCGGTCGGGTAGAGCAGCCCGGACAGCATCTTCAGCGTCGTGGTCTTCCCGGCTCCGTTCGGACCGAGAAAGCCGACCACCTCGCCGGGATCGATGTGAAAGGTGATCCCGTCCACGGCGAGGACCTCCCGGTACCGCCGGCGTACGAGCGACCGGAGCGTCGCGGCGAGACCGGTCTCGCGCTCGGTGACGCGGTAGACCTTGCGGAGCGCGCGCAGGTCGACGACGGGAGCGGCCATGAGGCGATGAGGGTAGCCGAGCGCCACGAGGTCACAATCTCCTGCGTGACATTCGGCAGCTACATGGCGCTCGACCGCGCGGTGCGCGCGCGGCGCAACGCCGGCGACATAGCGGGCGCCCTCGCGCTGCTCGCGGAGGAGGAGCGGAACCTGCCGCTGCACGCCGGGCTCGTGCATCTGTCGCGCGCCGAGCTGCTCGCCGCGCTCGGACGCGCCGACGACGCGATCGCGTCGCTCGAGACCGCGCTCGACTCCGGCTGCCGCTATCGGGCGGAGTGGCTCCGCGACGATCCCGGCCTCGCGCCGCTACGGGCTGATGCGCGCTTCGACGGACTCGTGCGCCGCTCGGCGGCTCGCTACGACGCGGAGCAGGCCGTCGCGCGACCGATGGTGAGCGTCACCCTCCCCGACGCCGAGCCGACCATCCACGGCTATCCGCTCCTCGTGGCGCTGCATGGCAACAACAGCAACGTGGCGCAGACCGCCCCGTACTGGACGAGCGCGACCGATGCGGGATGGGCCGTCTTCCTTCCGCAATCCGGCGAGATCGGCGCGAGCCCGAACGCGTACACGTGGAACGACCGCGAGCGGACCGCGACCGAGGTCCTCTATCACCTGGACCGGCAGCGGCAGCACTTCCCGATCGACGCGCGCGTGACCGTGCTGGCGGGCTTCTCGATGGGCGCGCTCCAGGCGATCGCGCTCGCGATCACCGGTCGCATCCGAGCGACCGGCGTCCTGCCCGTGGCCGCGTATCTCCCGCACGTACGCGAGCTCGCCGCGATCGTTCAGGCGAAACCGCCGCGGAATCTCCGCGCGTATCTGGTGATCGGCGCGCGCGATGTGGGTGGGTACGAGGGCACCAAGCAGCTCGCCGACCTGTTCGCGCGTCACGAGATTACGACGCGGCTCGACGAGCGTCCCGACCTCGGGCACGACTACCCGCCCGACATGGCCGAGACGCTGGCGCGCGCGCTCGCGTTCCTGCACCCCGAGCGGCGGCTCGAGCCGCTCCAGATGCTGAAAGACTAGCCGCCGACGACGCGGCGGATGTCCGCGATCGAGACGACGACCAGGAGCGCGAGCAGCAGGACGAATCCGACCGCATGCACGGCCGCCTCGAGCTGCGGCGAGAGACGGCGGCGGAAGATACCGGCGACGAGCACGAAGAAGAGGCGGCCACCGTCGAGACCGGGGAACGGGATGATGTTCAAGACCGCGAGGTTCACCGACAGCACGCCGACGAGCTTGAGGAACGTCGCGACACCGTACTGCGCGACCTGCCCGGTGATCTGGAGGATCGCGATGGGGCCGCCGACGGCAGGTCCCCCGCCCGGCGCCGACCGCGGTGCCAGCAGCTGCGCGGGAAGCTCGGCCGCCTGGGCGAGCACCTGCCCGGTGAGCGCGAACGCCTGCTGGATCGCGTCCGGAAGCGGCACCGAGATCGGGCCCTGCACCTCTTCGAGCGCGATGCCGAGCGGACCCTCGCCCTGCGGCGGCTCCGCGCGCGGCACGGCCTTGATCGGCGCGAGGGGGTGGCCGTTGCGCTCGAGCTCGAGCGTCACCTCGGTGTCGGGCTGCTGCGTGGCGTGGCGGGTCACGTACTTCACGAGGTCGGCGGAGCTCGTGACGGATCGCCCGTCGACCGCGCGCACGAAGTCGCCGACCTGGATGCCGGCGGTCTCCGCGGGCGATCCGGCGGCGACCTTCTGCACCCGCACGTCACCCGTCGGCCCCGTCGCGCCGCTCACGAGCGCGATCGTTAGCAGGACGATCGCCAGCACCATGTTCATCGTGACGCCTGCCACGAGCACTATCGCCTGCGCCCACCACGGCTTCGACGTGAACGATCCCGCCTCGCCCGCGCCCGGCTGCTGGATCGAGAAATCCTCCTGGCCGAGGATCCGGACGAACCCACCGAACGGGATCGCGTTGATGCTGTAGTCGATCCCGGCGTGGCGGATCGCCCAGAGGCGCGGCGGGAAGCCGAACGCGAATTCGAGGACCTTCATACCAAGGAGTCGCGCGGTCAGGTAATGACCGAACTCGTGCACCGCGATGATCACGGTGAGCGTCACCAGAAAGAGGACGACGGTCCGCAGGTCGTTGAGCGACATCAGGCGAGAACTGGCGTCTTGGCGAGGGCGTCGCGCACGTCGCGGTCGACCGCGAGGATGTCACGAAGCGACGGATGCTTCGGTGGTCGCTGCGCCGCGCCAAGCGACGCACCCAGCCGCAGGTACCGCGCGATCTCCGTGAACCGGATCTCCCCGCGCAGGAATCGCGCGACCGCGACCTCGTCGGCTGCCGAGAGACCGATCATCGCCGCGAGGTCGCCCGAACGCGCCGCGTCGAGCACCACGCCGAGGCATGGGTAGCGCTCCGGATGGGGCGGGCCCGCAAAGCGCAGCTCGCGCGCACGCGTCAGGTCGAGTCGCGCCGCCGGCGACGGCGCGCGCTCCCACAGGAGCGCGTACTGGATCGGCAGCCGCATGTCCGGCTCCGCGAGCTGCGCCTTGACGCTGCCGTCGGAGAACTCCACCAGCGCGTGCACGACGCTCTCGGGGTGTACGACGATCTCGATGCGCTCGTATGGAATGCCGTAGAGCCAGTGCGTCTCGACGACCTCGTACCCCTTGTTCGCGAGCGTCGCCGAATCGATCGTCACCTTCGGGCCCATCTTCCACGTCGGATGCCGCAGCGCCTCGTCGGCGGTCACGCCCTCGAGCTCGCCGAGCGGACGCTCGCGGAAGGGTCCGCCGGACGCCGTCAGTGCCACGCGCGAGACGTCCTCGATCCGTTCGCCGACGAGGCATTGCCAGAGCGCGCAGTGCTCGCTGTCGACCGGCCGCAGCCGCTCCCCCGCGCCGCCCGCGAGCGGGCGCACGAGGTGCCCGCCGGTCACGAGCACTTCCTTGTTCGCCAGCGCGACGCGCTTCCCCGCCTCGAGAGCGGCGATCGTCGGGGCGAGGCCGGCGATGCCCGGCGTGGCCACGAGAACGAGATCGACGTCGTCACGCGTGACGAGATCGCAGAGCGCGTCGTCGCCGTCGCGCTCCTGCAGCACCGCCGTCTTGGCACCGGTCTCCTTCGCGAGCGCATCGAGCGCGCGCGCGTTGCGCGCGGAGGCGAGCGCGGTCACGCGCAGGCGGTCCGGGTGCGCGGCCACCACGTCGAGCGCCTGCCTGCCAATGGAGCCGGTCGCGCCGAGGATCGCCATTCGTGTCACCACGAGTCCATCATCCCATCCCCTTCGCCAGTGCAAGCACGAACGCGACGGCCGGGGCGAGAAGGATCAGGCTGTCGATGCGGTCGAGCACGCCCCCGTGGCCCGGCAGCAAGGTGCCCGAATCCTTGGCCCCAGCGGCACGTTTGATCGCCGATTCGACGAGATCGCTGCCGAAACCCACCGGACCGACGAGCGCCGCGACGAGCAATGTCGGTCCCGTCTTGATCCCGGCCGACGTCGCGATGAGCAGCGCGACGATCGCCGCGGCCGCGAACCCCGCGAGCGTCCCTTCCCACGTCTTCCCCGGGCTCACGCGCGGCGCGATCCTGCGCCGGCCGATGCGCGAGCCGACCAGGTACGCCGTCACATCGGCGGCCCACGTCGGAATGAGCGCGAGGAGCAGCCACACCGGAAGATCGCCCAGCCATCCACGCGTCGCATCCGCTCCGGCCATCCACAGGTCGACGAGGTAGCCGAACGCGAGACCCAGGTAGAGCGCGCCGCCGAGGGTGAAGAGCGCCCCCGCGACGCCGGGGACTCGGCGGCCGCGTGCGGCCTGCGCGAGGAACACCAGGATCGCGACCACGCCGAAGGCGCAGACGAGCGCGAGGCTCATGAGCGGAAGACCCGTCGTCCATACGGTCTGCGCCATGTGCGCGATGACGAATGCGAGCGTGAAGAGCATGCCGACGAGCCACGGCTGGTACGACCGATAACGGAAGAGCGCGCGCAGCTCGATGTAGCCGAGGACCGCGAGGACGGCCACGAGGATCACGAAGGTCGGTGGGGGCGCGAACAGGGCGGCGAGCACGACGACCCCGTAGACGAGCGCGGTCGCGGTGCGGCGCTCGAGGTCGGCCATCAGCGGCCGAAACGACGCTCGCGCGACGCGTACGAAGCCAGCGCCGCCTCGAGATCGCGCACCGAGAAGTCCGGCCACAGCACGGGTGTAGCCCACATCTCGGCGTACGCGACCTCCCAGAGCAGAAAGTTGGAGACGCGCAGCTCGCCGCCGGTGCGGACGAGCAGGTCCGGGTCGGGATGCTCGGGCGCGTACAGCCGCGACGCGATGGCCGCCTCGTCCACCGCGTCCGGCGTGACGCCGTCGCGCACGATCCGCTTGACCGCGTCGACGATCTCAGCGCGACCCCCGTAATTGAACGCCAGCGTCATCACCCCGTTCGAGCAGCGGGACGTCGCCTCGACGGATCCGGCGATCGCCTCCTGCAGACCTGGCGACAGCTCCTCCAGCCGGCCGATGACCTCAAGGCGCACGTTGTCACGCACGAGCGAATCGGTCTCGCGGCGGATGGTCTCCTCGAGGAGCGCCATGAGCCCGCGGACCTCCTCCTCGTCGCGCGACCAGTTTTCGGTCGAGAACGAGAAGAGCGTGAGGTACTCGACGCCGCGCTCCCGCGCCGCGCGCAGCGTCCGTCGGATCGTTTCGACGCCGGCGCGATGACCGGCGATCGCCGGGAGATGGCGCTGGCGCGCCCAGCGGCGGTTCCCGTCCATGACGATCGCGAGATGGCGCGGGATGAGCGCGCTCAGGGAACGATCTCGAGGGCTATACCTCGAGGATCTCCTTCTCTTTGGCCGTGCCGATCTCGTCGGCCATGAGGACGTAGCGGTCCGTGAGCTTCTGGAGCTGCGTTTCCATGCGCTTCACCTCATCGTTCGTGACGCCGGAGCTCTTCTCCTTCGAGCGCATCTCGTCGTGCGCGTGCCGGCGAAGCGTCCGGATCTCCACCCGTCCCTCCTCGACCTTCTTGTGCAGCATCTTCACCAGCTCGCGGCGGCGCTCCTCGGTCGGCTTCGGGATGTTCAGGCGGATGACCGCGCCGTCGTTGCTGGGGGTGAGACCGAGGTCCGAGCCGATGATCGCCTTCTCGATCGCCTTGATGATGTTGCGGTCCCACGGCTGGATGACGATCTGGCGCGCCTCCGGCGCGCTGATCGCGGCGAGCTGGATCAGCGGCGTGCCGGTGCCCGCGCCGTACGCGTCGACCTCGAGCTGCTCGACCAGGGAGGGCGCCGCGCGACCGGTGCGCACCGTCGCGACGTCGTGCTTCAGGGCGTCGATCGCCTTCTTGAAGCGTGCTTCGGTCTGTGCGAGCAGCTCCTCGAGCGCCATCAGCCCGCGTGCACGAGCGTGCCGACGTGCTCGCCCTTCGCGGCACGCAGCATCGCGTCCTTCTGCGAGATGTCGAACACGATGATGTCGACGTTCCGGTCCTCCGCGAGGGCCGCGGCGGTCGCGTCCATGACCCCGAGCCGCTTGTCGAGCATCTCGCGATAGCTCAGCTCTTCGTACTTCTTCGCGGTCTTCGTCGTCTTGGGATCGGCGTCGTAGACACCATCGACGGCGTTCTTCCCCATGAGAATGACGTCGGCGCTGATCTCCGCGGCCCGCAACGCGGCGGCGGTGTCGCTCGTGAAGAACGGGTTGCCGGTGCCAGCCGCGAAGATGACGACGCGGCCCTTCTCGAGGTGCCGGATCGCCCTGCGGCGGATGTACGGCTCGGCGACGTCCTGGATCGTGATCGCCGACTGAACGCGTGTCGGAACGTTGTTCTGCTCGAGCGCGGATTGGAGAGCGAGGGCATTGATCACCATGGCGAGCATGCCCATGTAGTCGGCGGTGGCCCGCTCGATCCCATGCTCGGCAACGGCGGCGCCGCGCATGAAGTTCCCGCCGCCGATCACGATCGCGACCTCCGTCGGGAGCGCGTGCAGCTTGCGGATCTCCTCCGCCAGGTACCGCACGTACTCGGGCGAGATGCCGAACTTGCGATCGCCGAGGAGCGCCTCACCCGAAAGCTTGAGCAGGACCCGACGGTATTTCGTCGCGGTGCCCGTCGTCATCGGGGCGAGTCTATCTATTCGCCGACCGCGAACCGCTGTATCCGCCGCACGTGGACGTTCTCGCCGGTGGAGGCGGCCGTCGCGGAGACGAGATCCTTGATCGTCTTGGAGGCGTCGCGGATATACGCCTGGCCGAGCAGCTCATCGACGTCGGCCGGCGCCATCGCCGCGACCTGCATCGCGAGCTCCTGCGCGAGCTTCTGGAACTCGGCGTTGCGTGAGACGAAATCCGTCTCGCTCGCGAGCTCCACCAGCGCACCGATCCGCCCGCCCGCGTGGATGTAGGCCGCGACGGCGCCTTCGCTTGCCTCACGTCCGGCCTTTTTCGCGGCGGCGGCGAGACCGCGTTCCGCGATGAGCGCCTTGGCCTTCTCGTAGTCGCCGTCGGCCTCCTCGAGCGCGCGCTTGCAGTCCATGACACCGGCACCCGTCTCGGTGCGCAGGCGCTGGACTTCCTTTGGATCCACCTTCACCACTTAGGTCTCCTCGGTCGTCTTGGTCTCCGCGGCAACTTCGGCCTCCGGCTCCTCTTCGCGGCCGCCGACCGGGAACTCCTCTTCGTCCTCTTCCGGCTCGTACACGCGCGGCGTGCGCTTGGCGCGCGGCACGCCGATGCCCTCGACCTCCGCGGTCGTCGTCGCCGGCGCGTACCCCATGTCCTCGGGCGTCGCTTCCTTGCGGCTCGCGTCGAACATCGCGCGACCTTCGATGATCGCGTCGGCCATCTTCTGGCAGATGAGCTTCACCGCGCGGATCGCGTCGTCGTTCGCGGGGATGATCACGTCGATGAGATCGGGGTCGCAGTTCGTGTCGACCATCGCCACGACGGGGATCTCGAGGCGCCGCGACTCTTCCACCGCAATGTGCTCGCGGTGCGGATCGACGACGAACAGCGCTTGCGGAAGCTTCTTCAGCTCGCGCACCCCCTGGAAGTAGCGGTCGAGGTGGATGAGCTCGTCATCGAGACGCTGCGCATCCTTCTTCGGCATCGTCGCGAAGTCACCGCGCTCCTTGCGCTCGTGCAGCTCGTTGAGGCGCGCGATCCGCTTCTGGATGGTGACGAAGTTCGTGAGGAAGCCACCCAGCCAGCGCTGGCCGATGTAGTGCATGCCGGCCCGCTTGGCCTCCTCCGCGATCGATTCCTGTGCCTGCTTCTTGGTCCCGACGAAGAGGACCTGTCCCCCCTCGCCCGCGAGATCGCGCACGAACGCGTAGGCCTCTTCGACGCGCGTGAGCGTCTGCTGCAGATCGATGATGTGGATCCCGTTGCGCTCCATGAAGATGAAGCGCTTCATCTTGGGATTCCACCGGCGCGCCTGGTGTCCGAAGTGGACCCCGGATTCCAGGAGCTGTTTCATTGTGACGACGGCCACACCGGTCTCCCTTTTTCCTCCGCCTCCGTCGTCTCACCGATGTCGCCCGAAGGCGAGGGCAGCGGCGATCGGGAAGGCGTGCGAGATACCGAGCTTTCGCCCGGTCCGGTGCTCAGTTTAGCAGCGCGCGGAGCCCTTTGGCACGGGTGGTGCCCCCTGACCACGCATGGCTCGCTACGACGGCGTCCGGGTGCCGCGCGGGACGTCGCGTCGCTGGGAGGTCCTCGTCGCCGACGACGAGCATCACGACGCGCCCCAGGCGCCGCGCCGGACCGCGCTCGATGTGCGGCGCGAGCATCGCGTCCTGCACGAGCTTTCCGACGACCTGCTTCGGGAGATCCCGCTCGTGATCGAGGGCGCCGCGCTCGCGCGCCGGCGCGAGTACATCGACCTCCACGATCCCGCGCGCGCCGACTTCCGCGCGGAGTCGGGCCAGATCGCGCGCCCCGGCCAGCGCCTCGTCGCCCGCGACGAGGTGACCGCTGCGGCCTGGCAGGATCTGCTGGACGCCTGCGATCGCATCGTTGGCCGCAGACCGCTAAGAAGAGCCGGGTAGAGCCGGAAAAACGAACGGCCCGGCGTGAGCCGGGCCGTTCGCGGACTGCGACGTCGCAGGCGCTAGGTCAGGTTGTTGCCGATGTTGCTGAAGATGTTCTGGAGCTGGCCGCGCAGGAAGATCATGGCCACGATGACCGCGATAGCGATAACAGCGATGATGAGTGCGTACTCGACGAGGCCCTGACCATCCTCTTCACGGAAGAAAGCGAGCATTCCTAGTTCCTCCTTTCCTTGCGTGCTGGGCGGACGGACAGCCGCCACTTCCGAGAGTTTAGATTCCGGCCCCGACGGGGCAAGTCCCAGGACCCCGAGCTTTTGGGCCGGAAACGCGAAGGCGACGGATCAACTCGGTACCGACGTTCCGCCTAGCGGAAGTCCGGATGCCCACGCGTGGCGATCTCGTCACGCCACGATTCCAGCGTGCTGTGCGGCCGCTCCGGCGACGGCAGATCCCGCCCAAGCGATTCCGCGACGGCCGCGCGCAGGTCCTCGATGGTGCAGCCGAAGAGCTCGCCGCTGGTCTCGAACTCGGCGCGCAGGCGCAGGAAGCCGAAGCGGTTGTGACGCGAGACATCGAGCCCGCCGCAGATCTCGTCGAGTAGCAGGTACAGCGCGCGGCGCGACTCGACCGTGAGACCGCCGAGCCCCGTGTTGACGATGGCCGCGGCGCGCTCGTCCATCCGGTCTCGATTATGGTGCGAGCGGCATGCCAACGGTGAACGTTCGCTACATGGTCGACGACGTCGATGCGGCCGTGGCCTTCTACACGGCGCATTTCGGCTTCACGCTGCTTTCCAGCGCCGCCCCCGCATTCGCCGATGTGACGCGCGGCGAGCTTCGCCTCTTGCTCAGCGGGAAGACGAGCTCGGCCGGTCGCCTGATGCCCGACGGTCGCGAGCCGCGTCCAGGCGGGTGGAATCGCATCCAATTCACCGTCGAAGACATCGCTGCCGAGGTGGCGCGGCTGCGGACGGCCGGCGTGAGGTTCCGCAACGAGATCATCAGCGGACCGGGCGGTTCGCAGGTGCTGCTCGAGGATCCGTCCGGGAATGCGATCGAGCTCTTCCAGCCCCGTCGCCCCTGATCAGTCCTCTCGCGCGCAGAAGGCAGCGACGGTCGAAGCGACGGCTTCCAGCGGCACGCGGTGCACGCGCGCGTCGGGCAGCGAGGCGAGGAGGCGCGACCCGTAATCGCGGATGAGCGCACGCCGATCCAGCAGGACCACCGCGCCGCGGTCGGTGCGGGTGCGGATGAGGCGGCCGAATCCCTGGCGCAGCCGCAGCGCCGCCTGCGGCACCTGGAACTCCCCGAAGGGATCCTCGTAGCGCTCGGCGCGCCCCTGCACGAGCGGGTCGTCCGGAACCGCGAACGGAAGACGCGCGATCACGACGCAGCGGAGCAGATCGCCCGGTAGGTCGACCCCCTCCCAGAACGACTGCGTCCCGAGCAGGACGGCACGACCCGCCGCGAAGCGCTCCAGTAGCGCGCGCCGCGATCCGTCGATGCCCTGCGTGAGGACCGCGACGCCAGCCTCCTCGAGCGCGACGAGCCGGGTGGCGACGTCGCGCATGGACGAATGCGAGGTGAAGAGCGCGAGCGTCCGGCCCTCGAGCGCGCGACCGATCTCGGCGATCGTCTCGGCGGCCTGATCGGGGAAGTCCGGCTCGCCGGGCAGCGCGCCATCGGTGGGCAACACGAGGATCGCCTGGTTCGCGTAGTCGAAGGGCGATCCGAAGGCCCGGGCATCGGCGAGATCCGCCACGCCGAAGCGCTCCATCGCGAACGCGAACGATCCCGCGACCGCGAGCGTGGCCGAGGTGAACACCGCCGAGCGCCGCGGCTCCACCAGACCGCGGCGCAGGGCGTCGCCGAGGTACGACTGCGCGACCCGGAGAGCGATGTCACCGTCCGAGGAGCGTTCGATCCAGACGATGTCGCCGGCGCGCGGCGCGTGCACGCCGCGCGCGAGCGCGGAGCGGATAGCACCGAGCTCGCCAAGGGCGGACGCGAGATCGGCCTGCTCGTCCTCGTCGGTCGTGAAGGTCGCGAGGCGCTCGGTCGCCTGCGCCGTCGCCGCGAGCGCGTCCCCCAGACGCTCGGCCGCGAGCTCCACCGGCAGCCAGCGCTCGTCGCTCGCGCGTATGCCCGGAGTGATGCGCAGCCGGTCCTCCGATGTCCCGAGCGGCTCCAGCACGGCGCCGAGCGCCGCGAGCGTTTCGGCGCCTCGCTCGCGCGCGATCGCGATCTCGGTCCGCAGCTGGTCCGCGACGGCGGCGCGGTCGTCGCGCAGTCCCGCGACCACCGCCGGGGAGCGCGCGAGGCGGTCCAGCGCTCGCCGGAGCGAGCGATCGTCGAGGCCGAGGCCGAACGCGTCCGTCGCGACCTCCTCCAGCCGATGGGCCTCGTCCACGACGAGGTGATCCGACGCGGGCAGCAGCGCACCCCGCATGCGCGCGTCCTGCAGCAGCAGCGCGTGGTTCGTCACGACGATCCCCGCGCGCGCCGCCGCCTCGCGCGCCCGCTGCAGATAGCAGCCGCCGGCGACGCGCGCGCACCTGCGCGCGTCGCAGGTCTCGTCGTCGGCGGAGACACGCGGCCACAGCTCGTTCTCCACGCCGAGGAGGTTGATCTCGGCGCGGTCGCCTGTCGTCGTACGCGTGCGCCACACCAGCGTCTTCAGGAGCAGGCGGGCCTCCTCGCGCGACTCGACACCGCTGCGGAAGAGCTGCCAGCGGCGCGGGCAGAGGTAGTTGGAGCGGCCCTTCAGGACCGCCACGGGGACATCGCTCCCCAGCGCCGCCAGCAGCGCGGGAATGTCCTTCCGCATCAGCTGGTCCTGCAGCGGAAGGGTGTGCGTGCTCACGACGACGCGCTCGCCCGCGGCGGCGCGTGCGATCGCCGGGACCAGATACGCGAGTGACTTCCCAACGCCGGTGCCCGCCTCCGCGACGAGGGCGCCGCCACCGACGAACGTCGATTCGATCGCCAGCGCGAGCGCACGCTGCTGGGGACGGTCCTCGTAGCCCGCGAGCGCGCGAACGAGCGGACCGTCCTTCGCGAAGACCGCGTCCACGGTGACGGAGCCCGCGAGCGGCACGCGCCGCGGAGCTCTGGCCGGGCTCGCGAACGGCGTCGGCTCCCACGCGCCGCGCACCGCGGCGCGCAGCGCGTCCGCGAAGAACGCGGCGAAGGCCGGACCGAGGCGAGGCGCGTAGGCCTGGGCCTCTTCGAGGATGCCGACCGGCAGCTCCCGCGTGAGGCGCGCCAGGTCCGCAAGCACCGCGGCGCAGGTGAGCGCGTCGTCGAGCGCGCGATGCGCCGCCTCCGGCTGTATCCCTGCCTCCGCGGCGAGCGCCTGGAGCGCGTACGTCGGCGCGGATGGCAGCAGGATCGAGGCAAGCTCGACGGTATCCAGACGCGCGGGCGCGGGAAGCCCGGCGGACTCAAGGAACGACAGGTCAAAGCTCACGTTGTGGCCGGCGACGGGCGCGCCGGCGACGAAGGCGGCGAGTCGATCGACCGCGTCGACGATCGACGGCGCGCCGACGAGGTCCGCGTCGTGGATGCCGGTCAGCCGCGTGACTGCCGGCGCGACAAGCCGTCCGGGGTCGACGAACGTCGCGAAGCGGTCGGCGACGGCGACGCTCCCGTCATCCGCGAGGGTGCAGCGCACCGCACCGATCTCGATGACGCGGTCCGACGCCGGGTCGAATCCGGTCGTCTCGATGTCGAGCGCGACGAGCTCCAGCGCTTGACTCTTCTAGGCCTGATCGATCTCTCGGCGACGCCGAGAGACACGCCTCAGGCGATTGGACTCGCTCGGCCCGGCAAACCCGTGCCTCGCTCCGCTTAAGGGTATATGCCGCGGGTGAGCGTGGCCTCCGCGACGCGCGCCACCGCGACCATGTATGCCGCGGTCCGCATGTCGACCTTGTTCTTGTCCGCCATGTCGAGCACGTCGGTGAACGACTTGACCATGATCTCCTTGAGGCGCGCGTTGATCGTCGCCTCGCGCCAGAACAGGTTCTGCAGGTCCTGCACCCATTCGAAGTAGGACACGGTCACGCCGCCCGCGTTGCACAGGATGTCTGGGATGAGGAACACACCGCGGTCGTGCAGGACCCGGTCGGCCTCGGGGCTGGTGGGGCCGTTCGCCGCCTCGGCGATGAGCTTCGCCTTGATGCGCGGCGCGTTGTGCTCGCCGATCTGGTTCTCGATTGCCGCCGGGATGAGGATTTCGCAGTCGAGCTCGAGCAGCTCCGCGTTCGACACCTTTTCCGCTCCGGGGAATCCGACGAGCGAGCCGGTCTCGCGCTTGTACGCATCCACCTTGTTCGGGTCGATGCCCTTCGGGTTGTGGATGCCACCGCTGGTGTCCGACAGGCCGACCACCGTCGCTCCCAGCTCCGCCATGAGCTTGGCCGAGAACGAGCCGGCGTTGCCGAAGCCCTGCACGACGACGCGCGCTCCTTCGAGATCGAGGCCGAGATGCTTCGCCGCCTCGATGATCGTGTAGACGGCGCCGCGTGCCGTCGCCTCTCTGCGGCCTTCGCTTCCGCCGATGGAGAGCGGCTTCCCGGTGACCACCGCAAGCGAGGTGTAGCCGTGATGCATCGAGTATGTATCCATGATCCAGGCCATCGTCTGCGCGTTCGTGTTCACGTCGGGCGCCGGGATGTCGCGCTCGGGCCCGATCAATAGCTCGATCTCGGTCGTGTAGCGCCGCGTGAGCGTCTCGAGCTGCTGGGCGCTCATCATCTTCGGGTCGCAGACCACCCCACCCTTCGCGCCGCCGTACGGGATGCCGACCACCGCGCACTTCCATGTCATCCACATCGCGAGGGCCTTGATCTCGCCGATCGTGACCGCCGGGTGGTAGCGGATGCCGCCCTTGCCCGGACCGCGCGTGGTGTTGTGCTGCACGCGGTAGCCGGCAAAGACCTTCACGACGCCGTCGGCCATGCGGACCGGGAAGTGCACCGTCAGCTCGCGCTGACAGGTGGCGAGGATCTCGCGCATGTTGGGATCCAGATGCAGCTTGTCGGCCGCGATACTGAACTGCGCCAGCGCGATGTCCCATGGGTCACGTTGGGTGTGATCGATGACGACGGACTTCGTTGCCACTCTGTGCCTCCGACCTATCTCGCGCCGCTGAGCTTGTCCACGACGAGCCAATCCTCCGTCGTGCGCCCCGGAGCGTATGTGCTGTTCCAGTTCTTCAGGACCACTCGCCGGAAGCCCTGCGCCGCGAGCGTCTCGCGCCACGAGCGCAGGCCGCGCGTCACGAACGGCGTGAGCCGGACGTTGACGCTCGGCACCAGAAGACCCTCGAGATGGCGCTTTCGCTCCAGCAACGGGACCTCCAGCAACGATTCGCCATCGACCTCCAGAAGGTCGAAGGCGGCGAAGATCCGCCGCGCGCTCGGCGCGCGGGTAAAGGCGTTTCCGTCCGCGTCCACCTCGAGCTCACCCTCGTCGCGCCAGTCGTCCACGAGGACGCCGTCGATGATCGCCGTCGCGCAGCGGGCTTCGGCCACGATGGCGTCATACAGCTCGCGCGGTCCCTCGACCTCCCCCGAATAGCCGACGAACCGCGCCCCGCCGTGCCCGACGCGGACCAGCGTGCGTGTCCCGACCCAATCGGGCTCGAGGATGTGGCCGTCAGGCTCGGCGCGCTCACGCACGTAGCGTGGCCGCTGGGGCAGCAGCTCGGCCCCCATCACCGTCTTCAAATCTTGGTCCGAGTATCCCACCCTCTTGACAGGCAGAACAGGCGTTCTATTATGCGAACGCCCGTTCGAAACTGTTTTGAGGGGAGCTTACCTATGGCCATCGCCACTGTCGTCGTCTTCGATCGTCCCCTTCCACCACGCCACACGCCGGCGGCATCCCCGCATTGGCGGCTGCCGCCGCGCGTGTACTCCCCGTACCCCTTGCACCGCGTCGATCGGCCCATGGCCGTGCCTGCCGCTTCGGAAGAGACCCGCGCGCTCTCTGGCCAGACGCGCTGGCTTCCCTTCCGCGGGCGGCGGGGTCGCACGCAGCGCTAGGGCGCTTCTTCTTCGCTGGCTCGGCGTCGCGGGCAATATCCCGCGACGCCTCGTCAGCTAGGCCTTCTTGCCGTCCTTGCCATCACCCTGCGATTGCACGAACGCGGCGATCGGCGCCGCGAGGGCGGCGAATTCCGTCGGAATGATGAACTTCGTGGACGGAGACGCACCGAGCTGTTTCAGCGCGTCGAGGTACTGCAGCGTCATCGTCCGCTGATCGGCATGGCTCGCGGTGTCGTTGATCTTGTCGATAGCGAGTGAAAAACCCTCCGCGCGGAGGATCGCCGCTTGGCGCGCGCCCTCGGCCTGAAGGATGTTCGACTGCTTGTCGCCCTCGGCCACGAGGATGGCCGACTGCTTCTTTCCCTCGGCCTCGAGGATCGCGGCGCGCCGTCCGCGCTCGGCGGCCATCTGACGATTCATGGCTTCCTGGATCTCGCGGGGCGGCGTGATCTCGCGGATCTCCACGGTCGTGACCTTCACACCCCACCGCTGCGTGACCTCGTCGAGCTTCGTGCGCAGGACCTCGTTGATCTGCTCGCGCTTTGAAAGCACGTCATCGAGGGGAATATCGCCGATGACCGCGCGCAGCGTCGTCGTCGCGATGCCCTGCACCGCACTCCGGAAGTTCTGCACCTTGAGAACGGAGTCCGCGGCCTGCTCTACCCGCTGGTAGATCAGGAAGTCGATGGAGATAGGCGCATTGTCCTTGGAGATGCAGGTCTGCTGCGGGATCTCCACGACGAACTCGCGGAGGTCAACCGTCTGCGAGGTCTGGACCGGCGCGGGAAAGAGCAGCACCAGTCCCGGACCGGCGATGCCCGATGCCTGATTGAACTGTCCGAACGTCAGCACGACGAGCCGCTGATACTGCGGGACGATGTGCACGACGCTGCGAAGGATCAGGATCGCGACGATCGCGAGAAAGATCACGATCAGCTCGTTGACACCCATCAGGATGCTCCCCTCTTCTCCGACATCTCTTTGACCGGCTCGACGATAAGGCGCAGCGCGTCCACACGCTTCACGCGGACCGAGCTCCCTCTCGCGATCGGTCCGGCCTCGCTCACGGCGCTCCACTCCTCCCCGCCGACGTAGGCCACGCCGCTCGCGTCGATGTCGCTCCTCGCCACACCCGTCGCGCCGAGGAGGAGCGCGCCGCCGACCGGCGCGAACTCGCCGTGAGCGCGGACCGCGAGGCGCGCGATGGCCAGGAAGAACGCGCCGGTCACCCCGACCACCGTCGCGATCACCAACGGATCGACCGTCGTCCGCACGCCAGGGAACGTCGGCAGCGGCGGGAACAGGACGATCGTGCCGAGCAGCAGCGCGGCGATGCCGCCGGCGGTGAGGATCCCGTGGCTGGCCACCTTGATCTCGGCCACGAACAACAGGACCGCGAACACCATCAGAGCGACACCCGTCGCGGTCGCGTCCAGCGTTCCGAACGCGAAGAGCGCGAGCACGACCGCGATCACGCCGATCACGCCGGGGAAGATAAGGCTCGGGTTCGAGAGCTCGAAGATGATCCCGTACGTCCCAAGCGTGAACAGCAGGACGGCGATCTGCGGGTCGACGACGAAGTGCAGCAGGCTCTCGATCGGGTTGGGGCTCGCGTCAGCGAGCGCAGCACCCTTCGTGGCGAGCGTGACCTCGCCACCGAGCGTGCTTACGCGGCGGCCGTCGATCTTCTCGAGCAGCTGGGGCACGTCGGCCGCGCCGAGATCCACCACGTTGAGGCGGATAGCCTCGTCATCGCGGATGCTCACGCTCTTGCGGACGGCGTCCTCGGCCCATTTCTCGTTGCGGCCGCGCGCGATCGCGATCTTGGTGATCTGAGCGGTGGCGTCGTTCTCGGCCTTCGCGCGCAGGTCGCCCTGGATGTCGCTGCCCGACGAATCGACCGGGTGGGCCGCGCCGATGTTCGTCGCCGGCGCCATGGCGGCGACGTGGCCGGCCATCGTGATGAAGGTCCCGGCGGATGCGGCGCGCGCGCCCGACGGTCCGACGTACGTGATGACCGGTACGCGGGCGTTCAGGAACCTACCGGTGATGCGGTACGTGGAGTCGATCAGACCTCCGGGTGTGTCGATGACGAACACGACCGCGGCGACGCGGCGCTGTTCCCCCTCGCTGACGACGCGATCCACGTAGCGGGCGGTCACCGGGTTGATGACGCTCTCGATCCGCCCCACGAGAACGGTATGCGCGTCGTCCGCTGCTGTCGCCATGCCGGCAGCACCCAGCGCCATCGCCAGGACCGCGACGATCCGCATACCGAGGCGCATGAGCCGAGCATATTCCCAGCTATGGCACGAGGCGTATCCGGACGGGCACCCGTCCGCGATCGACGTACCAGTCGGCGACGTAGTCCACGCCGTACTTCGCGCGCCACAACTCGATCAGATGTCGGAGCGCGGCCGCTTCGTCTTCGACGGGTTCAAGCTCGCCTTCCACCTCGAGCGATCCCAGGCGCAGCCGGCAGCGGGGCGCGCGCTCGAGATTGCGGTACCAGTCCGCGGCACGATCGGTGCGCAGCCATATCGCTCCGTCTTCGTAGGCGAACCACAGCCTCACCGAGCGCTCCGACCCCGACCGCCGGCCGCGCGTGATGAGGACAAGCTCCGGCTCGGCGACAGCCCGCGCGAGGTCGTCGCGCGTCACGGCGCGCGCAGTGCGTCCGCGAGCTCGGCCGACACCTGGAGCATTGCCGCGTGTTGGCGCGTGATGAAGTCGGCTGTCCAGCCGTGACCGCCGGCGAATGTGGTCACCCGCGCCTGCGGCGCGGCCTGCGTGATGACCGACGTGGAGCGCGCGGCGTCGACGAACGCATCCTCGCTCGCCAGCAGCACATACAGCGGACGCGACCAGGATCGGAGGAACGGCAAGTGATCGGTCGCGAGCAGGTCGAGCGCGAGCTCGCGCGATGCGCGCGGGTCGGCGCGCGTCAGATCGGCCTGGTCGCGCGCGAGGTTCTCCGCGGCGACCATCGCGCCGTTCGCGAAGAGCCTGCGGTGCAGCATCGCCAGCGTGGCGCTCCGCCGCAGCGGTGTGTACAGCGTCCCCAGCGGCGAGCCGAGCAGGCCGAGCTGGAGGCGCACCAGCGGGCGGATCAGTGCCGGTCGTACGAACGGCGTATGCAGCAGCAGCGCGCGAACGCGATCGGGAGCGGCCTGCGCGAGCGCGAGGGCGATCGATGCTCCGGAGCACAGGCCACCGACGGCAACGCGCTCGATGTCACGAGCATCGAGCAGCGCGAGAGCCCAGCGCGCATAGGCGATCGCGGTGTGCCGCTCCGTCAACGGACCGACGCCCGCGCATCCAGGCAGATCCGGCACCAGCACGTCAAAGCGTGGCGCGAGCGCCGGCATCCACTCGCGGAGATTGCTGTTCGACCCGCTCCAGCCGTGGAAGAGGAGCACCGTGGGCTTGCCGCCATCCTCTGAACGCATCGGCTCTCTCAGCCGACGCGGGTCTCGAAGATCAGCTCGCCGTCCACGACCTGACCGGTCGGCGCGAATCCAAGCTTCTCGATGACCCGCAAGGACGGCGCGTTGTCCGGAGCGACCCCGGAAATGAAGTGCCTCACGCCATGCGCCGCGTGCGCCCACGCCATCATCGCCCGGGCTGCCTCGGTCGCATACCCGCGCCCGCGATGCTCCGCGAAGACCGAGTATCCGATCTCGGCGGCGCCTGGCGCCTCCGTGTCGTTGACGCCGGGCGGCCCGTGGAAGTTCGCGTAGCCGACCATCAGCCGATCGTCGCGGCGAACGAGCGCACGCAGGAGCCATGGTCGCCACGACGGGTGGGCCGCGAGCTGGGCGCGACGGAGCTCGATGAGCCGGATCGGCGGCACCTCGTGCGCTTCGACGATCGTCCCGTCCCCGGGGAACGCCTCGGGTAGGGCGAATCTCGCGAGCGCGCGCGCACGCACGCGGTCGCCCGCGATGAGCGCGTCCATCAGATTGGGTCCGAACAGCACGAGGTCGAGCCGGTCGGAGCGGATGGTGTCCTCAGCGCGTGCCACGGGTCGCCTCAAAGATCCATCGCCGCGCCAGCGGCTGCAGCGACGCGTACGCCTCCCACGTGGAGAGCGACCATCGACGGACGGCCTCGGCGAACGCGATGGGGTCCTCGGCCGCGCGCACGTCGAGGATCGTCACCGTCCCGCGCGCGTCGGGGACCGCGGGCTTCGCGACGGGAGATGGGCCGTTCAACCAGCGCTGCATCGCGCGCCGCACTTCGAGATCGCCGCCCCGCTCCAGCGCGCCACAGAGGCCCATGAGATGCGCGGCGAGCGATTTCGCCGACGCGCAGTACCGATCGGGGTGCTGCAAGCAGTAGTTGTCGACGACGTCGTTGTCGAAGCGCGCGTATCGGTAGTCCCCGTGCTCGCGGAGCGTCAGCTCGTCGAACACGGCCTGGCACCCGGTCGCGCCGCCGGGCACGTCAGCACCGCAGCCCGAGCAGGCCTGCGCGGCTGTTCGTATTGCCACCTCACGCGGTACGTTAGACGCGGTGGGTATGAGGAACGGGCTTGGTATTCCCGCGCGCATCCTGGCGGCCGCGGTCGTCGCGGCGGCTGTGCTCGTCACGCCTGTCGCGCCGCGGCACCACGCGGCCGCGGCGACGTGCGTCGGCAGCGTGGGGCCCGGCATCCCCGCCCCGACCAGCGTGCCGAGCGGCATCCCGGGATTCCATGCGCAGTGGTACGGCCAGAGCGGCTATCCGACGCTCTGTCCGGGAGCGCGTTCCACGGCGACGGTCGCCTATTACAACAGCGGCTCGCTCGGTTGGGTCTCGGGAAAGATGGGCGAGGTCGCGTATTTGGGGACCTGGGGACCCGAGCCCGGTCAGGACCAGGTCTCGCTGCTCGGCGGCGACGGACTCTCGGGCTCGATCAATACCGGATGGCCCTCGTACAACCGCATCGCCATCCAGCCCGCGGCGTACGTCGGGCCCGGGCAGGTCGCGTGGTTCCAGTTCACGATCCAGGCGCCGCTCGGCGCAGGAACGTATCGCCTGTACCTGCGACCGCTCATCGAGGGCGCGACCTGGCTCGAGGACTTCGGCGTCTTCTGGCTGGTGACCGTGCTGAACGCCGACGGCACGCCGCCCGCGCCGCCCGTTGCCGGGCTCGGATACACGCAGCAGACGGTCAGCACGCCGGTCGGACAGTTCAGCGCGCACGTCATCAAGGAGCGGCTGAGCGACGTGAGCGTGAAGACGCTCACCGCGAACGCGATCGATTGCTTCAGCGCGTGCCCGGCGAAGCCGCTCGCGCAGTACGCCGCCGAGACCGGCGCGTACGCCGCGCTGCACGGCACGTACTTCTGCCCGCCGGACTATGCGCCGTGCGCGGACAAGGTGAACAGCTTCGACTACGCGGTCTGGAACAGCACGCTCTCGAGGTGGATCAATCCGCGCGCGCTCGTCGGAACGAACTCGATGATGGCCTTCTCCGGCAAGACGCCGCGCTACTTCCAGCGGATGAACTCGTATGACCGCAGCGGCGTGAGCGCGGCAATCTCGAATTACCCAACGCTGGTCCTGGGCGGATCGGTGGTCGATTCGACGTCCGAGCAGAGCGCGGTGCAGATGCAGCGCGGCACCCGCGGCGCGATCGGCGCGGACAGCACCTTCGTCTACCTGGTGATCGTCAGCTCTGCGAGCGTCACCGAGTCCGCCTACGTCATGCGGGCGCTCGGCGCGCGCGACGCGCTCAACCTCGACGGCGGCGGCAGCGCGGCCATGTGGATCGGCGGCAGCTACAAGGTCGGACCAGGTCGGCAGCTACCGAACGCGATCGTTCTGACGAAGCCCTAGTACGCGCGGCGGCTGATCCGAAGCGGCTCGCACCGCGCAACACCGGTCGAGCGACCCAGAAAGTACGACGCCGGGAGGATGCCTTGCCATGGTGCAACGGATCGTCGCCGCCGCCATCGGGATCGTCGGTCTCTATCTGACCATCTGGCACAACAATCCGCTGCCTTCAATCACTTCCAGGTCTTCGGCCGCGATTTCGGCAGCCAGCACTACATCCACTCGATCATCGGCCTCGTGCTGCTGGCCATGGCGCTCTGGCTGTGGACGAAGGCCAGAGAAGCGCGGACCACCACGGCATAGCCGGCGCGGCGACGCTGCGCTTCGTTGGAATCGCGCTCGCCCTCGTGGCGGGCGCGATCCACTTCGCGCTCTTCTTCGCGGATCTCATCCCCGGCGAGACCACGACCGTTCCGGCGTTCGCGGGGATGGGGCTCGGGTTTCTTGGCTGCGCGGCGATCCTCGCGCTCCGTCGCGCCGACCTCTATCTGCTGGTGCCCGTCTACTCGGCCTGCTCGTGTTCGCGTACGGGGCCACGCGCGGCGAATATCCGATCGAAACGATCGGCCTCACCTCGAAAGCGGCTGAAGTCGGGCTGGCGCTCGTGACGCTCGCGCTCACGCGACGCCGGACGTGAGCCACCCATTCGAGAACAATCCGTCGGCCGCCTGCACCGCCGACGCTACGAACCGGGAGGCTGAGGCACCGTGGTCTGCGTGATGTCGGTACGCACCATGAGTGTGAGCGGGTCGAGGGTCCGCAGCCGGTAGCCACCGCCAGCGGCTGACGCGCGTGCGATGGCCATCTGCAGCTCGCCAGCACGCGTGAGCGCCGTCCAGAGCACTACGTTCTCGTACCAGTAGATCTCGTTCTTGATGTCGTCGGCCAACTTCATGCCTGTGCGAGCGTTGATGCGCTGCGTGCCGAGATAGGTCGGACTGTTGTCGGCCACCATCTGGACATACACGGATAAGCCGTCGTTTGAGACGAGCACGCGCCAGCGCGTCGGGAAAGGCCTTGGCTGCAGCGTCCAGCGAACAGCGCCTGTCGCCGTGTCTTCCGCCCGCAAGTCGTTTGAGAGCGTCGACACGAAACGTAACCGACCATCCGGCGCCATGGCCGGAGGCTCCGATGCGACTCTTACGACCGTGGAGCCCGCGTCCGCGGACCGCACGGGGGGCACTGGCGTTGCCCTCGATCCAGTGCCCTCTGGCGTCGGCGCGCATGCAGACAGGAGCGCGAGCAGGACAACGAAGCGAACGGACCCTGCGCACACGCCTGTACTACAGACGGCGACGGCCCTAGGTTCCCGCGGCTGCGCCCCTAGAGCATCAGGGCCCGCGGCGAGGTTCGTCGCAGCGAATCCGCTATGCGAAGTAGCTCTTCCGGCGCGACCGCGCCGACGATGACGACGAACGTCTGCCCGACGCGTGCGTAAAGAAGGTTGGTGCGCGCGTCTCGCATGTGACCGCTGTGCCACACTGCGAGCGCACCGCTGAGTCGTCCGTCCTCGTCGTACGGACCGACGGCATCCTTCGCAGTCGCATCGTACCGGGTGCTTTCCCAGATACGTAGCTCGCCGCCCGAGCCAAGAAGGTTCTGGATCTCCATATCGATGCCCTGTTCGCCCATCTTGATGGTCATCCCAACAGGCCGCACATCGGCAGGGAGGTAGGCCGGCCAGTACACGATGTCTGGCGCTCGCGCGGGCCCGGCATCGAGGAACGGATAGCCGGAGCGTGCCGTGGATTCGTTCACGAAGAAGATCGTTGGAAGAAGGGTCAGGACGAGCAGTGCGACAGCGAGACCGCGCACGCCCGAGCCCGCAACGCGTTCCTGAGCTAGTGCCACTTCACCCGTCCCTCTTTATCTGACGGCCACTCCGCGTCGCCGTCGTCCACGAGGATCACGAACTGCCCACCCCAGTGCGGCGTGGGATACGAGCCGTCGTTGCGCTCGATGTTCAGGAGCGACCCGTCCGGCATCTTGATCACGGCCTGGTAGGCGAAGCCGAGCCACCACTCGTCGCGGTACCACTCGTCGAGCCCGAGCGGCTGCCCGGTCTGAAAGCCCGGTGTGCGGTATTTGTCCGGACGATGATTCGCCGTCTCCGGCCGCATGTCGCCGCGTTGCGGGTCCTCGACGACGACCTGCGCGATCTGATTCGCCGGATCGTCGTAGAAGGTGCCGAACGTCCCCGTGAATCCGATGAGGGCGGGATCGTGTTGCCCGGCGAGTGAGATCACGTGCACCGGCTTGCCGCTGCGGACAAGCCAGTACACCGCGGACTTCGTCGCCTCCTCGCGCGATCCGAGGCGGTAGTAGTGGTAGTTGTTGCGCGGCTCGAGGCGCTTCTGGATCGCGGCGATGGCGGCGGGATCCAGGCCCGGGTCACGGCTCTTGTTGTACTGACGCGCGGTCGCGAGGATCTGCTCGGCGGTCATCGGGTCCTTCCCCGCCGTGAAGTTCTGGACGATACGGATCGTCGCGGCCGCGCACGCGAGCGGCTCGCCCCGCGCATCCTCGAACTCGGTGAACCACGTCACGTCGACGAGACGGTCGCCCATGGTCTTGAATTTGTGCTCGATCGGGAACGTGCCCGCCGCGGTCGTCAGCGAGAGCGTCGCGACGTAGTCCGTCGCTCCGCGCAGCAGGCCCTGGCAGCTCATCACACCCTTCGTGCCCGCGGTGTCCACGGACGCCTCGCACGGGAAACCCGGGTCGGGCACGAGCTGCAGCGTGGCCTTCGTCACCTTCTCGTTCGATTCCCACGGCGCGCGCAGGAACCGAGCGGTCTGCGTGCAGCATGTGTCGTGTTCGAACTTCACGTCCGGTTTGCGCGTGGCCGACGTCGCGGTCGCGGCGGGCGTCGCGCTCGCGCGGCTCTCCGGCCCGCCACCGACGCGCAGCACGAGTCCGCCGATGGCCAGCGCGAACACGAGGCCCGCGGCGACGACCACCATCTGACCGATCCGCTCAGCGCGCGTGTACATCTTCGACGCCATAATCCTCGCACCCCGTGGACGACATCCGCCCGATCGCGCCTGTTCGCCACGCGCTGGTCGACAAGCGCGTGCGCGTGCCGGCATCCAAGAGCGTCGCGAACCGGGAGCTGATCCTCTCGGCCATCGCGCACGGGCGTTCGCGCCTCGAGCTCGGCCCGCTCGATCCCGGCGACGACGTCCGTGCCATGGCCGACGCGCTCGGCGCGCTCGGGTATGCCCTCCGCTGGGAGGGCGGCACGGTCACCGTCGAGGGCTCGGGCGACGCGCTGCCCTCCGCCGACGCCCAGGTCGACGCCCGCGAAGCCGGCACAGTCGCGCGCTTCGTCGCCGCCCTGGCCGCGCTGGGGGCGAACCAGGTCCGCATCGACGGGAGCCAACGTATGCGCGAGCGGCCGATGTCGACGCTGGTCGGCGCGCTGCGCGCGCTGGGGGCGACCGTCGAGGGCGACGCGCTCCCGCTGGTCATCCGTGGCCCGCTGCGCGGCGGGGACATCGAGGTCCCGGGAAACGAATCGAGCCAATTCGCCACGGCGCTGCTGCTCGTCGCGCCGCGCCTCACTGATGGCCTGCGTCTGCGCGTCGTGGGAGCTCTGGTGTCCGCGCCCTTCCTCGACCTGACCGTGGCCGCGCTCGGCGCACGGGGCGTCAAGATCGAGCGGCCGTCACCGCGCGAATACCTGATCGCGCCGCAGCGCATCAAGTCACGCTCGATGGCGATCCCGGGCGACGTGACCGCGGCGACCTATCCGGCCGCGGCCGCCGCGATCCTCGGTGGCTGGGTCACCATCGAGAACGCGCGGGCCCGCGTCGAAGAAGGCGGTCAGGGAGACGCGCGATTCTTCGATCTCATCGAGCGGATGGGCTGCGAGGTGGATCGGCGCGGGGATCGTGTCACCGCGCGCCGGAACGGACGCCTCGTCGGGATCGTCGCGAATGTCATGGACTGCTCGGACGTCTTCCCCACTCTCGCGGTCGTCGCGACGCAGGCCGACACGCCCACGGAGCTCACTGGGATCGCGCACACGCGTGCGCAGGAGAGCGATCGCGTCGAGGCGGTCGCCGCGGCGATCACGACGCTGGGAGGCTGCGCGGTGGCCTACCGCGACGCGATCCGGATCGTGCCGCGTCCGCTTCACGACGGCGTGGTCGACGCGGCCGGCGATCACCGCATCGCGATGGCGTTCTCCGTCCTTGGTCTTCTGGTCCCGGGCGTCGCGATCAAGGGATGGCGCTCCGTCGCGAAAACGTTCCCCGACTTCTACGACGTGCTGCGCGCGCTCTCGCGGTAGACGCTTCGCGCGACAGAGTCCGGCCCCTTCGGAGCGTGCATTTGCCAGTCACAGGTTGTGCGGCGTCCCGCGCCGTCCGGGGCTCGTGGCGTAGTCGAGGAAGTCCCGGGCTTCCTCCAGGACCTCGGCATTCGTGAGCGCGCCCCCGACCGGCCTGAACACCGGGTCGTGCAGCTCCTCGACCGCCGGTAGCTTCCCGTACTCGCCGAAGATCCTCCGCGCACTCCCGGTGCAGAGGAATGACGTGATCGACGCACCCGTGTCCGGTGCACCCCGAGCAGGGATCCAGAATGGCTTTTCCTTCACCTTGCCGACGAAGTCGGCGTATGCGTCGTCGAGGGCACTGAAGGCCGGGGCGTCGATCTCGGCACCGCTGATCGGAAGGGGCGCACGGAATCCGTCCGGCGTCAGGTTGCGAAGGATCCGGCCGATGAAGTACACCCCCGGATCCGTCTGCAGGTAGACGACCCACCTCACGCGCGCGAGAGCCATGATCCCAGCGCACTGCGCACAGGACTCGAGCGAGGTGTAGACCGTGACCTCCTTCATGGTCGTGTACTTTCTCGGCTCGCCCGTCGCCTCGGCCGCCGCCTCATTGCCGATCTGATCGCCGGCCGCGCGTCGGCGAGACCCTCCTCGCGCCCCGTTCGGCGCCTTGGCCGGAAGCGCGCCCCACGACGCGCTGATCTGCGCGAGACCGAACAGCCGCCGGACAAGGCGTGCCTCCGCGTGCTCCGTGGACGCGCTGAAGAGCTCGTTGTGATTGAAGTCGAAGTCCAGGACGTAGCCCTTCTGGTCGACGGCCAGCGCCCCGATGTTGTGCCCGTAGTAGTCCCCGTTGAGATGGCGATCACCCGGTCTCGGTAGATCGTTCCACGGGTACTGCCGCGCAGGATCCTCGGGACGTCCTCGCTTCCAGCCGTTCCAGTAGCGATGGATGATCGCCATCAAGAGCTGCGAGTAGAGACGATGGCGCTCGTTCCACGCTTCCGGCCCGCGCCAGCGGTCTTCGTCATCGAGCTCGCAGAGCCGACTGACTGGAACGTTCCAGAATCGCTTCAGCCGCTCGTTCGAGAGGGGTGGCGGGTCGCTCTTGAAGAGAGCCTTGTAGGTCTCGGCGAACGTTGCCATCGTCTTCTCCCCTGCCCCGACGGTCACGTGCCTGCTGACCGGGGGCACAGTCGAGGATGATCGACTCATCCCAGAGACCCCGTTGCGGATAGGATGTGGGCGCGGGAGAGGATGCGGGGCTGGACTCGAGCCAAAGGAGTTCAGCTCTATGGAGCGATCCGCGACACTCATCCCGATCCCGGTGCCGGATAGGCCCGGCTTCGGCTTCTACCTGGAGCTCGGCGGCGTCAAAGTGGGCTTCGTCGCCGCGGGCGAAGGCGGGGACATCAGCGCCAACCTCGTCCGTGATCCCTCCGGCCCCGAGACATTCGTCCGCAAGCGCATCGGATCGATCGGCTACGAGGGCATCACGCTCCGGTTCGGCCTGGGGATGGCCAAGCCGCTGTACGAGTGGATCGCGGAGTCATGGGCAGGGAAGGCCGCGCCTCGCAGCGGCGCGCTGCTCTCCGTCGATCACGACCTGCAGATCAACAGTCGACGCGAGTTCAAGAACGCGCTCGTTACGGAGACATCGATCCCGCCGCTGAACGGCGCCTCGAAGGACGCCGCTCTGATCAGCATGAGGATCACGCCCGACAGCACCGGCGAGATCAAGACCGCTGGCAAGGTGCCCGGCCCGGACGCGAAGCTCCACCGATGGATGACGTCGAACTTTCGCCTCGAGATCGCGGGGCTCGACGCCTCGCGTGCCCGGGCCGTCGACGGGTTCGTCGTGCGATCCAGCCCCCGCCCGAGCGCACCGGGCGCAAAGATCGACTTCCCGGATCTCAGGGTCTGGGTGGCTGCCGCATTCGCCGACCCGTGGCGGGCCTGGTTCGATGACTTCGTCGTCAGAGGACACAACGACGCGACGTTCGAGAAGGCGGGAGCCTTGGTCTTCCTCGCGCCAGACCGCGAGACCGATCTCGGGCGGATCGCGCTCGACGGTCTTGGGATCCGTCGGCTCGGTCAGGTCCACGCGACGAGCGAGGACACCATCCCGTCGATCGCGGCGGACCTGTACTGCCAGCGCATGCGCTTCGTCCCGAAGTAGATCGCGCTGTGTCGCTCGGTACGTACGATGCCCAATCGCGCCAATACGTCAACTTCGACCTCGTCATCGAGCGCGCCGGCGAGCAGTACCGCGCCCGCGTGCTCAACGCGCCCTCCGGCGACGCCGTGGCCATCTTCACGACACCGTTCACCACCGAGGAGCTCGAGCAGCTCGCTGCTCGTCTCGACAACTCGCGCGGTGCAAGGCGAAGGTTAGGAAGCGCGCAGCTGTCTGCTGCGAAGGATGCCGGCGGCCGACTGTTCCGAGCGGTCATCACGCCGGAGGTCAACGCATCGCTCTACCGGGCGGCGGAGGACGCCGAGAAGCAAGGCGCGAGAGGCGTCCGCGTGCGCCTCCACCTCGACAACGTACCCGAGCTGGCCGTGCTCCCGTGGGAGCTGCTCTTCGATCCCGATCCCCGCGTGAGCCGCTTCCTCGCGCTCGCGGAGCGAACGCCGCTCGTGCGCTACATGGCTCTTCCAGAGCGTGTTCGCCCCGTGTCGGTGGCTCCGCCCATTCGCGTACTGGTGATCGCCTCGGTGCCCGGTGATCCGAGATACGCCGAGCTCGATCTCGAGCACGAGTGGCAGCGCCTGCAGGAGGCGATGGCCGACCAGATCACCGAAGGCCGCGTCACATTCACGCGTCTGCCCCGCGCGACCCTCTCCGCTCTGCAGGATGAGCTCGCGACCGGCGATTACCACGTCTTGCACTACATGGGACATGGACAGTTCGACCGCGACCAGCAGGACGGCATGCTCCTATTCGAGGCTGAGCACGTCGGTCGTGCTGCCATGGTGAGCGCCGAAACGCTCGGGACCCTGCTGCATAACGCACGAGCGCTGCGGCTGGTCGTGATCAACGCCTGCGAAGGTGCTCGGGGGTCGTCGAGCGATCCGTACGCGGGCACGGCGCAGACGCTCATCCGAATGGGGATCCCCGCCGTCATCGGGATGCAGTTCGAGATCAGCGACGACGCCGCTGTCACGTTCGCTCGCCAACTCTATTGGACGATCGCCCGCGGCTGGCCCATCGATGCGGCGGTCACCAGCGCGCGCATCGCGATGCTCGCCCGAGGCAATGAGGTCGAGTGGGCGAACCCCGTGCTGTACATGCGTGCTTCGGATGGGCGGATCTTCGACGTAAGCGTCGCGCCGTCGCGATCCGACCGCAACCCTCCGACGGTGGTACGTGACGCGACAACGCGGACGCCAACAACAAGTCCCGAAGCGACACATGAGGTTTCGACGACGCCAAGCGCTAGGCAGGCGCGGGGATCTGCGTTCACGATCAGGTCGGCGACGAACACCGTGGTGCTCGGCGCACAGCGGAAGGGGCATGGGATCTTCGCGGTCGTCAACCGGTCAGGTCGCGCCGTCCGGGTGCTCGCCACGGCGAATGGCGTGGAGCCTCCTGACCGTTCCTGGTTACGTGTCGTCGAACCCGAGCGCATGTTGGCCGCCGACGCCACGGAGCCGTTCACGGTCGAGGTGTCACTGCCGCCTGAAGCTCCCGCGGGTCGATATTCGTTTCGGCTGGATGTGGTATCCGCCGAGTCACCCGATGAGGCGTGGGCCAGAGGACCGGTGATCGCGGTGGACGTCGTCGCAAAGGACCGAATCCGCCCCGAAAATCGTCCCGGCTACGTGGAGACGCTCGCCGGCGCGCTCATCGGCGCCCTTGCATTCGCTGCCGCGGTCTACTTCGTCCAATCCGGTGATCCCCTGAGCGCGCGCGCGCGAGGCGATTTCTTATCCATGGTCGTAGCCGAAATGTCAGCGCGCTTCCCCATCAGCGTCGTCGTCGCGATGTTCGCGCCACCCATCGGCGCGTATCTGATGCTTCGCTGGAGAGGGCTGCGTTATCCCCGTGCGACCGCAGTTTGGCTTCTGCTGCTCACCCCAGTGATCGGGCTCGGTTTCCAGTTCATGTACTTGGTGGGTGCGTCTTGGCTACGCCTTTACCCGGATAGTGGAGCGGCGAATCTCGTGATGTTCGCCGCCATCACGGCCAGCGTGGCGGTCACGGCCGTCGCCGCACGGGCTGCCGCCCGCTGGCGCCGACGGGACGACTCTGATTCACCGGCACGGTGATGCGACCAGGGCTCGCGGATGGAGCGATCGGGGCCGCGCCTACCTCGTCGGATCGGCCACCCGGCCCATGAAGAGGATCGTGCTGGTCTCGTCGTCCTGGATCACGAAGAGGAACGGCCGATCGATCCTCAGCTCGACCTGCTTCAGCGGCGCCGCCGTGGCGCGCATCACCACGCCCGTGGCGGCCGCGGCCTCCGTCCCCTTCTCGTCGACGGCGATGAAGGCCTGGTGGATCACGTCCGCGATCTCGACCGGCTCTGCTTCGTCATGCCGGAGAAGTCGGCGCGGTCGGTGAACGCGATCGGCATGCCCAGCTCGCCCAGCGCGCCCTTCAGCTGCGCCTTGGAGCGGAAGGAGAACTTGGGCATCGAGAGCACCACGTGCGTGCCGCTGAGACCGTTCACGATGCGCCGCAGCGTCGCGCCACCAAGACCGCGCTCGACGGCGCCGAGCTTCCCCGCGTCGGGGACGATCACGACCATCGAGAGACCCCCGACGTACGGCAGCCGCAGCGCTTGGTAGCCGTCGCCCGCTCCGT
>WNFV01000874.1_pt1 | contig 41180 bp, 42 predicted proteins | sample 5400101 | NCBI WGS metagenome assembly WNFV01 (sample SAMN13153361, study PRJNA577476) | soil metagenome | isolation source: 115 cm soil or saprolite under grassland replicate 1 | place: USA:California | collected 2016-06-15 | reverse complement strand
CCGTGCCGAGCTGCTCGACTCGTTCGTCGCAGAACTTGAGCCGCTTGGATTCCTTGACCGCCACCTGCTCGCCGGCGTCATCGCCTCCTGGTGGGGTGGCGTCCAGTACGACATCAAGACCCTGGCCGCCCACGGCTTCAAAGGCGTCGTCCAGGGTTGGATCACCACTATCCAGACTGCGTTCGCCGAAGATCGTGAAGATGACGTCAAGGACAAGCAGCGGATCGCCGCAGAGAAGCGCAAGGCCCGGGAACACAGAGTGGTGCCGGTGCTGATCCCGGATTACCTCAACGAGCTGGAGGAGGCCGAAGCTCACCGCGCCGAACTCCACGCCCAGGTCAAGGCCGCCACATCGCCTGCTGACGACGAAGACCTGGATGAGCCGGAGGAGGAACTCAGCCCCGACGAGCTGAAGAAGCTCAAGGCTGAGCTGGCCACCGCCAAGCGCCGAGTCCGCCACCTAGAGGCCGAGTTCCTCAACCGCCTCGCTAGCTCCGCGGAGAGACTTGACGCTGGCACCGAGATCGAGGTGATCCTCAGCATCTTCAAAACTGACCTACATGCCCGCCTCGACGCCCGCGTGACAGCAGGCCGCCGTACGCTCATCGATGTCTACTGGGCCTGGGCTGACAAGTACGCCATCACTCTCCGCGACCTCGAAGCCGAACGGGGGGCCGCTGTGAACCGCCTGGAGATCTATCTCCAAGAGCTTGGCTATGCGTGACATACCGAAAGACTGGAGGTCTGTCCGGTTGAACGATACTGGGACATGGCTTTCAGGCGGGACGCCCTCGACTGACGATCCTCGCTACTGGGGAGGAGAAACCCCCTGGATCAGCGCAGCCAGTCTCAAGCGCTTTTCCATTGGTGATTCGGAGGGGCGCATTACTCACCTCGGGACACGTGCTGGCACTCAGCTTGTATCCCCTGGAGCGGTTGTCTTCGTCGTACGTGGTATGAGCCTAAAGAGCGAGCTTCGTGTCGGGGTTTCGCAACGACAACTCGCGTTCGGGCAGGACTGTAAGGCTATTATCCCAATCCGTGACATTGACGGGATGTTCCTAGCTCTGGCGATGAAGGTCCGCTCTAACAAGATCCTCAGTATGGTGGACGAGGCAGGTCACGGGACCGGAAGACTGCCGACTGATCTCATATCGCAGCTCGAAATCGCTGTTCCATTGAGGATTTCGGAGCAGCGGCGGATCGCGGAGATCCTCGACACCGTCGAGAACCAGATTCGCTTGAGCAAGCGAGTGCTTGGCAAACTGGAGGCGCTGCGAGTAGGGATCATTCGCGAGGAGCTTCTGTCGGGTTTTCGGGGCGAGAACTCAACAGTCGGTGCGCTCTTCGATATTAAGGCTGGAATCACACTAGGGCCGCATCGACGACCTCGCAGGAGTGGATGCAAGTATCTTCGCGTTGCCAATGTACAACGCGGGTGGATTGATCTTTCCGACATGACATCCCTTGAGGCATCGCCGGCTGAGCGTCAAGCATTGCAGCTATGCGAGGGTGATTTGCTGGTCGTTGAGGGTCGCGAATCCAGACGAGATCGGTCGCTGCGCGTTTGTGAGCGGCGAGGCCGCCGGGCTTCTGTATCAAAACCACCTGTTCAGACTTCGATCTCGTATGGTCGAACCAGCCTTCGCTGACCTGTGGTTGAATTCGGATTCAGCGCGGAGCTACTGGCGGCGCGTGTGCGCAACGAGTTCTGGTTTGTACACCATCAACTCTCGAATGCTGGCGGCCATGCCCTTCCCACTTGTGCCGCGGGAAGAGCAACTTCGCATTGCTCGGGCGCAACAGCCCCTCACATCGCTGATCCGGGCAGAGAGTGGCAAGCTAGGCAGGCTTGCTCAGATGAAGCAGGGGTTGATGGAGGACTTGCTGACGGGGCGAGTGCGGGTGCCGATCGGTGATGATGAGCATTAGTGCGGTTACGTGTGGGAGGAGCGTAAAGGGTGGCGTCGGGTCCGGAATACGTGCAGGTTGAGGAGCCGCTGATTCGCCAGCTCGCGGGGATGGGCTGGCGGCACCTTGCCGGGGCGTCCCCGGGCGCGCTCGTGCCGACCGAGCCGAGCAAGTCGGGTCGGGGGTCGTTTTCCGAGGCATTGCTCCTGGACCGGCTTCGTGCATCGCTCATGGCGCTCAACCGTGGACCGGACGGCGGGCCGTGGCTGGATGAGCGGCGGGTCGCGCAGGCGGTCGGCGCGCTGACACGGATCGGTGCGGCGAGCCTGCTGGAAGCCAATCGGCAGGCCAGCGAACTGCTGCTGAACGGGGTGATGGTCGAGGGGCTCCCTGGCTGGGACGGTGGGCGTGACCAGCGGGTGCATTTCGTCGACTGGGAGCACCCGGAGCGCAACGACTTCGTGGTGGTCTCCCAGTTCCGACTGGACATCCCGGGCACCCAGGGGAAGCGGTGCGTGGTGCCGGACGCGGTGCTGTTCGTGAACGGCATCCCGGTGGTGGTGGTCGAGTGCAAGAAGCCGGGCACCGACGTGGCGATCGCGGAGGCGGTCCGGCAGCTTCGCCGGTATGCGGATCGGCGAGGGGCCAGCACACCGGAGGGCAACCCGAAGCTGTTCCACACGGTGCAGCTCACGGTGGCCACTTGCGGCGATCGGGCCCGGCTGGGAACGCTGACCAGCGACGCCGAGCACTACCAGCCATGGCGTGACCCGTATCCGACGACTCATGACGAGCTGGCGCAGCGGCTGGCCAAGCATCCGAAGGCAGTCACTGCCCAGGACGTGCTGGCGGGTGCGGTGCTCGACCCGTACCGCCTGCTCGACATCGTCCACAACTTCGTGACGTTCATGCAGGTCGACGGTCGGACGGTCAAGATCGCGCCGCGGTACCAGCAGTACCGTGCCGTGACTCGGGCGGTCGAGCGGCTGCACACCGGCAAGACAAGGGCGCAGGACGGGTACGCCGACCGCCGGGGCGGGATCGTCTGGCACACCCAGGGCTCGGGCAAGAGCCTGACGATGACGTTCCTGGTCCGCAAGCTGCGCGCCACGCCAGCGCTGGCGGCGACCAAGGTGGTTGTGGTCACCGACCGGAAGGATCTCCAGCGGCAGCTCGCCGAGACCGCGCAGCTGTCCGGCGAGGCCGTCCAGGTCGCCAAGAAGGTGCGCCAGGCAAGGAGGCTGCTCAGCCAGCACGGGCCGGGCCTGGTGTTCGTGATGATCCAGAAGCAACAGGATGTCGAGGCGCGCAAGACCGCCGGTGAGGACGAAGAGTTGAGCGAGAAGGGGGCACCGTCACTGGGGGTGCTGAACACCGACGAGTCGGTGGTGACGCTCGTCGACGAGGCGCACCGCTCTCACGGGTCCAGGCTGCACGCGAACCTGCTGGAGGCGCTCCCCAACTGCGCCCGGATCGGTTTCACCGGCACACCGATCATCATGGGCAGGAAGAAGAAGACGACCGACATCTTCGGCGGGTACATCGACACCTACCGGCTCGCCGACGCCGAAGCCGACGGGGCGGTTGTCCCGATCCTGTATGCGGGTCGCACGGTGAAGGGGGCGGTGCGCGAGGGGCGGGAGCTCGACGAGGTCTTCGAGGACATGTTCGATCTGGGTCCTGAGGAGCTGGAGGAGCTCCAGCGGCGGTACGCCACCAGAGGACACGTGCTCGAGGCGGAGAGGCTGGTCGCCGCGAAGGCCAAGAACATGCTGCGGCACTATGTCGGCACGGTGCTGCCCAACGGGTTCAAGGCCCAGATCGCCGTGCACAGCCGGGAGGCAACCGTCCGCTACCGGGAGGCACTCGTCGCCGCCCGTGACGAGCTGGTCCGCGAGGTCGAGCGGCTGCCGGTGCACCTACTGGACGCCGACCCGGAGAACCTGGGCCGGCGCAAGGCGTTCTTGGTGCGGGCCCACGCCCGGCTGGACCTGCTCAAGGCGATCGATTTCGTCCCGGTCATCTCGCCGGGCACCGCCAACGACGAGGAGCGGTACACCGAATGGACCGACGAGCGCAAGCAGGAACAGCGGATCGAGGCGTTCAAACAGCCCTTCCCCGACGACCTGGGCCAGGGTGAGCGGCCGACCGCCTTCCTGGTCGTGAAGTCGATGCTGCTGACCGGCTTCGACGCACCCATGGAGCAGGTCCTGTATGTCGACCGGTCGCTGAAGGAGGCCGAGCTGCTGCAGGCGGTCGCACGGGTCAACCGACCGGCAGACCGCAAGACCTGTGGGTATGTCGTCGACTACTACGGGGTGGCCAACCACCTCGCAGAGGCACTCAAGGCGTACGCCGCCGACGATATCGAGGGGACGCTGAAGGATCTTCGCGACGAGATCGGCAGACTGGAGCCGCGGCGCCAGCGGCTGCGCACGCTGTTCGCCGAACGTGGCGTGGTCCCCGGCCCGAGCCAGCAGTCGAAGGAGGCGTGCGTGGTGCTGCTCGAGGACGGGCAGCTACGCGACCGCTTCGAGGTGGAGCTGAAGCGCTTCCTCACCACCGTCGACACCGTCCTGCCGCTGCCGGACGCCAAGCCATACCTGACCGACGCCAGGCTGTTCGCCGAGATCCAGATGTGGGCGCGCCGCCGCTACCGCATCGACGACGGCGAGTTCGATCCCAGCTTGTACGGCGAGAAGGTGCGCGAGCTGATCGACGAGCACCTGGAATCGCTCGGGGTGGAGCAGATCCTGCCGCCGGTGTCGCTGACCGCCAAGGACTTCCGCGAGAAGGTGGACGCGCTCGCTGGCTCCCGGCCGAAGGCCTCGGAGATGGAACACGCCATCCGTCACCACATCAACGTCCACTTCACCGAAGACCCCGCCCGCTACAAGCGGCTCAGCGAGCGCCTCGAAGAGATCCTCCAGCAGCACCGGGAAGACTGGCAGCAGCAGGTGCTCGCGCTTGGCGATCTGCTCGCCGAGATGGAAGACGACGCGCCCGGCGACATCGTCGGCCTCAACCCGGTGGAACACGCGCTCTACGGTCTACTGCTGGAAGAGACCGCCACCGACGGCGTCGTCGAGGAAGCGGCCGGGAAACGCCTGGGCGACCTGGCAGGCTGGATTCATGCGCTGGCCGCCGAGGAGATCCACAACGTCGACTTCTGGCGGCGCCCGGTGGATCAGGCGAACCTCACGAAGCAGATCGCAACGGCGCTCGTGGCCGGCGAGGTCTGCGAACTGGACCAGGTCACCCCCCTAGCGGACAGGCTGTTCGAGGTGATCAGAGCAAACCGCGGGCGAATCCCCAGGCCGTGACCTGTGAACACGCTGCGGCAGGCCGGCATGGAACCTGACACGCTGGCGGCCATGAGCGAACCTCCGGCCGTGACCGGCCCTGGCGCGCTGCGCGTCGGCGATCTGGACGTCCACGTTCAGGTCAGTGATCAGCGTCGCACGGTGCGCCTCACGGTCGAACGCGACGGGTCTGTCACCGCTGTCGTCCCGCCGGGGCTTGATCAGGTCGCGCTCATCAAGGCGGTCAAGGCCAAGCGACGCTGGCTGTACGAGAAGCTGGCCGAACGCCGCGGTCTTGGCGAGAGCCGCCCACCGCGGCAGTTCGTCTCTGGCGAAGGATTCCCCTACCTGGGTCGCAGCTATCGCCTACTTCTCGTGGATGAAGCCCCCGCTCCGGTACGGCTCCTGCGCGGCCGGCTCGAACTGCGGCGGGACTGCATCGACGACGCGGCCCGGCACCTCGTCCGCTGGTACCGCAGCGCCGGCCAACCCTGGCTCCGGAGACGACTCGGACCCTGGACGCGCCGCATGGCAATACAGGTCGCTGACCTTCGGGTCCTACCTCTCGGCTACCGGTGGGGATCCTGCATGCCTGACGGCCGAGTCAACATCCACTGGGCCACCATGCAGCTCCCAGCCGACCTCGTCGACTACGTCCTCGCTCACGAGGTCACCCATCTCCTGCAGCCCGACCACGGCCGTGAGTTCTGGCGGCTCCTCGAGCGAGCCCTACCCGATTGCCAGCCCCGCCGGGACCGGCTTCGCCGACTGGGCCCAGACCTCTGGCTCCCCACTGGCGCCCTCCCGGTCGGTGGCAGCCCGTGCGACCCGCACGGCCCGCCACGCGAGCGGTGACCGTCCAGCCGGCGCGACCGGCTCACCGAGGCGCTGGGCGCGCTCGACCTCGGCCTGACCGGCGACGACCTCGCGCAGATCGAGCGCGCGGATCAAGCACCGGTGTCCCTTACATGAGCCGCTCGGGAGCACCAAGGTTCGCGAGCAACGACGGCCGGACCGAGCCGGCTGCCTTGCTCTGGCACGTCGCGTGCCGTCCACAAGGCCGGCCAGCTCGGTCCGGATGGTACCGACGGCGAGCAGCGTCAGCGTGCGATCAGCACCGGACGGTGGCTGAGATGGAGGACCTTGTGGGCGACGCTGCCGAGCAGCAGCGACGCAAGGTCGGTCCGGCCGCGCGAGCCCATGATGATCACGCCAGCGTCGTGCTTGTCGGCGGCCTCGAGCAGGGCCTTGGCGATGTGCCCGGCCCCGGCCTGCACCCGCGCCAGCTCGGGCTGCGCGGCGATCCCAGCGTCGGCCAGGTCCTTGGCGTACTGCCGGGCCTGCTCGATACCCGACTGGTCGCCGTCCAGCTCCAGCGTGCCGGCTGCCCGGCCCACCATGTACTCGGTCACGTGGGTGACGACGACCTGGTCGCCGCTGGCCGCGGCGAGCTTGCGGGCCAGGTCCACGGCCCGCTCGGAGTGCTCCGAGCCGTCCACCGCGAGCACGATCGTTCCGAACATGTGGCCACCTCCTGTGTCGTCGTGCTGCCAGGATCACCCGGGTGAGCAGCCCGGCCGAGTGCCGAACGGCACGCGACCGGAAGGCCGTTCGACCCCTGGCCGGGTGGAGTGCTGCTTACCTCGGTGTCCGGCGGTGGAACGACCAAGTTGCTGGCTGGCGAGCCCTTCGGTGGACGCCACCGCCGCCTGGTCGGCGAACGACTCAGCCAGTTCGATGTCGCGCCCCGAAGGCAGGTTCAGCGGTCGGTCCCGATCAGGTCGCGGATCGACAGCATGCCGGCCAGCCGTTGGCGCTCGACGACCGGGAGATGCCGGACGCCGAGCTCGGCCATGGTCCGGATGGCGTCGGCCAGGTCGGCGTCGGGCGCCACGGTGGCCGGTCCTGGGGTCATGTAGTCCCGCACCAGACCGCGGGCGGGATCGACGCCGTCGGCGACCGCGGCGGTGACGTCGCGCTCGGTCACGATCCCGACCAGCGCGTGGTGCTCGTAGACCGGCAGGGCCCCGACCGCATACCAGCGCATGCGCTCGGCCGCGTCGGCCAGCGGCTCGTCCGCGCCGGCGGTGATGAGCACCGGGCGGGAACGCTCAGCAACCTTCATCGGTGCCTCCCTTTCCTAGAACAACGAGGCCGGCCAGCCGGCCGCGACGGCGGCCAGCACACCGACGTCGAGGAGCACGCCGACGGCGAGCCAGGGGTGGAACCAGCCGAACTTGAGCACGAGTCCCGCGGCAGCCGCGAGCGCGGCGACCGGCGCCCACCACGCGACGTCGAGCAGCAGCGCGACCGCCGACACGGCGAACAGCACCGCGGTCGCCCATGCCAGGCTGGTGCTTGCGGTCCGGACCGGCTGGGGCGCCACGTGGATGGCGGCCAGCGCCCATGAGTGACCCGGGTCGAATGGCGCCTCGGCGTCGGCCGGCTTCGGCGCGGCATAGATGGAAGCGTGAATCAGCCCGTGGGTGACCAGGAATGCTGCGACGAGGAAGCGGATCATCTCATCCTCCCTCCGGTGACGGCGGGCTCGCTGCTCCTGGTCCGGGGTAGCGGCGCCGCTCACGACCTCACCATCAGCAAACCCGTTTCGGTGCGCGGCGCCCAGGGGCGAAGGTCCCGCACCAGCGAGGACGATCAGCACTCCGGGGACGCCGCGAGGCCGCGTCAGCAGGCCGTGGCGGCGCTCGCCTCACCGAGCAGCGACAGGTATGCCTCCTCCTCTTGGGCGAAGTGGAGGCTGAGGATCGCGTGCAGCCCGTACAGCACCCGCCGCAGCTCGGGCAGGTCGGCGGGCTCGGGCCCGGCCGGCCCGAGGTCGTCGAGCAGGCGGTCGAGCAGCCGGGCCAGGTGGGCAATCTCGACGTGCTCGCGGCTCATGGTCGCGGTCGGGTCCTCGCCCCCGACCAGCTCGGCGACGACCGGGTAGAGCGCGGCGTCTTCTTCCCGCTCGTGGGGAAGCAGCCGGCCGGCGAGGAACCCGGACACGGCCCGCAGCTCGGCGAGTGCGGCCGCGGGTGGGAGCGCGTCGAGACGGTCGGCGACGACGCGCAGGTGGTGCACGGCGCCGAGCAGCTCGCGGTGCTCGCGGCGGAAACGCTCCCCGAGCAAGGTCGCCTCCGGCGAGGGGCGCCGCGCCCCGGTCCGGGCCTGTTCGGTGCGCAGCGCACGGAGCGCGTTGGCGATCGCGGCGACGTCGATGACCTCCTGCACGACCGCTCCGGCCAGTGGCGCGAGCAGGCCCGCCGCCGCCACCGCCATCGCCGTCAGCGACAGGCCCATCCCCGCCAGCACGCTCTGCAGGGCGATCCGGCGGGCGCGGCGGGCGATGCGGATCGCCTCGGCCAGCCGGTCGAGCCGGTCGACCAGGAGCACGACGTCGGCGGCCTGGGAGGAGGCGGTGGCGCCGCGGGCGCCCATGGCCACGCCGACGTCGGCGGCGGCCAGGGCAGGCGCGTCGTTGACGCCGTCCCCGACCATGATGGTGACGCCCCCGGCCCGCTCGGCCCGGACCGCCTCGACCTTGTCGGCTGGGGTCCGCTCGGCCAGCACTTGGTCCACGCCGATGGCGGCGCCGACCGTCTCGGCCGCGTCGGGGTGGTCGCCGGTGACCATCACGATGCGGCGCACGCCGGCTCGGCGCAGCTCCCGCACGGTGCGGGGGGTGTCGGGGCGGATCGGGTCGCGCAGACCCAGGGCGCCGGCCAGCGTGCCGTCGACGGCGACGAACACGGTGGCCGACCCGTCGAAGGTGGCGCGGCGGCGCAGCCGGCGCGCCCAACGGGGCAAGGGCTGGCCCGGCGCCACCCACGACGCCTTGCCGAGGGCGACCCGGCGGCCGTCGACCCGGCCGCGGATGCCCTGCCCGGGCTCCTCGGCGACCTCGGTCGGGAGGCTGAGCGGGAGCCTGCGCTCGGCGGCGGCGCGGACGATCGCCGCGGCCAGGACGTGGGGGGAGACCTGGTCGAGGGAGGCGGCCAGGCGCAGCAGCGCGTCGGTGTCACCCTCGGCTGCCTCCACGTCCGCGACCGCCGCGGCGCCGGCCGTGAGCGTGCCGGTCTTGTCGAACAGCAGCACCCGCGCACCGGCCAGGCGCTCGAGCACCCCGCCGCTCTTGACCACGATGCCCCGTCGCGCGGCCCTGGAGATCGCCGAGACGATCGCGACCGGCGCAGCCAGGATGAGCGGGCAGGGGGTGGCCACGACCAGCACCGCGAGTGCTCGCACGGGGTCCCCGGACAGCGCCCAGGCGGCCCCGGCGAGCGCGAGCGTCAGCGGCACGAAGGCGAGGGCATAGCGGTCGGCCAGGCGGACGAACGGCGCCTTGGAGCCCTGCGCCTGCTCGACCAGGCGGACGATGCCGGCGTAGGTGCTCTCGGCCGCGGTCGTGGTGGCACGCAGGTCGAACGGCGCGCCGGCGTTGACCGCGCCGCTCGCGACCGGGTCGCCGGTGGCCCGCTCGACCAGGGTTGCCTCCCCGGTCAGGGCGGACTCGTCGAGCACGGCGGCCGGCCCCAGCACGGTCCCGTCGACGGGGACGACCTCGCCCGGCTGGACCAGCAGCCGGTCCCCCGGGCGCACCTCCCCGAGCGGTGGCGAGGCGAGCCCGCCGCCCTGGTACCGGTGCACCACCCGGGGGGCGCGCTCGAGCAGCGCGCTCAGCTCGCGCCGGGCCCGCTCCCCCGCGGAGGCCTCGAGCAGCCGCCCGGTGGCGAGCATGACCGCGATGACGGCCCCGGCCAGCTCCTCCCCCAGCGCGAGCGTCCCGGCCATGGCGAGGAGCGCGACCACGTCGACGCCCGGCTCGCGGCGGACCAGGTCGCGGGCGACCGACACGGCCAGCGGGACGAGCCCGCCCACCACGGTCAGCGCGAGCACGGCGTCGCCCAGGCCGGCTGCGCCAGCGAGCCGGGCACCCACTCCCCCGGCCAGGCCGGCACCCGCAGCCAGCAGGGCCACCGTGTTCCACGCCGACTTCTCGAGCCGCATGGGTCGAGCTTGCCCGCGGCGCGCGGCGGTGCCCAGGGCCCGACGTCCCGCCATGCCCGTGCCGATCAGCGGACGAGCCGCAGCGGCGCGGCGCCGTCTCTGACGCGGCAGGTGAGACGGGACTCCACCCCGACCACGCCGTCAACCGCTCGCACGAGGTCGACAACCTGCTCGAGGTCGCTGTGCCGCTCGACGCTGCCGTCCAGGCGGACGACGCCGCCGGCCACCCCCACCTGGATCTCCGCGGCCTCCGGCACGTGCGGCTGCCCGAGGACCTCCTCGACGACCTCGCGCCGGATGTCGTCGTCGGTCCGGAGGAACACCCTGAGCAGGTCACCACGGCTCACGATGCCGACCAGCCGTCCCTCCCCGTCCACCACGGGCAGATGGTTGATGGAGAAGCAGTGCAGCAGGTTCGCTGCCTCGGCCACCGTCTGGTGCACCCCCACGGTCACCGTCGGAGTGGTCATCAGCGCCCCAGCGGTCGTCGCCGCCGCCTTGGCCAATTCCCTGCGGCGGCGCCCGCCGGCCAGCCACGCTCCGCGCCCGTCGAGGTCCTGCTTGAGCACCAGGTCCGACGACGACACCACGCCGACCGGCCGGCCACGCTCGTCGACGACCGGCAGGGCGCTCACGCGGTGGCGGTCCAGCAGGGCCACCAGCTCCCGGAAGGGTGCGCGCGCGTCCACGGTCACGACGTCCCGGCTCATCAGGTCCTTCACGAGGTGATGCATGTCTGGCCTCCACTCGACTCGCCGCTGAGCAGCACGGGCACCTTCGCGTGGGCGACGAGCTCCCTCGCCACGCTTCCTAGCACCGCCTTGGACAGGCCGGCTCCACGCGTCCCCGCCACGAGCACGTCGTAGCCACCTTCGACCGCGAGCCGCTGCAGCACCTCGGCGGGCTGGCCAACCTCGAGGACGAGCTCGGGCGCGCAGCCCCGGTCGGCCAGGAGCAGGGCGTGCTCGGTGAGCCAGGTCTCCGCCACGGCCGCGCGCCGCTCGAGCTCGGCACACGACCGGGCCACCTCGCGCCGCTGCTCGACGGAGCCGTCGGGATGGGTCACCGCGGCCAGCGTGAGCCGGCCGAGCCGTGGTCCGAGCAGGTCCAGCGCGGCCATGAGGGCGGCGGCCGCCTCAGGAGAACCGTCGATCCCCACCAGGACGTCCACGGGACCGCCGCCCGGCGTCCCCTGGCGGAGTATCCGCACGACAGCGCTCCGGCGCTTGCGCTCGGCGGAGAGCGCCAGGGGCAGTGCCAAGGGGCCGAGCACCGTGCCGAGCAGCCACCAGCCGAAGGGGTCGTGCCCGCGCCTGCCCATGACGACCGCCAACACCAGACCAGTGCACATCAAGGCCAGCGCCAGAGCCGCGAGCGCGACGGTCGCCGACATGCTGATCACCTCCGCCCTCGACAGTGGCCCACCGGCATGGTGGCGTCAGGGCCGATGGTCCTGGCTCCGGACGCCGACCGGCCCGCGGATGGTCGGGACCGCGCTTGGTCGACGCAGGTCTCGAGTCCTCACCCTGAGGATGCAGCCCGAGCAGCTAGGCGAAGGGACGAGGAAGAAGGTGGCCACCAGCCACTTGTGGTCCTGGGGGCTCAACCGATGCAGTCCACCGGCGCTGCTCCGGCCTCCGGACGGCCCGGTCGTTCGCGGAGGGTTCATGCCGCGGTCGCCCCAGTCGTGGAACGAGGTCACGCGGGCGTGATCGCCAAGATGACCGGCTTCCCACGCGGCCGGCCCCGATGCAGCGCCGCCTGCACCGAGCGAACGGGCTTGATGAAGACCATGTCGACCCGGTACTTGCCTGCCATGAGCCGCTCCACCCGGCCGATCTCGGCGTCGGGAAGCAACTCCGCGCGCGCGGCCACCGGGTCGCCGCGGAGCCGGCCGGTAGCGGTGCAGGGAGCGATCGTCACCGAAGGGTTGCGGCGGATGCGCTTCACCTTATCGTCATGGCGTCCATCCTGTCGCACCTCATCTCGAATCTCGCGGAACCCCCGAAGGGGTCATAGTGGTGGTGCACCATCCCTCGTCGCGATGCTAGGTGGGTGGCGGTCGCGGGAGGAGAGCCAGGAGGCCCGGTGCCGAAAGGACCGTCGCCCCTGGGTCGCCGCCTCAGGTCGCCCAGCGCACCTCGATCACGCCGGGGACCGCGCTGGCCAGGGCCGCCAGGAACGTGCGGGCCGGCTCGTCGGGCTTGCCGGTGAAGGTGACCACCCCGTCGCGCACCTCCACGCCGAGGCGCCGCAGGACGTTGGTCTCCTCCTCCAGGCGGTGGGCGATCTCGGTCTGGATGCCCTGGTCGCTCCGCGCGATCACCCGCAGCAGGTCACGCCGGCTGATCATGCCGACCACCCGGTCGCCGATGACGACCGGGACCGACTTGAGGTTGTGCCGCAGCATCAGCCGGGCCGCCTGCGCGGCGTCGGCATCCCTCGACACGGTGAAGACGCTGCGCGTCATCACCTCGCGAACGGTCCGCGGCAGCGGCTTCCGCTCCCGCGGCAGCGTGGCGAAACGCTGGTCGGAGCCGGCCTCCAGGGGAATGAGGTCCGCCTCGGACACGATGCCGACCAGGCGGCCGTCCTCCACCACCGGGGCGGCGTTGATCCCCCGCTGCACGAAGATGGCGGCCACGTCCTTCAGGTGGGCGTCCGGCTTCAGGGTGACCACGGGGGTCGTCATGAGGTCCTTGGCGTGCATCTCCACCTCCATCGTGCGCCTTCGGGTGGAGTGTGGCCCGCTCGCCGGCTGGCCGGCAGGGCCGCCCGGCCCGGTCCGGGCGGGCCGGATGACCGAGGCCTCTGCCTCAGGCGCCCGGGATGGTGGTGTGGCGGGCCAGGTAGGCGGCCGCCTCGGCCCGCCTGGCCACCTCCAGCTTGGCCAGGATGCTCGACACGTAGTTCTTGACCGTCTTCTCGGCCAGGCCCAGCCCCTCGCCCACCTGCTTGTTCGTCTTGCCGTCGGCGACGAGGGTCAGGATGCGCTCTTCCTGGGGCGACAACCGGGCCAGCTTCTCGTCGCGCAGCAGGTGCTTGCCCCTGCGCAGCCGGTCCAGGACCCTCCGGGTCACGGCGGGGTCGAGCAGGCTCTGGCCCGCCCCGACCGTCCGGATGGCCCGGACCAGCTCGGTGCCCTGGATCTGCTTGAGCACGTACCCGGCCGCGCCGGCCATGATCGAGGCGTAGAGCGCCTCGTCGTCGGCGAACGAGGTCAGCATCAGCACCTGGGTCTTCGGCCGCGCCGCGCGGATGTCGCGGGTGGCCTCGATGCCCGAGCCGTCCGACAGGCGCACGTCCATCACGATCACGTCGGGCAGGGCCCGCTCGGCCTCGGCGACCGCCTGGCGCACGCTGCTGGCCTCGGCGCACACCACGATGTCGTCGCTGGCGCCCAGCAGCGCCTTGATGCCGTCGCGGACCACCTCGTGGTCATCGACCAGCATGACCCGCAGCGGGAGCGCATCCATGCGGGCCATCCTACCAGCCGAGACGGGGACGCAAGCCCGCTCCCTGACGGTCGCGCGCCGCTCCCGAGGGCCGGACGGACCTCGCGACCAGCATGGTCGGCCACCGTGACCACGGGCTCGACATCACGTCCCTCAGGCGCATCCTCGACCTCCTCGTGCCGTGGTCGCGCCCCTCCTTTCTGGCGTCACGCCAGGGCGGTGGCGCCATCGGGGCTGACCTGGGCGGCGCGGGCGCGCTGGACCACGGGCGCGAGCACGTCGGCGAGGGTGGGGCTGCCCACCTCGCGCAGCTCGTACCGGGCCTGCCGGACCGGGTGGCCGGTGCGCACGACCCGGCGCAGGTCGATCGGTGTGCCGGCCACGACCACGTCGCAGTCGGCCGCCTCGATGGTGGCCTCGAGCTCGGCGGTCTGGTGCATGACCTCCTCGTGGGACAGGTCCGAGTAGGCGAAGACGACCTCGTCGACGTGGTGCTCGCGAACGATCGCCGGCAGCTCCTCCTCGGGAAGGATCGGGATGCCGTCAGGGTAGGAGGGCCCGGCCAGCGACGGCGGGTAGGTCCGCCCGGCGATCCCGGGGATCTGCGCGGCGGTGAACGCCACCACCCGCGTCTCGGGGTCGTCGCGGAACACGACGTTGAAGTCGTGGAAGTCGCGCCCGCCGGCCCCCATGATCACGATGTTGCGCATGGCTCCTCCTCCGAGGGCGGTCCGGCCGGCCGGGCGGCCCGCCGGACTGGTTGGCTCAGGACGCGACCGGCTCCCTGGTCGGCTCTGGGACCGGCTCGGTGGGCAGCACCTGCTCGGGTGTGAGCGGCTCGGACTCCTCCCGGCTGGCCCGCCAGCGCATCCACACGTAGACGGGGATGCCGGCCAGCAGCAGCAGGAAGCCCTTGACCTGTGAGCGGCTGACACGGCCGACCGGCCTTGTTCCCAGGGCCGGTCGGGCCCGCCGTGGGGTCATGCCGGGGCGGCTGCCGCGACGCCGACGTCATCGCGTTCGAAGCCGACACGGTTGTCGACCGCCACCACCCCGTCGACCTCGGAGGCCAGCTGTTGCAAGGCCAGCGCCTGGCCACGACGGGGCACCGTGCCCCGCAGGGTGACCGCGCCGTCCACGACGTCGACCTCGACCGTGCCCGGCCGCAGGTGCAGCCGGTCGCCGGCCAGGCGGTCCAGGATCTCGAAGCGGAGGTCGTCGTCGCCGCGCAGGAAGACCTTGAGCAGATCCGAGCGCGCCACGATGCCGACCAGGGTCCCCGACCGGTCCACCACGGGCAGGTGCTTGACGCCCTGGTCGTGCATGATCCGGGCGGCTGTGGCGATCGGGGTGTCGGGACGCGCAACAACCGCCGGAGCGGTCATCAATTCCGCGGCGATGGTCCCCGCAGCCTTGGCCCGCTCGGTGCCTCGCTCGATTCCGGTCTGGTCGAGCTCCTTGAGCGCAAGGTCGCTCTCGGAGACCACGCCCACGGGCCGCCTGGCGTCGTCCACGACCGGCAGCGCACCGACCCGGTGCGCGCTCAGCAACCGCGTCAGCTCCTTGAACGGCGTGCTCGCGCTCGCCACCACCACATTCCTCGTCATGACGTCCTGCACGGCGCGGTGCATGACGACCTCCTCGCAGGTTTCTGAGCCCGGGGCGGGTGTCAGCAGATCTCGGGGCCGAACAGGTCGCGCATGGACAGCACACCGATCAGCTGCCCGCGGTGCATGACCGGCAGGTGGCGCACGCCGAGATCGAGCATCGTACGGGCCGCTTCGGCAAGCTCACTGTCAGGTCCCAGGACGGCCGGCGACTCCGTCATGTAGTCCGAGACCAGGGTCGTCGCCGGGTCGGCGCCGTCGGCGACCGCCGCGGTGATGTCCCGCTCGGTGATGATGCCGGCGAGGCGGTGACCCTCGTAGACGGGTAGGGCGCCGATCTCGTGCCAGTGCATTCGATCGGCCGCGTCGTCGAGCGTCTCGTCGGCGTCGGCGGTGAACAGCCGTCCCTGGTGGAGGTCGGCGACCTTCATCGGGGGCCTCCTTTCCGGTCGTGCGGCAACAGCGCAACGGTAGGCCGGGTGGCTGCCGCGCGCGTAGGGCCTGGTGGCCCGGAGCCGTCAGGCCGTTCTTCCCGGCGCCGGTACCGTCGGCCCCTGCCCGGACGGCGCGTTGCCGATCTCTGGCCTCCACTGGCGCTGTTCGCCGAGCGCCCTCGACGGCGTGGCCGCGGTCCGGCCGGGCTCGCCTGGGACCTGGACGACACCATCCGGCTGGCCACCAGCCGGGGAATGAGCGGCACCCTCAGGTGCGCCGCGCCAGCAGCGGGACGGGCGGCGGCACCTCTTCGACCCGCACGCGGGCGTCCACGACGACCGCCCCCCGCCCCTCGGGCAGGACCATCACCGGGTTGCAGTCCATCTCCGCGACCTGCGGGTGCGCCTCGACCAGCGCGCTCACCCGGAGCAGGACTTCCTCGAGGGCCGCCACGTCCGCCCTGGGCGCGCCGCGGTAGCCGTCGAGCAGCGGGAAGGTCGCCAGCGAGCGGACCATCTCGGCCGCGTCAAGATCGGTGAGCGGGGTGATCCGCACGGCCGCGTCGCGGAGCAGCTCGACCGTGGTCCCTCCGGCGCCGCAGGCAACCACCGGCCCGAACGAGGCGTCGTGGGCGACGCCGACCAGCATCTCCACCCCGCCGGCGACCATCTGCTGGACCAGGAAGCCCTCGACCTCGTGCCCAGCCGCGGCCACGGCCGCGGCCATCTCCTCGGCCGCCTCGCCCACCTGGCCAGCGCCGGTGAGGCCGAGCCGCACGGCCTGCGCCTCGGTCTTGTGGACCAGCCCGCGCGCGACCGCCTTCAGCGCGACCGCGCCACCCAGCTCCTCGGCGGCCGCCCCCGCCCGCTCGGGCGTGGCCTCGACGCGGCTGGCCACCAGTGGCAGGCCGTAGCAGCCGAGCAGGCGCGCGACCTCGTCCGGGTCGAGCCAGCGGGGGCCGTCCCGCAGCGCCGCGGCGAGCAGCGCGGCAGCCTCGTCCTGGCGGGTCCCGTCAAGCTCGGGCACCCGCCCCTCGGGCCGGCGCCGCCAGGCCGCATGCTCGACGGCACGGATAAGTGCCCGCGCGGCGTCCTCGGGGAAGCGGTAGGACGGGATACGAACGTCCAGGGCGCGCAGCTCGTCCGGTACGCCGTGGGCCGACATGAAGACCGTGAGGAGCGGCACGGGGCCCGCCTCGGCCGCAGCGTCGCGGACCGCCCGGGCCACCTCATGCGGGTCGGTGGCCAGCGGCGGGATGAAGATGGCGATGACCGCGTCGACCTCGCCGCTGCCGGCCACGAGCCCAAGCGCACGCTGGTAGTGCTCGGGCGGGGCCGAGGCGAGCATGTCGACCGGATTGCCGGTGGAGGCCGCGGCCGGCAGGAACGCCGCGAGCCTGCCGCGCAGCTCCTCGGAGAGGGAGACGACCTCCAGGCCACCCGCCTCGCAGGTGTCGGCACACAGGATCCCGGGCCCACCCGCGTTGGTGACGATTCCCACCCGCCGCCCCGCCGGCAGCGGCTGGTTGGCCAGCAGCGCGGCCACGTCGAACAGCTCGGCGAGGGTGTCGGTGCGGATCACTCCAGCCTGGCGGAACAGCGCGTCCACGGTCGCGTCGGACGCGGCCAGCAGTGCACCGGTGTGCGAGGAGGTGGCTCGCGCGCCAGCGGCGGACCGGCCGCTCTTGACCGCTACGATCGGCTTGGTCCGGCTGACCCGGCGGGCCAGGCGGGCGAACTTGCGCGGGTTCCCGAACGACTCCAGGTACAGCAGGATCACGTCGGTGGCGTCGTCCTGCTCCCAGTAGGAGAGCAGGTCGTTGCCGGAGATGTCGGCCTTGTTGCCGACCGACACGAACGACGACAGCCCGAGCCCGAGCGCGTTGGCGTAGTCGACGATGGCCAGCCCGAGCGCGCCGGACTGGGACAGGAACCCCACGCGGCCGAGCTCGGGCAAGATCGGCCCGAAGGTGGCGTCCAGGCGCACGCCGGGCGCGGTGTTGACGATCCCGAGGCAGTTCGGGCCGATCATGCGCATGCCCGCCTCACGGCAGGCGAGCAGCAGCTCGGCCTGGCGCTCGACGCCCTCCGGGCCGGTCTCGGCGAACCCGGCTGAGATGACGACCAGCCCGCGGACGCCCTTGGCTGCGCACTGCCTGACGACGTCGACCACCCGGGCGGCCGGGACCGCGACCACGGCCAGGTCGACCGGGCCCGGGACGTCGAGCACGCTGGGGTAGGCGAGCACCGACTGCACCACCGGCACGGCCGGGTTGACCGGGTACACCGGTCCCTCGAAGCCGGCCGCGAGCAGGTTGTGGAACAGCTCCCCGCCGACGGTGCCCCGGGTGCGGGACGCGCCCACGACCGCGACCGACCGGGGTGCGAGGAGTGCCCGCACGGCGGCGACCGCCGCGACCTGGTCGCGGCGCTCGAACCGGTCCAGCCCCTCCGGGGTCAGCGCAGTCGGGAGCTCCACCAGGAGAGCCCCCGGGAGGGAGTGCAGCGTCACCGGGAAGCCGGAGTCCCGGAAGACCTGGGCCATGCGGTGGTTCTCTGGCAGGACCTCGGCCGTGAAGGTGGTGATCCCGGCCTTGTCGGCGACCTCGGCGAGCTCGCCGAGCAGGAGCGTGCCGAGCCCCTTGCCCTGCCAGGCGTCGGTGATCGCGAACGCGACCTCGGCGCGCTGGGAGCGCTCGGCGTCGCGCTCGTAGCCGGCATGGCCGACGACCAGCCCGCCCGCGGTCGCGACCAGGCCGCAACGGCCGTCGTAGTCGACCTCGGTCGCCCAGCGAACGACCGGGCCGAGGTTGGGGAACGCGGCGAAGAACCGCAACCAGCGCGAGGCGTCGGACATGCCCTCGAACATCGACCGGACCTGGGCGGCGTCCTCCCGGCGGACGGGCCGAACGTGCACGGTCGAACCGTCCCGCAGGACGACGTCGGCCTCGCGGTGGGCCGGGTAGGCCAACCCTGCGGCCATCTGCTCCTCCTCGTCCTGCCGTGCCGTGGACGGGCGCATGGCGCCTCCCGCGGCGCCGCCTCGTCCGAGTCTGTCGGGGCGGACACCCGCGGCAAGGGGCCGAACGACCCGCCGGCCGCAGGACCCGACCGCCCGGCGACACGGACAGGGACTCCCGGGCTGACCGGTCGCTGACGTGCTCAGACCGGCGGCCACAGACGTGGGCCTGCGGTCTCCACCTTGCTGTCGTCGACCTCGAAGCCGAGCCGGTCGTCGACGTGGACAACGCCTTCGACGCCACGCACGGCCCGCACCAGGATCGGGATCAGGCTGCGCCGCTCCGCCTGGCCCTGCAGCACCACCACGCCGTCGTGGACCTCCACCAAGAACCGTTGCGGGTCCATGAAGAACTCGCCGGCGATCACCTCGCCGACGATCTCGCTGCGGATGTCGGCGTCGGGCCGTGTGAACACACGCAGCAGGTCCCCCCGGGTGACGATCCCGACCAGCCGGCCCGTCAGGGTGTCCACCACGGGCAGCCGCTTGACGCCGCGTGCGTGCATGAGCCTGGCCGCCTCGGCCACCGGGGCCAGCGACCCGACCGTCACAGCCGGCCTGGTCATCACGTCACGGGCTACCGAGCCGGCAGCCTTGCCCCGCTCCAGCCGGCGCCGCTTGCGCTCCCACAGCGGCGCCTCCAGCCCCGCCTGCGGGTCTTCCTCCTTGAGCAGCAGGTCCGCCTCGGACACCACCCCGACCACATGCTTCGAGATGTCGACGACTGGCACGGCGCTCACCACGTGAGCCGCCAGCAGGGCGACGATCTTCTTGAATGGCGTCGACTCCTCGACCGTGACCACATCGGTGGTCATGACATCCCCTACGCTGCTTCGCATCGCGGCACCTTTCCTTTCAAGGGGTCGCCCCATCGAACCCCGGGGTGGCCGCAGGCCCAAGGGCTGACGGTCACGTCACTACAGGGCCGCTCGGCCCTGCGCCGGCACCGCCGGCGAGGCGATGCTCCGGTGGCGATTTCCGGATGCTGGGACGAGCGATCCAGCCGCGGAGGGGGTGAGCTCACACAGCAGATCAAGGTTTAGGCGTGCTCGCAGCACTGCAAAGGAGGAGCGCAATGCCAGCGCCAGACGTGAGCAGCCGTCCGATCGCGCAGCTGATCTCCCTGGAGGGACGAACCGCAGTCGTGACGGGTGGAGCCCGAGGCATCGGGCTCGCCATCGCGACGCGGTTTGCCGAAGCCGGCGCGAACGTGCTGATCGGAGACCTGGACAAGACCGGCGCCGAGGAGACCGCCGAGACGATCGCCCGCGAATTCGGACATCTAGCCATTGCCGTCGAACTCGACGTCACCAGCGGCGCCTCGATCGCGGCGGCTGCCGACCGGGCCGTCCTTGAACTGGGTAGCCTTGACATCTGGGTCAACAACGCCGGCATCTACCCGTCCACCCCGCTGCTGGAGATGACCGACCAGGACTGGGACAAGGTCCTGGACGTCAACCTGCGGGGGACCTTCATCGGGGCCCGGGAGGCGGGCCGCCGGATGGCCGAAGCGGGACAGGGTGGCGTGATCATCAACCTCGCCTCCACCGCCGGCTACCGGGCTGCGGGGCCGGGGGTGGCCCATTACGTGTCCTCCAAGCACGCAGTCCGGGGGCTGACCAAGAGTCTTGCGGTGGAGCTCGGGCCTCACGGGATCCGGGTGCTCGCCCTTGCGCCCACCCTCATCGAGACCCCTGGAATCGAAGAGGGCCGGGCTGCGTTCCAGGCCGCCGGGCTGGGGGACATGCTGGAGCAGTTGGCCCAGCGGGAGCCCCTGGGACGCGTGGGCGTCCCTGATGACGTCGCCCGGGTGGCCCTGTTTTGCGCCAGCGACCTTGCCATGCTGATGACGGGCAGCACCCTGCTCGTGGATGCTGGCGACGTTGCGCTGTAGCGCCATGCGGGCGGGCTCAAGGATGCCCGGATCTGCGTCCCCCGAAGGTCCACTCCCTTCGGGGGACGCAGGGCCCGCGTCACTTGGCGGAGGGCTGACTGGCTTGATGCCGGCCGGTCTGATCAAGGCCCACGGCTGAAGCGCGAGGTCGACCCGCCGCCCCGGCGACGGGGTGCTCGTCGCTCGCTGAAGGGCCGAGCAGAGAGCTGGACCCACGCCGAACGGGCCGCCCGGGAACCGGGCGGCCCTTGTGCGTCGCGTCAGCGGCTCATCATCATCGGGATGAGCATCTGCGTCACTGGCTGGGCGGTGTCGTCCAGGTCGAAACCGAGCCGGTTCTCCACTCGCACGACCCCTTCGACGCCCCAGACCGCCCGCACCACCACCGGGATGAGGCTGCGCCGCTCGCAGCGGCCCTGCAGCACCACCACCCCGTCACGGACATCGACATGGAACCGCCCGGGCCCCATCAGCAGCTCCCTCAGGATCACCTCGTCCACAATCTCCCGGCGGATCTCCTTGTCCGGGCGCAAGAACACCTGCAGCACATCGGCGCGGCTGACGATGCCGACCAACCGGCCAACCGCATCCACCACCGGCAGCCGCTTGACCCTGTGGAAGTGCAGCCGCCTGGCGGCCTCGGCCACGGTGGCCTGCTGGCCGACCGTGACCGCCGGCCGTCTCATCAGCTCAGCGGCGACCGCGCCCTTCGCCTTGGCCCGCTCCAGCCGGCGGCGTTTGCGCTCCAGGAAGAACCGCTGGAACGCGTCCGCGGGGTACTCCTGCTTGAGCAGCAGGTCCGCCTCGGAGACGACCCCGAGCACGTGATGGCGCTCGTCGACCACGGGCAGGGCGCTCACTCGCCGCTCGGCCAGCAGGCGCACGAGCTCCTTGTAGGGGGTGTCCTCGCGTGCGCAGACCACCTCACGGGTCATTACATCCTTGACCATGCGCCGCATCGCAACCTCCCTTCGGACGGCGCGGCGGGACGCCGCCCACCTTCACCGTAGAGGCCGGCAGCCGCCCCGCGTAGAGGAGAACGGCCCCCCATCGCCGTGGCCTTCGCGGGATGGCGCGGGATCGCGGGCTGCCCCACGATGGGGGTATGCGCGTGGACATGGCCGAGCTTCGCCTGGAGCGGCCGGACCGGCTGCCGGCGGAGCAGGTGGTACGCTCGCTCGGGTCCGACCCGGACGCCGGCCTTCTCGGCGAGGAGGCCCGCGCCCGGCTGGCGAGCGTCGGGCCCAACCAGCTGCCACCGCCGCCGTCCACGCCGCTGTGGCGGCGGGTGTTGCGGCAGCTCCGCGAGCTGATGGCCGTGCTGCTGGGAGTGGCCGCGGCCGTGTCTGGGGTGGCGCTCGGCGAGGTCGTCGATGCCGTGGTGATCGCCGCGATCGTGGTCGCCAACGCGGTCGTCGCCCTGGTCGAGGAGGGCCGGGCCGCGGCGGCCCTGGCCGCCCTGCGCGACCTGGAGGTGCCGCACGCCCGGGTGCGGCGCGGCGGCCGCGACCTGGTTGTTGCCGCTCCGGAGCTGGTGCCCGGCGACCTGGTGCTGCTGGAGGCGGGCGACCGGGTTCCGGCCGACCTGCGCCTGGTACGAGCCAGCCAGCCCGAGGTGGACGAGTCGATGCTCACCGGCGAGTCGCTGCCGGTCGCCAAGGACGCCGACCGCCTGGCGGAGGCGGGGGCGTCGCTGGGCGAGCGGCCCGGCGTGCTGCATTCGGGGACGTTTGTGACGCGCGGGTCGGCCGCCGGCGTGGTGGTGGCGACCGGGGAGCGCACCAGCCTTGGCGCGATCGCCCGCCAGGCGACCGCCGAGGCCCGCGCCACACCGCGGCAGACAGACCTCGCCCATGTCAGCGGCCGCCTGGGGCTGGTGGCGCTCGGGGTCGCGGCCGCGGTGTTCCTGCTCACCCTGCTGCGCACAGGATTCCGGGGGGAAGACCTGCAGGAGGCGTTCCTGGCCGCGGTCGCGCTCGCGGTCGCGGCCGTGCCGGAGGGCCTGGCCACCGTGACCGCGGTCGCGCTGGCGCTTGGGGTGCGGCGGATGGCCGAGCGGGGCGCGATCATCCGCCGCCTGTCGGCGGTGGAGACGCTCGGGTCCGCGTCGGTGCTGGCCATGGACAAGACCGGCACCCTCACCGAGAACCGCATGGTGCTGGAGGCGGTCGCCCCGCCCGGCGGCGACTTCACGCCACCCGGCGAGCCGGACGCGGGCCTGCGCGGATGGGTCGAGCGGGTGGCCGCGCTCTGCAACGACGCCACGCTCGACCCGCCGGTCGGCGACCCCACCGAGCTCGCCCTGCTGGAGGGGATCGGCACCGAGCGCGTGCGGGTGTTGCGGGCCGCCTGGCCGCGCCTGTCCGCCGTGCCCTTCAACGCCGAGCGCAAACGCATGACCACCGTGCACCGCACCCCGGACGGCGCCGTCGAGTTGCTGGTCAAGGGGGCGCCCGAGAGCGTGCTGCCGCGCTGCGCCACCCTCGCCGGCGGCGCAGGGACGGACGGCACAGCGCCCCGGCGGGGCCTGGACGCGGCCGCCGAGCGCGCGGCGGAGGCGGCCCGCCGCGGCATGCGGGTGCTCGCGCTGGCCCACCGCCCGCTGGACTCGGTGCCTGCCGACCCGGACGGTGCCGCCCGCGACCTGGAGCTGGTGGGCCTGGCCGGCCTGCGCGATCCGGTGCGGCCGGCGGCCCGCGACTCGGTCGCCGAGGCCCGCTCGGCCGGCATCACCCTGCTGATGGCGACCGGCGACCACCCCGGCACCGCCCTGGCGATCGCCGAGGAGGTCGAGCTGAGCCCGCCGGCGACCAGCGCCGTCACCGGACGCGAACTGCGCACCGACGGCTTGGCGGCTGACCCGACCAGCACGCCGATCTACGCCCGGGTGGACCCTGGCCAGAAGCTCGAGCTGGTCGAGGCATTGCAGGCGGGCGGGCACGTGGTGGCGATGACCGGCGACGGCGTCAACGACGCGCCGGCGCTGCGCCGCGCTGACATCGGCATCGCGCTCGGCCAACGCGGCAGCGACGTCGCCCGCGAGGCGTCCGACATGGTGGTCACCGACGACGACCTGGCCACGATCGTGGCCGCGGTCCGCGAGGGGCGCGGCATCTACGACAACATCCGCAAGGTGGTCGACTTCCTGGTCGCCGGCAACCTCGGCGAGATCCTGGTGGTCGTGGGCGGCCTGCTGGCCTTCCCGGGCCTGGGCGTCCCCCTGCTGCCGCTGCAGCTGCTGTGGATCAACCTGCTGACCGACGGCATGCCGGCGATCGCGCTCGGCGTCGACCCGATCCGCGGTGATCTCATGCGCCGGCCGCCGCGGCCCCGCCAGGCCCGCCTGCTGGCCTGGTCGCGCCTGCGCCCGCTGCTGCTGCGGGGCGCGCTCATCGCAGCGGCCACACTGGCCGCGCTGGCCGCCGCCCGCGGCTGGCTGGACGCGCCCTGGGAGCGGGCAAGGGCGGTGATGTTCACCACCCTGGTGCTTGCGCACCTGCTGTACGCGTTCAACGTCCGGCCCGGCAGCGGCGGACCGTTCTCCAACCGCTGGCTGCTGCTGGCGGTCGCCGGCGGGCTGGTCGCCCAACTACTCGTCGTCCTGACGCCGGCCTTGCAGGGTCCGTTCGGGACCGTGACCCTGAGCGGCCGCGAGTGGCTGCTGGTGGCCGCCGCCGGCATCCTCCCGGCCCTGCTCATCGGCCTGACCACCGCGGTCGGTGTCCGCCTCCGAGGCGATCGCGCCTGACGGTCCCGCCCAGGTGGGTTGATCGGCCCTGCCCCTCCTCCAGGCCGTTCCTTACCGTAGGCCGGCCAGCCTGATGGCGGTGCCGAGCAGGGCGGATCGACGCCATCCCGATCACCTGCTCATGGCGCCCTCGGCCCGCCCATCCCGGGCCGATCGGCCCCGGCGTCGAGATGCCGCCGCCGGACGACCGCCTTGCGGGTCTCCTCCGCCGCCAGCAGCAGCAGCGGGGCGGCCAGTACCGGCAGCCACTGCGCGAGGGTCAGCGGCCGCTGGCCGAGCACGGCCCGCACCGGCGCCAGGTACACGAACCCGAGCAGGACCAGGCCCTCCGCGGCCACCGCGCCCACCAGCAGCCGGTTGGTCGCCGGGCCGATGGCGCGCAGGGACGCCCAGGTGCTGCGGCACTCGAAGGCGTTGGCCATCTGGGCGAGCACGATGGCGGCGAACACCATTGTCGACAGCGTGGCCAGCGCCGGCCCGCCTGCCGACAGGCGCGCCCACGGCTGCCAGCCGAAGAACAGCGCCGCCCCGACCGGCAGCAGCGCCAGCGACGCGGCCGCCTCCACGGGACCGAGGAAGCCGAACGCGCGGGCGAGGACGGCCCGGTCCAGGGAGCGGGCGGCACGTGCCCTCGGCGGCCGCTCCATCACCCCGGGCTCCGGCGCCTCGGCGCCCAGCGCCAGCGCCGGCAGCAGGTCGGTGCCGATGTCCAGCGCGAGGATCTGCAACACCGACAGGACGAGCGGCACCCGGCCTGCGGTCAGCGCCCAGAGCGCGAACGGGGCCAGCTCGGCGACGTTGTCGGTGAGGTGGTAGGTGAGAAACCGCTTGATGTTGTCGAAGGCGGCCCGGCCCTCCTCGACCGCCTCGACGATGTGGGCGAAGTTGTCGTCCAGCAGCACGACGTCGGCGGCCGAGCGGGCCACGTCGGTCCCGACCACGCCCATGGCCGCGCCGATGTCGGCGCGGCGCAGCGCCGGGGCGTCGTTCACGCCGTCGCCGGTCATCGCCACCACCTCGCCGCGGGCCTGCAGCGCCTGCGCCACGCGCAGCTTCTGCTCGGGGGCGACCCTTGCGAGCACCGACACGCCACCGCCGAGCAGCTCGGCCAGGTCGGTATCGTCGTCGGGAAGCTCGGCGCCCAGGAGCACCCGGCCGTTCCGGAGCCCGGCCCTGGCGGCGACGGCGGCGGCGGTCGAGGGGTGGTCCCCGGTCACCATGACCACCCGGATGCCGGCCCGCCGGCAGCGGGCGATCGCCTCGGGGACCTCGGGCCGCACCGGGTCGGCTCACCGGACGACCAGGACGGGGCGGTCGGCGTGGTGGACGACCCGGGTCGACACCGACCCGGCCAGCAGGCGGCCGATCGGGCCGTGCCGCCGGGTGCCGACCACGATGAGGTCGGCGCCGCGCTCGCGGGCGACCCGCTGGACCTCTTGGGCCACGTCACCGCTGCCGACCTCCAGGTCCCAGGGCACGGTCAGGGGCGTGAGCACCCTGGCCACCCGCCGCGTCACCCGCCGCTCGACCAGGCGGTAGTGCCGCTCCAGCGCGTCCGGCCCAACGAGCGGCGGTCCGGAGTAGCCGACGGGGATGCGCCGGACGTAGGTCACGGTCAGGCCGGCGCCCGTGACCTTGGCGATCCGGCCGGCGAACGCGACGGCCTGGATGCTCTCCTCGGAGCCGTCAACGCCGACGACGATGCGCTCCATCTCGACCTTCCTCCTGACGGCTTACCGCGCCCCGGTCACCTCCCAACTCCCACGTTGGCGGCAGCGGCCCCGCGCCGGGAGGGCCGATGGTCCCGGCCGCGTCGGGCAACCAGCCCGGCCGCCGCCTCAAGTGGAGAACCCCTCAAGGGCGCCGCGCCGCCGCAGCCGGCGGGCCCAGGCCAACGGCCGGCCGGGCGCGACCTAGGCAGCCTTGCCGACCGCGACCCGGCGGCGGCCGACCCGGCCGCGGACCCCGGCCGGGCTCCTCGGCGACCTCCGGGGCTCGCCGCGGCTTGTGACCGCTTCGAGGCGGACCTGGGCTGGCTGCCGGAGCGGGCGCGGGTCCTGCGGGAGCCGGTGCCGGTCCGGCTCACCGAGCGGCTCCAGCGGCTCCGCGACCAGGTCCGGGCCGACCTCGCCGGCCGGGCCGGGGCGCCGGCCGCACGGTAGGGCCTCCACGCGGCGCCGTCGTCGGCCGCTCGAGACCAGTGCGGCACGTGCCGGGGCGACGCGGGCCGGATGGCCGGGCGACCGAGAGCCGGCCGTGGGGTCCTCTCGGACGGGGGCCGTTCGGCACCCGTTCGGGCTCCGCTGGAAGCTGCGTGGCGGGGGTGAGTCCCATGCAGGGATGGGACCGGGTCAGCGGCCGCTCAAGGACGGCCAGCTGCAGCAGACCGACACCCCCCAGAACCTGTTCGACCACCCGCCAACCTCTTTGTGGCCACGTTCATCGGGTCGCCGGCGATGAACCTGGCGGAGGCCAAGCTGGTCCGCAACCAGGGACCTGACCGGCGCGGGTGAGAGCATGTGGACCGCCCGGGTCAACCCCAAGACCAGCGCCCGACCCAGCCGCACCATCGACCTGGCCATCGACGCCTCCTCCCTGCACTGGTTCGACCCGGAGGCCGGCCAGGCGATCGGCCGCGCGGCCGAGAGCGACGGGACGCGAGCCCAGCGGGAAGCGCGGTCGGAACCGGCGTGACAAAGGTCACCTTCCTCGGCCTTGGACGGATGGGCCCCCATGGCGTGGCCGGGGTCCCCGGCCGAGGCCGGGTCAAGGCCGAGGTGGCGACCACCATGCTCGGCCGGGAGCAAGGAGCGACAGCCATGGACCGGATCAAGCAAGGCCCCGGGACGTCCCGTAAGCGCGAGAGCATGACGCGCGAGCCGCGGATCACGTACCGGTTCAAGCGCGCAAGGCAGTTTGAGTTCTGGTTCCAGTGGATCGTCGGCGCCCAGACGCACGGAACCGCCGAAGCGGCGGAATGCTTCTCCGCCGCATCGGGCATGCGCGACGGCCAACCAGACACGTGGCGTGACGCCTGGACCGAGCAGGCGCAGCGGGCGCAGGCGCGGGCGGAGACCGCAAGGCAGCACGGGCACGCCGTGAGCGCCCGGGAAGCCTACCTGCGCGCCTACACCTACTACCGCGCCGCGCTGCTGTTCATGCGCCCGCGCACCGATCCCCGCTATCGACCGCAGCTGGCGAAGGCACGGACCTGCTTCCGTACCGCAGCGACGCTCTTCGACCCGCCCTTTGAGGTGCTGGCGATCCCGTTCGACGGCGCGACGCTGCCGGGCTACTTCCTCAAGCCCGACGCGAGTGGCACGCCGCGGCCGACGCTGCTGATGATCGGCGGCGGCGACACCATCGTCGAGGACCTGTACGCCTACATCGGCCCGGCCGGGCTCAAGCGCGGCTACAACGTGCTTATGGTGGACCTGCCTGGCCAGGGGGACCTGCCGTTCGTGGGGCTGGTGATGCGGCCGGACGCCGAGGTGCCGATGCGCGCGGTGGTGGGCTACGCGCTCGGCCGCCCCGACGTCGACCCCGAGCGGCTGGCCGCCTACGGCATCAGCGGCGGCGGGTACCTGGTGCCGCGCGCCGCCACGCGGGAGCGGCGCCTGCGGGCCTGCGTCGCCAACAGCCTCGTCCTGGACCTCACCGGCATCTGGGGCGAGAGGCTGGCAGCCGCCGACCGATCCCTCCTCTACCGCACGCTGCTCAAGCTGCCGCTGCCGCAGATCAGGAGCGCGCTGGTGCTGCTGGACACCTACAAGTGGCGCTGGGGTGTCGAGACGCTCCCCGACCTCTACGAGGTCTCCAAGGCGTTCACGCTCGACCCAGGCGAGATCACCTGCCCGATCCTGAACGTCGTGGCCGAGCAGGAGTGGGAGGTGGTCGGGCCGACCCGGCGGTGGGCCGAGCTGTGCCGGGAGCGCGCGCCGCATCCCCGCAGCCGCCTGGTCGTCACCCCCGCGACGAAGGCGCGGACAGCCACGCCGTCGGCAGCAACCTGAGCGTGATGAGCCAGGTGGTGTTCGACTGGCTCGACGAGCTGCTCACGGGCGAGGAGGCCGCCGGAACGGCCGGACGGCATGCGACCGGGACGCAAGTACCGGCGCCAACCGGCTCGGGGTCGCTCGAGCGTGGCCGGCAACCCGGCGAAGGAGGCGTGATCCTGTTCGACGAGACGATCCGCCAGCGGGCGGCCGACGGTGCCACCTTCCCCGACGTGCTCGGCCGCCAAGGCATCATCCCGGGGGTCAAGGTGGACAAAGGCACCACCGCGCTGGCCGGCTTTCCCGGCGAGAAGCTCACCGAGGGCCTCGACGGCCTCCGCGACCGGCTGGCCTCCTACCGCGACCTCGGGGTGAGGTTCACCAAGTGGCGCGCGGTCATCACCATCGGCGACGGGATCCCGACCCGCACCTGCATCGACGCCAACGCCGAGGCGCTCGCCCGCTTCGCCGCCCTGTCCCAGGAGGCCGGGCTCGTGCCGATCGTCGAGCCCGAGGTGCTGATGGACGGCGCGCACACGATCCAGCGTTGCCACGACGTGACAGCCGACACCCTCGGCGTCGTGTTCGCCGCGCTCAGGCGGCCACCGCGTCCGGTTCGACTGGAAGGGCGAGCCCGCCAACGGCCCGGCGGCCCGGAAGGCCTTCTACCACCGTGCCAGGCTGAACGGCGCCGCCCGGTTCGGCCGTTACACCGAGGAGATGGAAGCGCTCGGGGCGTAGGCCGCACGTCCGGGGCGTCGTTGTCCATCGTCTTGAGCACCGCCACGCCGGCTTGGTCGCGGCGCTCACCGCAGCCGGCCAGGACGCCCCGGCCCGGATCTGCCGCGGGGCGTACCGCCCTGCCGGCGCACCCACGTGGACCAGACGGTGACGGGAGTCCCGGAAGCCCGGCGGTTCCCGCCGGCGATGCTGCGATGGCCTGCCCGGCGACCGGGTGCCACCCAACGGTAGAGGACGGCGTTACCGCCGCGACTCCGGGAGAGCCCTTGCGTGGCCGGCCCCCGCAGCCCGGTGCAAGCGGACAGACGGCAGGGCCATGGGGGGACTTTCTCCTCTGCCCGCCGCGACCGTCCCGGGCTATGGTCGAAGTGGAAGAGCTTGGAAGCGTTCCCGGGGAGGGGACGCGGCAACCGCCCCATGTCGCCGCGCTTGCAGGGCGAGGGTTCGGCTCCCGGTGCTGCCGCAGGCTGTCCGCACCGACCGGCGGGGCGCGCCCAGTACCGGGCACCGGACCTCGGACAGCATCGCGGGCGCGCGGTGGGCGCCTGGCCGGCGGCCAGGCCCGGCGGGAATGCTCGGAAAGGGAGGTCAGGATGCGAAGCAAGGTCAAGGATCTCATGACCAGCGATGTCGTCTACGTCAAGGAGGACACCCCCTACAAGGAGCTGGTCGGCCTGCTGGCCGAGCGGCGGGTCAGCGCCTTGCCCGTGGTCGACTCGAAGCGGCAGGTGCTCGGGATCGTGTCCGAGGCCGACCTGCTGCTCAAGCAGCAACACCCAGCGGACTCGTTCCAGCGGTTCCTGCTGGGGCGCAAGCGGCGCCGCTTGGAGCGGGCCAAGGCCCAGGGCGCGACCGCTGCGGAGCTGATGACCCGGCCGGCGGTCACCGTCGGGCCCCAGGCGACCGCCGCCGAGGCGGCCAGGCTGCTTCACAAGCACCTGGTCAAGCAGCTCCCGGTGACCGACCCGGTGGGACGGCTGGTCGGCATCGTCAGCCGTCCGAACCTGCTACGGGTGTTCCTGCGGCCCGACCAGGAGATCCGCAGGGAGATCGTCGAAGACGTCATCCGGCGCGAGCTGCTGATGGGTACGGAGCGGTTCGACGTCGCCGTCCATGACGGTGTGGTCGTGCTGCAGGGCAGCTGCGAGCGGCGCAGCCTGATCCCGGTCCTGGTCCGGGCGGTGCGGGCCGTCGAGGGGGTGGTGAGGGTCGAGGACCGGCTCGGCTTCGACGTCGACGACGTGTCGTCGCTGCCGTATGCGCCGTCCGCTGCCGTGACCGGCCTCCGCTGGTCGTCAGCGGGGCCTTCCAGCCCTTGGCGTCCCGGCCATGCCGGTCCGCCGCGCGCGGGCGCTGCGTAGGTGGCGGCTGAACCATGCCGCCGCCATCGCCGCCACCCGGTCCAGCGCCCCGGGCTCCTCGAACAGATGCGTGGCCTCCGGGACGATCTCCAAGGCGGTCCGGCGCCGCAGCTGCGCCCGAGCCTCCCGGTTCAGCTCGAGCACCACCTCGTCGCGGGCGCCGACGATCAGCAGGGTTGGGGCGCGGACCTCGGCCAGCCGCGGGCCGGCCGCGGCGTGTTCGAGCTGGTCGCGCAGCCGCTCCTCCAGCAGGTCGACCGCCTCGTCGAGCTGCCGCGCGGCCACCTGAGCCCTGACCGGCCGGCCGTCCACGTCGAGCACGGCCTGGGCGATCGCAGGCCGCGTCATGCCCGGATCCGGCGCGCGGCCCAGCTTCACCCGCGCGAACAGCACGGTCCGGAGGCGAGCTTGGCCACGCGGGCGACCTTCTGCCTGGCGTAGGCCAGAACCCAGGAGCCGACATCGCCGAAGGGGGCGACGACGTGTACGTCGACTGCAGCCATCACAGCGTCGGTTCCTCACTGGCTCGCTCGTCCTGGCGGCAAAGCTGGGTGACCGTCGGCTGCTCGTTGCCGAACAGCTCCTCGGTGCGGGCCTTGGCCGACTCGGTCTCGTTCCCGGCCGCGAAGATCACCACCTCGTGGCGGAACACCTCCGGGTCCACCAGCAGCCGAACCCCGAGCAGCTTGCCGAGCGGCGGGAGCGCGCCCAGCTCGAAACCGGGGAAGTCGAGCTGCAGCTCCCCCTCGGTGGCCAGCCGCACACCGGGGTCGGCGAGGGCCTGGTGCACCAGCCGCAGGTCGAGCCGGCGGGACGCGGGCACGACCGCCAGCGCATAGCCGGAGCGGGTGACAAGTGCGACCGTCTTGAGCACCTCGTCCGCGGCCACGCCAAGCGCCCAGGCCTCCGCCGACGTGAACACCTGCCGGTAGGGCAGCAACTCGAAGGCCACCCCATGGTCGGTGAGGTAGTCGGTCACCAGCGACATCAACGGCACCTCCAACATCGAAGGCCGCAGCCGGCGCGATCGCACGGTCGCCCGGACCGGTCCACCTCCAGTGTGAGATCGCTTCAGCCACCAGTCAGGAGTCGACCGACCCGGCCACGGCGGGACCTTCGCCTATGTGGGCATTCCGGAACGTGCATCCGTCGTTGGGGGGCAGGTGGTGCCTTTCCAGCAGCCCGCCACCCGAGGCGTCCGTCCGGCTTGCCACCTGCCCTGAAACCAGGTAGCTCGTGCTCAGTTCGAACGCGATGCCCTCGGGCGCATGGCCCACTGCGGGGCGGCCCAACGGCCCTAACCGGCATTGGGTGTGGCACGCCACCCTGGCGACAGAACCGAGGTTGAGCGGTGGAGGTTGCCATGCGCAGCGACAGTGTGGCGGGTCCCGGGGTGGTGGTTGTCGGTGTGGACGGGTCCGATGCGTCCAAGGACGCGCTACGCTGGGCGGTGCGCTACGCGCGGCTGGCCGGGGCGAGTGTGGATGCGGTGCTGGCGTGGCAGTTGCCGGCCACCTACGGGTGGGCGCCGGTCTTGGCGGGCGTCGACTTGGAGGGGGATGCCCGCAAGGCGCTCGAGGAGACGGTCGACGAGGTGTTCGGTCCCGACCGCCCGGTGGCGCTGAGGACCAGCGTGGTCCAGGGAAGTCCGGCGCTGGTGCTGCTGGGCGCTGCCGACGGCGCCGACCTGCTGGTGGTCGGCAGCCGTGGCCATGGCGCGTTCGCGGGGATGCTGCTCGGCTCGGTCAGCGAGCACTGCGTTCACCATGCCCGGTGCCCGGTCGTCGTCGTCCGGCATGCCCGTCACTAGGTCGTGAGCGGCCGGCGGCGCGGCGCGGCGGGGCACCGCACCCTGCCGCACACCGCGGACCTGATCGTGGAGGCCTGGGGACCCACCCGCGAGGCCTGCCTGGCCCAGGCCGTGCGAGGGCTGGTGGCCGCCTTCGCCGACGTGACCGGGGCCGTGAGCACCGGGTCGGTGGCGGTCGCTGTGGCAGGCGCCGACGACGAACAGCTGCTGGTGCGCCTGCTCGAGGAGGTCGTCTACGCCGTCGAGGTGGGCGGGGTGGTGCCGGTCGACGTCCGCCTGGAGGAGCGCGCCGGCGGCCTGGCCGGCACCTTGCAGGTCGCGCCGCTGGAGGCGGTACAGGTCGTGGGGGCTATCCCCAAGGCGGTGACCTGGCATGGCCTGCGGGTCGGGCGCCACGCCGCCGGATGGTGGTGTCGGGTGACGGTGGATGTGTGAGCCGCCAGCTCAGCCCTTGACCACCCCGACCGGCCGCAGCCGGGCGACCCGCCTGGCCAGCCCCGCCCCGCTCGCAGGTGGCAACGACCTCGTCCACGTCCTTATAGGACAGGGGTGCCTCCTCGGCCAGGCCCCGGTCGGAGTCGGCCCGCACCGCCACCCCGGCCGCCTCCAGCTCGGCCCGCAGGGCGGCACCGCGGACCAGGCGGCGGGCCGCGTGCCGGCTCAGCTTCCGCCCGGCACCGTGGCAGGTGGAGTGGAACGCCCCCCCACCGGTCGGGCACGCCGATGCCGTAGCGGCCCATCGCCGAAAGCATCGCGTGCACGTGGTCGGTGCAGACCTGGTGGCCGAGCCCACGGGAGCCGCAGTGGATCATCACCGCGACCCGGCCCGCGTCCAGGCCGAAGGCGGCCGCGGCCGCCTGGTCGTAGACGGCCTCCACGACCTGGACCTCCAGGAAGTGGTTGCCGGACCCGAGGCTGCCGACCTGCCCCAGCCCCCGGGACCGCGCCCGCTGGCTCACCTGGGCCGGTTCGGCGTCGCCCACCGCCCCGCCGTCCTCGCAGCGCTCCAGGTCCCGCGCCTCGCCGAAGCCACGCTCCACGGCGAAGCGGGCGCCGCCGAGCAGGATTTGGGTCAGCTCTGACTCGCCACGCAGCCGCCACACCGCACCCCGCCCAAGCCTACGCGGGATGGCGCGGTCCAGGGCGTCCATCAGCGCCGGCAGACGGCCGGCCAGGCCAGGCGCCTCCAGGTCGGCCAGCAGCAGCCGCACGCCGCAGGAGATGTCGAAGCCCACCCCACCCGGTGAGACCACCCCGCCGGCCGCCACGTCGGTGGCCGCCACCCTCCCGATCGGGAACCCGTAGCCCCAGTGGACGTCCGGCATCGCATAGCTGGCCACCACGATGCCTGGCAGCGTGGCCACGTTGACCACCTGCTCCAGCGAGCGGTCCCCAACCACCTCCGGTAGCAACCCGGCCGGGCCTGCGTCGGCGCTACGGCGCCGACTGCGAGACCGTCACCGAACGCTCGCGGGCGGCCAGCCTGCGGACGCGGGAGCGGTTGTGCGGGCAGGATGTGCGGGCCCGCCCCTGGCCGGCCTGATCTGAGGTGATCTGAAGGTTGATAGTAGACCGCGCGACGACGCTGCGTGCACGCCAGTTGTTGTCTGAGAGCACTGCAAAGGGGCCGCGATCCCATTCGACGGGGGAAGCCGACCAGGAGGCAACCATGCCAGGCGCTGCACGGGGTCACGGGGCAGTGGTGTCAGCTCGGCGAGCATCAGGACTGCGAGGCGGGGCATGAGCCTGGTAGGCCACCTGGCCGCCGACGCTCCCATGGCCACGCCGGATGCTCGTGCCGATCAAGTCCGCGCGGCGCTTACCGGCCAGCGTTTCGCGACCACCGCCGCCGTGGCGGTGTGCGACGACGGCCGGTTCGTCGGCCTGCTGCGCCTTGAAGATCTGCTCGCGGCGCCTCCCAACGCCACGGCCGCCGAGCTCGTGGACCCCAACGCTGTGGTGGTGACCGACGGCGTGGACCGGGAGGTGGCGGTCCAGCGCGCCGTCCACGGCGGCCGCGACACCCTCGCGGTGGTCGACGACGCGGGTCGCTTCCTCGGCCTGGTCCCCCCGCCAGAGGTGCTCGCCGTCCTGGCCGCCGAGCACGACGAAGACCTGGCGCGCCTTTCCGGGTTCAGCCACGACGTCGCAGCGGCACGGCACGCCAGCGTGGAATCGATCGGCCAGCGGTTCCGGCATCGGCTCCCGTGGCTGCTGATCGGCCTGGCCGGCGCGATGGTCGCAGCCGACCTGGTCGGCTCGTTCGAGGCGCAGCTGGAACGCAACGTGATCCTGGCGTTCTTCATCCCAGGGATCGTCTACATGGCCGACGCGGTCGGGACCCAGACCGAGACCCTGATCGTGCGGGGATTGTCGATCGGGGTTGGCGTCCGCCAGGTCGTGTGGCGCGAGCTGCTGACCGGGCTGCTGGTCGGCGTCACGCTGGCGGCGGTGTTCCTCCCGGTCGGCCTGTGGCGGTGGGGCCAGGGGGATGTGGCGCTGACCGTGGCGCTGTCGCTGCTGGCCGCCTGCTCGACCGCCACCCTGGTGGCCATGGCGCTGCCGTGGCTGCTGCACCGCCTGGGTCACGACCCGGCCTATGGCAGCGGGCCGCTCGCGACGGTGGTCCAGGACCTGCTGTCGGTGCTGATCTACATGGTGACCGCGCTGAACCTGGTGCACTGACGCAGCCCGTGGCCGTGTGCGATGCCCGGGACCCGGCGCGGCACCGCCGGGCAGGCCGCCGCCGTTGAGCAGGCCGGCGCCCAGGCCGACCAGGGCGCGTATCAGGAGGGCACGCCCCCAGCCAGCCCGTACGCCGCCGGCCCGGTCAGGTGCGGGGAACCCCGCGCCGGCGCCCGAACGCGAAGTAGGCGAGCGGGCCGACGAAGTTGACGAACGCCGCCGCGTTCCGGTGAACACCCCAGGCAGGGGCGCGGCGGCGAGCCCGACGCCGCGACAGGCGTCCAGGCGGGGTTCGACTCCCCGCGCTGCCGCCATCTGTGTCCGAGGACGAGGAGGTCGTGATGCCGTTCCGCTTCAGAGCACCACACACGGCCGCTGCGGGAGGGGAGCCGGGCCTTACCGCGTGCTGACCGGTCGGTCGGCGAACGTCACCGCCACCACGCCGGGCACCGAACGGGCGAGGATCTCCGCGGCCCGCCGACCGCCCGCGCCTGCCAACCCGGCCAGCGAGACGATCCCACCCGCCACCGAGACGTCGACGCCGCCGAGCTGGAGCTGCTCCCCGTCGAGGAGATCCTCGACCTCGGCGCGGACCTCCGCGTCGCTGCGGGCCAGGGCGCGGAGCAGGTCCCGGCGGCTGACGATGCCGGTCACCCGCCCGTCGCGGACGACGGGGATCCGCTTCACCGCCCGCTCGAGCATCAGCAGCGCCGCCTGGGCCACGTCCGCGTCCTCGGGGAGGGTGACGACGTCCCGGGTCATCGCGTCGGCGGCGGTGCGGGGCAGGTACCGGAGCAGCTCGTCGAAACGCTGGGACCGGCCGCGCGACTCGGGGACGGCCTGCAGCGGCACCAGGTCGGCCTCGGACACGATGCCCAGCAGGGTGCCGGCGGCGTCGACCACGGGCACCGCGCTGATGCTGTGGCGTACCAGCAACGCGGCAACCTCCTTCACCGGCATGCCGGACCCCACCGTGACCACCGGGCTCGACATCACGGCCGTCAAGAGCGTCACGGCACCACGCCTCCTTCTTCATGCGATCGATGGGCTTCAGCTCACGACATGGGTGAAGGACCCCCGTTGGGCCCCTCACCGGCGACCACCCGCCGGTCTCAGGCCGGCGTGGGTGTTGGCCGACCCCCTTCTCCTTCGTCCACTACGCGGTCTTGTTGGCAGCCCTAGCATCCCTGCCCCAAGCGGCCCCGCCACCGGCCGCCCGACCTCAAACCCACGGGACCTGCGGCCCCATCGTCCAGGCCGAACGACCTGGGGGCGCCGGGACCTGCGGCCCATCGTCCAGGCCGAACGACCTGGGGCGCAGGGACTGACGGGCCCTCCGGCGCCGTTCAGTACCGCAGGGGCATCGCCGGGACCGGTGGCGGGGCCACGTCGTCCACCTCGTAGCGCAGCTCCCGGTCGACGCGGACGACGCCGTCCACCGACTGCACCAGCCGGACCAGGGTCTCGACCTGGCTGCGCCGAGGGAGCCGGCCGCACAGGGTCACCACGCCCTCGGCCACTTCGACCGTGACCGCCCGAGGGTCGGGCCACGTGTACGAGCCGACGAGCTCCTCGGCGATCTCGCGGACGAGATCCACGTGGAGATCGTCACCGACGTGATCCTGAACGGCCTGCTGATGGATCCGGCGCGGTTCGTGGTCGGCGTCCGAGACGGCGTGGTCACGCTCCGGGGCACCGCCGAGCGGGGCGCCCTGATCCCCCTGCGGTGATCCCCACCGTGCCGGCGACCTGGCCGCTCATGCCCAGCATGGTCCGAGGGTTCGCGCCGCGAGGTCAACTTCTCCGGTCGCCGCCGGCAGGAGCAGGTGCCGTTCGGTCCCCGCCGCCCGGGTCTCCTGGCCCTGCCGTCCGAGCGCCCGCGCCTGCGAGCCTTGGCGCGAGGAGGGGTGGATGATGAGGGCGAGGAACCCCGTTGCCCTGTCGCTCGACGTTCGGCGTCTGCCGTCCCCGCTGCCGGTCGCCAAGGTCGCGGTGGCGATGGCCCGGCTGCAGCCCGGCGAGCTCGTCGAGGTGCTGGCCACGGGCCGCGGCGCCGCCCGCGACTTCGCGGTCTGGTCCCGGGCGACCGGGAACGAGCTGCTCGAGCAGGGCGAGGAGGCCGGCACCTTCCGATTCGTCATCCGGAGGCGGTGACCAGGTGCAGGTCGGTGATCTGGTAGCGGAAGAACGCGCTGCCTGGCCAGCGGTCGGCAGTAGAATCGATCCGACCGGCCGTGCGCTCCCTGGGCCTGGCCATGGAGGTGGCCGCCCACGGCGGCCCCGCTTCGTCGTGTTCGTCCCGCCATGGCAGCACGGCGCCGCGTGCCCGCCAGGGTCCCAACAGCCCCCAGTCGCCGGGACCTTTGGGCCCACGATGACCTCTTGGGTCCCGGTAAGGTACGGTCGACGTTCTCGCCGTGGGCGGCAGCCCACTCGCCCGGCTTCGTCCAGGAGGCCCTTGCCATGCAGGTTCGCAACCTCATGAGGAGTCCGGTGGTCTCGATCGACCCCGGCCAGTCGCTGCAACGCGCCGCCCAGGTCATGCAGGAGCACGGCATCGGGTCGGTGGTCGTGGAGCAGGGAGGGCAGGTCGTCGGCATCCTCACCGAGCGCGACGTGATGCACGCGGCCGCGCAGCTCGGCGATGTCGGGCAGGCGCGCGTGGGCGACCACATGACCGCCCCGGTCGTGACTGCCTCACCCAACTGGGACGTGACCGTCGCGGCGGCCGAGATGCACGACCGCCGCATCCGTCACCTGGTCGTGCTGGAGCAGGGCGCGGCCGCCGGCGTGCTCTCGGTGCGCGACGTCATGTCGGTCTTCCTCCCCGAGCGGGTCCACCGCCAGGAGGCGTAGTCCCCGAACGCGGCGAGCGCCGGTTGCGCTGGACGTCCCCGGCCTGGTCCGGCGGGATCAGTACTTTGTGCCGCCGGCGGTGAGGCCGGTGACCAGGTACCGCTGCGCCCAGTAGAAGAAGCCGAGGGCTCGGTTCACCGGTCGTGCGCCTCGATCAGGGCTCTGGCCGCGGCCGCGGCCTGCGCGCCCGGGTTGTCGGGGCCGAACATCCGGGCGGCGGCCCAGGCGCCGTCCATCAGCAGCAGGAGCTGCTCGGCCAGAGCCTCGGGGGCGCGGAGACCGGCCTCCTGGGCCAGGGTGCGCAACCGTGCCAGCACCGCCTGCTTGTGGGCCAGCGCCACCCGGTGGCCCGGGTGCCCGGAGTCGGGGAACTCGGCGGCCGTGCCCTGGAAGGTGCAGCCAAGGCACTGCGGGCTGTTGGCGAGCTTCCCGACGGCGTCGAACATGGCGACCAGCTTTGCCCTCGGGTCGTCCACGCCGGCGCTCGCGCCCTCCAGCCACCCCCAGAACTGCTCGTTGGCCCGCTCCAGGTACGCCACGATCAGGTCGTCCTTGGAGGGGAAGTGCGCGTACAGCGTCATCTTGGCGACGCCGGCCCCGGCGATGACCGTGTCGACCCCCACCGCACGGAAGCCGTCGCGCAGGAACAGCCGGGTGGCGGCCTCGAGGATCCGCTCCCTCGCGGCCGGTCTCGGTTGGGTGGGCGTGTGGCGCATCGGTTGACAATATACAGACCTGTCTATATGGTGTCCACGATCTGGCTGCGGCTGATGGGCGCGCTGCAGACCCCGATGTTCAACCTCAAGGTCACCACCTGACGCCCGAGGGGCACCGCAACCACCCCGAGCACTCCCCGTGGAGGAGCGCATGCCCAGCATGGTGGGCAGGACCTGCCTCGTCACCGGCGCCACCTCCGGGATCGGCAAGGCGACCGCGACCGGGCTGGCCCGCCTCGGCGCGGACCTGGTGCTGGTCGCCCGTGACCCGGCCAAGGGCCAGGCCACCATGGCCGAGATCGGCGCGGCCACCGGCAACCCCCGCGTCGGGCTGCTCATGGCCGACCTCTCCTCGCAGGCCTCGGTCCGGCAGCTGGCCGAGGAGGTCAAGCGCGGGCACGACCGGCTGCACGTGCTGGTCAACAACGCCGGTGGCTACTGGGCCACCCGTCACACCACCGTGGACAGGCTGGAGCTGACCTTCGCCGTCAACCACCTGGCCTACTTCCTGCTCACCAACCTGCTGCTGGACCTGCTGCGGGCCAGCGCCCCCGCCCGCATCGTCAACGTGACCTCCGGGGCCCAGGCCATCGGTGACGTCCACTTCGACGACCTGCAGTTCGAGCGGCGCTACCGAGGGCAGCCTGCCTACAACCAGTCCAAGCTCGCCAACGTGCTGTTCACCTACGAGCTGGCCCGCCGCCTGGACGGCAGCGGGGTCACCGTCAACTGCGTGCATCCCGGCGTGGTCCGCACCAACTTCGGTCGCGACGACCCGGGGCCGGTCCTGCGCCTGATGACGCCGCTGGTGCGCCCCCTCATGCGCACCCCCGAGCAGGGCGCGGACACCTCCGTCTGGCTGGCCTCCTCACCCGAGGTGGAGGGCGTGACCGGCAGGTACTTCGCGAGCAGGCGCGCGAGGCAGTCCTCCAAGCGGTCCTACGACCCGGAGCTCGCCCGGCGGCTGTGGCGGGTCAGCGAGGAGCTGACCGGGCTCCGCCAACCGGCGTAGCGGAGGACACGCGACGGCAGGCACGGTCCTGGTCATCGCGCCCACGGCCAGAGGACCCCTTCTCGCCGGGCAGTTGGGCCTACCGGACTGGTCAGTTCTCGGACCCGGCGGCCTGGCCGGGGCTCACCTGGGCCCGGCTCGACCAGGACATGAGCGTCCGCATGTAGTTGGCGCGCTCGAACCCCGCCGGGTCGGGCATGGAGGACCGGCTCATGCTGCCGCGGAGCTGCGCCACCGAGCCGTAGTCGCGCTCTGCCAGGATGGCGGCCAGCTCCCGCTCGACCGTGCGCACGTGCTGGGACCCGTGGCGCAGCAGCGCCGAGGTCATCATGGCCACGTCGGCGCCGGCCAGCAGCACCTTGGCCGCGTCCTGCCCGGTGTGGACCCCGGTGGTGGCCGCCAGCGAGGCGCCCACCTGGCCGCGGAGGATCGCGATCCAGCGCAGCGGCAGGCGCAGCTCCTCCGAGGTCGACAGCACCAGCCGTGGCACCACGTCCAGGGTGTCCAGGTCCAGGTCGGGCTGGTAGAAGCGGTTGAACACCACCAGGCCGTCGGCACCTGCCTCCACGATGCGAACGGCCATGTTGGCCAGCGCGGTGAAGAACGGGCTCAGCTTGACCGCGAGCGGGACCGCCACGGCGGCGCGCACGGCGGCGACCAGCTCCAGGTAGCGCGCCTCCAGCTCGGCCGCACCGACCCGCGGGTCGGTGGCGACGCTGTAGAGGTTGAGCTCCAGCGCGTCCGCGCCGGCGTCCTGCATGCGCTTGGCGTGCCGCACCCAGCCGCCGGGTGTGACCCCGTTGAGGCTGGCGATCACCGGGATGGCGACCGCCCGCTTGGCCTGCTCGATCCGCTCGAGGTACGACCAGGGACCGGTGTTGTAGTCCTCCAGGTCCGGGAAGTAGGACTGGGCCTCGCCGACGTGCTCCGAGGTCGTCTCCAGCAGCCGGTCGAGCTCGACCTGGTCGTGGGTGAGCTGCTCCTCGAACAGCGACGGCAGCACCGCGGCGGCCGCGCCGGCGCCCTCCAGCCGGCGCAGGCCATCCAGCTCGCCGGTCAGCGGCGACGCCGAGGCGACCAGCGGGGAGCGCAGCTCCAGGCCGAGGTAGCGGGTGCGCAGGTCGGGGGTCACGACATCTCCTCCTCGGACGGCCCGAGCACAGACAGCGGGCCGGGCGGCAGGTGCGGGGCGGTGCGGGACAGGCCGGCGAGCTGCTCGTACCACCGCCAGCGCTCCCGGGCGTCCTCCTCGGCCAGCCTCATCAGGCGCTCGAACTCCTCCGGCGCCGTGCGGGCAAGGATGGCGAAGCGCGCCTCGGTGGCCGCGAACTCCCGCAGCGGCTGGGTCGGCGGCTTGGAGTCCAGGTGGAAGGGGCGCTCGGCGTCCGGATGGTAGCGGTACAACGGCCAGTGCCCGGAACGCACCGCGTCCCGCATGTGGGCCATCGAGCCCTCCATGTCGAAGCCGTGGGCGATGCAGGTGGAGTAGGCGATCACCAGCGACGGGCCCGGCCACGCCTCGGCCTCCAGCAGCGCCTTGACCGTCTGCATGTCGCTGGCGCCGACCGCGACGTGGGCGACGTAGACGTTGCCGTAGGCCATCGCCAGCATGCCGAGGTCCTTCTTG